>Ga0180014_1000347_pt1 | contig 13572 bp, 14 predicted proteins | sample KR13_S1_MetaG_FD_116507 | JGI IMG/M metagenome (GOLD analysis project Ga0180014, IMG submission 116507) | Groundwater microbial communities from the Olkiluoto Island deep subsurface site, Finland - KR13_S1_MetaG | ecosystem: Environmental > Aquatic > Deep subsurface > Groundwater | place... | reverse complement strand
GCTTACCAATATCATGAAATATGCTTTCCTCAATAAAGATGCCGGGATAATCAAGATTTCCATCACAAATATTGACAACCATGTCACGCTCGCCATCCAGGATAACGGCAGCGGGCTGTCGGCCGGGTTCGCTATCAACAAAGCGAAAGGGTTCGGCCTCACGCTGGTAAAAATGCTCAGCCAGCAGTTGGGGGGCAGTTTTTCAATGGGAAATCATAAGGGCACAAGGTGCAAAATTGAATTTGATATATAAAAAGGCTATGGGCGAGAGGCGATGGGCTTTAGGCGATGGGTTAGAGGTCATGGGTGATAGGTCAGAGGCTAGAGGCGATGGGCGATGGGCTATAGGGAAGAAAACAGAAGTCAGAGAATAGAAGACAGAATGAAGAAAAGAAAAAGACTATCGCTTTCTGAATTTACCAACAAAAAATCGCATTTGATTTTGACTTATTCTTTTATACTTTTTCTTCAGGTTTATTTTCTTTTTTCTTGAATAATAATGCCAAAGGTCCCCATATTAATATCATATGTGATATTACGCCTCCAGCTAATATATTTTGTATTTTCCCATAGCATCCCGTGCCCTTCAATGCATAGGAACTAGCTAGAATGACTGCTCCCCAAATAACGGCACTGACAATAATAAAAACTCCGATTGTTTTAAATTTCTTGTCCATTTTTCCTCCTTTTAGTTGTACTAATGAAAGACCTGGTGCCAATGCGCTCCTAGTGGGCTTTTCGCCAACTGACTATTCCTTGGATCAGATGAGCGCCCGAAGCCGCGCCGCATACAAAGAACAAAAGGAATTTGCCTAATGACACTCCGCCCTGGGTGTAAAATACGATCGCCACACACAGAAAAACAAGGCTTACGGCAAAATAGCGCAGGTAACCTTTTTTCATTTCTTACATCCTCCCGATTCCGGTTTTTGAATTTCCTGTAAATATTTTTACGCTTTGGTCCAACTTAAATACGACATCCATTGATAAATTGTAGATGAAGGTTTGGCGCCTGTCAAATGCTTCATGCCGGCATCGCAACAACCGCCCCTACCCCAGGAAATCCGGGTTTGATAAATCAAACCCCTACGGATATCGGCGATAATGCGGGAGGGTTGCACCCCAAGGGATTAAACCCTCCCCTACATGAATATATTGCCTTTTCCTGCTAACACTAACACTATCACTAACACTGGGTTTTAGAGAATTTGGTGCTTGGGATTTGGAATTTTAGCCTTCCCGTCCACCGTACACCGTAAACCAAGTTCTTTCTTATCACCTATTACCCATCACCTGGTGCTCGCTTTTTTCTTCCCTATAGCCCATAGCCTCTCACCCCTCGCCTTTGTCTTTTTCTTCCCTCATCACGCATTACGCATCACGAATCACGAAGCCATGCTTGTTTCTTTTTCTTCCGAATCACTAATCACTAATCACTAATCACTGCCCCCTTCGCCCCTACCCCTGCCGCACGCCCTAAGCCGTCAGCCGTATGCCGTACACCGAGTGCCTTCATTCTTCCCTCACACCGTCAACCGTCCACCGTAAACCGAGTTCTGCCTTGGCATTCCCCTACCCCGCCTTCTGCATTTCCAGCTCCGGGCTCTTGGCCATCAATTGCCGCACGAAGCTGGGCGTTTCGGGATCGCTCAAACACGACTCACCATACAGGCTAACGTAATTTGCCGCCATCTGCGGCAGCTCCTCCAGGCCCAGCATGCTGTCGCTGCCTTCCAATTTGGTCACGAAACAAAACACTTTCTGTTTTAGCATTTTTTATCTCCTGCCACAATAATAGTATCGGGGGTATGACAAATGATGTCATAGGGGGAAAGGAAAATAAAAAACATTGAATTGTTGAAGGGTTGAAGAATTAACGGGTGGAAGTGTTAAGATCAAGGATCAGCGGCAAAAGTCCGATCTTTGCGGTTTCCCTTCGGGGCATGAGGATCAGGTCTTGAATTAGCAGGTCGATCATTAACCTTCCTCATATCTGCTCAGGGTTAACCTGATGCTTGAATTAAGATGAACAGCGTCGGGATACTCCAAGCGCAATGGACGCTGCATGTCTTGAAACTATCAAATAAAAACTGTCATTTCAAGACCTAACCCTAAGCCCCGTCCCTCAAGGTCCAAGGAGATTTGGGTTATGATCCGGAAAAAGACATTGTCAAAGTCGTTCCATTGGTTATTCCACTTGGACCTGGTAAAATGACGGTTCCGCTAGATCCAACCAAAGCCCAGTTTCGTACACCGGAGTTGACGGAGTAGATGATGAAAAAGTTTTTTCTATTTGGTTTGTTTCTGCTTGTCGCCTGCGACAGCGCCCAGACGCACCAAAAAGCGGAAGAGACTTATTCCAAATACCCATGGCAATTCACCGCACCCATGCCGCATGGGCGCTATGGCCATGACGCGGTCTATGCCTCAAACGGCAAGATATATGTAATGGGCGGGCAGGCATTCAAAGTGGCCAAGGGATTCGCGAAAGACAAGGAATTCGACAGCTGGCTGATAAAAAAATTCAACAATGGAAGGTATTCCAACTTGGCCTATGACATTAAAAAAAATGAATGGGAATTTATGACTTCCATTCCAGGCAGGGTTAACGAGTTTATAGTGTTTTTTGATCCCAATGAAGACAAGTGGAGCGAAAGACGAGGATCTGTGAAATTCTTGACTGAAGATGAAAAGATCAAAATGAATGAGCCTCGGAGGATAGGATTAAAGCCATTTAAAGTCTATGGAACCAACCTTGAAAGACAAGGTAATGGCGTGGCTTTATCACTTTCAAACCGCGACTTTATTTTATGGACAGGAGGCCAGAGTTATATCAGCGATGTCGAAGATTTTGTTTTGCCATACTTTATTCAATCTGACAGCTGGCCAAAAGCTACGCAAAAAGAAATGGATGGCGGAAGCTGGCTTAAAACCTTTTATGACACCAATATTCCTCCCATGCAGGAGCCCCGGCGTAACCACCAAGCCGTGACAACTTCCGACGGAAAGATCTATGTGTTAGGAGGATGGAGAAAGGAAAAAATCGGGGTTGATCCAATAAAGCACACATATTTGAAAAAAATTGACGTAGTCTCCAAAACCATGGAGTGCTACGACCCCATGACCAACAAGTGGGAATACAAAAAGCCATTGGGCAGGGTACGGATGGTATTCGCTGCCGTGGCTGGGAAGGACGATAAAATCTACGTGTTCGGCGGCGCGGCCGGCATGTCCGACGACCGCAAAACCCCGATATTGGATACGGTCGAGGTTTACGATCCCAAAACCGATTCCTGGTCTTTGCGGAAACCCATGCCCACCGCGCGCTTCGACCATGCAGCTGTCCTGGCCGCTGATGGCAGGATATACGTCATGGGCGGGGCTGAAGCATACGACGAGATATCTTCCGCAGTGCTTATATTCGACCCGGCGACCGACAGATGGGAGCATGGACCCGACATGATCCTGTCGCGCGCAGCCCTCGCCGCCGCGGCCACTCCGGACGGGAAGATCTACGCTATCGGCGGCACCGACGTCGGTGCTTATAAAAACAAAGCTAATTGGCAGCATCTGACCAGCTTGGTTCCAAAAGATGAATTGCGTGGCTATGAAGGCAAGGTCCTGGATTCAGTCGAGGTTCTTGACATATACAAATGGAAAAAGAATAATAATAAAAGGAATGACAAAAGCAAGTGAATGCCCGCTAGGCTTGGTGCCAAAGTATGCCCGCTAAGTCGGCAGTGCGATGGCTGGTCGCGCTGGAGATCCTGCTGGTGATCGTCGCCTTGTCCATCGAGGCTCCCGGACCATACTCGCCGTTCAGCAGCGGCTGGGGCATCGAAAAGTGGAGCGAGCAAGCGCCGCTGCTGGGCTGGCCGCTGCTTATCTTCGGGGTGGCCGCCTACATCGGCGTCTTCCAGTTCAAGCCCTGGGGGCGCAAGAGTTATCTCATTTACCATCTCCTGGACCTGGTTTCCATTCTTGTCCCGAGTGTGGTCCACATGCCCCCCCTGGGCGCCGTTTTTTACTGGGCCAGCTATGTCGCCGTCGCAATCGTCCTTTATCTCCTTTATCTCACCCCGCTGAAGGTGCATTTTAAAAAAAAGGAAGCTGCCGCTGAGCCGGCGGGTCCGGAAATCCCCGATACCGCGAGCGAAGAAAACCCGGCTGATCGAGCTCAGGAATCCTCCGGGAAAAAGGAAAACACCGCTCCCGGGCCAAAAGCCCTGGAGTCTCCTGTAGCCAATAATAAAGGGAACCTGGTCGACCGGGTCACGGACTGGCTGTTCCCACGGACCGCCAAAACGCGAGCGGCGAAGGAGCCGCCGATGCAAAGGAACAAAAGGCGCGCCCTGCTCATGGAACATTATGTTTTCATCCTCTTTATAATGTTTGTAATCATGCTGACGGAGTTCAGAATAAATGGCCTGGTCATCGTCGCGCTGTGCTTCGTGGTGTACAACCTGGCGCAGCGGAAAGGCACCCCGTTTATCGTGCTCTTCCCGGCGCTCCTTGCGGGCTACTGCCTAATTCCCGTGGCCTCCTCCCTGTTCGGCTACATGCTATCGGATTTTTCAAAAAGTTTCCTCCCCTACTTGATCCCCTACATAGCTGGCTGGCTCCTGCTGTTCCTTCTAGAGGTCAGAACCCACAAGTTCATCAGGAACTACGACCAGCCGCCGCCGGAACCCGCGAAGGACGAGGCGCCCTAGTCGACCGGGCCATGACGGACAGAACTTTAATAGACGATATAAAAATTTCCTTGCGCTCCAAGACCGACGACGAACTGCTGCGGATCTGGATGGAAAACGACCGCGAGGAGTGGTCCGGGGAGGCGTTCCAGGCCGTCCGCGAACTTTTAGAGAAAAGAGGCCTTGCGGTTCCCGAGCCAAAAGAAAACCCTGATAGGCTGGACGAGGCACAGTGCCTGCCCGCGGGACCAGGCCCGAAAAATGCGGCCAGGAGGGCCTTGATCGTCCTGCATTTCCTATACATGGGAGGAATACTGTTCTACGTCATACCGAACACAGGCCTGCTGTACCCGGGAGCCGTCCTTATCCTCATGTTCGTTATCCAGGTCAATTTGTTCGACCGGGCCAGGAAGACGCTGACCATCATATGCTGCCTGCTCGTAGTCCTGGCAGCCGTTTTCGTCCTGGACCTCTTGGAAGTGATGTACACCTTTTCGGCAGCCGGTTTTGAAGGAGAATCACTCCCCATGCTCCCCATGTTTCTTATTACGCTCTTTCTTGTTCTTCTCGAAGTCGCAACCATCATATTTGCGACTCTGCATTTTCACGCCAAGAGTGACATGAAGGTCGGGTCTTGAATTAACGGATTACTTGAATTATTTTTGAGGCAGATAATTTTATTTATGCTACAATTCCCGCTACGGAGAGAGGTACTGATGCCAATTAGAAAAGTTTGGTTGGGAATCATCCTTATCGCTTGCGGCGGGTTTCTCAGCGCCCAGCCCAAAATGCTGGACGTACCAGTCACGGTCATGAAGGAAACCGAGCTCAAGATCGAGCGCGGCAACTGCCTGGTGTACTGGAAACCGCTGTATTGCATCTACCCGGGGAGCGGCTACCGCCTCGAAGCGGTGAACGGGACGCGCCGGGGCAAAAACCCGGTCAAGCAGTTCACGGTGAACCTGGACGGCAACAACGCGTTGGACTGGTTCGCGTCGAGGGACAACTCGCCCCGGAGCGAAAGCAGCGTATGCATGATGGGGCGGAGCGTCCTGCGGGTCACGCTGCGCGGAGAGCCGGGCGATGGCATCGTTCTGGGCATTCACGCTGAACCGGGCAAGGTGGACCTGGCAAAGTTCAGCGGGGGCGCCCACTTCTATACCCAAGTCGAACAGCAGAACGCGCGCATGCGGGCAACGATCCCGCAGTATGGGGCACCCCCTGACCCCGCGCCAAGCATTTCCCTCCGGGCCGACAGGACGGCAATCGCCATCGGCCAGGCCGTAAGGCTGTCCTGGGACGCGCAAAACGCCAAGTCGACGCTGTTTTCATCCCCCGACCTGGGCGTGGTCGAAGCCAGCGGCTCGGCGCTGGTATGGCCCGAAAAGGACACCCTCTTTAAGATCGAGGCCGTGTCAAGAAGCGGCACGGCAAAGGCCGAAGTCCTGGTCAAAGTGGCGGTCCCCGAGCCCGAGCTGGAGGTCAGCCTTGACCCGAAAACGGTCTATGAAGGCGAGGAAGCGACGCTGGCTTGGAGGACGAAGAATGCGCGCCTGGTCAGCTTCGCGGATTCCAAGTCTTCCTCCCTCCCCCTTTCAGGCAAAATGAATGTCAAGCCGAGACGTCATGTTCCCTTCGAGCTGCAGGCCGAGAACGGCGAAAAGAAAGTGCGGAGATCGGTGGAGGCTAGTGTTCTGAACAGGGAGGAGGAGCAAAGGCGGGCCGAGGAGGAGAAGGCGCGCCGCACCATACCCCCCGACGTCGACAAGACACTGCACGGGCTTTGGAATGAGCTGAAAACCGCCCTGCAAGCCGGGGACGCGGAAAAGGCGGCAGGATTCTTCAGCATGGAGACGCGCGCCAAATATCTGGAGATATACACGGCTTTAAAAGACAAGCTGCCCGAGGTTGGGTCGGAGATGCGCAAGATCGAGTTCCTGTCATTCGAAGGAAACGGGGCCATTTACCGCATTAAAAGAAAGGAGACCATCCAGGGCAAGGAATACGACATTTCCTACCGGGTCTATTTCGTCATCGACCCTAATGGCCAGTGGCGGATATATAAGTTCTAGAACAGCAGTCAGCGATGGATTGGATAACAATAAAAAGTTGCTATAATGGGTTTGGGTAATAATGCAAGCCGCCCGCAAATGTGCTTGCGCTCTCGATGAGGAGAAAGATGAAGACAAGAGTACTGGGATTGCTTGTAATTCTTCTGGCCGCCGGACCGATCCATGTAAGTGCGGAGACCAGGGGGATTTCTGCTCACGACCTGTTCCTGGCCATCAAGAACCGCAACCTTGAGCTTTTCCAGGCCTATCTTTCCAGGAAAGCCGATTGGAACGCCAAGGACAAACATGGCAACACGCTCATCCACGCACTGATCTATCCCAGTTCGATCTCTCTGCCGGAAGCGGAATCCCCCGCTAGCGAGGAGAGCGGGACCACGATGCGGACAGCTTCGGTAAATACGGTTGGCTCACAGAACAATCGAGTGGTCGGAGTTCCCATGATTCACTCCGTCCATCCCGTCAAAGTGGCCGTGCGCCCGGGTCCTCCGGGGACGATCGGCAGCCGCCTGCAAATGCTCATGAACATCATCGGCCGACTTGTTGACCGTGGCGTGCCGATCAACGGCACCAACCAAAAAGACCAAACCCCGTTGCACTTGGCTGTGCAGAGCGAAGTGCGGTTGGCCGTGATTCCCTGGAACCCAATCAATAAAGAGGGAGGATGGGAGCGGGAACCCGACCCGGCCCAATCCCGGCGCTTCATTAAATTCCTCCTGGACCTGGGCGCGGATCCCCGCCTTCACGATGCCTTGGGCCGTAAGCCGGTTTTCTACGCGGACGCCGAAATGTACCCATTGCTGCTTCGGCACGGGGCGGACCTCGAAGGCCGCGATCAAAACGGGATGACCCCGTTTCTGGCCGTCGAAGCAAAGAGGGCTTTGGCCCTGCTGCAGATTGGCGCCGATCCCTTGGCGACGGATAACAAAAGGCGCAACCGCTGGTTTTTCCTGCCCATCACATCTTGGAAGGAACTTGCCGAAAAACTGCTCACCCTCCAGGTGCCCATCAATCAAAGGGACGCGGACGGGCGTTCCGCCTTGATGGCCTACGGAGAAAAAGAACAGTTCGACCAGGCCCGCTTCCTGATCGAGCACGGGGCCAATATCAATATGGCCGACAAAAAGGGAATTACAGCGCTGCACGAAGCCGCCCTGCAACGCAACGTCAAACTCATGGAGCTGCTGCTGCAAAAAGGTGCGGAGGTGAACGCCCGCAGCCAATTTGGGCAAACGCCGCTCCATCTTTCCCGCTTCTATAAGGAAGGTGCCGTGCTGCTGTTGCGCCACAAGGCCGACCCAAGTATCACCAACAACCGGGGCGAGAACGTCCTCCACGACCTGGTCATGAGCACTACCCCCAGTTACCTGGAATTGCTATCCCTGTTCATCCGCCACGGCACACCGCTCGACCAGAAAAACAGCAGCGGCCGCACGCCCCTGAGCCTGGCCTACGGTTTTCACAATACAAAAGCCATGGAGCTGCTCCTAAAAGCCGGGGCCGACCCGTCCATCTCCGAATACCCGGGATCCTCCCTGCTCGACCAGGCCGAAAGAGAACCTCTCCAGCAAGACGTGTTGAAGCTGCTGCGCAAATACGGCGCGCACCGCAAGCGCTCCTGGCTCGACCGTCACCCGCAGGCGCTCCTGATCGGCTATATCTTTCTAGGCGTCATCCCTTTGTTGACCTTTCTTTTCAGCCTTTACAAACCATCGCCCTACATTAAGAGACTTTTGTGGTTTTTCATCGTCCCCGGTGTTTTCTATCTGATTGCTCTTATACTGAGAACTTGGCAATGGTCTCATGTCAGGGATAGTGAATTGGGATTACTGATCTTGATCATGCCGCCCCTGGCCGCTCTGCTGATGTCTTTATCAGGAACCAGGGCCCTGGCCGACCGCTACCCGCCCAGGCTGGGGATCCCGTTATCATTTTTGAACGCGGCGGGCTGTATGGGGTTGACTCTCGGCATACTACTGCTGTATTTCCCGAAAGTCCACGGAGAAGGTGGCCAAGCACTCGCCATAGCCGCGTTTATCGGTGGCGGGATTGCGGCCGTCATCACCCTGATTTTTGCTTTTGTAGTCTGGAAAAAGCGGCTGGCTCCCAAGAAAAATATCAATTTCGCTTCCCCTTTTAAAGAGGTCCAGAAAGAAAAGACAAAATGAAAACAGAGAAGATCGCCGTTTACTCTTTGACCTTCGTCCTTTTCTCGCTGATGATGCTGGTCTATTGGCTGCCGAAAACTACAACATGGTCCCCGGCCTACTCCCGGGTGATCGAAACATTGCTACTCTTCCTGCTGGCCCGGACCGGAGGGAATATTGCCCTGGTCATTTTTGACAATAAAATGACAGCCAGCATTCCTGCCGGCATCATGGCAATGATAATGTTCCCTTTGCTTCTGATCCGCTCAGAAGCGTTGTTCATTTTCACCCTCATGCTTTGGGCCCCCGTCACCACATTTTTAATTTCCTACTCATTGTTTAAAAATCGAAGCCGTTTCCCTCTTATGAACTTTGTAAAAATACTCGCTGCCGGGATATCGGCCTGCGCTTTTTACTTGTCGGTTATATTCATGATATTAAAAAACAATCCAGACATGAGTAGAGGTGGTGAATACGCAGAGTTGTTCTGGTTTGCGCTCGGCATCGTTATCGCCTGCATCGAGATCATCGTAATGATTATCGTATTGATTAAGGAGTATACGCTTCAGAAAGACGAAGCCCAAAAGGAACTTAAGGACAAACAATAAAAATTGTGAATTTGTTTGCCTTAGCACCGGCTTGAGGCAACCTCGACCCAGCATATTTGCAATTTGCATCCGTGATCAAATTTCCCCTTTCCACCTTGACAGGGGAAGATTCATGTTTTAATATGCCCATACTGTCCGAACCAGGTGTTTCTCGGAAATTGATTTTCATTCAGGAGGAAACATGAATCTAAAAAAAATCGTTTTTTACTTGGTGTTTATCATGGTTTTGGGGTTTGGCACACTGTGCGCCGCCGTCATCCAGACCCAGGTGTCCAACAACAATGAAAACATTGTGGCCGAACTCACCGCACTGACATTGCAAAACAATATTATAACGGTCAGGATCAAGATCATCAACAAAAGCGATGCAAGCGACAAGTTCGATTTTTATTTCAAGGATTGTTATATCATCGATGAAGCCAATCAAAAAAAGTATTACATTCTGAAAGATTCGGAAGGCCGCTGCATCGGCGGACCGTTCAGTTCTGATGGCGATGGCGGCCGCTTTGAATTCTGGATAAAATCACAGAACATGATGAATATGTGGGCCAAGTTCCCCCTGCCGACCGATAACCCTGGGTCCATTTCGATTTCCATTCCCGGTTTCATGCCCTTTGAGGCAATCAAACTGGCTTTGAAATAATTCATAATATGAAACATCCCTCAATGTGGATCGCTCCTTTTTTAGCCGCTTTCCTTTGCAGCGCAGCCGATACCCAAACGGAGCCGGGTCCGTCCATTCCGCCGGACGCCCATGAAAAAGCCATTCAATCCCTGAAAAAGCTGGGGCCGGGCCGGGGCGCTCTGAAATTATCCGCTAAAATGGTCAGGATAATCGGCGCGGTTTCTGAAATCAACATGAATACAGCCGCCATCCAGAAAGACCTGAAAGATCTGAACGCCACCATGTCCGACACCGAGATCAGGATCGCAATGGCCGGAGACGTTTTGTTTGACTTTGACAAATGGAACATCCGCCAGGACGCCGAAGCTCAATTGAAAAAAGTGATCAAGATCATAGCGGCCAGCAAAAGCACAGAAATTGCGATCAGCGGTCATACCGATTCCAAGGGAAGCGCGGAATACAACCTGAAATTATCCCGGCAACGAGCCCAGGCGGTAAAAGACTGGATCGTTAAAAATTCATCCATATCTGAACCATCCGTAAGGATTTCCGGGTACGGAGAGACCCGGCCCGCAGCCCCCAATAGCAAAGAGGACGGATCGGACAATCTCGAAGGCAGGCAGAAAAACCGCAGGGTGGAATTCAGCATCAAGATCCTCAAGAAGTAACGGCCGCGAAACACAGGGAAAGACCGTAAAAACGTGAATTTGCTTGCCCTGCCGCCGGCTTGAAGCAGCCTCGATCTGCTTGGAAAAAATCCTTCTTCCGGAAGCACGGCCGTGGACATAATGACAGTAAAGAAACAAGTCAGGAAAATCGGAAGTCGAACCATACCTAAACTGGTTTTATTAAACAAATAAACTTTTACCACAGATATTTGTGTAAAACTCCGGAAATCGGGTCATAGAACCTTGTATCACTTGCCTTTGCTTGAATTGCACCATACTGATACATTAAACAAACCGATATATCAAGATTATTTCGAAATCATTGATTGAAAGCACATTCCACAGGAAGTCTTTCAACAGACGCTGTAAAATAAACTTCGCTACAGCCCGCGAAATCGTGATTTGGTCCGCCTCGACGCCGGGAAACTAAAGCGACACAATCACTTTTTCGGACTTTTTACCGCTCAGGCAGCCCAAATCTATCCTGCCGATCACCCTTGGCGTCATATGAAAATAAATTGCGTCGCTCCCCCGTCCTTAAAGAGGACATTTCTACTTAACGTTGACAGATCCACAACTTAAGGACGGACTGATCAATAGTGAATTGTTTTGCCCTGCCGCCTTTTTAAGGAAATCTTTATTTGTCCTTCACCTGGAAGCAAAAAAGCAAGCATTGACCTGAATTACCTGTAAAGAAACTTTCTTCGGTTTGACTTGAGCCTGGGGATTCGGCTACAATGCCTTGACCATTGGAAACCAACCATACAGAGAAGGCAAGCATGGAAACTTTTTTCACTTTCCTGGAAAAACGCGTGGCCGACTCCTCGTCGCTGCTGTGCGTCGGCCTCGACCCGCACATCAGTGACCTCAAGGAAGCAACCGCCGAGGCGGCGTTCGACTTCTGTGCCGGCCTGATCCAGCGCACCGCCCCTTACGCCGCCGCGTTCAAGCCCAACGCCGCTTTCTTCGAGCAGTTCGACGCGGCCGGCTGGACGGCGCTCAAGCGCGTCATCGACGCCGTCCGCGAACAGTCGCAGCGCCTGGGCTCCATGATCCCTGTTATCTTTGACGCCAAGCGCGGCGACATCGCCTCGACCGCCGAAGCCTATGCCAGGTCGGCGTTCCAAACGCTGGGCGCGCACGCCATCACCCTCTCGCCCTACCTGGGCAGGGATTCCATCGACCCCTTCCTGACCGACCCGGAAAAGGGGGCGTTCCTGCTGTGCAAGACATCCAACCCCGGGGCCGGCGACCTGCAGGACCTGCAGGTTGTCGGGACGGAGCATGACAGCCGCCCCGGCGAACCTCTTTATATCGCCGTGGCCCGCCTGGCCCAATCCTGGAATGTAAAAAACAACATCGGGCTGGTGGTCGGCGCCACTCAGCCCGGGGCCATGGCGCGTGTCCGCGCAGCCGCGCCCGACCTGTGGTTCCTGGCCCCCGGCATAGGCGCCCAGGGCGGCGAACTGGAAGCCGCGCTAAAAAGCGGCCTGCGCCGGGACGGCAAGGGGCTGCTGCTTCCCGTTTCGCGCGCCATCTCCCGCGCCGCCGACCCCGGCAAGGCAGCAGCGGCACTGCGCGACGAAATCATCAATATCCAATATCGGCTCACAAATACCAGCCGCTAGTCAGCCGCAAGGAGTGATGGTCCAGAGGGAATGGGTTGGAGGTTATAGGCAAGAGGCGATGGGCTATAGGCAAGAAAACAGAAGTCAGAGGACAGCGTAAGAAAAAGAATAAGATTGATAACCCCGTAAAAAGTCATTTTATTATGTTTTTTAAAAATGAAATGCTGTATTATCAAGGGTTTTCAAATATCAGTTGTACCATTTTTAGACTTTTTACGAGCCCATCAAGATTAATATTTTCTTTTTTCTGTTTTCTAACTTTTCCCTTTGGCCTTTGTCTTTTCTTTCCCTAAACCTTCCACCGTCTACCGGAAACCAAGTTCTTTTTTATCACCCCTCAGCTATGTGCCCGCCTTCCTTCTCCTCTTCAAATTGCATGCCGGAATGTGCGGCCAGGCGCTTGCGGAAAAGCAGGAGGAACGTGCCGCAGGCCGCCAGCACGCCGGCCGTTATATAGGCCCAGGTGTTGCCAGAACCCAGGAAATTCAAGACAAAGGCGACCAGGGCGGCGATCCAGAAAACCGTGCCCAGGACCAAAGGCAGTTTGGGCCCGAACTTTTTCTTTTGTTCTTCGTTGGTGAACAGGTTGAAGGCGCCGAGGGCCAGGTAGACAGAGCCGGCGAAAAAAAGAAAATAAGGCATTCGCGAACTTTTTTTCAGCAAAACGAAGCCGATCAGTATCAGGGCTATACCCTCGGCGACATGGAAGAGGGCCGTGAAATTGGGAACCTTCTTTTCGATCCGCTGGTGGAACGCTGCCCCCAGGATGATGAAGGCGCCGGCGGCAAAGAGAAACAGGACAGTGAGCGGGTTCTGCCGGTAATGCTCGGCCTTGTCGATCCCCTTGAGGATCAGGGTAAGACCAACCAGGAAATGGGCTACTTTCTCCGCCACGGCGCTCTTTTTGGCAAATCCGAACAATCGCGGCATGGATTCCTCCGGAAATGAATGGAATTTCAGAAATCGGCATGCTTATTTTAAAGCATGGCCGGGCGGATGTCAAAAGGGTGCACAGTAAGTATTCAGTTATTCGTAGTGAATAATTTTATTTACGAGCAGGATTCGGACGTTCCAATTTAAATAAAATAAAAAAAAGTGGCTTTAGGTATTGACAATAGCCGATAGCCGTGATAGGC
>Ga0180014_1000345_pt1 | contig 13583 bp, 12 predicted proteins | sample KR13_S1_MetaG_FD_116507 | JGI IMG/M metagenome (GOLD analysis project Ga0180014, IMG submission 116507) | Groundwater microbial communities from the Olkiluoto Island deep subsurface site, Finland - KR13_S1_MetaG | ecosystem: Environmental > Aquatic > Deep subsurface > Groundwater | place... | reverse complement strand
CTTGCGTTTTTCCAGGGCCGACGGCGCAAAGGGATTCCTAATGGCGCTGTTCACTGCGAATTCCTTTCACGACCAGATTGGCAACCAGGTTGACCACGAACGTTATCGCGAACAGCAGCAACCCAAGGACGAACAGCACGCGGTAGTGCATATCGCCTTGCACGGCCTCGCCGAGTTCGGAGGCGATGGTGGCCGTCACCGTGCGGACGGGATCCAGCAGGCTGTGGGGAATCTGCACGGCGTGGCCGGTACACATCAGCACGGCTATGGTCTCGCCGATGGCGCGGCCGAAGCCCAGCAGCACGGCCGCCAGCAGCCCATTCTTCGCGGCAGGGAACAACACGCGGTAAACGACCTCCCAGCGGCTGGCGCCCAACGACAAGGCGGCCTCGCGATAGGAGTCGGGCACGGCCTTCAATGCGTCCTCGGCCAGCGAGACGATGGTCGGCACGCTCATCAGCGCCAGGATCACGCCGCCGTTGAGCAGGTTCACGCCCACCACGGCGCCGGTCGTCTCGATGATCAGCGGCCCGAGCACCATGTAGCCGATGAATCCCCAGACGACCGAGGGAATCACCTCCAAGCATTCGACGAGGACTTTGAGGGTTTCCCTGAGTTTGCCGCCGCAGAACTCGGAGAGGTACACCGCGGCGCCCAGTCCCAACGGCACGGCCAGGGCCATCGCCAGCACAGTGACCGACACCGTGCCGACCAGCAGCGCTACGATGCCGTACTCCGGACGGACGTCGGACGACGGCTGCCAGCGAGTGCTTGTGAAGAACTCGATCAGGTTCAACTTCCCAAACAATACCGGCGCTGCCTCGCGGAAGACGAAGAAGAAGATCGAGAAGACGAAAAGGATCGCGCTCCAGCCGCAGAGGCGAATGATCCATTCGATACCCGGCTCGGCGCGGTCGAGAGCGACGCGCATCACGTGCCGCAGCGAGCGCACTCGGTCCGGTCGAGCGGCGGAATTTCCCTTGGCGTTACTCATGCAGCTTCACGGGCACGTACCCCAGGTCCAAAACTATCTTCTGACCCTCCGACGACAGAATCCAATCGAGGTACTCTTTGACCGTCCCGGCCGGCTCGCCAATCAGGTAAATTTGCAGTGGCCGCGTTATGGGATAGGAATCGTCTTTCGCGTTATCGACCGTGGGCGCCACCCCCGGCTCACCCCGCCGCTTCGACACTTTCAGCATCTTCACATCCGGGGTGTGGTAGCCCATGCCGCTGTATCCGATGGCCGATGGAGTCCGTGAAACTAAGGCCACCACGTCCTTCGAGCCGCTCTGATCCACGGAGCCAAGTTTGAAATCCTTGCCGGACCCCAAAACGACCTCGCGGAAGTACACGTAGGTGCCGGAACTGCTCTGCCGGCACACGCGCGTGATGTCTTGCCCGGCGAGCCTGCCCTCCTTCACGCCCAGTTGCGACCACTTGGTCACCTTACCTTCCTCGCCGTAGATGGCCGCAAGTTCCTCCATAGAGATTGAATCCAACGGGTTGTCCTTGTGGACGTAGATGGCCAGGGCGTCGTAGCCGACGATGATTTCCTTTGGCTCGCCGCCGCGCTTGGCTTTGGCCCGCTCGATCTCGCTCTCCTTCATCTTGCGGCTGGTGTTGGCCATGTCGCAGTTGCCGTCGATCAGACTGGCGATTCCCACGCCCGACCCGCCGCCAAGCACCTGAACACTAACGCCCGGATGTTTCCGGTGGTACTGTTCCGCCCAAGCCTGCGCGAGGTTGACCATCGTGTCGGAACCATCGACGCGGATCACCTTTTTGGCGCCGTTGTTTCCGTCATCCGCGCGCTTTCCACAACCAAGCGAGACAACTAGCGCCATTCCACACGCCAGAGCAAGACGACGATGTCTAAGCGACAACATGCTTGACTCCTTTCAATCGAGGGATGGAACGATATTCAATCTGCTTGATAGCAGACGGTCCATGACCCGTCAAGGAACCCCGCCAATGTCCCCAGTTCCCTTTCGGCGGGGGGGGCGGCCTGGCCCCATTCTCGATACGGCCGTCCTTAGTTAAACTGAGAGTGTGTTTGTGGAAATCCGATTGGCCATGTTGCCTTAACGCCCCGCGACTGCGGTCGCGGGGGGCGCGGAACGCCAAAATCCATCCCCCGCGACCGCAGTCGCGGGGCGTTTAGTACGTCGTTGCAGTCGAAATTGTGCGTTTAGCGGCCGACGGCACGTCGGCCACGGGCGGACGTACAAGGCCGACGTGCCGTCGGCCGCTAAACGGTCCACTGCCAAAATCAACTGCAACGACGTACCATGAAACACGGCATGAAAAACGTGCTCGCTTTGGTGCTCGGCGGCGGACAAGGGACGCGGCTCTATCCCTTGACGAAATACCGCTCCAAGCCGGCCGTGCCGGTGGCGGGCAAATACCGCTTGATCGACATCCCCTTGTCGAATTGCATCAACAGCGGGTTGAACCGCTGCTACGTGCTCACCCAGTTCAACTCGGTCAGCCTGCACCGCCACATCCGCTCGACCTACGGCTTTGATCCGTTCGGCGGTGGTTTCGTCGAGGTGCTGGCCGCGCAGCAGACGCTGGAGAACGCCGACTGGTATCAGGGCACCGCCGACGCCGTGCGGCGGAACTTGCGCTACATCGAGCAGCCGGGCGTCGAGTACGTGCTGATCCTCTCCGGCGACCAATTGTATCGGATGAACTTCCAGGAGATGCTCGAATCGCACGTCAAGACCGCGGCCGACGTGACCATCGCCGCCGTCCCGGTACACGGCCGCGAAGCCGACTCGCTGGGAATCATGCGGCTGGACGACACCGGGCGAGTGGTCGGGTTTCTGGAAAAACCAAAGACCGAACAAGAGCTCGATCTGGTTCGCACCGCGCCGGCGTGGATCGACGCCCACGGCATCCCCAGCCGCGGCCGCGACTGCCTGGCGAACATGGGCATATACCTGTTCAACCGCGAAACGCTCCTCGACGTGCTGCGGAAGACCGATTACCGCGACTTCGGCAAGGAGGTCTTTCCGGCGTCGATCCGGGCACGCCGTGTGCAAGTCCACCTTTCCGACGGCTACTGGGAAGACATCGGGACGATCAAGTCGTTCTATGAGGCAAACCTCGCGCTGGCCAGGCCGGACACTCCGTTCGATCTGGCGTCGGTCGAGGCGCCGATCTACTCTCACGCCCGGTTTTTGCCGCCCACCCGATTCGACGGCGCGACGATCCGCGGCAGCCTGGTGGCCGACGGCTCGATGATCGAGCCGGGGGCGGCGATCGAGAACAGCATCATCGGCGTCCGCTGCCGCGTCGGACGCAACGTGACGATCCGCGATTCGATCGTGATGGGCAACGACGTATATGAAACGCCGGAAAAGTTCGCCAATCACGGCGCCGAGGGGCAGCCGCCGCTGGGTATCGGCGAGGGATCGCACATCGAAGGGGCGATCATCGACAAAAACTGCCGCATCGGCCGCAACGTCCGCGTCGCCAATTTACAAGGCGTCGAAAACACCGAGGAGACCCCCCACGGCATGATCCGCGACGGCGTCGTCGTCATGCCCAAGGGTGCGGTCCTGCCGGACGGGTGGAAGATGGAAGCGTAACCTACGCGACTTGACAACCAATTTTTTTAGAGGAAGATTGAATTTGTTGACCGGCCCGACGGCGGCGACGGCAGTACTGGAGAAGACAAAATGGTTACCGTTCATCCGCAATACGTTGTCGATGAGAAACAGCATCGCCAAGCGGTGCTTCTGCCCGTGGCCGAATGGCAAAAAGTCGTCGAGGAGCTTGAGGAACTCGACGACATTCGGGCTTACGACGAGGCAAAGGAAGCCCCTGGGGAATCGGTCTCTTTTGAGCAGGCGGTGCGCGAGATCCAAGAAGGACAAGACGCGTGACCTGCACCGTCGAAATCTTGCGCTCCGTGCAACGGCAACTAGCCAAGATCGATCGGCAGGATCGGCCTCGAATCATCACCGCCATTCGCGGGCTCGCTTCCGATCCGCGCCCCGCCGGCAGCAAGAAATTGTCCGGCCGTCCCGCTTGGCGCATCCGTGTTGGCGTATACCGAGTGATCTACGAAATCGCCGACGATCGTCTGCTCGTCCTGGTCGTGGTGATCGGCCATCGCAAGGAAGTTTACCGATAGCGTGAATACGCCCGCTTACCCCCTTGCAATCCTCCTCGGGTCTGGTATCTTGCCGGCACCTACCGGATAAATTCCCGCAGGATGCCCGGTTTGTCGCAGGATGCGCTGCACTGTTGTTCGGACCCGACAAACACTGAATCGCGGAACACCCACAATTGCTCGGACTTAGAATATCGGCCATGTGTCTCGACACACGTAATTTGACGAGTTGTAGGACGGATTAGGAAATCCGTCCTACACGACTCGGCACTTAATGTGTGTCGGACCACTAACAGCCCTCGGCGGCGGCCGGTTTGCGAGTCCGGGCACGTACTTCCCGCCTGTGTTGTCCCACCATAGAGGAGAATCGGATGTTAATTGCAAAAATGTTGCTCTGCGCCTCGACGCTCTTACTGGTCGATCCTGGTGCAACCGACCGGAAAATGGAACTTCCGCCGTCGGAACCGCAGGAAAAAATGGTCGACGGCGTGAAGCTGGCGGCCATCGAGGCCAATCTGGTTTCGTACACGAACCAGGAGCGGGTCCGCCACGGCTTGCCGCCGTTGAAGGTGGACGAGGAGTTGATGGAATCCGCCCGCGATCATGCCCAGTGGATGACCCGCAACCAGGCGATGGTCCACACCTCCCGCCCCGTGGCCGAGAACATCGCCATGGGCCAGCCGCACAGCAGCGACGCGGTCGGGGCGTGGATGAACTCGTCCGGGCATCGGGCGAACATCCTCAATTCACGCCATCGCCGGATCGGCGTGGCCGCCTTCCGCACCGCAAGAGGCACGATCTACTGGTGTCAGCAGTTCCGGCGTTAGCCGTAATCAGCGAAGACAAACGCCTTGTTCCCACGCTCCGCGTGGGAACACACTGCCCGGGACGCTCCGCGTCCGTGCGGCCCGAATACTTGTGGCGCTCAGGAGTTGCGCCTTGAGACGCAGAGCGTCCAACAAGTGCGTTCCCACGCAGAGCGTGGGAACGAGGTAGTATGTCATAAAGGCATTGCACGGATCGGATTTGGCCGCCATGATGTGTGTGATGTCAGACGCCACGCACAACGTCGCCGGCCGGCTCTCCGCGATGGCCCGGCTGCGCCCCGACGCGGTGGCCGTGGCCGAGCCGTCGGGCCGCGATGCCCAAGGCCGGCGACGCTATCGGCAGGTTACTTTCCAACAGCTCGACCTGGACAGCCGGCGGATCGCCCAAGGACTGCGGACGATGGGCGTCGTGCCCGGCACTCGGCTGGCCCTGTTGGTCCGCCCCGGCATCGACTTCGTCTCGCTGGTCTTCGCCCTCTTCAAGTCCGGCGCGGTGGCCATCCTGATCGACCCCGGCATGGGACGGCGGAGCCTCATCGGCTGTCTGGCCGAGGCCGAGCCGGAGGGGTTCGTCGCTATCCCCGCCGTTCATGCGGTCCGCAAAATAATTCAACGGCGGTTTCCCAAGGCGCGGCTGAACGTGACGGTCGGGCGAAGGTGGTTCTGGGGCGGAACTACGCTCGCCGCGCTGCGGAAATTGCCGTCGGGCGGAAACCAACTGACGCAAGTGGGCGGCGACGATCCGGCGGCGATCATCTTCACCACCGGCAGCACCGGTCCACCCAAGGGCGTACTCTTCTCGCACGCCAACTTCGATTCCCAGGTCGGCCAGATTCGAGAGTTATACGACATCCGGCCGGGCGAGATCGATGTCCCCTGCTTTCCGCTCTTCGGCCTGTTCAACTGCGCGATGGGCGTCACGGCGGTGATCCCGGATATGGACCCGTCGCGCCCGGCGCGGGTCGATCCGGCCAACATCATCGAGGCGGTCCGCGATTGGAACGCGACGCAGGCGTTCGGCTCGCCGGCGGTTTGGGATCGCGTGGGCCGGTACTGCGAGGCCCGGAGCGAAAAAATGCCCACGCTCCGCCGCGTCCTTTCGGCCGGCGCGCCGATACCCGCCGAAGTGCTCCGCCGCATGATGAACTGCATCCACCAGGAAGGCAACGTGTACACGCCTTACGGCGCGACCGAGTCGTTGCCGGTCGCCTCGATCTCGGCCGCCGAGGTGCTTGCTGAAACCGCCGAACAAACGCGCCGTGGCGCGGGCGTGTGCGTCGGACGCCGATTCCCCCGCGTTCGCTGGAAGGTGATCCGCGTCGTCGATGGGCCGATCCACTCGCTCGACGAGATCGAGGAGTTGCCCCCCGGCGAGATCGGCGAGTTGATCGTCCAAGGTCCGATGGTCACGCGGCGGTACGTCACCCGAACGGAATCGAACGCCGCGGCGAAGATCGTCGATGGGGCGGACGTTTGGCACCGGATGGGCGACAGCGGCTATCTGGACGAGCGGGGGCGGTTCTGGTTTTGCGGCCGGGTGGCGCACCGCGTATTGACCGCCGACGGCCCGATGTATCCGGTCCGCTGCGAGGCGATTTTCAATCAACACCCGAAAATCCGCCGCAGCGCGTTGGTCGGCGTCGGTCCGGCGGGCCGGCAGCGCCCGGTGATCGTCCTGGAACCGCACGCCGAACACGCGCCGAAGGGAAAAGAGGAACGAGAGGCGTTGTTGGAGGAAATCCGCCGGCTCGGCGCGGCCAACCCGTTGACCGACCGGATCGCCGACTTTCTGCCGCACCCCGCATTCCCGGTGGACATCCGCCACAACGCGAAAATCTTCCGCGAGAAGTTGGCCGTTTGGGCGGAAAAGCGGTTGGGAGTGGGATTGTAGGACAGGTTGACATCCGTATTTAGCCCCGGGTGAATACACCCGGGGCAAGCGGTTTTTCGCGGTCAACCCGCCCCGCCGTGTATTCACGGCGGGCTAAATGAATGATTTCAAATCACGTTCCTACGTGCTTGGAGTGGTATACTGATAGTATGGTTGCCGAGTGGTACTGTGAAATCGCGGGACGCGAAGTCGGTCCGCTGTCGCCGCAACAACTCAAGGCGATGGCCGAGAAGGGGCGGATTCTGCCCAACGACGGCGTGCGCCGCGGCGCGCAAGGCGAGTGGATTCTTGCCGGACGGATAAACGGGTTGCTTCCGAGGTCCGTTTCGCCCCCGCCGGTCGCCGCCGGTTCGTCTGATCCAATAGACGAGCAACCGCGGAACGGTCCGCAACCTCCGCCCGCGCCTCCGCCGGTTGTACGGCCAAAGGCGGCGGAGGTTCCCGACGTAGGCTCGATCCGCATCGTCGCCGATCCGCCCCAGACCAATCGCGACACCGTGCTGCCGCGCGTGAAACGTCAGCGGGACCAACAGGCCAAGATGGTCGGCGTCTTGCTGGGAAGCATTCTCATCCTGGCCGCGGCCGCCATTTACATGTCGATCGGAGGAGACGGCGGGAAACACGGCCTCGGCAAACTGGCCGATCGAGCGGCCCCAACGGCCCCAAAAGACCCGCAAAAACGAGGCCCCAAAAAGCCCCTCGCCCAAAGCCCGGAAACGCTGGAGAAACTGGAAGGCGTCATTTCGTTCGACGAACCCGTCGAAAAGAAACGGAAGAGCATCGCCGAGATTCTCGGCATGGAGGCCGAAAAGTCGAACGACCGGCCGGAAGAGCAAGACGCCGAAAGGCCGATCGAAAACCGGGCCGATGCGCCGATCAAGAAGCAGACCGAATCGCCGGCCGAAGAACCGGACGTTAAACCCAATAATAAAAATCCCTTGCTAGATCATGAATGGATCGACGCGTCCACCTCGGCGGCCGTCGTCGGATTCATCTCCGTGCGGATCGTTTCGGCCGAGGTCGTCCCATCGCTCGACGGAGCGGCCGGTTCTTCGCCGCGAACGATAATCACGGTGGAACTGCGAAACGGGGGCGCGCGGGACGTCGATTTCAAGGGCTGGACGCGCGGCGGGGTCGCCCGCGGCGCGAAGCTGTTCGACGACGCCGGGAACGTTTATCGTCCGAAGGCCCTCGGCCGCGCGCCGTTGCCCGGCCGTGGTCCTCCGATGTCGATCGCCGCGGGCCGCGCAGCTCGGGAAGTGCTGGCTTTCGAGTCTCCGCCGGACGAGGCCGAATATGTGCTGATCGAGTTGCCGGCCGCCGCCTTCGGCATGGACGCAATAGTGCGGCTGAAGATACCGGCGGAGATGATTTCCGAGCAGCCGCCGGAAGAGCAGCCCCGCCGGCCGCAACCCGGCACGCCGGAGTTCGATTTCGGCCTGCCAGAGGTGGACGAGACGATTCAGTAGCCGAGCGAGACTCCGTGCTTGTCAGTCGGCGCGGGCCTGCCGTCCGCTCTCCCCGGCCGTTCAGCCCCGCGTAACCGGCAGTCCCGAAACATCCTCCAGGACGTCCAGGTTGTGGCGGAAGTTGGCCTCGCCGTTTCCCTGCCAGGCCAGCACTCGCCGGCCCGACGCGGTCCGCAGCCAGAGTTTGTAGTCGCCGCCTGCCCAGGGAATCAGCCAGTCCAGAAGCCAGACCATCAACACGTTCCAGACCCCGATAAACAGCGACAGGGTACACCCGCTCGCCAACCCGAACCGCTGCTCCAAGTCGGTCTCGATCTGGACGACGTCCGCCAGCGGCGTGCGACGGACGGAGACGGGCACGAAAACCACGAACCACTCTTTCACGAAAAACTTCGAGTTGATTCGCGGGCGTGGAAAGGCGCCCAAGACGGCAACCATAGACAGGCAGAAAAAGAGCCTAGCGGGCCACGGAGACGTGCTGATCAAGGCCATGAACAACAACAGCACCAGAATCACGATTCTGAGCCATATCTTCGGTTGTGGAACGAGATGCGTGCAGTCGTCCATGGAAATCCTCTCCAAAACGTCCCCCGGCGCCGGGTGCCACTGCACACTTGTCCAGCAGTGTTCGCTCCCGCTTAAACTCGTGCAGCCAAGTGTAACTCGGCGGTCACCGGCAACTCGAGAACATCCTTCCGCAGCAGACGGGTGGAAAAGAACAACACCTCCAAGTTTTCTACCTCGCCGGTGTTCGGGTTCAAGCGGGCAATGACCTCGTCGCCAAGCTCTTCGGATTCCTGCTCCGCGTAAGGCTCGCGATTGCCGATGTATAGAATGTCCGCGTCGCGGTCGTACTGGAAAGTCAGCTTTTCCGCCATTCGATTTCTCCTTCTTTCAACTTCCGCGCCAAGTAAGACGTAATGATCCACGGTTGCGTTTTCCGTCCCGGATCGCTGACGACAACCACCACCACGTGCTTGCTGCCCCGGAGATCGGCATACCATTTGCTGAAAAGCTTGGCGTTGCCCATGCGGACGCTCCGGCGAATCTGATCCGGATCGCCAACCGTCTCTATAATACGCTCGTGGTGGTCGGGAAGCAAATCCGGATGGTGATTGCGGATATGCCGCTCGCGCTCATCGCTCAATTCCACGTCAGCGCCCAAGTAAGGACATGGCAAGAAGGCCCTTCCGTCGTCTCCCGCACCAAGATTGAAAAGCATCGTAGGTTATGCTTCAGCATAACTACGGAGCATCCCACCGCCCTCACCCCTGCCCCTCACCCTAAGGGAGAGGGGAGAGGTGATAAGGCCAAATCGACTATTCTTCTTCCGCCCTGAGCCGGGCCAGGACGCTGTAGTCCTCGAGCGTCGAGGTGTCGCCGACGGTCTCGCGGCCCGCCGCGATGTCGCGGAGCAAGCGGCGCATGATCTTGCCGCTGCGGGTCTTAGGCAACGAAGCGGTGAAGTGGATGTCGTCCGGCACGGCCAACGCGCCGATCTCCTTGCGGACGTGCCCCTTCAACTCCTTCCGCAAATCTTCGGACGGCTCGAACCCGCCTCCCAAGGTGACGAAGACCGAAACGGCCTCGCCCTTCAACTCGTGCGGTCTGCCGACCGCCGCGGCCTCGGCCACCGCGTCGTGGCTCACAAGCGCGCTCTCGATCTCGATCGTGCTCAGCCGGTGGCCGGATACGTTCAACACGTCGTCGATCCGGCCCATGATCCAGTAGTAGCCGTCCTCGTCGCAACGTGCGTTGTCGCCGCAGAGGTACTTGCCGGGCACGTCGGTCCAATACTGGATTTTGTACCGTTCGTCGTCGCCCCAGATGCCGCGGAGCATACCCGGCCAAGGCTTGGCGATCGTCAGCCATCCGCCCGCGCCGACCGGAACCGGCTTGCGGTCCTCGCCGACGATCTCGGGAATGATGCCGGGCAGGGGCTTGGTGCAACTGCCGGGCTTGGTCGCAATGGCGCCGGGCAGCGGGGTCATCATGATCCCGCCCGTCTCCGTCTGCCACCAGGTATCGACGATCGGGCAACGCTCGCCGCCGATCACGCGGTGATACCACATCCAGGCCTCGGGGTTGATCCCTTCGCCCACGGTGCCCAACAGACGCAGGCTGCCGAGGTCGTGCTTCGTGATCCACTCGTCGCCCCACTTGATGAAAGTGCGGATCGCCGTCGGGGCGGTGTAGAAGATGTTGATCTTGTACTTTTCGATCAACTGCCACCATCGGTCCTGCTGCGGGGTGTCGGGCGCGCCTTCAAACATGAAGCCCGTCACGCCGGCCGTCAGCGGCCCGTAGACGATGTACGTGTGGCCGGTGATCCAGCCGATGTCGGCCGTGCACCAGTAGACGTCCTCGTCGCGGACGTCGAACACCCACTCGGTCGTCTTCTTCGCGAAGAGGTTGTAGCCGGCGGTGGTGTGCTTGATCCCCTTCGGCTTGCCGGTCGAGCCGCTGGTGTAGAGGATGAACAGCGGCGCTTCGCTGTCCATCGGCTCGGCGGGGCAATCGTCCGATGCGTCGGCCATCAGGTCTTGCCACCAGAAGTCGCGCCCGTCTCTCATCGTCACGTCGCAGCCGGTCCGCTTGTAGACCACGCACTGCTCGACCGTCGTCGATTTTTCCAGCGCCGCGTCGACGTTCGCCTTCAGCGGAATTTGCTTGCCGCGCCGCCAGCCGGCGTCGGCCGTGATGACCATCTTCGCCTTGGCGTCGTTGTTCCGGTCGGCGATTGCCTCGGCCGCGAACCCGCCGAACACCACGGAGTGGACCGCGCCGACCCGGGCGCAGGCCAGCATGGCGATGGCCAGCTCGGGCACCATCGGCATGTAGAGCGTTATCACGTCGCCCTTCTTGATGCCCAGCTTCTTCAGCACGTTGGCGAACTTGCAGACCTCTTTGTGCAACTCGGCAAAGGTGAACTTCCGCACGTCGCCCGGCTCGCCTTCCCAGATGATCGCGGTCTTGTTTTCGCGGGGGGTACCCAGATGGGCGTCGAGGCAGTTGTAGGAGACGTTCGTCTGGCCGCCCACGAACCACTTGGCGAACGGCTCGTTCCACTCCAGGACCTTATCGTAGGGCTTGAACCAGTGGAGTTCGTGGCCCATATTGCCCCAGAAACCCTCGATGTCGCCAGCGGCTTCATTCCATAGCTTCTCGTATTGCTCAATCGAACTGATGCGGGCTTTTTCCGCTAACTCCTTCGGCGGCGGGAACAACCGCGCCTCTTTCATCACGTTTACGATCTGCCCGGTTTTGTCCTCTGCCATCTGTAGCGTCCTCCAAGCGAAAAAAGGGTGAAGTGCAACGGCCGAGTGGTGGAACCCAGCCCGCAACCATACGAAGTGATAGAACCTCGTATTTTACCAGCCCCGGGTAGGAAGTCAACCTGCCCCAAGTCTTTGGAGCGACCCCCTTGTTCCCATGCTCCGCATGGGAACACCCTGCCCGGACGCTCACGCGTCCGCCCCGGCTTTGGAGTGCGGCGGCTTTTTGGAGTGCGGCGGCTTGCCGCCGCTTTTTTAGCGGAGCCGAAGAACCACCTTGTTGGGGTGGCAGTTGTACTGCCACAACGCTGATTTTGAGTTGATTCCTAAGAAGTCTCGCGGGATTTTTCCTCCCGCGATCGTTCGAGGTTCAAATCCAACAGCTTCGCCAGAAGTTCATCGTCGCCGATCGCGGGGTCCCAACCGTAGGCCGCGAACACCGCCGCGTCCAGCTTTTCGTGGGCCAGTTGCAGCCACGCCGGCCGTTGGTTGTAGAGGTTTGTCAGCGTCCGCTTCTTCAGACTGGCCGCGCAATCGAGGTTCTTCGGCACTACGCGCGGCCAGCGGATCGTGCCGATGCCGGGGGCGGGAGGGCGTTGTTTAGCCCCGGCGTCCACGCCGGGGACCGGCCGCACCGTCGCCGGATCAATGTATCTCGCCCACGGTCCATCGACCGAGCCGGGGAACTCGAACAGTTCGATTTTCATCCACTCGGGCGGATTCAGCCAGTGGTTGCGCAGCTCGTCCAATTCCCGCGCCGCGGTGGCAATGGCCTCGGCCGTAGGGTGGGACAAGCGCAGCGCAGTCCCATCACATCCGGCTGGTGGGACTGCGCTGCGCTTGTCCCACCCTACGTCGGTCCCCTCTCCCTTTGGGAGAGGGTCAAGGTGAGGGCCACCCGCCGCCCACACGCACTCCGGCAACGGAAACGTCTCGAAACAACTCGTCGGCGTGTAACGAAATCCGCTCTCCCGCTCACGGACTTGCGTACCTTGGGCACGCGCCCACACCTCGTGTATCCGCGAATGAAGCACGCCGAAGAAGAGGTCGTCTTCGCGGGCAAATGCGAAGACAGCGTGGTCTGGCAGCGTCGGCATTTCCATCCATATAAACAGCCGATGCTTAGACACACCGACGGTCACAATGTACCGCAGAATTGAGCGTAAGCGTTCGCGCATTTCGGGCCGCGGGCGCTGATGAATCCACCATGGGACGCCAGTGGCGTCACCTGATCGCGCCGTGGCTCGCATGGGCCGGACGTGTTTGTCGATATGGGCGAAGGGACTGTCATAAAGTGCCGCCTCTTCCAAAGTGGTGCCTGGGGGAAAATCAATAATCCACATATTCCGGCCGCGCCGTGTAACGTCCATGCCATTAATCCAGGGCACAACCACGTCAGAGCTTGGCCTTCCGTGAACACAGGGCGAGAGCAGAAACCCGACGGCCGTTCCCTCATCAATCTGAAAGGGGCCAACCTTCGTATCACCCATGTGGCATATGTTTATATTGGCGCCTATCGCCCGCGCGGTCGTAATATCCGCGATTGAGCTCAGGTTTGCATTGATGTGCCCGACCGGCTTTTCGTCGAGGATGCGGCTGACCTCGTTGCCATCGTCGAACCCCACCATCGACACATGCACATTCGCCCCGTCGAGCACCCAATCGCGGTCGCTTTCGGCAAAAAAGATGTCGCCGGTCATCTTGATGCGTTCCAAGACCTTGCGGTTTGCGCCGCCACGAATGCCTTGCGTGGCCAGCAATCCGACCCGGGGGCACTTCTTGCGTTCGATCTGCTGACGGCCTTTCTCGAACCAGTAGCAGCAGAGATCGGCTTCTCGCGGCACCCGCTCATCCCACACGCGAAACATGGCATCGACATATTCGTCGCCCAGATTGGTTCGCAGCAGCTTTCCTCCCAAAAATGGCGGATTCCCGACAATAAACTCGGCCGCTGGCCACTCCGGCTCCTTGGGGTTCTCCGGGTCGGAGAGGTCGAGG
>Ga0180014_1000342_pt1 | contig 13614 bp, 9 predicted proteins | sample KR13_S1_MetaG_FD_116507 | JGI IMG/M metagenome (GOLD analysis project Ga0180014, IMG submission 116507) | Groundwater microbial communities from the Olkiluoto Island deep subsurface site, Finland - KR13_S1_MetaG | ecosystem: Environmental > Aquatic > Deep subsurface > Groundwater | place... | reverse complement strand
GGTACCCAAGGCCAAGTCGCCCAAGAATTGAGTGCCACCAGGGCAGAACTCCAGCCATACCCCTTCGTACGACTGGAAGTTCTTCGCTTCCTCCATGTCCTCGATGGTGTTAACTCCACGATTCACCAGGGAGAGGAACGTCTTTTCCAGGCCAGCCCAGTGCTCGCAAAGTCATGGGCACAACAGGAGCGACACACTTTCCGAAACGACGAAGCCACAATCTGGGCACAAGACATGCGGCTGGACGGGCACTTCTACAGTAATTTTGTGGCCGACAACGGGGACTATAGCCAGGACCTCAAATGCGCCATCTGGCGCACAGTCCACAGACTACGCGAGAAGACAACCTCATCGCAACACCCGGGCATGCTCCTCGGGAAGATCCAAAGCGGAAAGACACGCACATTCACAGGTGTCATCGCGTTGGCGTTCGATCAAGACTACGAGGTCTCCATTGTTCTCACAAAGGGGACCGTCGCCCTGGCAACGCAGACCCTGCAGAGGCTTCGGAATGAGTATGCCCAATTCATCCGCGACGACCGGCTAGATGTCTACGACATCATGAAAATGCCGTCGAACCTCAACAAATGGGAACTGAAGAAAAAATTGGTTTTCGTCGTCAAGAAAGAAAATAAAAACATGAAGCGGCTGGAAAATGTACTCTTCAAGTCCTACCCCGCACTGTCCGAGCGCAAGTTACTGATCATCGACGACGAGGCTGACTACGCCAGTGTCGGTTTCAGACGCAGCAAGACGGAGGGTGTTCAACTCGCGAAAATCGCCAGCCAACTCGACGCCATACGCAACCGGCTTACTGATTGTTCATTCCTTCAGGTCACCGCCACCCCGTATTCCCTCTACCTCCAGCCTAAAGATGTGGCCATCGGCCCGGATATGATCTTTAAACCGACCAGACCGACCTTCACTGAACTCGTGCCCGTAGCCCCTGCCTATATCGGGGGCGACTACTACTTCGACGAGTCCGAAAGGAACGAGACCGTTGCATCCAGCCTTTTCCACGCCGTCGGCGAGCAGGAACTCGAGGTACTGCGGCACCCCGACGGCCGCAAGTTCAAACTTGAGAACGCCCTCACAAGCAAGGCCATTAGCGCCCTCCGTGCCGCATTTGTCAATTTCCTCGTCGGCGGGTGCATCCGCCAAATCCAAGAGAAGCAACGGAAGGCCACCGAGCAGAAGTATAGCTTCCTGGTTCACACTGAGGCAAAGCGCGAGCCACATGAATGGCAGGCGAAAATCGTGGAGGCGCTCAGATCCCAACTTACCCAGGCACTGACCTCCAACCCCTCCATCCCGGAAACGCTCTTCCGTGACGCGTTCGACGACCTTGCACGTTCCATGCGCTGCACACACGTGTTTCTGCCGCCCTACGAGCTGGTTAAAGAGAAAGCAGCCTCCGCTCTCCATGACGACCACCTCGTTATCTCCATAGTGAATTCGGACGTCCAAGTGCAGGAATTGCTCGATGACCGCGGCCAACTCAAGTTGCGCACGCCCCTCAATCTGTTTATCGGCGGACAGATTCTGGACCGCGGCCTTACCATCGCGAATCTAACAGGATTTTACTACGGGCGGAATCCCAAGACCATGCAGCAGGACACAGTACTGCAACACTCCCGGATGTTTGGGTTTAGACCAATCGAAGATCTCGCCGTCACGCGGTTTTACACGACACCTAAAATCTATGCAGCCATGCAGCGCATACATCAAATTGATACCGCACTAAGGGACTCAATCGAAGAAGGGGATAACCGGGGCGTATACTTCATTCAAAAGGATCCCGACGGCACCATTAAGCCGTGCAGTCCAAACAAGATAATCCTATCAACGACAACAACACTTAAACCTTACACCCGGCTTCTGCCAGTCGGCTTTCAGACCGGCTATAAGACTCGCATTGCCAGGACGGTTCAACACATTGATGAAACACTCAAGATAAAGGGAGGCGACCCTCTCCCTACCGACCCTTTTCTCATTTCTGTAGAAACGGCTATTAACCTTGTTGCGGAAGCATACAAAACCTTGGAGTTCGAACAATTCTACGAGTGGGACGTGGAGGCGGCAAAAGCGGCCATCCAACATCTTAGTAACCAGTGCGAGGCCCCCATTCGGCGGGGCAACATCTGGTGCATCGTTAGGACTGATCGCACCATGAAGCGCATCAGAGAGGAGGGGCGCTTCTCAAACGCGCCTGACACATATCACAAGGAAGGCGAACTCGCTCGCTGTACGGCGGTGGACATACCAGCACTCCTGATGATCAAACAAAAGGGCTTGGAGGAAGATGGTTGGCGGGGAGCCCCTTTCTATTGGCCTGTCATCATGGCACAACATAATACCAAGACTTCAATTTTTGCCAGCGATGTTCAAGCAGATTGATCGCGGCTGCAATGAATTTCCTATTCAAACAAACCATTTCGGAACGACTATCTGCATGAATGAGCCATTTTTTCAATTGATAGAGGCCATATGACTGAGAATAAAGAATATAAGAAAAGCCCGATCAAAGACCTGCCGGTCCGACTGCCGGGGCAGTCTCTCCGGGAACGCATTGACTACCTGGTTGACGAAGGCCTCATGCCGTGGGTGACCATCACGCTTTGCATGATCATAATTGCCTCTATCGATTGGATCGCCGTTTTCTTCAATACCCCAAGATCGCCTTGGCTATTCACCATAATCGCCGTCTTGATGGCCATAATTGCCGTAGTGAAGATATGGCGGACAATAAAGGAAATAAAACCACTTCGTCTGGGACAAACCGGTGAAGAAGCTGTCGGTCAGTTCCTGGAGGAGAAATTGCGCCCGGCCGGGTATCAGGTGTTGCACGATATTCAAGCCGACAACTTCAACGTGGACCACGTGCTGATCGGTCCTGCCGGGATTTACACTGTCGAGACCAAGACTAATAGCAAGCCGGCAAAAGGATCGTGCGTAGTCACCTACGATGGTGAAAAAATCAAAGTAAACGGTTTCCAACCTGACCGTGATCCTGTAGCCCAGGCCAAGGCACAAGCCGGATGGCTGTACGATCTCATCGAGTCCAGTGCCGGCAAACAATTCAAGGTTCATCCCGTTGTGTTGTATCCGGGCTGGTATGTCACGGCATCCGTTGAGTGGCCCACGGTGTGGGTAATGAACGAGAGATCCTTTGTCAACACAGTCGCAAAACTCAATAGCCAGATCGACGATGCGGATATTCACCTGATCACATACCATCTCAAACGCTATGTGATTGCCCGCGATAAACATGCCAAGGCAGCCAAGTAGACGTTAAAAGGCTGTCCTTCAGTACCACATTTCCATTCTGAGACCGCGAGAGTCGCGAGCGGGCGATGGCGGAATGCAGACTGCCGTGCCCAAGCAGATTCGTTCTGCGGTCCAGCAGGCGGCACAGGCATCCAGTATGTCGTCAGTTTCGACTCCAGGACATTTGGGCTTTACGGCCTCAGAAGATAAAGAGCCAAAACCATGCTTCTGCAACAACACCAACCGCACATCCTTACCTTCGGCACTCCTTTTGGGCTGAGTTATGGCATTACCGCCGTTCAGCGCAAAGAAGCAGAGCTCCGGGTGGATCTCGCGAATCTTCCGCTGGAGTTCAGGCGTCATCACCCGGTCCACCTCCCGGATCTTAGGCAGGATGGCGAAGCATTGCTGTGAAATGCGAATGCCGGCTAACGAACTGTCCTGATTTGCTTTTGACGCCTGCGGGTATGTCCGGCAATCAAGGGTCGCACGCACAGGCGGCGGGAACACACTGGACGCCCGTTTCGGGCCAAGCAGTTTACGCGCCAACGGATCACAGGCCCGGCCACCGTGAACCGCCTGATCAAGGAGTCCGATGGGAATATCAACAGCCACTATGCTGGTGCCACTGGTCTTATCCAGGACTGCGAGAAAATCGGGAGCTATACACCAGGATGATCGTCCCGACTCCGTGTCCCGTTGAACCACAACCCATCCCGCAGCGCATCCATCAACACCAGCTATGATAGCCATGATTTACCTCGGGGTTGGAAGCATCTTACTCCAGCGTGATGAGGCGCAGTCCGTCCCGGTCTTCATCTGTCTTTGACACGTTCAATTCCTTGACTACGCGATTGAGATTGTCCCAGCATTTGCTTTTAAGATTCGGGTCTCCGATGACCAGCACGGTTTTAACCGCCGGGAAAGCGTCATCCGGCAGCCGGCTTAATGCCGTTTGCGGCAAGAGTCCCAACAAGACCTTCTGTTCAACCAATTTCTTTATGCCCCGAGTAACTACGGCAAGCTTACTTTTGAAGGCATCCCGATATGCCAGCACCTGCAACGGTCCCCAGTAAATTCCGCCCGGATTGCAGCCATGCTTAAGTTCTATGGCGACCAGATTATTTTGACTGTCCAAAGCCAAGATATCGAGCTCGTCCCCAAATGGCTTTTCCCGCGCTTTTCCCCAGATTTTGCATGCTTCTTTCTGCAGTTGATTGCGGATTTCGTTATACGGCCGATACAGGGGATCGTAAAACGCGCGCTTTTCTTGTTCACTATCGAATCCAATGACGCATTCACGGTCAATGATCATGAATTGCTGATTGGTTTGCCACCGAAGTCCCCAATCAATACACAGGCGGTTCTGCCAGTATCCTTCTTTCCTATTCCCGTAGTATCTGTTTTTGCATGCCTCAGCGGATTTCAGAAGGTAATCGTGAAAAGCAATCGCCATCTCATTTGCTTCTTCAAGTTTCCACTCGCGCATCATGCCCGCGTATGCTTCCTTAGATGAGGGATAGCGTCCGTACGCCTTGTCAGCCTGCGTAACAGCCCGAATGTCTCCGTTCTCGTGAATCCGAACGGACAGCAGCCTGGTCGTACCCCGATAATACATGAGCGTATTATTTTCACGCAACTGAATGTCAAAGGCGTATGGATCATCCCGGTACAGAGGCAGGTCTGACACCAGAAACCGAAGCGGTCCATCAGGCAGCAGGAGTTTAAGAGCGCCCGGAGACAAAGATCGATCATACCTTGGGGCCATTGCGGTCCCCTTTCATATTTCCCACCACTCATTATCTGAATGCCGTTCAACTCGATCAAAGGCTTTGGCAAACATCTCCGGCTCGGCGCAGTGGACGGGCACGGCCACGGCTCCCGCGAATGCATTGCGCAGGCGCTTCAGATCGCAGAGCGGGGCATGGCCTGACGTGTGGCATTTATGTATGGGGATCCCACGTTCATCAAGCCACGCGAGAAACGGTTTTATCTTCTCCTCCGCAAGATACCCGTCCCACATCGAGTAGACCAGGCACGCCCCGTCAAGGCAGGCAGCGCTTTCCACATCAATCTGCATGCTCGGCCGAAACAGCATCACGGATTTACCTGCCGCTTCAGCCAACTTCTCGGGAAATATCCGAAAGTCGCGATACAGAGCCGCCACATCGAAGGCGCCATCCCGCTTGATCCGGCGCTTCTGGAACTCCGGCAGGAACACGCGTATGCCAGGCCAGTCGGCCTGGGGAATGTGTTGATTGCCTGTGGCTTTGAGGATATGGGCCGTGTACATGTCGATTATGAACTGACGGTTAGACCGTTTGGCCGCTCTGAAAACCGTCACGAGACGGTCGATGTTCTGTCCCGAGCACCAAACAAGCGGAAGGCCCTTCGTGTCATGAAAGATCCCAACGAGCTTATCTTCGATGTCGGCCTCTGTCGGAAAGCCTTCTTCAGTTCCCGCCCGGGCAATGGTGGTTCCTTCCATGATCAGGACGTGTACGTCCTTTGGTGGATTGGCCACGAGACGTTCAAACAGTGATGCCTTCCGGCCATGCCCGCGCAAATCTCCGGTGTAAAAGAGCCGTTTGCCATCGCTCTCGATCAACAGCGCGTAGCTATCGTAGGCCGAATGGTCCATCAGAAACGGCGTGATCAGGAATGGGCCAAGCACAATTGGCTTGCGGTCCGCAAGATGGATGACATTGGAGAATGTTCCGCCGGACGGCGTAAACACGGCCGCCGCAGCCAATATCCGCTCGGTCGCCGCTCCCATGAGGAAGGTTGTGGTCGGGGGGACGCGGAAAGCCAAACCATAATGATCCATGTGGGGATGCGACAGCACAATGCCCAGAAGCGAAGGATCTGCCTTGTCAAAGCCGTCTACGCCAGGCATGTCCACTGATTCAGCATCCGGGCTATCCAACGGCTGGCCGATGTCAAGGACGAGCCGGCTGGCCTGCGACTCAATCTCGATGCAGGTTCCACCGATCTGTTTGGCGCCCCGGCGAATACATATTTTCACAATTCAGTCCTCCAAACAGCCATGGCATACTCTTTTTCGACTTGATGCTTTTCCAATCCTTACCGCAAAGTGTCCACTACTGTTTTTAAGGCTGTATCTGCGCATGCTTCAACTGCCTTGCCAAATCTCCTGAGGCTAAGGCGTGATTCGTCAAAATCCACAACGATAGCAATGTCTTCATGTTTGTGTGATAGAATTTCGAATGAACCAGGATAATTACGTTCAAGCATAGTTTTGACTGAAACCTGGACCTTTGCGAGAAGATCCTTCTGCTCCATCTCCAAGCCCTCTCTCTCACTGCCGAGAAGGAGCATGGCCATTTTGGGGACCCGAATCTCAACAATGCCGCCTTTCAAGGGAAGAAGCGGAATAAATTGGGCCTTTCTCCCATTATTGTTTCGTTGGAAAAAGATATATCGGCCCACATCGCCTGAATTTTCCTGATCGTAATTCTCCCGGTTTGCTTTTGGCCCCTTGAGCATTCCAGGGTTTTTGGCCTGGAGACGACGAAGGGCATCCTCGCCGACATGCAAGCATTTATCTTCAAGGCTCATATTGCGCATGACAAGGCGGGCAGCAACGAAAGCAGCCAGGATCGGAATGACAGCCGCGCCGATGTTCTGTATCGTTTCTGCTACCGTTTCCCCGTTTACGCCCCGGTAGTGAAGAAGGGCGATTGCAGCCAGTGACACGACGATGGCTACACCCCACACTTCCCAATCTGCGATCCGTTTTTCAGGTTTCATAGTCTTCTGCCTTTCATGCTATATGAGCCTTCCAGGCGACCAGTGGTCAGTCCTACGAATAGCGAATAAGCCTATTGCAGGGGCCTGCCCCCCACCTGCGCGAAGCCGCTAGCGGGCAAGCCTGCGTGCACGTTCACAGCGGTTTTGACTGTATCAGGGCATGTCCCGAAAAGCCAGTTGAAAGAAAACGGTTGCGGACGCTCGCGGCGGCCATGTTGCCAGGGTGGATCGGGACCAGCGCCGGTATCAGCCGAGAGATTATTTTTCTTCCAAATGCCCTTGGCAGGAATGTTGTGGGTGTTATTTTTCTTTTCTGAACCCTGGACCGTCCGCCATCTGAACCGTCATTTTAATTTTGTGGGTGCGTATGTGGGTGCTTTTGACCGCCTGAAATCACCCTGTTTCAACCTGAAGCACTTTTAGGGCTGGAAAGCAAAAAGCCTCATATTCATCAATGAATACAAGGCATTTTTGCTAACAAGAGGGGTCGGGGCGATGAGATTTGAACTCATGACCTTTTGCACCCCAAGCAAACGCGCTACCAGTCTGCGCTACGCCCCGATGGTGTACAAAGTGGACGCAACCGTATCACGAAGTGGTAAACCGGTCAATCTTTCTGAATGAGGCGATCGATTCCCTGGCGAGTGGGCAGCGACGGCTGAGCGTCGTTGAAGACATCGCCGGATACCGTGGTGACAACAGGCCCGAACTTCAAGGCGGAAACGATGCAAACGCCCTCCGCATTGGAAATCAAGGCACCCCGTGAACCGAGAGTCAGGGATGCATGATTATTTCTTCATCAGCCGGGACAGTTCGGCCTGCCGAGTCTTGATATAGTCGACTTCCGGCGAGTTTGCCTTCGCTTCCTTCAGCGCCGTGGTGTAATAACCATCCGCTTCCTGAAAAGCCGCCTGCGCCCCCTGGGCATCGTTCATGGAACTCATTATATCTCCAATCCGCCTGGCGTTCAACCCCAGACACATTTCCTTGGTGATATACAATCCGCTGATTGGATCCTCTTCCGTACGGGTCCAGCCCTTGACGGAATCCATGAACATACGAAAACGCTCGATTGCTTCTTGCTTATTACCTTTTTGGAGCGCCAGGTGCGCTTTGATCTTATTGACGATGATCTCTTGCTCGGGACGCTCCATAATCGCAACCGAATCCTCCATCAGTTTTAACGCCCGTTCATAGTTTTCCAGCATGAAATAACCTTCCGAGGTAGTGATCCCCAACCACTCCTTTTCCTGTTTGTCCGGCATGGCTGCTGCCAGCCGCTCGCCAATCTTGATCATGGCTGTCAAGTTGGCCGGCTTGCCGTCCTTCAAGATCACCCGCCAATACTTATAAAATAACACAGTGAGTTCATTGTCGGCGTATCCCAATTTTATCAGCGCATCAAATCGAACTGGGATATCCGCGATCGCCTTGCGAGCTTGGGCAGTTTCCAGCCAGGTGCGAGCGGCGGCCTGCCATGTCGCAGGCTTATTTTTCGCTTTCTTTAACACCCATTCACACAGGCGATCTTTCAGGTCAAACTGATTGGTCTGGCCGACGTACGCCAGCGCGCGCTGAAAACAATCGAGTAATTCCTGGTCCGGTATCGCCGACGCTTCCTTCTTAAAACAGGTTTCAGCTTCCGGCCAACGCCCGGCGGAAAAGAGCAACTTCACACGCTGACAAGTCACCAGCAGGCGCAATTCGGGTTGCCGGCGCGCGGCGCGTTCCAAAGCATCACAGACACTGTTCGCTGCCTTTAGATCACCGGTTTTATTATAGGCCTCAATGGCTCCATTCAACAGACCCCAGCTTATCGACACATTAAAGTTGGTGATGCAGACCGGGACCAGCTGCGTCACTCGACTCACAGGTCCCAGACTTCGACTGGCGTCGAGCAACCACCCAAACGCCTGGGCGCGAAAATCCTGAGGCATAGCCCGGGCCTGCAGGCTGGTGGTCCATTCCAGCAAGGCCTGCTTATCTCCCTGCCGGTCATAATACGTATGGAGGAGATTGAAATAGTCACGCGTCAGGCGGTCCTGCTGAGCCATGTTCTCCTGGTAGATGCGCTCGGCCTCCGGCAGATTGCCGGTCGCCAGCAGATTATTCAGCAACACGCCAAACGTGCTGGCTTGCCGGGACAGATTCATGGCATGACCGATCATCAGCATGTTGATCGCCGAATTCGTATTACCCTGCTGAAGCATTTCGTTGACGCGCGTCATGAGCTCATTAGGATTCATGCTCATGGGATCCATGAATCCGATATCATCCGGCGGCGGCGTGTCTGCGGGCGCCTGCCCAAATCCGATCGTCGCCATCATCCATAAACCAACCACACACAGTCCAAACCGCTTTGTCATACGACCCCCTTGTTGAACGCGGCATAAGCCGCGCGCGAAATGAAAAAATCGGCAACCCTTAATGAATTTTCCTTTAATAGTATGGCAAATGATTAAAATGATCCGACATCAGGTTGTCAAGCATAATGCAGGTCAAAATTGCTCCACCCGAACGATCGTATCCTTCAAATGAATCCTTACCCCCTGCCCCGGCGCCAACCGGATGATATGGGAGGAAGCCGGAGTCCCGGGCGGCTCATCCTGAAGAAGGAGGCGCGTACAGATAATGCGCCATTCGGAATTGATGGCTGCCGGCCATGCCGCCCGGGAACTCCGCGCGGGATCAGGATCCATCCTATTTTCAATGAGTACGGTCGGGATCAAGCTCCTTGCCAACGCACTCATCCCGGCGGTCATCGGAGAGGATACGTTGTCCGCACATAGTACCGACCTTGCTCCCCTCTGCAGTCGCCAGGCCAATAGGGGTTTACCTGTCAGGGCGGCTGAGCTGTCAGCCGGCGTGAACAGAAATGACCACGTCGTCCCGCCCCGCAATCTGATCGTTGCGCCATTCGTCATATTGCGGATAGCCACACCTTGCTCACGTGCGGCCTCACGCGCTTCCCGCAATGTTACGGATCGCCCGGCGCTGGACGGAATCCAGAGTTCTCCGACCGCCATGGTTTGCAGAATATCCGGGGTCCCGCCGGCGCGGGAACTGCCGGCGCCGGCCAGGACAACGGCTTTTAAACCATCCACTCCCTGCCGGCGCAAATGGCGGATGACTTTGCGAACGTGGTAACGGGATCCGGGATTAATCAGAAGGTCATCCCCGCCGATGCCATTCACGAAACAGACGGGGCCATCTCCCCAATTGATAACATCCAGCACAACGGCATTCCTTGATCCCAGGAAACCCGCGCCCAGCGACAATGCCAGCAGAACCGGTGCGATAATCCAGCACCAGGCTCGCTGACGCCACCCGACCCACATGGCAAGCGTTCCATACCATACGGCCAGGCTCCAGAGCGGCGGGGATCGGACAAAGACATGGCCGTACGGAATACGCGCCATCAGATCGGTTATCCACAGCAGGAACGAGACCAGCGCCACGTTGGTGAAGTTGAAAATTTCGCCCAGGACCGGAACCGCCCAGCCAAAGAGGATCGCCAGACAACCGGCCAGAAGCACGAGGGTCGTGATGGGAATCACGACCAGGTTTGCCAGTAAGGCCACTGGCGACACCAGGTTGAACCAGCGCGCGACCAGCGGCGTTGTCACCAGCCAGGCCGCCAGGGAAGTGACGAACAGGAAGGCAACGGCCCGGAAGGCGCGCCGGCTCCAATGAACAGGCTTTGGCTCCGGCTGGAGGCGGAACGGATCGGGCTCCAAAGCCGGCGCCACCCGCCGGAGCATTGGCGGGCATAACACGATCAGGCCGCTGACCGCGACAAACGAGAGCAGAAATCCATAATCGAACAGATGGAACGGATCCACGGCCAGGATGATCAGCGCGGCCAAGGCCATGGCCGAAGGAATATCCGGTTTACGCCCGACCAGCGGTCCCAGGAAACATAACAGGGCCATTAAACAACCGCGAACGGCACTGGAACTCATTCCGGTTGACAACGTAAACACCACCAGAATCGGCGCGACATACAGGAACCAGGTGACGCGCGACACGCGATAGGATTGCAGCACCACGATAATGAACAGCGCCAAGATGGCGACATGCTGACCGGAAATCGCAAAGATATGGTAGGTGCCGGTTGCGACGAAATCGTTCCGCAGTTTCTCCGGAAGTTCCTGACGATATCCCAGCAGGATCGCCCGCAACAGCCCGACTACGTCAGGGCGATGACCAATACCCAGCGCCAGAAGGGCGGCACACTGCTGACGCAATTGGAAGCAGGCTCCCATCAGGGACAAACCTTGGCAAGGGACCAGGCACACCGCGGCATCCGGGTCGGTCCGAAACGTGTACCGCCGGTTGAGCCAGTCGAGAACCGGACGGGAGGAATTTGCCGCAAATTCATCTTCCGGGAAGCGGGCGTTGTCCGTGAGCACGCCGGCCAGGCGCCAGCAATCGCCATACTGAGGCCGACGTTCGTCCTCTGAAGGAACCGTCAGGATAACCTGGACTGTGCCCCGCGCCGGTTCCCAGGCAAGAACCTGCCGGATTGATTCCACCCGGAGCGGAAAGCTCCAAACCTGGCGGTCGTTGTTCCAGGCGGGGCGACTGACGGGATCATCGGCAACAATCCCCTCCAGTTCCACGCTTTCGCGCGGTCGAGTCATCCGGGCGGAAAGCGCTTGAGTAGATGGATCATCCAGGCGCAAGGAAGCAGAAAACCAAGCCGCACCGGCCACGGCAAAATACAAGACCAGCGTGGCCATACCTGAAAACAGCCGGGGCAAGATCGAAAGCGAAGAATCAAAGACTGACGTTACGGGCCGCCGGAGGTTGAACCGATGCCAAATATGGAAAAGCAGAGCGATAAGCAACAGGAGCGCGGTCGCCCCGCCCACCCAAAACGACGGCGCCCCCCGGAACAGCACGGCACTTGAAGTCCCGGCAATAAACGCCAGGGCCAAGCCCACCAAGGGCCGCCGCAGGAGATGGGGGTAACACTCCGGATCCATGACACGGCCAGTGTATCCCGCCGGCCCGAAAAACCAAGCGGAAAGTCCTGCGGCTATTTCAAGAACAGCTCAATGACGGGAACGGACACGTGGGGCTTCTGCACCGGAAGGTTCAGCACCAAGGTGTGCTTGTCCTTGGAATCCGTCTTCGGCTGTTGCTTGTCCGGCGCGGTCATGCGGATTTCCGAAGCATCGTTCAACAATTGGGCATAGGCCACCTTGCCGGCAAACCCGTCCAGATACAGATGCTGGAACGGCCAGGCAAAGACATGCACGTAAAGCCGGCGCGCAGCGGGATGATACGTCAGCCGGCAATCACGGGGTGTGCTGAACTCATCCGGCGCCTGGGTACAGCCATAGATGGAGCGGCTATGCCGTTTCATCCATTCGCCCATGCCTGCCAGACGGTCCAGTACCCGCTGGTCGAATTCACCGCGACCGGTCGGCCCGACGTTCAACAACAGATTGCCGCCTTTACTGACCGTGTCGATCAGCATTTGGACCAATTGATCGATACTCTTCCAGCTGGACTCGTCGCGATGATAGCCCCAGGATCCCGAAAACGTCTGGCAGGCTTCCCAGACCACGGGCTGACCGTTGACCCTCACCCATTCCCGCGGCTGATATTGCTCCGGAGTCTTGATATCCCATCCCTCTTCGAGATCAAGCCGGTCATCAAGGATGATGTGCGGGGCCAGTTTGCGGACCAAGGCATACAGTTTTTCGCTTTGCCAATCCTTGCGCCCCTTGCCACTGCCATCCGGTTTGGGATAGCTGAAATCGAACCATAGAATATCCACTTTACCGAACTTGGTCAGGAGTTCACGCACCTGGCCGTGCAGATAGCGGGCATACCTGGCCTGATCGCGCCCCTTGTTCAACTGCGTCCGGTCCGCCCGATTACGATAGGGACCGATATGCGGATCAATGACATTATGGGGATGATGCCAGTCAATCAACGAGTGATAAAATCCCACGCGCATATTCTGTTTGCGGAAAGAATGGACCATTGGGGTCAAGAGATCCCGCCCGGCCGGAGTATTGGGCGCTTTATAGTCGGTCAGCTTCGAGTCCCACAGGCAGAAGCCTTCATGGTGTTTGGTGGTTATCACAAAATATTTCATGCCGGCGCCAGCGGCCGCCTGTGCCCAGAGATCGGGATTATACAAATCCGGATCGAAATGCCGGAAATAGACATCGTATTTCTCTTCCGGGATCTCTTCGTTATGTTTGATCCACTCATGCCGCGCCGGCAGGGCGTAAAGACCCCAGTGGATGAACATTCCGAACCGGTCCTGCACAAACCACCGCGTATCGCCCGCCGTCGGTTTTGTTTTCAACATGATCTTATCCTTTCCTAATCTTTTTACCCGCCATGACAAAGTGTCAGGAAAGGTATATCTCCCTGCCGGGAAAGTCAACACCTGGCACCCCCGTAATGGGTTAGTGGATGTAGCTCGACCAGTTATTACCTGAATATTGCGCGAAAATCGCGCAATATTCACTTTTCGTCAATGCTGACAAGGCATTGGCGAAAAGACGTCGCGTTGGGCGGATAACCCAATGGGTTATCCGCTCAACGCAAGTG
>Ga0180014_1000339_pt1 | contig 13696 bp, 13 predicted proteins | sample KR13_S1_MetaG_FD_116507 | JGI IMG/M metagenome (GOLD analysis project Ga0180014, IMG submission 116507) | Groundwater microbial communities from the Olkiluoto Island deep subsurface site, Finland - KR13_S1_MetaG | ecosystem: Environmental > Aquatic > Deep subsurface > Groundwater | place... | reverse complement strand
CTGGCCGTAAGTCGCCTCGTGGTAGCGGCAGGCCTCGATATACAGCGCTTTGCCGCTTGTTGCGTCGACGTCGACCAGGGTCATGTCCAGCACCTGGTTGCCGCCGGCCACTTCGAATTTCTGGTGGATACCGTTGTAGAACTTGCTGATTATGGGTTCGCGTTTCATGCCGATGATCGAATCCAGGGCGCCGGTCATGCCGACATCGGTTTGGTAGGCCGTGCCGTTTTCCAGGATGCGGGCGTCGCCGGTGGGTACGTGCGTGTGGGTGCCCAGTACGGCGCTGACCCGGCCGTCAAGAAAAAACCCCATAGCCTGTTTTTCGGCCGTGGCCTCGGCATGAAAATCGACCAGCACGATCGGGTGGGAATTCTTTTTTAAAAATTCGTCTATGGTTGTGAACGGGTTGTCCACCACCGGTTCCATGAACACCCGTCCCTGCAGGCTGATGATCACCACCGGGTAACCCTCAGCGGTTTTGTAGACCATGGAGCCGTTGCCCGGCGTGGAGAAATGATAGTTCAGAGGTCTGAGAATACGTTTTTCCGTTTTCAACAGTTCCAAGGCTTCTTTTTTATCCCAGATATGGTTACCTCCGGTCAGGACATTGACCCCGGTTTCAAACAATTCGTCAGCTGTACGTTTGATGATGCCCATGCCGCCGGCCGAATTTTCACCGTTGGCGATCACCACGTCGGGACTGAATTTGGCTTTGATCAGCGGCAGGACCGCCTGGACGAATTTGCGGCCGAAGCGACCAACCACGTCGCCGATCAGGATGAGCCGGACTTTTTTACTTGGCATATTCGATGGCCCGCACTTCTCTGATCACGGAAACCTTGATCTGTCCTGGATATTCCATCTCTTCCTGGATTTTTTTGGCGATGTCCTTGCAGATCAGAAAGGTACGGTTGTCATCGAGCTCGTTGGCGTTAACGATGACGCGGATCTCGCGCCCGGCCTGCAAGGCGAAGGCCTTGGTCACCCCGGCAAAGGATTTACTCAGTTCTTCCAGTTTCTCCAACCTCTTGATGTAGGTTTCCAGGATCTCGCGCCTGGCCCCGGGCCGGGCGGCGGAAATGCTGTCCGCGGCCTGGATCAGGACCGCTTCGATAGAAGTGAACTCGGTGTCCATGTGGTGAGAGGCGATGGCGTCCTGGACCGCTGTGGATTCTCCGAACTTCTTGGTAAGGTCAACTGACAACGACGTGTGCGTGCCTTCGGTTTCGCGGTCAATGGCCTTGCCCACGTCATGCAGCAAACCGGCGCGCTTGCAGATATTGACATTGGCGCCGATCTCGCGGGCCAGCATGGCGGCGATCATGGCCACATCCTTGGAATGCTCCAGCACGTTCTGGCCGAAGGAAGTCCTGAATTTCAGCTTGCCCAGGTAGAAATACAGCTCAGTGTTCAGATCCCTGATTCCGAGCTCCGTGACCGCGGCTTCGCCTTGCTTGCGCAGGTAAGTATCGAAATTGCCCTTGATGCGGTCGACGACCTCTTCGATCCGGGCCGGATGGATGCGTCCGTCTGCGATCAGCGTTTCAATGGCCTGCTTGGCAATTTCGCGGCGGATGGGATCGAAAGAAGAGACCAGGATCGCTTCCGGGGTGTCGTCGACGATGAAATCCACTCCCGTGGCATTTTCCAGGGCGCGTATATTCCTGCCTTCGCGGCCGATGATCCGGCCCTTCATCTCATCCGAAGGCAGATCGATGACCGTAACCGAAGAGGAAACCACGTGCTCGGTCGCGATACGCTGCACAGCGTTGGAAATTACATCCTTGGCCAGTTGTTGGCTTTTTTCCTTTAACTCTTCTTCGATCAGTTTCAATCTTTGCGCCGATTCGAGCCTGGCTTCACTTTCATATTGCTTGATGATCAATTCCTTAGCCTCCTGAACGGAAAGCCCGGATATTTTTTCCAACTTCAGCTGCTGCTCTTCATAAAGTTTGTTGACGCTGCTTTTTACGGCCGCGTTTTCCTCTTCCTGAATGGCCAAGTCCCTTTCTTTTTTCTTTAAATCCTTTTCTTTGTTTTCCAGGTTGGTGTAGCGCTTGTCCAGATTTTCTTCCTTCTGGATAAGACGTTTCTCCATGACATTCAGGCGGTTGATTTTTTCGTTGTGCCGGCTGTTGTATTCGTTCTTCCATTCGGCGAATTCTTCCTTCACCTCAAGCAGGGATTGTTTCTTGGCCCGCTCCAGTTCTTCCAGGTTCCTGGCCTCCAGTTGATTTTTATAAACCTGTACTTTTTTGTATTCACCGGCAAAGATCTTCTTTTTAAATAAAAATATCGCACCGCCGCCCAGTAAAATGCCGAACAGCAAAAAAGCGATCTCGGACATTGTCTTCCTCCTTTTTCAGGATGACAAACTGACAGTTAACTTTCCATCCTCACTTTCAGGCGACAACAACGTGTCGATTCTCCCAAGTATCTGCGCCAGTTTCGCATTTTCCTTTTTCAAAGAAAACAGGTCCTGGGCAATGTTTATCGAAGTTAACAATCCCAATTTCAGGGAGTCCAATTCGTTCATCCTGCTCTTGATTTTGTTGATCTTGTTTTCCACATATTCAACCACCTGCAGGAATTCCTCTGGCTGGACATCGTCGGCCAGCTGAAAAACGAATTTCTTGCCGGTGATCTGAACTTCAATTTCTCTGGACATTATTCCCCGATCGAATCAACCAGGTCGATCAGCGAAGCGATTTTTTTGCGGATCTCGCTCTTTTCACTGTCACGCTGGGAAGAATCTTGCTTGACTCCCTGCAATTCCTTTTTCAACTTCTGGTTTTCATCCCGCAGGGCTTTCAGTCCGGCAATCAAGCGGTTGATCTTTTCTTCAAGTTTATCGAACTCTTTGAAACTCATCTTCGTACTCCTTATCTTTGAATTAAATGCATCTGTTCCACCATTTTCGCGGTAAATTCCAGATGGATGGCGTTCACCTCATCTCCGGTCAGGGTGCGGTCCTGGGCCCGGTAGGTGAATCCCATGGAAAAGCTGACCTTGTCGGCCGGGACAGATGGTCCCTGAAAAACATCGGTCAACTCGAAACTTTCGAGGACCTCGGGCTGCAAACGTTCGAGGCAGGAGCGCAACTCCTCATAACTGACGGTTTTGGCCATCAGAAAAGTGAAATCGCGGCGCACGGCCGGAAAACGATTCGTGCCGCTGAAGCGCTTTTCACCCACTGCCGCGACCAAAGCCTGCAGATCGATCTCGGCAGCAAAAACCGGCCGCTCCAGTTTGTAATAGCGGCAGAACTCAGGGGCCACTTCCCCGAGCCGAGCGCACGGCCGGCCGGCAATTTCAATGGCGAAGCTGCAGGTGTCGATATAAGCCGGGTGCGCTTGCTTTTTAAAAGCGAAGTCCAGGCGCATGAGCCTGCCGAGCATGGCCAGCAGGGATTTGAAATAAGAAAAATCGAATGCCTCTTCCCGGCTGCGCCAATCCTTTTTCTGCTTCAGGCCATAGGCACTGATGGCCAGTTTTTTTTCTTCCAGGATCCTGCCCTCGTGCTGGCCGAATACATTGCCGATTTCAAAAATGGCGATCCTTTCCCAGTACTGGTTGGCGTTGAAAGCGGTATTCTTCAGCATGCCGGCCAGCAGGGAATTCTTCATCACGGAAAAATCTTTCCCCAAAGGATTCTTCAGGGCCAGAGGCGGCAGCTGCGGGTCGTACAGCGCGTTTTCTTCCGGACTCTGAAAAACGTAATTGATCACTTCGTTGAAACCACTGGCGGCCAGTTGGTTCTTCAAGCGCTGTACGATCTCCCGCTCGCGATCGATGCGCAAAAACGGATTGGTCGACAGCGGCATCTGCGCCTGCAGGTGGCCGTAGCCGTGGATGCGGATGATCTCCTCGACAAGGTCCTGTTTGCAGGAGACGTCGACGCGATGGCTGGGCACCTGCACCTGCCAGCGGCTGCCCTGGTCCTGCAGTTGAAATCCCAGGCGCTGCAAAATGGCCGAACTGGTTTCCGGTTCAATATTGATACCGGTCAGCCGGCTGGGGTAATCTTTGTCCAAAGGGACCACCGTGGGAGGCAGCGGCCGGGGATAGACATCTTGAAAATAGGAGGGCGGCTGCGTCTGGCCGAGCAGGAGCAAAGCCATTTTCAAAGCCGGGATGGTGGCTTCGACGTCCATACCCCTTTCAAAGCGGTAACTGGCGTCTGTCTTAAAACCAAGAAGGCGCGAAGCGCGGCGTATGACCAGCGGATTGAAGCAGGCACTCTCGATAAAAATATGGCGGGTTCGGGGGCTGATGCCCGATTCCAGACCGCCCATAATGCCGGCTAGGGCCAGGGGCCGCGAAGCGTCGGCGATCAGGAGGAAATCCTCGTTCAAGGCGACTTCGCGTTCATCCAACAAGCGGATCTTTTCATTCTTTTTGGCGCGGCGGACCCGGATCTGTTCCCCCTGCAGCTGCCCAAGGTCAAAAATATGCAGCGGCTGTCCGCAGGTCATCATCACCAGGTTGGAAACGTCAACAATATTGTTGATCGGCCGCAAACCAAGGCTGATCAGCAGCTTTTGCACGGCGGGATCCGACTCCCCCACCCGGACATCACGAACTATGGCACCGGAATAACGCCAACAATCCGAGGCGTCTTCGATGGCGATGGCAAACCTTTTTTCACCCCCGACCAGGGCTATTCCGTCAACCATCAGGGGCAAGAAACGCGCCTGCCCGTTCGCGGCTGCGATTTCCCGGGCTACGCCATAATGGGAAAGCCAATCGGGTCGGTTGGGGGTGATCTCGATCTCAAAAACGGTCTGGCCTTCGACAGTCATGACCTCAGCCACTTCCAAACCGCTAACAGTCAGCAAATCTTGCAAGGCCTTCGTGTCCTGCTCAAAGGAAATGAATTTCCGCAGGTAATCAATGTTGATTCTCATGGTTCATCCGAACTGCCCCAGCAGGCGCAAATCATTTTCGTACAGCATACGCAAATCGGGGACACCGAGCTTGATCATAGCCACCCTTTCGATGCCCATGCCGAAAGCGAACCCGGAATAGATCTCAGGATCGATGTGGCAGTTAAGTAAGACCTGGGGATGGACCATGCCGCTGCCCAGAATTTCCAACCAACCGCTGCCCTTGCAGACTTTGCAGTCAGACTGTACCCGCGAGGCCGCGTCAGCGGCCGAAGTCCCCGCAGGGGGAATCCCCTGTCGGGGGGAACACATGAAGCAGCTGATGTCGACCTCGGCCGACGGTTCGGTGAATGGGAAATAACCCGGGCGGAAGCGCAGGTTCACGTCGGGGCCGAAAAATGAACGGCAAAAAACTTCCAGCGTCCCCTTCAAATGGGAAAAATGGATGCCCTGGTCCACCAGCAGGCCTTCCACTTGGTGGAAGACCGGCGTATGCGTGGCATCGGGGTCATCCTTGCGGCACACTTTGCCCGGGGAGATGATCTTGAGCGGCGGCTGGTGGTCGAGCATATAGCGGATCTGCATGGGAGAAGTCTGGGTGCGCAGCACCATGTTGGCAAAACCCTCAATAAAAAAAGTGTCTTGCTCGTCGCGGGCAGGATGGTATTCGGGAATGTTCAAGGCCGTGAAATTGTATTCTTCAAGTTCCACTTCCGGCCCCGAAGCGATCTCATAGCCAAGATTCAGGAATATGTCCTCGATCTGCCGCTGGATTTCGGCAATCAAATGAAAACGGCCGATGGGCAGATCGGACGCTGGCAGGGAGCAGTCGCTCCATTGCTCCTGCGTGCCGCGGCGGGCGCCGATTTTTTCCTCGATCCGGGCCAGCTCGGTCTCAATGAACATCTTGAGCTGATTGATGAGTTGCCCGGCAACGGGTTTTTCTGCGGCGGCGCAATCGCGGAGTTTCAGAAGCTGCTGGCTGACAATCCCTTTTTTGCGGCTAAGGAACCGCTCCTTCAGGGCGGCCAGCTTTTCGGGAGATTGAATTTGTGCTATTTCATTTAAAAAAGACCGTCGGACTCCTTCAATCTCTTTTTTAAGTCCATCGATCATGCCACTGATTTGGCTTTATCGACAATGGACTTGAACGTTTCGGGTTCAGTGGCAGCCAGGTTGGCCAGCATTTTGCGATTCAACTGAATATTGGCTTTTTTCAATTTGCAGATGAACACCGAGTAGCTCATGTCAAATTCACGGATGGCCGCATTGATGCGGACATTCCACAGGGTGCGGAAATCCCGCTTGCGGTTGCGCCGGTCCCGGTAGGCATAGACCATTGCCCGCTCCACCGATTCCTTGGCCGAACGGTAATTCTTGCGTTTGGCGCCCCAAAACCCCTTGGCCATGGCCAGTATTTTTTTGCGGCGTAAAAGTTTTTTGTTTCCTCTGGTAACTCGCGGCATAGTGCCCTCCTATTTTGAATACGGTAGCATTTCCTTCATTTTTTTGAATTCCGATTTAACCACCAGCGTAGATTGCTTCAGGTTGCGTTTGCGCTTGGAACTCTTCTTGGTCAGTAAGTGTGAACCGAAAGCCTTGCTGCGCTTGATTTTCCCAGTAGCGGTTACTCTTAACCGCTTGCTGGCACCTTTATGGGTTTTTAGTTTTGGCATCCTTGCCTCCTTTTTTCGCTCCAATCATGATATGACAGAAAAAACCCTCCCGCTTGGGAGGCGATTCGATCTCCGACATCTCTTTTAAAATTTCCATGATGCGATTGACCATCACTTCGAGCATTTCCGGTTTTCTTTTCTGGCGGCCTTTCAGCCAGACCGTCACCTTGACCTTGTTGCCCTCGGCCAGGAATTCCCTGATCTTTTTCAGCTTGACTTCCACGTCGTGCTCACCGATCACCGGTGTGAACTTGATTTCCTTGACCAGAACCTTGCGTTGATGGCGCTGGGCTTCGTGGGCTTTTTTCTGCAGTGAATAGAGAAATTTTCCGTAATCCAGGATGCGGCAGACCGGCGGCTTGGCTTCCGGGGAGATCTCGACCAGGTCCAGATCTTTTTCCCTGGCGATTTCCAGGGCCTGAGCAATGGGAACAATCCCGACCTGGTTCTTCTCCTCATCGATCAGGCGGACTTCCTTGGCCGGGATCTCTTCGTTGATCCGGTGCGGATTCCTTTTTTTATTGGGGATGGGTTTACTGTATCTCATAATTTAAATTCTTTTCCTCGATTTTGATTTTAATTTTTTGCATGAATTCGGCCAAGTTTATCTTGCCTTGATCTCCTTTTTTATGAATACGGTAAGAAATGTTCTCCTCCTTCTGCTCCCGGGCACCGAGCACGATGATATAGGGAATTTTTTGCATTTCAGCATCACGGATCTTGCGGTTGACCCCCTCGGCGCGTGCATCGAGTTCAACGCGTATGCCGCCGTGGCGCAGCTTTTCCAGCACGCCGCGAGCATAAGGCAGGCAATCGTCGTTGAGCGGAGCGATGAGGGCCTGCACCGGCGCCAGCCAAAGCGGGAAAAAGCCCCGGTAATGTTCAATCAACACCCCGAAAAAACGTTCCAGGGAACCGAGCAGAGCCCGGTGCACCATGTAGGGCTGGTGGGCGGCGCCGTCGGCGCCGATATACTTCATGGCGAAACGTGCCGGCATATTGAAATCGAACTGGATGGTGGTGCACTGCCAGAAGCGGCCCAGGGCGTCCTTGATCTTGATGTCGATCTTGGGGCCGTAGAAAACGGCTTCGCCCTCCATGCGCTGGTACAGTAGCTGGCGGACCGTCAAGGCCTTGACCAGGGACGCTTCGGCCTGGACCCACATTTCGTCGCTGCCGGCGTACTTGCCGGTGATCCGGGGGTCGCGGACCGAAAGTTCAATTTTAAATTCACTGAAACCGAACGATTTGAGCAAATCGAGCGAGAAATCGAGCACGCGCAGGATCTCATCATCGATCTGCTCGGGTGTGCAGATGATATGGGCGTCATCCTGGGTGAAGCCGCGTACACGTAAAAGTCCATGCAGCGTGCCGCTGCGCTCATAGCGGTAAACCGTCCCCAGTTCGGCCCAGCGCAGGGGCAGGTCGCGGTAGGAGCGCTGCCCGGACTTGTAGACCATGATATGGAACGGACAATTCATGGGCTTCAGGTAGTAATTCAGGTCATCGATGGCCATGGGGGCATACATGGAATCCTTGTAAAAATCCAGGTGACCCGAGGTCTGCCATAGCCACTCGCGGCCAATATGAGGAGTATAAAGAAGTTCGTACCCGCCTTCGTAATGCCGCTGCTTCCAGTAGGACTCGATCACGTGGCGGATGCGCGCCCCGCGCGGATGCCAGTATACCAGCCCCGGGCCCGCTTCTTCCTGGAGCGAGAAAAGGTCCAGTGTTCTGCCCAGCAACCGGTGATCGCGCTCCCGGGCTTCCTTTAGAAATCGCAAGTGCTCTTGCAAGGCCTCGGCGTCGGCAAAAACCGCACCGTAGATCCGCTGCAGGGAATGATTCTTCTCATCGCCCTTCCAGTAAGCGGCGGCCACGCTGAGCAGCTTGAAATGCTTCAGCAATCCGGTCGAGGGAAGGTGCGGTCCGCGGCATAGATCGACAAAATCGCCCTGCTTAAAAACCGAAACCTCGTCACCGCTGACTTTCTCTTCCAGCAATTCCACCTTCAACATCTGCCGGCGCTCGAGGAAATACTCCCTGGCCTGATCTTTCGACCAGATCTCCCTGCCTATCGGCTGATTCTGCTTGACCAGGTGCGCCATCTTCTTTGAGATTTCTGTCAGATCGTCTTCGCTGAACGGCCGGGCGGTTAGGAAATCATAGTAAAAACCGTTTTCCACGGCCGGACCTATGCCGTACTGCGTTCCGGGAAACAATTCGAGCACGGCCTGGGCCAGAAGGTGGGAACCGGAATGGCGATAGACGTCCAGGGCCTCGGGCGAATGAGGATAAATTTCCTCCACGCTGGCGCCGGGAACGGATGGCGCACCGATCTCTTTCAGTTCGCCATTTATTTTAAGCAAAATCGCCTTTTCTTTTTCCATGAATAAAATAGGCGCGGGCGGGCTCGAACCGCCGACCTCTACCGTGTCAAGGTAGCGCTCTAACCAACTGGGCTACGCGCCTGTATCTTTCCCGTTTATTTGACCAGTGTTTTCAGTACTTTGCCAGCTACGAATTTGGGTACTCTTTTCTTGGGAATATTGATCTTGGCGCCCGTCTTGGGGTTTCTGCCCACCTTGGCTTTTTTATCGATCACCTTGAAGGTTCCAAAGCCGACCAATGTCACTTTGCCTTGCTTCTTTTTCAGCACATCACCAACCACCGTAACCAGTGTATCGATGACCTTAAGCGCGTTGCTCTTGATAATACTGGAATCTTTTACCATCAGCTGGGCGATTTCATTTTTGTTCATTTTTTAATTCCTCCTAATCGACAAAGGTGAATTTACCTCAAAAGCAACCGAAAGTCAATACCCACAATAAAAAAACATCATGGCCGACTCCAGCAATCCGGCCGGTTTGGCCCTGCCTGGCCGCGAATTTGCTTTTTGGCGAAAAATCCTTTATAATTAACCGTAAAAATATGAGCAAATTGAGGAAATTCAATGGCAGAAGAATTGTTGAAAAGCATCAAGCAGATCAGCCGGGAGCGCGGCATCAATCCCGACATCTTTTTTTCTGCCATAAAAGAAGCCCTACTGACCGTATCCAAGAAGTATTTTGATCCCGACGCCACCATCCAGATCGAAATAGACGAGAACAAAGGCATCATCGAAGTTTTTGTCTCCAAGCTGGTGGTCAAAGAAGTCAGCGATCCCCTGGCCGAGATCAACTGGAAAGAGGCCTTGAAATACGATTCCAAGGCCCGCGAAGGCGATGTCATCAAAATACACCTCCCAAGTGAGACCCTGGGCCGCATAGCCGCCCAATCGGCCAAGCAGATCATCATGCAGAAGATCCTGAAGGCCGAGCAGGAGAATATCTACGAAAAGTATTTCCAGCTGGCCGGCACCCTGATGTCGGGCGAGATCCGCCGCATCGAAAACAACAACATCATCTTGGGCCTGGAGTGGGGCGAAGCCATCCTACCGCCCAAAGAACTTTCTCCCAAGGACAATTTCCAGCGCGGCGAGGTCATCCATTTCCTGATCAAAAGGGTTTTTTCCGAAGGCAAGGGGCCCCTGGTCCTGGCCACCCGTTACATGAATGATTTCGTTGCCGAACTGATCAAGAAGGAAGTGCCGGAAGTCTCCGAAAACATCGTCAGGATATTCGCCATTTCCCGCGAACCGGGGATCAAGTCCAAAGTGGCCGTGTATTCGACAGACAAGGCCATTGACCCGGTGGGGGCCATCGTGGGCATGAACGGCAACCGGGTTCTGGCCATCACCAAGGAACTGCGGGGCGAACGCATCGATGTTATCGCCTGGAGCAATGTCCCGGAAAGGTTTATCGCTTCTGCATTGACGCCTGCCGAAGTGGTCAGCGTTCACCTGGTCGACCCGATCAACCACGTGGCCGAAGTGATCGTCAAGGACGAAACTCTATCTGCGGCCATCGGCAAAAAGGGAGTCAATATAAAACTTGCTTCCAAACTTACCCAGTGGGATATCCAAATCGCCAACCGCAAAAGCGAACACAGCGAAGAAAAGCAAACCAAACAATAGGAGGGCGAGAATATGTCTACCACAATCAAGCTTCATGAAGCCACCAAGCAATTCAAGATCTCGAATAAACTGGCCATGCACTTTTTGGAAAAGATCAATCTGCCGGTCAAGTCGCACTCCTCGGTCATAACGGTCGATCAACTCGAATTGTTGCGTGAATTGACCGCCAATCCGAAAAAAATCAGCACTCTGGAAGCCGAACTCGCCAAAGGCGGAACCGGAAAAAAAGCGCCGGCGGCATCATCCCCTAAAGTGGACAGCAAAGGGCCCACGGAAACAAAGAAAGCGGCCGGCAAGAAGCCGGCGCCGGAAAAAAAGGAAAGCGCCAAAAAACCGGCTGAAATAAAAGTTCACGAAAAAAAGGCTCCGGAAAAGAAAGCGTTCGAAAAAACAGCGGCCGCTTCACCACCTAAAGGTGGCACGTCCCCCAAAGAGGACAAGCTCCCTTCAGGAGCCAAGAAAGCTGTCCCTGAAAAACAAGCCGCGGCGCCTGCGGACAAACCGTCCGTTGCCTCGGCGCCCAAGCCCGCTGCGGCGCCTCCCGCCGCCCACTCGGCTGCGCCCCCGGTAGTGGCCAAGCCGGCCGCCGCTCCGGCACCCAGGCCCGCCCCCCCTGCGGTCCCCAGGCCCTTCCCAGGACCACAAAGGATTTTCAGGCCGACACCGCAGCATGGCAGAAGACCACCTTACCAGCAATCCCAGCGCCGTTCCGAACCACGGCCGGCACCGCGGCCGAAAAAGGAAATAATCGTGGAACCCTTGTCCCTGCCGGCCAAGATCCAGATCACCGATTTCTGCACGGTCAAGGAACTGGCCGAAAAACTGACCATTAAATTGAAGCTCCTGGAAGATAAAATTGCCCAGCTGAAAATGAACTACCTGGGCAACCAGATCATGGAAAGCGCCGACATCGATAAATTGTGCGCCGATTTCGGAGTGGCCCTCGAGATCCTCACCTATGAGGATTTCGTCTTCCAGACCCAGGTGGCCAAGAGCGGCGGAAAAATGTCCCCGCGGCCGCCGGTGGTCACCGTCATGGGCCATGTGGACCACGGCAAGACCACTCTGCTGGACACACTGCGCAAGACGCGCGTGGCCGAAAAGGAAGCCGGCGGCATCACCCAGAAGATCGGTGCTTACAAACTGCGCACACCTGAGGGGACTATTGTCTTTGTCGACACACCGGGACACGAAGCATTCACCAATCTGCGGGCCCGGGGAGCCAAGGTCACCGATCTGGTCATCCTGGTCGTGGCCGCCAACGACGGCGTGCAGCCGCAAACCATTGAGGCCATTCACCATGCCCAGGCCGCCGGTGTACCGATGATCGTAGCCATCAACAAGATAGACATCCAGGGCGCCGACATAGAAAAGATCAAGCAGGACCTGAACAAGAACAATATTCTGGTAGAAAGCTGGGGCGGCAAAGTGGTTTCCGTTGAAATATCGGCCAAAAACAATATAAACCTGGACACTTTGCTGGAAATGATCCAGCTCACCGCCCAGATACAGGAGCTGCAAGCCTTCCCCCATATTCCGGCCCGGGGTACCATCATCGAATCGCGACTCGATCCCCAGCTGGGACCGATCGGCACTGTGCTGATCCAGCACGGTCAATTGAAAAAAGGGGATTATTTCATTTGCGGCAGTTCCCTGGGCAAGATCAAATCGATCTACGATGACAACGGCAACATGCTGAACTCAGCTCAGGTTCCCGATCCGATCGAGATCATGGGTTTTGAGGCCGTCCCCCAGGCCGGTGACATATTCCAGGTCGTTGATGACCTGGAAAAAGCGAAAAAGATCATTGAGATGCGGCAGATCAATCAGAAAGCTTCCAAAAACAAGGACTTTTTGGCCGAAAAGAAACTGAGCCTGCAGAACCTTTTCCAGATGGTCGAGCTGGAGAAGATCCAGGCTTTTCCGGTGATCGTCAAAGCCGACAACTTCGGCAGTGCGGAAGTTCTGGGACAGATCCTCGACCGTCTCAGCCAGGAAAAATTGAAAATTGAAATTATGCACAGCGGCCTCGGCAACATCACCGAAGGCGATATCCTGCTGGCTTCGGCCGCCGGCGCGGTTATTCTCGGCTTTAACGTCAAGGCACCGCAAAAAATTCTCTCCATGGCCAAGATGGAAAAAGTGGAGATCCGGTTATACAGCGTGATCTACCACCTGGTCGAGGACATTGAAAAGGCCGTCAAGGGGAAGATCGGCCCGCAATACCAGGAAACCCTGATCGGCAAAGTGGAGATCCTGCAGAAATTCAAGATCTCCAAGGTGGGCATTGTAGCCGGATGCGTGGTCCGCGAAGGCAAGGTCACACGCAAATCCAAGATCAAGGTCATGCGCGAAAGCGACCTGGTCTTTGCAGGCGAGATCGAATCCCTGAAGCGCATCAAGGATGAAGTTTCCGAGGTTCGGGCCGGGACCGAGTGCGGCATCCGCATAAAAAATTTCAGCAACATTGAACCAGGAGATATCCTGGAAATATTTGAAACGTCCATCATCCCATGATAATCGGCCTGTTGGAGATTGATTTGTTCAGCGAACAATTTCACAGCCTGAAGGAAAAACGGCGGCTGCTTTCCAGCCTGAAGGAACGTTTGAAAAACAAATTCAACATCGCCGTGTTGGAAAGCGCTTATCAGGACCTGTGGCAACAAGCCCAGTTGTCGGTCGTTTCCCTGGGACCGAACCGGTCTATCCTGGAAAATACATTCAAGCAGATCGAAGATTTTATTTTCCTGAACTACGCTTTGCAGATCAGTAAAATAAATATTCAGTATTTTTAAAATGTCCTACCGCCTGGAAAAATTCACCAGCACGCTGCAGCAAACCTTGGCAGAGATTCTCACCCGGGACAGTTTGAATCCGGATTTCAAGCTTGTCAGCATCCTGAGGGTCCAGCTCGGCCGCGACCTGAAAAAGGCAACCGTTGCCATCTCCTGCCCACCGGGCAAAGAGGATCATGTGCTGCAGCAGCTCAACCGATCTCGGGGCTTCATAAAACGGCAGCTTGACCGGAAAATGATCCTGCGCCACATGCCCGAACTGGAATTTGTCAAGGATTCGGCCCAGGAACTCGAGCAACAAATTTCCCGCCTGCAAAAAGAAGG
>Ga0180014_1000338_pt1 | contig 13697 bp, 12 predicted proteins | sample KR13_S1_MetaG_FD_116507 | JGI IMG/M metagenome (GOLD analysis project Ga0180014, IMG submission 116507) | Groundwater microbial communities from the Olkiluoto Island deep subsurface site, Finland - KR13_S1_MetaG | ecosystem: Environmental > Aquatic > Deep subsurface > Groundwater | place... | reverse complement strand
TAAATACGCTGGCATTCGAACGCCGCTGCATCCACACCGGCTGCGTTCCGCTCCCTCGAAGTACTACAGAAGTACGTCTCGGTCGCGCGCCTTGCCGGAGCGGCGCTTCGACGCTCTCGGTGCTTAACCGTATCCATGGAACGGGGCACTGAGTCGCGCGCCTTGCCGGAGCGGCGCCACGCTCTCGGTGCGCGACCGTATTTATGTAACGGAGCACTTAGTCACTCCGGTGTTCGTAAGCCTCCACCGGCACTGGAACCTCTTCGAGCACCTCCGCCATTACGTCTTTCGCCTCGTGCATGCTGGTTTGGGAGCGCTGGCGGTTGACAAACCGGTGTGGCAGAACCCAGTTCACCATTCGTTTGACGTCATCGGGAACGACGAAGTCACGGCCTTCGGCGATCGCGGACGCCTGCGCCGTCCGCATGAGGGCGAGGCTCCCGCGCGGGCTCGCGCCGAGCAGGAGATCGGGGTGGTTACGGGTTGCGTGAACCAGCGACACTATGTAGCCCAGGATATCCTGATCGACGTGCACGTCCCTGACCGCGCTCTGCAGCTCCCTGATGTCGTCCGACGTCATGACCGGCTCCAGTTCCTCGATCGGGTGCCGTTTCATCTGGTCCCTGGCTATCTCCTTCTCGACATCGAAGGCGGGGTAGCCGAGCCCCACCGACATCATGAACCGGTCTCGCTGCCCCTCGGGTAGTGGGTAGGTTCCGTAGAACTCAACCGGGTTCTGAGTCGCCATGACAAAGAACGGGTCGGGAAGCCGGTGGGTCCGCCCGTCAACCGTCACCTGGTGTTCGTCCATTGCCTCCAGCAGGCTTGACTGTGTCCTCGGGGTTGTTCGGTTTATCTCGTCGATGAGGATGATGTTCGCGAAGATGGGACCGGGCTGAAACTCGAACTCACCGGTCTTCTGGTTGAAGACCGAAACCCCGGTCACGTCGGAAGGAAGGATGTCCGGGGTGAACTGGATGCGCTGGAACGACGCGTCTATGGACCGCGCTAACGCGCGGGAGAGCATGGTCTTTCCCACCCCCGGCACATCCTCCACCAGGACTTGCCCGTTAGACACGAGTGCGATCACGACGAGCTTAACGGTTTCACTCTTGCCCTTGACGACACCCTCGATATTGTCCATCAAGGCCTTCATTTTCTGTTGGGCTTCAGAGCTTTCCATAACCGTCCAATGAATGACAACCTGTTCGTGCGTAGTCAGCATTGAAATTGTAACAGAGAATCGCGCGTCGGGCATTGAGAGCCAACATGCGAGTGCTTGAGCCGTCCGCTGTTTGACATATGTATCGAACCGATATATACTTGATCGATATATATCGATTTGATACATTAGACGTCCCAGCCAAACGTGAAAGGGTACTAAGTTGCTTGATCTGGCGATACTCGGCCTTCTGAAGGAAAAGCCGATGCACGGGTACGAACTCAAGAAGCGGCTGTCTTACATGCTGGGCCACTTCTGGTCTGTAAGCTACGGGTCGCTCTACCCGGCGATGAAGAGGCTCGAGAAGTCCGGCTCTATCGAGAGGGCTTACTCGGTCAAGGAAAAAACAAGGCACCGAAACGTGTACCGGATAACCCCCGCGGGCAATGAGAAATTCATGGCGCTCCTGGCGGACAAGGTATCGAAGGATTCCCTGGTGGACACCGACAAGTTCGACATAAGGATGGCGTTCTTTCAGTACCTGGACCCTGAAACCCGGCTCGTTCTGCTGGAGAGGCGTCGCACGTGCCTCGAGGAACAGGTCGACAGCTTCAAGGCGTACCGGAAGAGCAACAAGGAAACGGACCGGTATCGGACCGGCTTGCTCAGGCATAAGGTCGAGCTCACCATGAGCGACATCCGCTGGGTAGGCCGGTTGATAGACCAGGAGAGGGAAACAATTCGAAAGCGCGACGGAGTTTCTCCGGGGAAAAACGTGGAGCCGGAAGACGAGAAAGAACAAGTTCCAGCGGCGTCCAGCGCATGAGGGGCACGCGGTGTCCATAAACAAGGAGGAAGGAAAAAATGCCTGATATCAAGGTTGCAATCGTGGGAGTCGGCAACTGTGCTTCATCTCTGGTCCAGGGGATAGAGTACTATAAGGACGCACGCGAGGGCGACAGCATCCCCGGGATAATGCACGTGAACGTGGGCGATTACCACATCAGTGACGTGAAATTCGTCGCGGCGTTCGACGTTGACTCCAACAAGGTAGGCAAAGACCTCGGCGAGGCCATCTACTCAGAGCCGAACAACACCATAGAGTTCGCCAAGGTCCCGCCGCTGGGGATCGAGGTACTCAGGGGACCGACACTGGATGGAATTGGCAAGTATTACCGGGAAACCATCGAGGAAAGCAGGTCTCCGGTTGTTGACGTGTCCGAAACGCTTTCCGAGTCCGGCGCGGACGTGTTGATCAACTACCTCCCGGTTGGGAGCGAGGACGCGACGCGCTTCTACATCAGCGAAGCGCTGGAGGTCGGCTGCGGCGTCGTGAACTGCATTCCGGTATTCATCGCCAAGGAGGAGATGTGGCAGGGTAAGTTCCGCCGTGCGGGCCTTCCCATCGTGGGCGACGATATCAAGAGCCAGGTCGGCGCCACCATCGTGCACCGGGTCCTGGCCAAGCTGTTCAACGACCGGGGCGTCCCCCTGGAGCGAACCAGCCAGCTCAACGTCGGCGGCAACATGGACTTCAAGAACATGCTGGAGCGGGAGAGGCTGGAATCCAAGAAGATATCCAAGACCAACTCGGTCGTGTCGCAACTCGACCATCACATCGACAGCGGGAGCATCCATATCGGCCCGTCCGACTACGTTTCCTGGCTCACCGATCGCAAGTGGGCATACATCCATTGTGAGGGCAGGGCGTTCGGAGACGTCCCCCTCAACATGGAGCTTAAGCTGGAGGTCTGGGACTCCCCCAACTCCGCCGGCATCGTTATCGATGCGCTCCGTTGCTGCAAACTGGCTCTGGACAGGGGTCTTTCCGGGGCCCTGGTCGGGCCTTCGGCGTACTTCATGAAGTCACCACCGGTGCAGTTTTCCGATACCGAGGCACACGACATGGTCGAGGCTTTCATCCGTGGGGAGGAGCATGACCTCACCACCACCGCGGAACTCGGTAACGGAAAAGACCTGGAGAGTCTTCGGGACCGGGTCGTCGACTGACCTTGAGTGCGTACTTCAGTGTGCATCCCTGACTGCTTCAGTCCGCATCCCCTCGGACCGGGTTCTCGAGCCGCTATACGAAGGCCGTAGCGCCGGCAACTTGCCGGCATCCGTATACGCCGGATGCCGCCTGGAAGGCGGCGCTACAAGGGGAAAGCGCTGCAAACAACGCTTGATTACGCCATGCTTCAGTGTGCATCCCTGACCGCTTCAGTCCGCACCGGTAAAAGGGGCAAGGTCCTAACGCACGTTATTCTTCAGGAGATACCACCATGTAAGTCGATATGCCCTTCGCCACAAGGCGGTCGCCTTCGGTGACCTCGACGTCACATACGGCTATGAGCTTGCCCTTCTTCACGACCTCTCCCCTGGCTTCGATTACCCCCTCGGTAACCGGTGAGCAAAAGTTCAGCTTTCCCTCGATGGTTACCGGCCGCTCATCCCTGTCAAGAAGTGTGGCCAGTGATACCCCCGCCGCCGCGTCGGCGATGGACATAAGCGCGCCCCCATGGACCACGCCCCCAACGTTCCAGAAACGCTTTCCCACCGCCATCTCGAACGTCGCCCATCCGCGCCCCAGGCCGGTCACCCGCAACCCCATGTGCAGGTAGAACGGGGAGTTCTCGACCCTGTCACGGACAATCGCCTTGTAAGTTTCCTCTTCCTGGGCACTGCACGCGCCCCAGAGCCTGTTCCCGGCTCCCTCCTCCATTACCGGTGCTCCTTGAACCACGCGATAGTGTCTTCCAGGCCCTCTTCTATGTTAACCTCCGGCGCCCACCCCAGGAGTCTCATAGCCAACCCTATATCGGGCCTCCTCTGCAACGGATCGTCAACAGGCAGCGAGGAAAACGTCATCTCCGACTGTGAGTGTGCTTTCTCCCTGATGCGCCCCGCCAGGTCTATCACCCTCATCTCGTTGGGATTCCCGATGTTAATCACCTCACCACCGGCCTCGGTCGCGAACATCGCCAGTGTTAACCCGCGAACCATGTCACTGACGAAGCAGAAACTCCGGGTCTGGCCTCCGTCGCCGTAGATGGTGATGGAATCTTCGTGGAGGGCCTGGCAGATGAAGTTGGGTATGACCCTTCCGTCATTACTCCGCATGCGGGACCCGTAGGTGTTGAATATCCTCACAATGACCACATCAAGCCCGTGCTCGCGCTCGTAGGACTTGCAGAGCGCCTCGGCGAAGCGTTTGCCCTCGTCGTAGCAGGACCGGGGCCCGATCGGGTTCACGTTGCCGAAGTATTCCTCCCCCTGTGGGGAGACCTTCGGGTCTCCGTATACTTCCGAAGTGGAACTCATCAACATCCTGGCCCCTCGCCGGCAGGCCAGTTCCAGGCACCTGAGAGTGCCTATAGAGTTCGCCAGCATCGTCTTGATGGGCATGTTGCTGTAATCCACCGGGCTGGCGGGGCTGGCCATGTGAACTATGAAATCAACATCAAAATCCATCGGCTCCTCGACGTCGCCCTCCACCATAACAAAATTGGGGTTACCGAGCGCTCCTTCCAGGTTGGCGCGGTCCCCGGTGATGAAGCTATCCAGGCATATTACCTCGTGACCTTTATCCAGTAACGCGTCGCACAGGTGCGACCCGATAAACCCGCCCCCCCCCGTTACCAGAACCCTGCTTCGCGCCTTGCTCATCGCTTCATTCCCTTCTCGCTTACCACTGTAAGCACCACCTTCCGCCCCCCGGGCCCGGTCCGCCACCGTCGTGGCTTCCACCCTCCTGTCGCCCCGTGAGCGTCTCTCTCGATCAAATGTGTATCAAACTTATCCGATATAGCCGTTTTTGTCATCTTTCACCGGACCGATGGTCCTCATGCCTGGCGAGTACCATCCGTCGCTCCTGTGATAGAATACTTGTCGTTATGGGTAATCCTTATCCGAAGAGACGTGCCGTCCGCGCGATAAAGGCTTCTCTGGCGTTACTGCTGCTGGTGGCCCTTGCCCCTCTCCTGGTAACCGCCGTGCTTATCGTCTACTCCGGCCTCCGCTACCTTAAGCACTCGAGAACACCGGTCGCCCACCGGCCGTATGCGGGCCGCGCGCTCGACGTGAAGACGATGTCCGACGTAATGGAGTCGCTCAGTGCAGTACCTTTCAGGTCTCTGCTGCCCGGGGCGGTAGCCGCGGTCGTCATGGCTGCCGCGGACACGATCCCGGTGTTGCTCGATAGCACCCGGGTCGCCGCCGGGGTTATCTACCCATACCCGGGGCCGTTCGAGCCGGTCATGCTGCATTCGCCGGATGGCACGCCGATATGCGGGCTTCAAGCGATACACAGGGAGCCGGGGCCCGCGATACTTTTCGTCCACGGGCTTTTCGGTAGTAAGAACACCCGCTCTATCCAGGCCATGGCGCTTCGCGCGTTCTTCAGTTGGGGCTTTCACGTCTTCGTCGTGGACCTGCGGAACTCCGGTGATTCCAGCCGTTTCTCCGACGCGCCGACAAGCTGGGGGTTCAGGGAGTCCGACGACGTTCTCGCGGTGGCCCTGTACCTCTGCTCCCTCGAGCAGGTGACCACCGTCGGGGCATGCGGCGTCAGCATGGGCGCGGCCTCGGTTCTACTGGCCGCCGGCAGGTCCCGCCTGGAAGGACCCCTGGCGGGTGGCGTTATCGCCCTCAACGGATACGCCGACGCCGCCCGGGCAGTCGAGTACGTTTCGACCGCTCCCGGCCTGTCCATCGAGCGGTTCACAACCTGGCTCGTGTTTCGCCTCCTGCTCCTCCTGAAGACAGTGGCCCGCGGCCCCCGGCCCATGTGCGACTTGAGGACCTACACCCGCGAGGTCTCGAGCCAGTATTACGAGATAAGCGATAGTGACCTGTACCGGAAGGCGAGCCCGATCAAGGCGGTTGGCGAGATAGAGGTGCCGTGCCTCATCGTCCACTCCACCGACGACCCGGTGGTGCCAATCGGCGAGGCGGAGGACCTTATCGCAGCGGCTATCGACAATCCCATGGTGGGGTCTTTAATCACTCCGTCAGGCGGACACGCCCTCTACCCCGCAACGTCCAACCGGTGGTTCTACACGATCCTGGAGATGTTCTTCTCCTACTGGGGAGAGTTCAGTGAAGGCGTCGAATCCGGCCAGGCGAGCACCAACCGCATAGAAATGTTCGGGAATTCCGAGAATTAGTGTTCCGTCTCATAAATACGGTGACGCACCGAGAGCGTGGCGCCGCGCCGGCAAGGCGCCCGACTGAGTCGTACTCCCTGAGTACGTCGCAGGGAGCGGAACGCGGCGGCGTTCGAATGCCATTGTATCTATGAGACGGGAGACTAGGTGTCAGGTAACAGGACAGGGGGGCCAGGATGAAAACAGGTGACGATAACGGCACGGCCGAATCAGCCCTCGAATCAATGGCGATACCGCCGGGGCTTTCGGTTATGGATGATGGCAAGCCGTTCTTTTTCGAGGGTGGCAAGGTGGGCTGCCTTCTCCTGCACGGCTTCACTGGCAGTACCTCCAGCATGAAGCCGATGGGAGAGTACCTGGCCGGGAAGGGACTCACCGTCCTGGGGCCCCGGCTACCGGGCCACGGCACCAACGTCAAGGACATGGGGCGCTGGTCCCGTAACGACTGGACCCGTACAGTCGAACTGGCGCTGTCGGAGCTTCAGGAACTCTGCGATAGCGTCTTCGTGTCCGGCCTGTCGATGGGAGGGACTCTCACGCTTTACCTGGCCGAACGGTTTTCGCATGACATCGCGGGAGTAATGCCTGTCTGCACGCCGGTTTTCATGAAGAACCCCGCCCTCAAGCTTGTCCCGGCCCTCAAGTACCTGATAGGCGCCTTTCCGGGCCCCGGCAATGACCTGAAGGACCCCGACGTCAAGGAAGTCGCCTACGAGAAGCTATCGGTCAAAGCCCTTCACGAGCTTATCAAGTTGATGAAGTTGGTTGACGAAAGCCTTGACAGGATAACGGCTCCCATAAGAATATTCCAGGCGCGCGACGACCACGTCGTGCTCCCGGAGAACGCGCCGCATATCCTTGGGCGCGTCGGCTCCGCCGACAAGGAGATCATCTGGCTCGACAACTCGTTCCATGTTGCGACCCTTGACTTCGACAGGGAAATCATCTTCGAGAACAGCTACCGCTTTATCCGTGATATCGCGGGTTGACAGAGGGGGGGTCAGATTGGTTACACGCTACTGCCACAGGTGTAAAGTGCCGCGAATACTCGTCGCCGAGCACACCTGGGGGCCGAACGGCACAATCGTCCTTTCCCGGGACCCTACCCACCGGATGGTCATCATCGACAACGTGGCTCTGACCAATATCCTCGACTCAATATCCAGTCGCATAGGTATTCCGCTTGACGAAATCATCGTAGAGGCCAAGCGAAAGAGCGGCAGGCACTTCATGGACGCTTTGCTCTCAGGCGTCAAGGGCGTTATCGCGCGCAACCTGATAAGCGCCAGGGTCTACCAGCAGATGAGCAAGCAGGTGTCCATGCTGGGCCTGGGTCACGCCGAGGTCGTCTCCTACAAGCGGCACCGCTTTCTCGAGGGCATTGCCGCCGACGTCTACAGCGCACCCGCTCTCGCGGGTGACATCTGCGGAGCTTTCGAGAGCGTCGAGAGATGCCGGGCCGTCGCCCGGTTCGAGCACCGGGAAAACGGGCATGTCCGGATACAGATCAGCCGAACCGACCGGCAACGCTCCGAGTACGAGGACCGCTTCGTCTACCGGCCCCAGCCCGCACTGCCCGGTGACAATATCTTCGAGCTCTGCCCTGTATGCAAGGCGCCGCTGGAACTTGGACGCCAGTACGCTTTCGATATGGACCGGGGCTTGATTCACGAGGTGAAAACCGGACACCGGGCCGTGCTGACTGGTGTCATGACGCTGAACAACCTCTTTGGCGAACTGGAGAAAGAACTCGGAGAAGAGATACCCCACTCTATCATGACAATCGAGAAGGAAAGGGTGAAAGAGGTCATCACCGGGAAAGAAAAGGCCCTCGACTTCTCCGAGGCGGGATACCAGCGGTTTATGAAAACCTTGCGGCTTCGGGGCATGGGAAACGGACGCAACGTCACGATGACAGGCGGTCACGTGGAGGTCAGGGTCGACAACCCGTACTACGAGCCACTCGTCGCCGGTTTTCTGGCGGGCTTCTACGAGGTCGCAACTGGCGAGCCGGCCGTCGTGGAGTGGACTCCGGCGAACCAGGGTTACACCGACGTGTCCCTCAGCCCTGCTCAGTAGTGCGCCCTATTGACAACTAGGCCTTCGGCGCTCATCATTTATCCCTTGACATGCTGAAAACACAGATAATGAAGATGAGCGAACTGAAGAGGGCAACGTATGCCACCTCGTTTGCGGTAGGTGTGGCCCTGGTATGGCTCTACGTCTGCATCTTCCGCGTTTCCAACGCCACCACGCTGGTCGTTCTGATAAGCGCCGCCATCCTCACGGTTTTCTCGATTATCTCGACGAGCAAGCTTCGATACGCGCTACTGCTCTTCCTTGCCGCCGCCCTGTTGGTTTTCATGTTCATCCGGCAGGAGGGCAGCACTATTTTCATCTTCTCGGTAGCGGCCCGTTTCGCGGTCTACGGTCTCCTGATCGCCTTCTTCGGCACCCTGCTCAGCCAGGCCACCCAGAGGATGTACCTCGACATGCAGCGTATCGCCTCCGAGCGGGAGGAGGCCCTTTCCATGTCCCGCCAATGGCTGGCCCGTCTCAACGCCCTGTTAGGGGTTATTAGCGCTATCAATACTAAGAACCACCTCAGGGAAATATTCACCGAGAGCCTGGTGGAGGCAAGAAAAGTCTTCAACGCTGACTCGGGCCTCATCTACAGTGTGAACCGCGAGACCGGAAAGATGACAGTGGTGAGTTCGTTCGGATACAGTCCGGAGGTGCTCAAGAAGATGGAGGAGAAGGGGATAGGAAACACCGCCTACTGCCTGGCCTGCCAGCGAATGGGCACAGTGGCGGTGGACAACCTTGCCACCGACGAGAAGTGCCGCAACCTTTCCAAGGTCAACACCGGTTCCTGCATATGCCTCCCCATCGTCAGTGGCGACAACCTGTGGGGGGCGCTGCACCTGCGGCGGCGCTTCACTGACGCCTTCACCCCGGAGGGCATACAACTGGCTCAGGCGATGACCTACCAGTTCGCGTTGGCCATGCAGAGGGCCTCTCTGTTCGATCAGATCAACCTCCTGGCTATCTCCGACCCCCTTACCGGGCTCTTCAACTATCGTAAGCTGAGCCGCGACCTGGAGCGTGAGTTCGTGAGGTCCAGGCGCTACCAGCACCGGTTCTCGTTCGTCATGGCCGATATCGACCACTTCAAGAAGTTCAACGACACACACGGCCACCAGGCCGGCGACGCCGTTCTCCGCGGGGTTGCCCAGGCCATGGAGAAAGGCCGCCGCGAGGTCGACCGTGTCTACCGGTACGGTGGCGAGGAGTTCTCCGTTATCCTCCCGGAGACCAGCCTCTCCGAGGCCCGGAACGTGGCGGAGAAGATCAGGAAATCCGTGGAATCACTGGTGGTGAAGGCCGAGAACGGGGATGTGTCCCTCAAGGTTTCCATCAGCATGGGTGTCGCGTCGTTCCCCCTTGACGGCGATAGTCCGGAAAAGCTCATCGGCGCCGCCGACGAGGCGCTTTACGCCGCCAAGGAAGCTGGCCGCAACAGGACCATCACCCACGCCGAGACGAAAAACGGCTGACGCCCCGAGGCTGTTGCAAAATGACGCACTGGTGCCTGTCACCAGTGCGTCATTATCGCCCCTGGGCATATGCATTGTGGGGCGTGGGTCCAGGCAGAGTATTGAACGTCACATGCCCGGGGATGCCGTATCTTGTCTGACCAACGTTTGTGTGACGTGGGGGGTCAGGCCTTCTAGCCGTAACATATGATCTTGGCCATCGCTTGAAGGCACAGACCCCATCTTGTTGGCGCTTAGCGGATGGCCAGAGTTTCCTCCACCGGGAGACCCATCTGTTTGGCCATGAGGATGAAATCGTGTGGCTGGTTGGAGCCCTTCATGGCGGTGCTGAAATCGACCAGGCCATCCGCGTAGAGAGACACCAGCGACTGGTTGAACGTCTGCATCCCGTAGAATTCGCCGTCGGCGAGAACCTCCCGCATGATGCTGGTCGGCTCCTCGTTTAACAGGCACTCGGCCAGACGGCCGTTCATCACCATCACCTCGACGGCCGGAACCCGACCCGTGCCGTCGCTCCGTGGCAGCAGTATCTGGCTTGCTACGCCGGCCAGCGTACTGGTCAACGTTATTCGCACCTGCTTCTGCTGGGTGGACGGGAAGAAGTCGATCATGCGGTTGACCGTCTCGGTGGTGTCCTGGGTGTGAAACGTCGAGACAACCAGGTGCCCGGTCATCGCTATGTTCATGGCGGACGTGACCGTCTCCACGTCCCTCATCTCGCCTATCAGGATCACGTCGGGGTCCTGTCGGGTGATATGCCTGAGCGCCTCCCTGTACGACTCGGTGTCGGTACCTATCTCCCGCTGGTGAACGATGCACTTCTTGTCCATGTGAAGTATCTCTATGGGGTCCTCGATGGTGACGATATTCAACCGCTTGTTCTCGTTCAACCAGTCGACCATCGAGGCCAGCGTGGTGGTCTTGCCACTGCCGGTGGGCCCGGTTATCAGCACCAGGCCGCGCGCCTCGTCGGCCAGCCGCTTGAGTACCGGGGGGAGGCCGAGTTCCTCGAACGTAGGGATCCTCTGGGTAAGGACCCGCCGGATGGATATCCCCACGGTCCCCCTCTGCTTGAAGATGTTGGCCCTGAACCTGCCTAACCCCGAAACGCTATAGGCGAAGTCGGATTCATTGGTCTCGTGAAAGCCACGCGCATGCTTCTCGTCCATGAGGGAAAACGCGATCTCCACGATATCCGTGGGGGACAACTTGGGAAAATCAGCCTCGAACAACGTGCCGTCAACCCTCAGGTAAGGCTTGCTTCCCGCCTTGAGGTGCACATCGGAGGCCTTCTGCTCCACCGACAGCGCCAGTAGCGCGTGAATATCCACAGTTACCGCCTCTCACCTATGCTCGACTGCCGTTACCTACCCGGCACCCTTTCCTATACCCCCGCCAGGCTTGCCGCCCGGCTTATGATCTCTTTCGCCTTCCCGGCGGATGCCGTCGCTTCCGCTGCTTCGTCTTTCCCGGAGACCTCCACTCCCGCAAGCGCGCCTGTCGTCTGCACCACGGATCGCGCCATGGCCTCAAGGTTGTATCCGCCCTCCAAGGTTACAATGAGTCTACCATTACAGCATTCCTTCGCCAAACCAACGAGAAGGCCCGTCATCTTCCTGTACGACAGATCGTTGAGGCGCATGGAGCATAAGAGGTCTCCGACATGGCTGTCGTAGCCCGCGGACACCATAACCAGGTCAGGTGCGAACCTCCGTCCCGCGGGGATTATCACCCGCTCGAAAGCCTCCAGGTAATGCTCCTCGCCGGTACCGGCCGGAAACGGCAGGTTTATGGTGTACCCCTTCCCGTTGCCCTGGCCCGTTTCGTCGACCTCACCGGTCCCGGGGTAGTGGGGGTACTGGTGGAGTGAAACGTACATAACCGACGGGTCCTTGTAGAATACGTCCTGCGTCCCGTTTCCGTGATGGGCGTCCCAATCCACTATCATAATTCTGTCCAGGCCCTTCCTGGATGTGGCGTAGCGGGCGCCGACCGCCACGTTATTGAACACGCAGAAACCCATTCCCCGGTTGGGCAACGCATGGTGCCCCGGCGGCCTTACCAGGCAAAACGACCGTGAGAACTCACCGCTCAGACACCCATCGACGCTGTTCACCAGGGCGCCGGCGGCACGTAGCGCCGCCCTGTAGGAAGCCTCCGATAGCGTCGTGTCCATGTCAAGTTGGCCCCCGCCCCCTTCGGACACCCGCTGAACCTGCTCGATGTATTTTTGGGAGTGGATGAGCCCTATGTCTCTCAGGGTGGCGTCGGCAGGCGGCCTGATGTCCACCGCGTCCAGAAGTCCCGACTCCTCGAGGGCGCCGAGTGATGCCCGCAACCGCTCCGGCCGCTCGGGATGTCCATAGCCGGTCTTGTGCTCCTCGAAGACGGGGTCAAAGAAAACTACAGCCCCTGACAAATCTCTCCCCTTTCCCTTGATACAAAAAGAAAAGCCCCTTCCCGGGGCCTTTCCGTTTTTCTATATTGAGCGGGGCACTAAGGCCTTACCGCCCCGCAGTAGTTCCTGCGAGCGGAAAGTGAAGCTACCCTTACCACGTCACCGGAATGCGGCGCGTGTATGTAGCTACCCCCGCCGGCGTAGATGCCTACGTGCCCCCAACCGCGAAAGCCCACGATGTCTCCGGGCGCCATCTGGCTGACGCTCACGCTACTCCCGCAACTCCTCTGGGCATAAGAGCTATGGGGTATGTACTTGCCCGCTCCAACCCGGTAGCAGTACTGGACCAGCCCGGAGCAGTCAAATGAATTTGGGCCCGCCCCCCCCCAGACGTACGGCTTCCCCAGTTGGTCATAGGCGACCCCCACAACCCCACCATTCGGCGCGCCAGGCGGTTTGCTCGGCGTCGTCGGGTTCGTCGGGTTACTGGTCCAGTTGGAGGATGAGGAGGATGAAGACGCCTCCGCGAGCCGCGCCTCCATCGCCTGCTTGATCTCTTCCTCGACCCCTGAAAGCTTGCCCTTGGCCCCTGACAGGTCTGTCTCGATGGCTTTCTTACTGGCGGCAAGATCTTTCCTGGCGGCCTCCTGCTCGTTCTTCCGTTCTTCGAGCGAGTTCCTCGCGGCCTCCAGGTTGGCCTTGGCGTCCTTTACATCACGGACCAACTTCGCGTCCTTGCCGCTCAGCTTCTTGGCAAGGTCCATCCCCACCAGGAACTCATCGAAGTTGCCGGCGTTCACCACAACATCGAGGAAGCGGTTATGCCGGGTCATGTACATCGCCCGAACCCGGCTGTTGAGCCGATCTTTGTTCTTTGCGAGTTCCGCCTCGGCCGCGGTCAGGGCCGCCTCGTTCTGCTCGATCTCGTTTCGTGTCTGCTCAATCTTGGAGCAGGCATAATTGTACCTCTCCACCGCGTCCTCGAGCTTCTGCTGAATGCTTTCTACATCCTTCTGCGCATCTGCCTTCTGCTGGTCAAGTGGCTGGGCCGCTACCCACGGCGACATCATCGCCACCAGCATCAGTACAAGCCCTACCGTTATGAACGTTACCGTTCTTGGCTTCTTTAAAGCGATACTATCAAACCCCCCTAAGTCTCTCTTCCTGTCATATAACCCGGTAATTATACAGAGAGGTGTCGGATGATGCAATATCCCGATTTGTCTTTGCTTGAAATCCGCCATATCTTAACACAGCACAATTCAGTCCGCAAACAGGCATCTCCCGTACTCGTGCCCCGTCTCATAAATACTATGGCATTCGAACGCCGCTGCATCCACACCGGCTGCGTTCCGCTCCCTCGGCGTACTACGGGAGTACAGCCTCGGTCACGCGCCTTGCCGGAGCGGCGCATC
>Ga0180014_1000337_pt1 | contig 13714 bp, 14 predicted proteins | sample KR13_S1_MetaG_FD_116507 | JGI IMG/M metagenome (GOLD analysis project Ga0180014, IMG submission 116507) | Groundwater microbial communities from the Olkiluoto Island deep subsurface site, Finland - KR13_S1_MetaG | ecosystem: Environmental > Aquatic > Deep subsurface > Groundwater | place... | reverse complement strand
TGGCGTGGACATCGATCTCCAGGCGGTCGAGGTCTCGAAACTGTCTTTGCTGCTCAAGGTTCTGGAAGGGGAAACCGACGAAACCGTCGGCCAGTCCCGACAGCTCTTCCACGAAAGGGCTTTGCCCAATCTCTCTAATAATATTAAATGTGGTAATTCGCTCATCGGTCCCGATTACTTTTCCGGTCGCCTGATCCCCGACCCCGAGGAAATGAAGCGCGTCAATCCCTTCGACTGGACCCGCGAATTCCCCGATGCCATGAAGTCCGGTGGGTTTGATTGCGTGATCGGCAATCCGCCTTTGGATTAGTGCATGGACAAGTGATGATCTTTTTCGAAATTATATTTTAAAAAGAGAATCTAGTTTAATTGGTCATTGGGACCAGTATCTTGCTTTCCTTTTACGTTCATTTCAGATTTTAAATCCACATGGAATGAATGCATTTGTTTATCCAACTTCCATTTTAACCGAGTTGTATGCTAAGGAAATTCGCAAAGATATTGTGCATAAAAATAAACTTGTTCAACTAGCAGTGTTTGGTCAAGAGAGAGTGTTTTCTAATGTTTCCAGAAAAATATGCATATTAATTCTGGAGCCCAAAGGAAAACATACGGAATCACAAGTTGACTATTTTGAAGAGGGCATAATAATTAAAGAAACTAGAATCAGGCCGCTTCTTTGGTTGCACAATCACAACTATATGTTTGATATAAATACATCAAATATTTCTATTGCATTAAAGAATAAAGTAACCAAGCAATCAATTAAAGTTGGAAACGTCTATTATGTGAATTATGGTGCACAAATTTGTAGTAAGGAAAAAGGAGCTTTCTCTCAAGAGGCCCTACTTGGCAATAAAGCTATAGGTAATGCCAAAAAATGTTTACGCGGCACAGATATTAAACGTTATGCTCTTAAATGGAATAATTATTATCTGAATTATCAACCCAAGATTATGTATGGACCAAGGCATCCGTATTTTTTTGAATCTCCAAAAATTATTATTAATAAAACTAGCAGTAAGGGTTTTGGGCTTATGGCGACCTATGATATTAATAAATTTTATTCTGACCAACGTTCAATTTGTTTAGTTCGATATCATTTTCTTGAAGGAACCAATCTAAAAATGGATTTTCCTGGTTATGAAAAATCAAAATGCACTGAATCCGAGGTATTTCATTTGGCATTATTAAATTCCAAACTTATTAAATTTTATTTTGCTAATTTTATTGCTACAAAAAACCTGCAAGGTGATTACACAGATGTTTTGCCAAAAATGGTACGAGACCTGCCTTTACTTTTGATAGATTTTTCTTCTCAGTTAGAAAACTCAAAATATATCAGACTAACTTTGCTGGCTAATTCAATGTTAGAAATGCATGTTCAATATATTTCTTCGAATTCCGAAATGCAAAAAAATACAATAAGTAAACAAATCGAAGCAATCGACAAAGAAATTGACGGGCTAGTTTTTGAATTGTATGGTTTGACTGACGAAGAAATAAAGATTATAGAAGATGGAGTAGCCAAATGAACAAGAAACTAAAACGGACTCCGCTTGTTATGGAACATCTTGAAGGTATTTCAAGAACAGCAATAAAACGTTATCCTGAGATTGTCACTGAGTTCGCGCGAAGGAAAAGTGGAGTTTATGCCCTATATAAAGGGAACACTTTGCATTATGTTGGACTGGCCAAGAATCTTCGTACTCGTTTGCGAGATCATTTAACTGACCGTCACGCTCAAGAATGGAATCGCTTCAGTATATATTTAACTCAAGGTGATGAACATTTGAAAGAACTCGAATCACTCGTTTTAAGGATCGCGATGCCAAAAGGAAACCGAGTGGCTGGGAAGTTCTCAGAATCAAGAGACCTATTCAAATTTTTTAAGCAGAAAGTCCAACATATGCAACGTAAGGAACTTTTTGAAATTACGGGGGATGGACCTGCGGAAATATCAAAGGATCGAGCCGAGCGCCGCCGGCTCGGTGAATACGATACCATCGTTTGTCCCGCCCATCCAGAGGGATTCGAAGAGGAATTTCTCGGGAAAAATCGCTGGTATGCAATACGTCTGTCAAAAAAAGTAATCCCCAATCTTAAATATATTGCGATCTATATGACATCTCCATTGCATAAAATCACACACTATGGCCGGATCGACTCGATCCAACCCTACCAGGACAGTGGGAAATACATGGTCAAGCTGAGTGGCAAGGCCAAAATGATCGGCCCGATCGTTTATTCTCCCGGGATAAACATGCAGGCATCCCGGCTGACCCTGATGGAAAAATTGAAAAACGCGCGTACACTGGCGGAAGCATTATAAGGTGAGTGAATATGAAGAAATTCAGAAATATTAAGCATTTATTAATTGAAATCATAGAGTCATTTTGGGTACCAATACTCTTTTTAATCCTCTCGATTATTTTTTTATTCAAATTAACAAATATAAAAGATAAACAGACATTTCAAGTTGTAATTGGTATTGTTCTTGGTGTCGTTTTAGGTTTTACCGCAGATATAATGAAGCGTAGTTTTGATGAGTATCACTACAAGATGAGGTTGAGAAAATCTTCCTTAAAGTTATTAAAAGATGATGCAAAAGGGGTTTATCGAACATTTTGGCAATATAAAAATATGCAAAACGCGAAAAATTTACCTTTTAATGCGCAATCCATTTTGCCTCCAAAATTAGATTTGAGATACTGGTCTTTTTTGAAGAAAGAAAAAGATTTTCTATTGCTTGCCTCAAAACCTCCATTCGATCAAATATTTGAATTAATATGGGATCTAGAAATAATCAACGATCAAATTGAAAAAGCAAAAGGTGGGGATAAGCAGGCACCAGGACTTGTCTTTGCCTTTTACAATCAGACAATAATAGATAAATCTCACGAAAAATTACTACTCTTTTTTATGACTAATTATGAAATTGAAAATTGGATAAAAAGTTCAATGAGCTTCCCTGAAACGCAATAATGGATAAGAGGAGAGCGAAGTCAGGATGGCATTTTGGGGATTAATAATAAGAGGTGATCATGGAAACAAGGATCGCGGTTTTCAAGGGAAAATCGATACGCAAGACAATCCATAATAGTGAGTGGTGGTTCGCGGTCGTGGATGTGGTAGAGGTATTATCCGATAGTGCCGATCCGGTGCAATATATTAAAAAAATGCGCAACCGTGATCCGTAACTTCTTGCCAACTGGGGTACAATTTGTACCCCCCTTGATTAATCATTAAAGCTATACATCGGTAAAGGAATATTGTTAAAGGGTAAGTACAAATTATACATACCCTTGGAGAGGCATTGGTGCCAGGTCTTTCAATATTACATTGAAGAGATAAGAACCGGGTGCAGTGCAAGTAGTTGGACGTGGTCCGTGTGTAGGGGCACGGCGCGCCGTGCCCTTACACCTCTTCGTACTTATTCAGGCAGCGCTGCAGTTTTTCGAAAAAGCGGTCCAGCCTGGCTTGGACCTTCTTGTCTGAGCAGTGGTTAGCCGCGGCCGCAACATCTCCCTGGAGTTCTTCAATATCAAGCAACGTCATCGGCACGACGAATCCATTTCCTTCACAATCGGCCAAGTTGGCAAAATCGGGATCGTAAAGTGTCTCATCGCGAACGAGTGTACGCTCGGCAGGGGTTAGGTGAAAGCGGATCAATTCGCCCTCAGGAATCTTCTTTTTCATGGATGCCTCAGTTCATTTTTCATTCATACTGCAGATCCTTTTTTATCTCTTATTCCCGCCTGGCGACCAAGCAAAAACATCATATTAAATGGGGCAGAAATTGTCAAACCGTAGGGGCACGGCTCGCCGTGCCCATTGTCATCGTGTCCCTAGTCACCACACAAATTTTCCAATTCCGGATCGATGATTTTGAAGAAGGGCGGGATAACCCCGCCCCTACGCCAGAATAGACATTGGTGCCAGGTCTTACATTGTTATTTTTTTTTATACTGTCATGCCAGTTTTTGCCTCTAAAAGTTGACAAAAGAAAAATATTGAATATAATATCTGTGCGGGTAAGTCCTGTGATGTCCTTCGGGTGCTTCCTTCCATAGGTTGGCCCTGAGCCCGGAGGAATCAGCATTACAGGGTCCGCATTTTTTTTACCCCTTATTTCAAATATTCCGTTTCATATGCGATTTTCTTTTTGAACAAATCATACCATTCCAAGTCTTTCTGTTCGTATTTGCGAAAAATCCCCCAACAAAACAGATCGACGGCCTGCAATTCAAAGGATTCGGTTGAAGATAGATGACGAATATGCAGGAAAATGTTCAAAGGCAAATATGCTTCCAGTTGATTGGCCAAATAGATATTGAAGTCTCGTATTTCTTCAGAGTTTTTAGATTTATCTACAATGAGCTCAATATGTTGTTTGGAAGTTTGCAGCCGCGGCGCCATTTTTTCAATTAAAATTCTTGAAAGGAAATTATAAAGTTTTTTCTTGCCGGTTTTTGTTTTCAAATCATCGTGTACCCGGCTTTTGTTCAAAGCCAATGTAAAAATCTCCCAGCCATTGTTTTTTACTTTTTCAAAAAAGTATTTTTTTATTTTGAAATCGGTTTTAGATCCTTTCAGTTCCTGCAATTGCTTCTTTTTTTTACCTTTGTTGATTTTGCATTTGATGGTTCGTCGGATGGCCTGGCGAATATTGCGCCTGGACAGGTCAGAAGAGCAGACCAGAACAGTTATGACGAATTTCTTGGAACTACCCTTTTTATCAGGATTAAAGCCCAGATCGCCCGATTCATCCAGATACAGGTACATTATTTCTTCTTGTTCTTGGTACTAATGGGCATTTGAACTTGTTTCATGTCGTAAATCGTGTTCTGCTCGGTTAACAGATAGATCAAGAATTGGTTCAGGCTCAGGTTTTCCCTGCGGGCATTTTCAGCCAGCTTACGGTGGAGTGATCTGGGGACCCGCAACACGAACTTGCCGCTGTGGGTTTCCGGCTCGGGAATGGCGATTCCCCTGTCCAGCGCCGTCGTCAACCAGGCCTCCATGGCGTCGCAGATGTTGCCGGCAACTTCCTCCAAGCTCTCTCCCTGGGTCATACATCCCTTCAGCTCCTCTACCCGGGCAAAAAAGCCTCCCTCAGCTTCCGATTGGATATGGATGCTGTATGGCAGGGAAAGGTAATAAGAGATGTCTTTCTTTTCCATGGCTTATTCCTCCAAATCAAGCATTTCAATAATCATCTGCAAGTAGGTTCTTTTGACCATGTGATTGTGAACCGGAATTGTAATCAATTTATCTCCTTTAAAATAAACAAAATGGCTGCCTTTTTGGTTCTTTTTGTCCAAAGTAAACCCGTAATGTTCGAGGATCACAGCAACCTCCTCAAAACGCATATCGACAGGTTTGCGCAAAAGCCGCTCAATCAATTCCTCCTTTTTTGACATGCGTAATATATTAGTACTATATTTGATACTATTTGTCAACAATTTGAAAACTTTATTTTAATTTTGATTGCAATTTGAAATATTTCATTCGCAATATGTAAAATTGAACAATCCCGGTGTATGAAAGCACATTGAATAATTAATAATTCTCTGTAAAATGGGGGGCAATCCCTTTCGGGGAAGCAGAGAGTAGGACAAATCGGACCAAGCGACAAGTCAGACAAGAGGAGAACAAATGGATAACGACACAACCCTTATCCCTCCCCACGGCGGCTACCGCAAGCTGCGCAGTTTTCAAAGCGCCCAACTGGCATATGATTTGACGGTTGTTTTTTGCAACCGTTTCATTGATAAGCGCTCACGTACTCATGACCAGATGGTGCAGGCAGCGCGAAGCGGTGTTCAGAACATCGCCGAGGGGAGTATGGCTTCTGGCACATCCAAGAAGACCGAATTGAAGCTGACGGGAGTGGCCCGGGCCAGCCTGGAGGAACTCCTGCTGGACTACGAAGACTTCCTGCGCCAACGCGGCTTGCGCCTGTGGGACAAGAACTCCCCGGAAGCACTTGAAGCAAGAAAGTTCTTGTCAGACGAGTCCGACAAGTCAGACCGGTCCGACTCTTTCAAAAAAAGTTCTGAGGAAACCGCGGCCAACACAATGATCTGCCTAATCAACCAGGCGAGTTACCTGCTGCACAGGCAAATGCAGAGCCTGGAGCGGAAATTCCTCGAAGAGGGCGGATTCACGGAGAGGATGTATAACCAGCGCCGGTCTTGGCGCGATAAATCGTAATAGCGACCGCAGATAAAGTTGCTGGATCAGCCTTTAATCTCTTCCATATCGGCCCAGTTCAGGCCTTTTTTCAAACTGATCTGCAGCGGCACCTGCAGCGGCAATGCGTTTTCCATTTCGCTTTTGACCATGGTGAGCAACCGTTTTTCTTCGGCGGCAGGGTATTCAAAAACCAATTCGTCGTGCACCTGCAGGATCAGGCGGCTTTGCATGGAGCGCAGATGCCCGTGGATGCGGATCATGGCGATCTTGATGATATCGGCGGCGCTGCCCTGGATGATAGTGTTGATGGCCATGCGGTTGCCGTTCTCCTTGACCGTACGGTTGGAGCTTAGAATTTCGGGAATGGGACGGACGCGTCCGGAAATGGTCCTCACTTCGGGATCCTTCTCCGCGGCGGCGATTACTTTGTCCATGAAGAGTCTGACGCCGCTGTATTTTTCAAAATAACGGTCGATGAATGCCTTGGCCTCGGCAAAACTCACACCCAGCTCCCTGGCCAGAGAATAGGCGCCGCTGCCGTAAATGATCGAAAAATTGATGATCTTGGCGCGCCGGCGCAACTCGCCCCGCGGTGAAAAAAGGTCGGCGGCAAAGACCAGGTCGGCGGTGTGCTGGTGGATGTCCATACCTTCAGTAAAAGCCTGTAGCAGGTTTTTATCCCCGGAAAAATGGGCCATGACCCGCAGTTCGATCTGGGAATAATCGGCCGACAGCAGCAGCTTGTCCTTGGCGGCTACAAATGCCCGCCTCAGGTTGAGCCCGGCGATCTCACCGACCGGGATGTTCTGCAGGTTGGGATTGGAAGAAGAGAGACGTCCGGTGGCCGTGACCGTTTGGTTGAACGACGTATGGACGCGGTCATTTTCATCGTGATTGTCCAGCAGGCCCTGGACGTAGGTGGAATGCAGTTTTTTATAAGTCCGGTAGGCGATGAGCTTTTCGACGATGGGAAAGCCCTTCAACTCGTTCAGCACGTCGATATCGGTGGATTGGACCTTGGTCTTGCGGGTTTTTTTATTCAGCGGCAGGTTCATTTTCTCAAAAAGCAGTTCGGCCAGCTGCTGGGAAGAGTTCAGATTGAATTCATAGCCCGCCAGCTCCTGGACCTCTTTTTCGGTCGAGGCGATCTGTTCCTGCAAACGAGTGGCGGCCTTTTTCAGGAAAGCGCGGTCGATGGCGATGCCGTGCCATTCCATGTTCAGCAGAACGTGGAGCAGCGGCATTTCGATTTCGCGATAAAGGTCCAGTAGTTGTTTGTCCCGCAGCTGCGGCAGCAGCTTCTCCACCAATTGCCAGGAATTCCGGGAATCGGCCACGCAGTAGCTTCCGACCTGTTCCACATCCACTTCAGTGATTTTGACCCGGCTTTTGCCCTTGCCGACCAATTCATCATAAGTTGTCTGTCTGACCCCCAGGAATTCGGCGCTCAACTCCTTTAACTGGTGGGTACGGCGGTTGGGAAAGAGAAGATAAGACATGATCATGGTGTCGTGTTCGATGCCGCCGGCCGGCATTCCCTCCCGTAACAGGTGCAGCATATCGAACTTCAGGTTGTGCCCGGTTTTTTTGATCTTCGCGTCATGGAAAAGTCCGGCCATTTCCTTATGAAAATCTGCTATGGTCAATCGGAAACGCGCCGCGGCCGCGCTGGGAACCAAAAAGGGAACATAATACCCCCCGCCGTCAACGAAAACCGAAAGGCCGACAAGCCCGGCCTTGAAAAATTCGATCGCCGTGGTCTCGATATCCCAGGCAAAGCTTCCGGCCGCCTTTATTTTTCCGGCGAGCTCCTTTAGTTGGGCGGGATTCTCAACCAGGCGGGCGGCTATGGCAGGTTCCGCATTGGCAGCCCGGGGAGCGGCGTCCATTTTTTTCAGCAAACTGTTGAACTGGAAGCGGCGGTACAACTCCAGCAGGCGCTCGTCGGCGCGGGCCACAAAAGGCGGCACCTGCAGGTCAAGATCCACGGCCGGGATTTTGGAAAAATCGAGCAAGCGGTACCACAGTTCGAAAAGGTGGATGTTGGCCCTGATTTTTTCCTGCAACTTGACTTCGACCTGGTCGAGTCCTGCAAGCATGGCCGCCAGGCTGCCGAACTTTTCAATCAGTTTGGTCGCGGTTTTATCGCCGATGCCCGGGATGCCGGGAATATTGTCCGAAGCATCTCCGGCCAGGGCCAGGTAGTCGACGATCTGCTCGGGATAAACCCCGAAGAATTCCTTGACATCGCCGCGATCAAGTTTTCTTTTCAGTTTGGGGTGAAAAATAAATATCCGTTCCGCTACCAATTGAAACAGGTCCTTGTCGGCGCTGAAGATCAGCACTTCGCTGCCGTCGGCGGCGAAACGCCGCGCCAGCAGGGCAATGATATCGTCAGCTTCCAGACCTGGTTTTTCCAAAAAATGGATGCCGCGGCAGGTCAGGTATTCGCGGATGGCCGGCAGCTGCTGGATCAGCTCTTCGGGCGGCAGCAGGCGCTTGGCCTTGTATTCGGGATACAGGTCGCGGCGGAAATTCTTTTCCTTGGAATCAAAGGCCACCACCAGCCGGTTGGGTTGCAATTCCTGGATCAGGCTTTCCACCCGGCTGATGAAACCGAAAAGGGCCCCGGTGGGCTCGCCCTTGAGGGTGCGCATGGCGTGGTAGGAGTAAAAGGAACTGAAAACCAGGTACATGCCGTCGATGAGGAGAATATTTTCGGGCATGAATCAGGGGGTTTCGTTGCTTAAATATTGCAGCACCATTTCATCAAGGGTTTGGTCTTCGATGTTCTGGGTGTCCATGGACATCAGGTGCGAGAAACGTCCCTCTTTCAATTCGGCGATGATCTGGTCGTGCTGGTTTTTCATTAGGCCCTTGACCTTTTTGGTTTTTTCCGCCGATGTCAGCAAGTGGGCGTAGGAGATGCGGCGGGAGAGCAAGATCTCGCCGTGGAGGTAAACCAGGGTTTCGATCAGGGGATTGCCATGGCCTTTGTCCTCGGTTTGGATATGAAAGACCTCTTTGCGGTATTTGATATCGGTGTTGTAGCCCACAATCATGGTTGAATCATAAATAATTATTAACCAACTGTCAAGGTCACGTTCCAGCTGATCTTGTAAGGGAGGGTGCTCGCCCCCTTCAGGGGGTTAAACCCTCCCCTACCCGCCTTTGACGAAAGCGCGGACCTGGCGGTAAATGCCGGCGCTGTTCAGGCCGAAATGCTCCAACAGTTCTTCCCGGGAAGCCAGGGGCATGGCTCCTTCCCCGACGGCCAGGCTGAGAAATTCGTGGCCGTTCGGCCCGAGTTGCAGGAATTCCTTGTGGATGATGGAAGCGAAACCGCCCATGGCCGTTCCATCCTCTATAGTGACGATCTTGTTGATCCCGGCCGCCAGGGAAAAGATCAGCTCCCGGTCCGGAGGCTTGATGAAACGGACATTGACCACGGTTGTTTCGATTTTGTCCAGAAGAGCCAGCTGCTCGGCTGCTTCCATGGCGCGATACACCAGGGGCCCCACGGCCAGGATCAGGGCGTGGCCGCCTCGGCGCAGCACTTCCGCCTTGCCCTCGGGAATTTCAAGCAAATCCTTATCCAGGGGCACGCCCCGACCCGGTTCCTTGGGATAGCGGATAAAAACGGGCTTGGCCAGGCGGCTGCCGGAGTAAACCATGTGCTGCAGCTCATTTTCATCCTTGGGCGCCATGAGCACGATACCCGGGATGGGATTCAGCAGGGCGATGTCATAAAGCCCCTGATGGGTCGGGCCGTCACCACCCACCAGTCCGGCCCGGTCCAGTCCGACCAGGATCGGAATGCGCATCAGCGAAATATCGTGAATGATCTGGTCCACGGCCCGCTGCATGAAAGTGGAGTACACACCCAGCACCGGCTTGAAACCACCCAGGGCCAAGCCGCCGGCGAAATCGAACATGTATTGCTCGGCGATGCCGACATCGAAGAAATTTTCCGGGAATTCCTTTTGCACGGCGTCCAGGCCGGTGCCTTCAGGCATGGCCGCGGTCAGCGCCACCAGTCGGCGGTCCTGTTCGACCAGGCGCCGGACCGTCTGCCCGAAAATTTCCGAATAGGAGGGACTTTTGCAGCCGCCGATGAACTTGCCGTTTTCGATATTGAAAGGGGCAGAGGAATGAAAAGAACTGGGATCCTCACAGGCCGGCACGTAGCCCTGGCCTTTGCGGGTCACCACGTGCAGCAGGACCGGAAAATCGTGCTTCTTGGCCGCCTGGAATTCCTTGAGCATTTCGCCGAAATCATGGCCGTTTACCGGACCGATATATTTGATGCCCAGCTCATCAAAGAGCGAACCGGGCACCATTATGGTACGCATCAGCACTTCCAATTTTTTGGCCAGTTCGTACATCGATGGGCCCAGGCCGGGAATGGACTTGAGAATATTCTGGATCACTTCCTTCAGGCGGATGTAGGGCCGGCCGGAAACCAGGTAGTTCAAGTGGCGGGAAATGCCGCCGACGTTGGGAGAGATCGACATCTTGTTGTCATTGAGAATGATGATCAGGCGCTGCTTGACCTGGCCGATGTGGTTCAGGGCTTCCAGGGCCACCCCGCCGGTCAGCGCCCCGTCACCAATCACGCTGACGATATGGAATTTTTCACCGCGGCGGTCACGGGCGATGGCCAGGCCCGAGGCAAAGCCGAGCGAGGTCGAGGCATGCCCGGTGTTCAGTACATCGTACTCGCTTTCAGCACGGTCAGGAAAACCGAGCAGGCCATCTTTTTTGCGGATGGAAAATATCTTTTCCCGGCGGCCGGTGATGATCTTGTGGGTATAACTCTGGTGTCCGATATCCCAGATGATCTTGTCCAGCGGCGCATCGAAAACCCGGTGCAGGGCCAGGGTCAGGTCCACGGCCCCCAGATTGGATGACAAGTGCCCGCCGTTCTGCGAGACCACCTGAACCAGCAGTTCCCGGATCTCCGCCGACAAGCGGGACAGTTCTTCCAGAGTAAGTTCCTTGATATCGGCTGGGGAAAAGATCTTTTCGAGCAATGCCATTATTGGCTCCGGTACAACATACTTTTCATCAGGAACAGGAGAGGGGGAAAATCGATCTGCAGATCTCCGACCAGGGCCTGCGCCTCGCGGTGATACGCGTCAATTTTTTCCCTGATAGCCGGCAACCCGAAATACAGAACGGCGTTGGGACTGCGGTTGGCCTGGTCCTTGTTTAATTTTTTGCCGACCTTGTCTTCGGAGCCGGTGATGTCCAGCAGGTCGTCAGTCAGCTGGAACCCCATGCCCAGGGCGATGCCTGCCCGGGCTAGCAATTGCTGGCGGTGGTCTTCGAAATCGGCTACCTGGGCAGCCGCCAGGAGCGAGCCTTTGATCAATTCGGCCGTTTTAAGACGGTGGATGGCGGCAATGGTCTCGGCTTGCCCTGAAAACTCCAGGTCAAGGGCCTGCCCCTGGGCCATGCCCTGCTTGCCGATGCAGCGGGTAATGATGCCGATGATGGCCACAATCTTTTCGGCTGCCAGTGGCGCGGAAGCGATCTTTTCAAAAGCAAAGGTCAACAGCGTGTCCCCGGCCAGCAGGGCCACAGCTTCGTTGAACTTGCGGTGGACCGTGGGCATGCCGCGGCGCAGGTCGTCGTTGTCCATCACCGGCAGATCGTCGTGAATCAGCGAGTAGGTGTGGATGATCTCCAGGGCGGATGCCAGGCCGATGAAGCGCTCCGCCTCGATCCGGCAGGCATCGAGCAGGGTGAGGAACAGCAGCGGCCGCAGACGCTTGCCGCGCACCGTCAGCGCGTAGTGCATGGCAGCTTCCAGCGTTCCATTCCCGGGCTGGATGCCGTCAAGGAGCTCGCGATCGACGGCCGTGGTCAGGCGCTGCAGGTAATCAGTCATTTTCAGAAGGCTCGAAATCGGCTTCCTGCAGGTCGCCCTTAGCGCCCTTCTGTAGTATTTTCACTTTTTTTTCGATTTCGTTGAGTTCCTTTTTCATCTGCCCGGTCAGGTTCATACCTTCTTCATACAAAGCAAAGCCCTCTTGCAGGGGAACTTCGGGATTCTCAAGCTTTTGCACGATGGCTTCGAGTTTTTTGAGCGCGCTTTCAAAATCAAGCGTTTCTTTTTTCATGGTTCACTCCTTGATCACTTTGGCGGCGGCCATGCCGCGGGCAAAACGGATAGAGATCTTTTCATCCGCGGCCAGAACGGACGAATCTTTGACCAGCCGCTGATTCTGGTCGGTAGTAATGGAATAGCCCTTAGCTAGAACATTTTCCGGGTTCATGCCGGCCAGCTTGGAATCCAGCACGTTGATCTTTTCCCGCCACTGTTGCAGTCGTTCGGAAAAATTCGCTGCCAAGCGTGTGCCCAGGTTCAGAACCTGCAGGTCCCTGTTTTTCAGCATGGCGCCCATGTCAAAAGCGGCAAAGCGCTGCACGGCGCGGTTCCAGCGGCTGAGCCCGCGATTCAGGGACTGCTGGAAAAGGCGGTTCATGGCGAACTCGCTGCCGTCCAAGCGCTGGGCCAACTCCTGCAAGTGCCCGGGGAAATCGGCCAGGCTTGATCCCATAAGCAATTGCGCCAGAGTGGATTTTTTTTCGTGCACCAGTTTTTCCATGGAGCGCATGAGGTTATGGCGCAAAAAATCAATGCGGTTCAGGAACTCGTCCTTTTTCCCCACCACGAGTTCAGCCGCGGCCGACGGCGTGGCCGCCCGCAGATCGGCGACAAAATCGGCGATGGTGAAATCGATCTCATGGCCGACCGCGGCGATCACCGGGATGCGGCTGTGGTAGATGGCTTCGACCACAGGCGCCTCGTTAAAAGCCCACAGGTCCTCGTAACTGCCCCCGCCACGGCCTACGATCAAGACGTCCACCTTTTCATCCGGGTCGGCGTTATTGAAATATTCGATGCCAGAGGCAATCTCGGCGGCAGCGCCCTCCCCCTGCACCTTGGCCGGGAAAATGACGATGGCGATGCCCGGGAAGCGACGGTGCAGGATGCGCACGATATCGCGCACGGCTGCCCCGGTCGGCGAAGTGACCACGCCGATGCGGCCGGGGAGCAAGGGCAGTGGTTTCTTCCTTTGCGGATCGAAATAGCCCTTTTCCTGGTAGGCTTTCTTTAGTTTTTCCAGGGCGGCGAAAATATCGCCGATGCCCTGCAGTCGCATGTTGCTGGCAATGATCTGCATCTCACCGCGCAGGGGGTAGACGGAAAGGGTCCCCTGGACGATGATCTGCTGGCCGTTTTCCAACCGGTTTAGCGCGCTTTTCTGCAGCTGGCCGCGGAACATGACCACTTTCATGGCCCCGGCGCCGTCCTTCAGCGTGAAATAGAGGTGCCCGGAACTGGCCAGCACCACGCCTGAAGCTTCTCCCAGCACCTGTATGGAAGCAAACTGGGTCTCCAGCGTCAGCTTGACCAGCTGGGTCAATTCCGACACCTTGTAGATTTTTTCTTCAATGGGCCGCATATTGCTTATTATAGGCCTTCTCCGCTTGATCCTCACGTTTC
>Ga0180014_1000336_pt1 | contig 13719 bp, 11 predicted proteins | sample KR13_S1_MetaG_FD_116507 | JGI IMG/M metagenome (GOLD analysis project Ga0180014, IMG submission 116507) | Groundwater microbial communities from the Olkiluoto Island deep subsurface site, Finland - KR13_S1_MetaG | ecosystem: Environmental > Aquatic > Deep subsurface > Groundwater | place... | reverse complement strand
GATCTGCTCCGCCGCCACGTCGCGATAGTGAACCGTGCATGCGAATCGTTTGTCTTCCACCCGTGCCCCAGGGTAGTCGGAGACGGCTTCGGTGAGCCGGGCGATCAGTTCGGCCGCCGCCGCTTCGGCCTCCTCGGCACGGGGGTGGACGATGCGCTTCCCGTTCAGGTCCAACTCCATCCCGGCGGCGCCGGCGTAGTAGATGCCGGGCAGATCGACCAGCGCTCGAACCTCCTCCAGCTTTCGCCCGCTGACCACTCCCACGTGTACGCGCGGCAGCGCCGCCAGTTGGGCCAGCAGCCGGCGGGTATCGGAGGCGAGGATCGCCAACTCCGGCCGCGCGACGATCGGCGTCAGCGTGCCGTCGTAGTCCAGCAGCAGCACCAAAGCGCCCCCGTCGAGATAGAGCACTCGCAGCGCCTCGAGCGCGTCCTCGATCGAGGGATTCATACCATGGCCTCCAGGAAAAAGGTGTCAGGAACCGTTTTTTCAAGCATTATGCCGAGTCGGACGTCGATTACGCGTAAAAAACGGTTCCTGACACCTTTTTCTCTCATGCCAGGGTCTCCACGGCTTGCCGGGCCTCTGGTTCCACGGCGGTTTGCCGGACCTCGACGAGCTTGCTCGCTTCGGAGAGCAACTCACCCGCCCAACGATAGACGTTGTTTTCCTCGACTTGCTCTCTCATGCGGCGCATCCGTTGCTGCTGCTCCTCGGGCGACATCGTCAGGGCCGCGTGCAACGCTTCGGCGAACTCGTCGGTCGCGTAGGGATTGATCATGACGGCGTCGGTCAACTCGCGTGCCGCGCCGGTGAACCGCGAAAGGACGAGCACCCCCTGGTCGTCGTCCCGGGCCGCGACGAACTCCTTGGCCACCAGGTTCATGCCGTCGTGGAGCGAGGAGACCACGCACCCGGCCGCGATCCGGTAGAGCGGGAAAATGCGATCGGGGCCGTAATGCTCGTTGACGAAGATGATCGGCCGCCACGAACCTTGGCCGTGGCGCCAATTGATCTCCTCGACCAACGTGTCGATCCGCTCGTTCAGCCGCCGATAGGCCGGGATGTGGACCCGGCTGGGCGCGCCGATCTGAAGGAGCACGAACTTGCCCTTCAACTCCGGGTGGCGCTCCAGCAGGCGGTCCACCGCGGCGAAGCGTTCGGGGATGCCCTTCGTGTAATCGACCCGGTCGACCGCGATCAGCAACTTCCGGTCGCGCAGGCCGAACTGTTTGCGCAAGCTGTACTCCATCCCCTCGATGGCCGGCGGCAGCCAGGACCGCACCGAATCGGGGTCGATGCTGATCGGCTGCGGGCGGACGATGGTCGTTCTGCCGCCGCGGGTGACGGAGAACTGTTCCATGTCCACCTTGGCCTCGATCGCCCTATCGACGGTGTCGAGGAAGTTGTTGCAGTGGTACTGGATGTGGAAGGAGAGCAGGTCGTTGCCCAGCAGTCCGTCGAGAATCTCTTCCTGCCAGGGGCAGACGCGGAACACCTCCCGGTTGGGCCAGGGGATGTGCCAGAACTGGACGACGACCAAATCCTCGCGTGCGTTTTTGAGCATCCTCGGCAACAGGGCGAAGTGGTAGTCCTGAATGAAGACCGCCGCCGGTTCGTCGCCCACTTCTTCCAAAACGGCGTCGGCGAACTTACGGTTCACCCGCTGGTACTGGCGCCAATGCCGGGAATCGAACCGGGGTCGCGTGTAGGCCACGTGACAGAGCGGCCAGAGGGCCTCGTTGGAAAAACCGTAGTAGTAACCCTTCTCCTCCGCCTTTGTGAGCCAGACGCGGCGCAGTGTGTATGAGGGGTCTTCCGGCGGGACGGCCACGCGGTCGAACGGATCGACCGTCGCGCGGTCCGCCGTTCCGCCGCCGTGGGCCACCCACGTGCCGCCGCATGCCCGCATCACCGGGTCCATCGCGGCAGTCAGTCCGCTGGCCGGCCGAATGCAACGGATATCATCCCCTTCGTAGGTGTGGATGTATGGTTCGCGGTTGGCGACGACCACCAATTTGGCCTCGCCCAACCGCTCCCGCACCACGTCCCCCAGCCGTTGTTTGGTCCAAGCCATGTCGTACTCCTTTCCTGTTTGCGCCTCCCACCATTGTTCCGACCAGTGCCCGGAAAAAGGTGTCAGGAACCGTTTTTCAAGCATTTTGCCGAGTCGGACGCCGATTACACGTAAAAAACGGTTCCTGACACCTTTTCCCCTCGCCGTGTATTCACGGCGGGCTAAATGAAATACTTAAGATTCGTTCTTACACGATAAGACTGTCGGGTTCCGGACGGTCCAAACTCAGCAACATAGTGAAATAGTCGCGTAAATGTCTCGTGAGGAGAAAATGCTCGCGCACGAAATCGTAACCGTTCTGGCCCATCCGCAGCCGTTTGTCGTTGTACCGCATTAAGTAACGGATGCGGTAGGCGGCGCCGGCCGGCGAATGGACGAGAAAGCCCGTGTGGTAATCGTGTACTTGCAAGGTGATTCCGCCGCAGGCGCCGCCGATCACCGGCTTGCCCTTCCACAGGGCCTCGGTCACGGTCAGCCCGAACCCCTCGCGGATCGACTTCTGCAGCACCACGATCGCCGAACGCTGCAAGGCGTTGATGTCGCGGTGGGCGTCGGGCGGCAGCATCAGCACCTTCAAGTCCTGGTCCTCGCCGGCCCAATCGAGCACCTCGCGGAGCACCTCGGCGCCCTCGGGGTCGTCCTCGGCGGGACCGCCGGCCAACACCAGTTGCAAACCAGTGTGATACGGCTTCAACAGCCGGTAGGCTTCGATCACTCCCAGCGGGTCCTTGAACCGGTCGAACCGCGACACTTGCAGCAGCATCGGCCGGTCCGGGTCGACGCCGAGGCGGGTCAGCGTCTCCAAGCGTTCCGCCTCGGGGATTGGGCAGTTTTTGTCCGACAACGGGTCGATCGACGGCGGGATCAGAAACATCGGGCAGGCCACCGGCCGGGTGAACGCGGCCATCGAGAAAACCGTCGCTTCGTACTGCGGCAGGGCCGCATCCAAATACTTCCAAACTCCCCGATCGGGCCGCGAGGCGTCGATGTGACACCGCCATATCCAGCGGCCCACCTGTCCCTCGGGCGTGAAACGCGGCAGGTAGATCGGCTGCGGATCATGCACGAACACCACGTCCGCCTGGAGGTTCAAGCGTTCGGCGTTTTCGCGGTTTATTTCGTAGTGCAGGTCGTAATCGCGTTTTTTCAGCGAAACCGGCAGCCCTTGCAGGCCGTTGTGGAAGGACTTGGTGACGCGGTAGAAATCGGCCGTCCCCTCGATTACCTCCCAACTGGCGTCGATGCCTAGCTCCCGCATCAAGGGGATCATCCAACGGAGTATTTCCGCCACTCCGCCGCCGTTCCGCGTGGAGTTGACGTGGACCACCCGCTTGCCGGCCAGCCGTTCGGCCAGGCGGTACAACCGCTGGATCTCTTGGTGGCCCACCACCTCTTCGTAACGATCGAGCAACTTCATGCGGACGCCTTCTATGTCACGGTCGGTACAGACGAGTAATCCGTAGGGTGCGTCCGCGACGCACCAAAATTCTTGTTTGCGGTGCGTCGCGGACGCACCCTACAGTGATCTTCGTAACGATCGAGCAACTTCATGCGGACGCCTTCTATGTCACGGTCGGTACAGACGAGTGTCGCTGAAACAAATCGAGTATTTCTTGACGCAACTGACTCAGGTTCAGAAAGTAAAAGTCGATCTCCCGCAAACCGGCCGCCAGGGCCTCGCTGGTGTCGAACTGCTCCAGCCAGAGCGAGAAATCGTCGGTTTGCCCCCCGGTCCGCCGCCGGGCTTCATGCACGTGAAAAAACAGGGACCGCAAGGACATGCGCTCGACCGTTTCGGCCAGCGCCGCCGGTGTGGGTATCCGCTCGCCGGTGTCGTAGGCCACCAACCGCGAGGCAACAAGATGCAACTCGAATCCGGACCGACACCAGGGAGTGCGTTCCAGACCCCACAGGCGATCCTCGATAGTGTCGATCAGAGTGGAGCGCACGCCGGCGATCGACGTCTCCTTGTAAGGGTCCACCAAACCGAGTTCTTCGGCCAACACCGGGTCTCCCAACGCCTCCCAGCACCAGCGGGCCAGGTCGTTGGGAAACTCGTACATCTCGAAGTGGTCCTCCAGCGGACAGCGGAGCATGTGGTGTTCCAACACGGGGTCGGGCACCGTGCGCACGGCGTCGAGCAACTCGCGCAGATTCGAGCAACTCCGGCCGATGGCGCGGCGCGCAAGACTGCAATCCACCAGTACAAATGGTTCAACGGCCATCTTCTATTCTCAGCCTCCGTCCAGAACGTGATTGCCCAACAGGTTGGCCACGATCCACGCCGAGGCGGCCACTATCGGCAACGACCACGCGTATCGCCGAAAATCCCTCCACGTGGACTGCTCGCCGGCGCTGTTGGTCCCCTGGCCCGACCGTTGGTCCAACCAGCGGCCGAAAATCATCAACGCCACGACCACGAAGAAGGCAATGTCCAACACGGCCACCCAACCGCTCCCCGACGCCGTAATACCCCACAACAACAACAGCAGAACCAGCGGGCCAAGGACCACCCAAAACAGATGCGATCCCAACACGGCAAAGCTGGTGACGACGATAGGTTCCGTCGGCTCTTTCCGATTGTCTTCAGCGTTCATGGCACACCTCCAACCCGGTCCTGACTCTCCGTCGATAACGATGTTAATGGTAGTTTGTAGTTCGTAGGGTGCGTAAAACGCACCATTGTCCGCTGAGAATGGTGCGGTTTGGGTGGCACGCCCAGAACGAAGTGATGGGCGTGGCCCCAAGGAAACACGCCCTTCGCTGCGCTCAGGGCGTGCCACCCAGTTGCACCCTACGAATCGTGTTGCCAAACGTGTGCGTCCGGCGGACTATCGCCACACGCCCGCTTCGTCATGGCAGCGGCAGCCACGACGCCGCATCGGGCGAAGCGCTCACCCCAAAGACCCCAAAAGGGATCGGCCGCCGAAACACGGAACGACATCGGAACACTCCCGTTGCGGCAGTCAACGCGATGTCGTCACCAGTAAACCCTACGATATAACAAATGAGGAGTATGCCGTGGCTTGATTTGGCTTTGCCTCTCATTGTACACTAGAAGTGCGTTCCTAGACACCGGTGGCGACCTCGAAACCGCAAGTTGTTCTCCGCCAATAGGTTGTGACGTCGCTCTCCCGTCCCCCAAAACTCGTGGATCAGACGGTTTACGCGAAACCAAGGACTAAGATACTATCTGAGGTGTCCGGGAATAATACCATTTAGCCCGCCGTGAATACACGGCGGGCAGCGATAGTTGGGCGCGCCAGACCGTGCCCCGGGTGTATTCACCCGGGGCTAAATAGCTGTTTTTTCGGGCCAATTCCCGGACGCCCTCATTCAGTGGTATGCTTGCCGAGTAAGGTTGTCTGGCCGTGGAGTGAATTATCGATGTCCGACCGACCGTCCGTATTGAGGTTTGCCCACCCCCTGCCGTATGGGGCCATCATCCATGACGGCGGCGTGCAGTTCGTCGTCTTTAGCCGCCGCGCCACCGCAATGAGGGTCTTGCTCTACGACGGCGTCGCCGACGCGGAACCGGCCGAAATCGTCCGCTTCGATCCCGAGTTGAACCGCTGGGGAGACATCTGGAGCGTCTTCGTTTCCGGCGCGGAACCGGGCCAACTCTACCACTTCCAGGCCGATGGGCCTTTCGAACCCGACAAAGGGCTGCGGTTCGACGGCCGCGCACGGTTGATCGATCCTTACGCCAAGGCCCTGACCGGCGATTTCCTCCCGGCCGAAGACGACATCGTCCGGCCGCCGAAGTGCGTGGTCGTCAGCGATGAGTTCGATTGGCAGGGCGACCGCCACATCCGCCGCGGCCTGGACGAGACGGTGATCTACGAAATGCACGTCCGCGGCTTCACCCGCGACGAGTCGAGCGGCGTGAAGCATCCCGGCGCCTATCGCGGGCTGATCGAAAAAATCCCCTACCTCGAATCGCTGGGCGTCACGGCGGTCGAACTGATGCCGGTCTTCGAGTTCCCGATCAACGATTGCACGGGCCAACCCAGCCGGCCGGTGAACTACTGGGGCTACGATCCGCTGGCCTTCTTCGCCCCGCACCGAGGCTACGCCCAGGGCACGGAGCCGGGCTGCCAGGTCCGGGAGTTCAAGGAGATGGTCCTCGCACTGCACCAGGCCGGCATCGAGGTCATTCTCGACGTGGTCTTCAACCACACCGCCGAAGGGAACCAGGACGGTCCGACCCTAAACTTCAAGGGGCTGGAGAACCGCGTCTATTACATGCTCGAAAACGGTGGACGCGACTATCGAAACTATTCAGGCTGCGGAAATACGCTAAACGGCAACCATCCGATCGTCCGCGAGATGATTTTCCATTGTCTCCGCTACTGGGTCCACAACTACCACGTCGATGGATTTCGGTTCGATCTGGCGTCGATCCTCAGCCGCGGCCGCAACGGCGAACTGTTGCCCAACCCGCCGGTGATCGAGGCGATTGCCGAGGACCCGCTGCTGGCCGACACGAAGATCATCGCCGAGGCCTGGGACGCCGCCGGCGCCTATCAGGTGGGCACGTTCGGCAACCTCCGCTGGGCCGAATGGAACGGCCGATACCGCGACGACGTGCGCCGCTTCTGGCGGGGCGATCCGAACATGATCGGATCGCTGGCCACGCGATTGGCCGGCTCCAGCGACCTCTACCAAGCCGGCGGACGAAGGCCCTGCAACAGCATAAACTTCATCACCTCGCACGACGGATTTACACTGAACGACCTCGTCTCGTACAGCGAGAAACACAACGAGGACAACGGCGAGGACAACCGCGACGGAGAGACGGAAAACTACTGCTACAACTACGGCGCCGAAGGCCCCACGAAGAATCCGGCGATCGAATCCGTCCGCCTGCGGCAGATCAAAAACATGACGGCCTCGTTGCTGCTCAGCCAGGGCGTGCCTATGTTGCCGGCCGGCAACGAATGTCGGCGGACCCAACGCGGCAACAACAACGCCTACTGCCAGGACAACCAAATCTCCTGGTTCGATTGGCGGTTGGTCCAAGAGCACGAGGACTTACGGCGGTTCTGTTCCGTCTTGATCGGCTTTCGCAAGTCGGAGCCGACCGTCCGTCGGACGGATTTCCTCCGCGGCCGGCCGGCGCGCCTCGACGGGTTGCCCGACGTTAGCTGGTTCGGTCCCAGCGGCGGCGAGGTCGAGTGGTCGGCCGACTCGCGCAGCCTGATTTGTCTGTTGGGGGCCGCGCCGCCGGACGATCCGCGTTCGCCGCCGAACCACCATCTGTTGATGCTGATCCACGCCGGGAGCGATTCGCGGCACTTCATCCTGCCGCAATCCGTTCGGAATATCGGCTGGCGGCTGTTGTTGAACACGGCGGCTGAGAGTCCCGACGACATCCATCCCGCGCTGGACGGTCCGCCGCCGCCGCAAAACAACGTAGTGACGATGGAGCCGAGATCGCTGGTCGTCTACGTCGCCCGCAACGCCTTGCCTCGCCGATAAAGATGAAACCAGCGTAGGGTGCGTCCGCGACGCACCGATATGGTTGTTCATGGTGCGTCGAGGACGCACCCTACTTTCTCACGGCAAGCCGGCCGCCGCCAGACGGCGCATCCCCTCGGCCGTCGAGATTGTCGGGCGATAGCCAAAATCCTCGCGGGCGCGAGTGATGTCGAAATAGTGCGAAGTGGACAACTGCGCGGCGAGAAACCGACACATCGGCGGCTCGTCGCGGCGGCGCAACAGCCCGTACAACGCCTCGTAAAACAGACCCGAAATCCACGCCGCACGGGCCGAGATCGACTTCCGCACCGGCGGCAGTCCGGCCAGGGCCAGAATCTCGTCGATCCACCGCCAGCAGTTCACCGGCTCGCCCTGGCTGATGAAGTATGCCCGGCCGGCGGCCGGCGAGCCGGGCGTCAGTGCGTCGGCCGCCAACAGATGGGCCGAAGCGGCGTTCTCGACGTACACCGTGTCGATCACGTTCTCGCCGTTTCCCACTCGGCGGAGCCGGCCCGCGCGGGCGTCGGCCAGCAGCCGCGGGATCAAGTACCTGTCGCGCGGTCCCCAGATCAAGTGCGGCCGAAGCGCACAGGTCAGCAGTCCGTTCCGCCCGTTGCCGGCCAGCACGTGCCGCTCGGCCAACGCCTTCGAGCGGGGATAGTGGCAGAGCCAGCGGCGCGGATAGGGGACCGATTCGTCGACGCCCCGCTGGCTGCGTCCGTCGAAGATGACGCTGGGGCTGCTGGTGTAGACGAGCCGCCGGACGCCGTGGGCCAGACAGCCCTCGACGACGTGGCGGGTGGCGAGCGTGTTGTTGTCGAAGAAGTGTTTCCACGTGCCGCCGAAACCCGTCACGCCGCCGACGTGAAACACCACGTCCGCGCCGCGGCACGCTTCGACTACCGCCCGCCGGTCGCGCAGATCGGCGCGGACCGTTTCGACGCCCAGTTCGTCCAGCCGCGGGCAGTCGTTCCGGCAGATCGCCCGGACCCGATCGCCGCGCTCGACGAGTTGTTCGACGACGTACAGCCCAAGAAAGCCTCCGCCGCCGGTGACCAATGCGTTCACAAAATTCTTTCCCGCACAGAGGAGATGGGGTTGCGGTTCCTCTATTTAGCCCCCGGTGTATTTAGCCCCCGGTGAATACACCGGGGCACGGTCTGCATCTCCCTCAGCGCTGCCCGCCGTGTATTCACGGCGGGCTAAATGGAATTATTCCCGGACACCCTCATGCTAATTTATTACTCCGCTTACGGTTCTTTCCGCAACCGGAGCCAGTCGCTGTGGAAAACGCCCTCGCGGTCGACGCGGTTGTACGTGTGGGCGCCGAAGTAGTCGCGCTGGGCCTGCAACAGGTTGGCCGGCAGCCGTTCGGAGCGATAACCGTCGTAATACGCCAATGCGGACGACAGCGCGGGGACGGGTATGCCCAGCCGGACGGCCGTGGTCACCACGTTGCGCCACGCGGTCTGGGCCTTGCGGACCGCCTTCTTGAAGTACGGGGCCAGCAGCAGGTTTTCCGGCGGCTTTTTGGCGTCGAAGGCCTCCTTGATCCGTTCGAGGAACACGGCGCGGATGATGCACCCGCCGCGCCACAGCATGGCGATTTCGCCGAACTTCAGCGGCCAGTCGTGCTCCTTCGCCGCGGCTTGAATCTGGACGTAGCCCTGGGCGTAGCTGCAAATCTTCGAGGCATAGAGCGATTGCCGCACCTGCTCGATGAACTTCACGCGGTCGCCGCGGAACTTCGCCGTCGGTCCCTTCAATACTTTGCTCGCGCGGACCCGCGCGTCTTTCATCGCCGAGAGGCATCGGGCGTAGACGGCCTCGGTCACCAGTGTGCTCGGCACGCCCAGATCGAGCGCCAGTTGGCTCATCCACTTGCCCGTCCCCTTCGCCCCGGCGGTGTCCAGGATCATATCGACCAGATAGCCGTCCGAAAGGTCGTCGCGAACGCTGAAGATATCGCGGGTAATCTCGATCAAATAGCTGTTCAACTCCCCTTCGTACCACTGCTGGAACACGTCGTACAACTCGTCGTTGGTCAGGCCGGCGGCGTTTTTGAGCATCCAGTAGGCCTCGCAGATCAACTGCATGTCGCCGTACTCGATGCCGTTGTGGACCATTTTGACGTAGTGGCCCGCGCCGCGCGGCCCGACCCATTCGCAACACGGTACGTCGCCGCCGGGACCGACCTTGGCGGCGATGGCCTGAAAGATCGGCTTGACCAGCGGCCAGGCTTTTTCGCTTCCGCCGGGCATCATGCTGGGGCCTTTCAGCGCGCCCTCTTCGCCGCCCGAGACGCCGGTGCCGACGTAGAGCAGTCCTTTCGACTCGACGTACTTAGTGCGTCGTTCGGTCTCGCTGAAATGGGTGTTTCCGCCGTCGATAATCACGTCGCCCGGCTCGAGCAGCGGGATCAGCTTTTCGATGAACTCATCGACAGCCGGTCCGGCCTTGACCATCAGCATCACTTTGCGCGGCGCGGCGAGGCTTGCGACCAGCTCTTCGAGCGAATGGCAGCCGACGAAGTTTTTTCCTTTGGCCCGTCCGGCCAGCAGGTCGTCGACTTTGCTTACGGTGCGGTTATAGACCGCGATGGAAAACCCCCGGCTTTCGATGTTCAGGGCCAGATTCTCGCCCATCACGGCCAGGCCGATCAGTCCGATGTCGCATTGGTTTGGCATGGTAGTTTTCAGTTTTCAGTAATCAGTTGTTAGTTTAGCCGCCGCGTCCACGCGGCGAAAATACGGGGCACTCGTGCGTTGCACCTCGACGTATTCCGGGCTTTGTTGCTTATTCCTGGCTGTCCGATGCGTCCGACTCCAACGCCTTCACCTGTTTGGGCAGCTTCTTTTGTTCCGATTCCACGTGACGCTTGATCTTTTTGATGTCTTCGGACGGCGGCAATTGCTCGGGCACGATGCCGCGCTTGCCGAGGAGTTTTCGGACCTCGGCGTTGTTTTTGACGTGCTCGTCGGCAATCGAGCTTTCCGCCCGCAAGTCATCCCGCTTGATGTTGAAGTTGGTGATCTCGTTGGCGAAGTCCTTGGCTTTAATTGTGATCGTGGGTAGGAAGTCGGCCAGCGGGCGGCTGCCGGGGACGTTCAACCGTTCTTTCATCTGTTGCGTTGTTCGCCCGCCGAAAAGCGATTGGTCGCCCCGGCTGCGAATCCGCCCGAAACTCCTTTCATCGCCAACCCGCTCGAAAATAATGCCCGAGAGTTCCTTTTCCGACAGCGTTAGCTTCTTTCGCGCGCTTAGCCGTTCAGCCTCGGCAAGCCGCTTTTCGATAAGCTCCTGTTTTCGGGTCTGGACGGCAAAATACGTTTGAGCAAACGCAATCGGGGCCTTTGTCGAGTCGCCGTTCTGGGCAATCAGATAGCAGGCATACCGAGTGAGCATGTAATCGCCCACTTCCCGCTCCGCACCCTTCCCAAGAGGGATCATTTTGTTGACTTCGGCAAAATGATCGCTGGGATTGTAACCGGCGTTCTTACAGGCAGTTACAGCTTTTTCCACAACCTGCTCGAAACTTCGCCACGTCTGATATCCCAGCACCACCTGTAAGTCCCGAGCCAGCCAAAACTCGACCCCGCTCTCCTCTTCCCTATGCACTAACTGCTCAAAGCTGGTGTGAAGTTGAACGACAAGTTCTTTTTTCATGGGGAACCCCCGTCGGTCTCGGACAAAGTTCACGGGCCGTCGTGCCGACGACCGCTAATCGACTTCCGCACAATTCGCCGCGTGGACGCGGCGGCTAAACTGACAACTGACAACTGACAACTAAATACTATCCACTACCCACTAACCACTATCCACTACTTTCCACGGCGGGTGCTCGGGCAGACGTCGGTCGAACTCGGCCAACAACGCCGCCTCGTACTCGCCGGCGAACGTGCCGGCTATAAAGCGGTCGATCCCTTCCTCGAATAACCGTTGCCAACTCGCCTCCTCCGCGCCGGGGTTGATCGGGAAGAACAGGGCGTGGTTGGCCACGGCCGCCTTGTGGTCGCCGGGGGCGTCGCCGATCATCAACGTGTGATTCGCCGGATATTTCGCCCCGACGGACAGCGATTCCTTCTTCGTGCCGATCTCCTGGCCGCAGATGGCCACCGTGTAACGAGACAGATCATGTTCCACCCACTCGCGCTGGAGCGCTTCGTGCGGCGTGGCGGAGACCACGAGGACGTCGGCCCGAGTGCTGAGTTTTTCCAGGCTCTCGCGGACGAACGGGAACGGCGGCACGCCGCGGACCATTTGGGCAATCGACTCGTTGACCGCACGGGACCATTCCAACGCATGTTTCAGGTCCGCGTCGCCGGTCCGCTCGACCTCCTTCTCCAGCGCCGGATTGCCCAGCTTGGTTTCGCGCTTCATCCAGTCGCGCAGGGATTGTGGAATTTCGACGTACACGCCCCTGGCCTTGACCTCCGGCCGCTTGTTGATCCATTCCAGGGCCTCGATCAAGGCCGGGAACCGGTTGATCCCCCGGCTCTTGGAATAGAGGTTCACGAACTCGGCCGCCTCGCGGGCGTATTTGCTGACCCCCTGCAAACCCCAATGGTTGATGATGTTCGGAATGAAACATTCCTTGTGTTTCAGTTCCATCGTGTCGAACGCGCAGCCGTCCGAGTCGATGCCCACCAGGTAGTCGTGCTTGGGTGTGAAATTCATGGTGTTGTTCACAATTGAATTACGACTCTCAGAAAACAAATGACGCAATAGCCGGGGGCTAACAGCCCCCGGAGTGTGCTCGAATTGTGGGTTTTCCCTCCGGGGGCTGTTAGCCCCCGGCTATTCTTATGCAGCGCGATCAACGGTCGCGGCTTTATGTTTTCTTTCGATCCGCCTGCGGAATGTACTTCGACAACTTCCGTTCGGCGAAAATCGGCTGGAAGCGGGTCATCCGCTGCCGGCCGTCGATCGTCGGCAAGCTAATCATGTCGCTGCCGAGGAGCGGCTTGGCGTAGCGGACGAAATCGTCGGTCACGTCGCAACCGTTCGGGGCCATCCACTTCGCGGGGAACGTCCGTTCGCTGTTGGCCACCTCCGTCAGCGGAACTTTTTCATATCGAATGGAGTAAATCGGGCCTGGTTCCCGAAGGATCGTGGCCATAAAACCGCTTTGGCCGGCGGCGGCCAACTCGACCGCCTTCTGGCCCAACCGATACGCCTCGTCGAGATCGACCGCCGAGGCGTAAGTCATCGAGTGGCGCTGATCGGTGCCGGGTACGTTGCCGCGCGCGGCCCCCTTGCAAGGCAGACCGACCTGGTTGAGGTAGTTCACCACGACTTGGGCAACTGTCAGCTTCGACGAGCCGAACTCCGTGTGGCCGAACGAGTCTTTCATCTCGCCCAGATCGCCCACGTCGAACCCCTCGCTAATCACGACGATGCACCGGCCCGCGCGGCGCAACCGATCGTTGACCTGGTCGGCCAATTGGGCCAGGCCGCACTGACTCTCGGCCAGATAAATTTGCAGGGGCATTTCCCGCGCGGGATCGGCCAGTCGGGCAGCAGCCGGAATGAATCCTATCTTGCGGCCCATCGCCTGCATCACCAGCACCGGATCGGCCGGAGCGGAGCCGGCGTTCTCCTCGTTCGCCTCCTGAACCTTGTGCATCCAGTATCGGGCGACCGACCCGTAGCCGGGCGTGTGGTCGATCAGCCGGAACTCGCTATCGCCCACGTCGTTGTCGATCGTCTTGGGCACGCCGACGGCCACCAAGTCCAAACCCCGCTGCCGGGCCAGTTGGGCAATTTTCGCGGCCGTGTCCATCGAGTCGTTGCCGCCAATGTACAACAGATACCCAACTTGGTGCGCCCGCAACACTTCTATCACACGATCAAAATCCTCGGTCTGGTTCGAGCGGAGCTTGTACCGACAGGTGCCGATCGAGCCGGCGGCCGGGGTGAACCGCAGCAGCGCGACCTCTTCGACCGGTTGGGCCGAAAGGTCGAGCAGTTCTTCCTTCAGCACGCCCTCGATTCCGTGCCGGGCGCCGAAGACGGTCCCGATCGCCTGGAACTCGCGGGCGGCCTCGACGATCCCCCTCAAGCTGCTGTTGATGACCGGCGTCGGGCCGCCGCTCTGCGCCACCACCAAATTCCGCGCAACATTCATAATCCGCACCTTTGGACGGCAAAAACAGCGATTT
>Ga0180014_1000332_pt1 | contig 13804 bp, 10 predicted proteins | sample KR13_S1_MetaG_FD_116507 | JGI IMG/M metagenome (GOLD analysis project Ga0180014, IMG submission 116507) | Groundwater microbial communities from the Olkiluoto Island deep subsurface site, Finland - KR13_S1_MetaG | ecosystem: Environmental > Aquatic > Deep subsurface > Groundwater | place... | reverse complement strand
TGCCTCTGAAAAAGGTAAAATTCTCTATCAAATTTCGGTTACTGACCAGAAAAGGTCCCCCGCTGAACAGTGCGTTTCGGATATTGTCCCCTCGCAGATACTGACCAGTCCTCCCCGGGAAGTACATAAAATCAAGAATTGTGGAACCGAGAACTACTTCATCACTGTTCCTATCGCAGAATTTAAATGGCTTCTCATCAGTCAGTTTGAAACCGGTAGTACTCTCCAGCAATTTGAGAAGTATATCCTTTATGGTTTAGTCACGGCCGTCCTCACCTTTATAATACTTGTGTTTCTATCCCAAAAACTTTCAAAACGTCTCTCTGCCCCTCTTGATGAGCTCACAAGGGTCGCCCGACAAATTAGTGCCGGCCAACACAATGAGCGGATGCCTCCTTTTAAAGAAGAATATGCCCAGGAGGTGGGCCTGGCTTTTAATGCCATGATGAATGCTTTGGAAAAACAGCAGCAAATTATCATCCAAAGCACCACCCTCAGCACGATAGGCAAGATGAGTTCAAGCCTGGTGCATGAGATGCGCAACCCTCTCTCGTCTATTAAGATCAACCTTCAAGCCATCGCCAGAAAGCTCCGGGATGACAAAGATTATAGCGAGATGGCAACTATTTCGCTTATACAGGTCAGTCGCCTTGACGGAATGTTTGAGGATCTACTCCAGTTCAGCAAGCCCATTGAAATTCACATGGAATCAATCACTTTTGCTAAGCTGATGGATGAGTTTTTAACCACTGTAAAGCCTGAAGCAGAAAAGAAGAATGTAGACCTTCGAGTGGAAGACAAACTCCAGGATTTCCTTTTCCAAGCTGATAAGGAAAGCACTTGCCGAGCCTTGATTAATCTGGTGGGCAATGCCATCCAGTGGTCTGAACCCGGCAGCGTTGTCACCATAAGCGGCAGGCGTCCTACTGGAAACGAAGGGGTGGCATTGATTAAAGTAGCTGATTCAGGACCTGGCTTGCGACCGGAACAGATGGAAAGAGTGTTTCAGCCTTTTTTCACTACCCGTCCATTGGGTACAGGTCTTGGGCTGGCAAATGTGAAAAAAATAATGGACTACCAGGGTGGATCGGTTCTTGCTGCAAACAATCCCGATGGGGGGGCAAGCTTTTCACTTATTTTTAAGGATTAAGGGGTAATGATTAAAATTCTTATCATCGATGACGATCAGGCCTTGGCCAGATCTCTGGAAATTCAACTCAAGGCAGAAGGTCATCAAGTCGTCGTGGCCCATAATGTCTCGGACGGCATGACGGCTCTGGGAGAGTTGCTCCCCGACTTGGTATTATTGGATCTTAATCTTCCTGATGAGCACGGCCTGAAAGCGTTGCCTGTTATTTTCACCAATCTGCCCGGCGTGACAGTGGTCATTATGACCGGGAATACGGAAAATAGTGAGGCCGTTGATGCCATGCGTGACGGTGCCTTTGACTATCTACGAAAGCCTTTGGACCTTGACGAACTATTACAGATGACGGTCAAGGTGGAATCGTTAAAGGGGAGCAATGTTTCCGCTGACAATGATCAGGAAGTGCCTCTTCCCAAAGTAGTCCCTTTGCAAATGATTGGTTCTGATCGGAAGATTATTGATATCCATAAGCAGATCGGTCTCCTGGCTCGCAGCAGAGTAACGGTACTTGTTACAGGGGAGTCCGGCACCGGTAAAGAGTTGGTGGCCAATATTCTCCATGAGGCCTCAGCCCCCGATCAACCATTTGTTGCTATCAACTGTTCAGCTTTTGTCTCCACTCTCCTTGAAAGCGAACTTTTCGGCTATGAGAAAGGGGCCTTTACCGGTGCGGATCAGGTCAAGAAAGGGAAGCTGGAATTTGCTGGTAAGGGTACGGTTTTTCTCGATGAAATTGGTGATATGTCTCTAGATCTGCAGAGTAAACTGCTGCGGGTTCTCCAGGAGGATGAATTTGTCCGGGTGGGAGGGCTCAAAACCATGATTTTTGAGGCTCGGATTGTGGCGGCAACCCACCGCAATCTTCAGGAAATGGTGGGTAAAGGGACCTTCCGGCAGGATCTCTTTTACCGGCTTAATGTGGTGAGCATTGAAGTCCCCCCCCTACGCGAGCGACGGGGTGACATCGACCATCTTGCCGAGTATCTTCTTGCCAAAATTGCCTATAAGATGGGGCGTCAACCATTGCGTCTCAGCACTGCCGGTCGTCTGAAACTGCGGGCTGGAAATTGGCCCGGCAACGTCCGTGAACTCGAAAACACCCTGACTCGGGCCATGGTTCTGGCCCATGGTAAGGAGATCGATGCCGAGGACCTGAACATGCGGCAGAATGACAATCAGGAGCAGGCAGCCCGTCCGGCAACCGGCACCTTGGCAGCCACCGAAAGAAAATATATACGCCAGGCACTCGCTGAGCATAACTGGAATATTACCCATACCGCTCTCACCCTGGATGTCTCACCCACCACTCTCCGCAAAAAAATCACTGATTATAACTTAAAGCGAGCTGAATCCTGATGTCTTCTTTTTTTCCATCTGCAAGGTCACAGATTTTATTCCTTACGACCATTTTCTGTCTGTTGTTGCCGACATCACTCTGGGCCATAGATTTAGCTGGTAACAAGGTGCAGTTGCACGGCTTTTTGACCCAGGGATACATGGAGAGCGTAGAGAATAATTTTCTCGGGGATACCATGGATGGCACCTTTCGGCTCACGGAAATAGGCATCAATATCAATGCCCAGCTTACAGATAAATTTCGTTTGGGCGGGCAGGCCCTTTATTGTAATTTACCGGCAGCAAGCACAGATAAAGTCCGCGCCGACTGGCTGGTGGCCGATTATCATTTTTCCGACCCCTTTGGGGTAAGGCTGGGCAAGGTAAAGATGCCCATGGGCCTTTATAATATGGAGCGTGATTCTGACTTCCTGCGTCCTCTCATCTTTCTTCCTCAATCCATTTATGACGAGACCCTTCGTGATTCCTGGCAGTCCCTTTGGGGCGGTGATATGTATGGCAATCTGTTCTTGAGTAAATGGGGGGACATCGATTACCAGCTCTTTGGCGGCCGTATTCAGTATGAAGATGATTCTCTGGCTACCCTTGCTTCCACAGAGTTTGTTAACCGTTACAATCAACAATATTCGTTGTTTCTCAGCACCGAGGATCTGGATCGACAAAATAATTATGTCTATGGTGCTGCCCTGTTTTTTAATCCCTCACTTAAAGGACTACGCGGGTCCTTGACTTTGTTGGTTTTGGATGACGACTCGTGGCTCAATGAATACCAGGTGAGCAGCCTGCGAATAAAAAGCAAGATTGTCGCCTCTCTCGAATATTCCTGGAAAAAATTTAGTTTTACTACCGAATATTGTGAGACTGACCGCCGGCAGGAGCAGTTCCATGTCACGACATTGGATACCCCTTCCCAAGCCTGGTATATGCTCCTGAGCTACTCCCCCACTCAAGTATTGACCCTTTCCCTGCTCTATGATGAGTATTTCCGACTTAAAAACAATCATTATGAATCAACATCCCTGAACCCCTACCCCTGGCGCAAGGACCTGGCCGTATCTCTGCGTTATGATATTACTGAGAATTGGACCTTTAAGGCCGAATGGCATACCGTAGATGGTACTGCCCTCTACTCGGGGTATTTCAATCCACAGGGAGCTGAGCGATACTGGCAGTATGGTACTCTGAAACTCTCTTTTAATTTCTAATCATGATGATAACGCTGAATAAGAGAACAGGTGGCCTTATTCTGGTTATATGGCTTTTTGCCGTAGGGGCAGGGGGTGCAGAGCCACAGGGTGATTTTGTGATGGTGGTCAATGCTGATAATGAGGTGACCACCATCAACCGCAAAGATGCAGAACTCATTTTCTTGAACAAACAACGAAGCTGGCCTGATGGAAAAAATATTAGTGTGGTGATTAACGAAAATCCAAAGATTTATGATTCTTTCAGCCATACCGTCCTGAGACGATCATCACAGCAGTTTTTAGTCTTCCGCAAGCAAATGTTGTTTCGCGGCCAGGGTATGCCGCCCCCCACACTCAAAACGGACAAAGATGTTGTTGCATTTGTGGGTGAGCACGTGGGTGGCATCAGCTATGTCAGCCCTGATGCGGTAACTCAGGCAGTAAAGGTTGTCTCAATTCTCCAGTAGGTCTTGGCATGAATATCCTCTGCAGTATTCGCTGTAAAATTTGGGCCTGTGGAAGCGTGGCCCTCCTGAGTTATCTTGCTGCCACTCTGGCTACCACCTGGGTGAATAACGAGACTAAAATTTTCATCACTCACGCACAAAGGATCGATCTGCCTCTCCTTTCTAAAGGGGATCTTGCTAACAGCCTGTTTAACACCCAGAGTCAAGAGTATGAAAACGGCCTCCTCGCCGGTGAGCAGGTAGAGGTACACCAGGCCAATATCCTTCATAACCAGATAGCTCCCCTGCTGGATGAGATGGTACAATTGTCTGATATCAATAATAATAATGATTTATCTCCTCGCATCCTTTCCTTACGGGATGAATACAACAATTATTACGTTATGGCCTCTCAGTATTACTTAGAGGCGGTGCAAAAGAATGATATCTTTGCCTTCCGTAACGAGATACATCAGCTTGGAAAACTACAGGCAAGCCTTTCTGTCGACTTTAAAGAAGTAGCCGGGAGGCTGCAGGAGATTATTAATGAGGATTTTGAGAAAAATAAGCAGCGTATTGATTTCCTCACCCGCTTCCTTGCTATCGTTTTTACCCTGTCTCTCCTTATAGCTATTGTGGTGGTTAACTGGCTCGCAAATAGGGAAATTATTGATCCTCTTGGGAAATTAAAACTGATGATTGATAATTTTGGTCGCGGAAGAACTATCGAAAAACCGCAGAGCAGTCGAAGAGGAGATGAGATTCAGGAGTTGGCAAGCTCATTCTGGCAAATGACTTCCGATCTTCAGCTCATAACTGTCTCTCGGAACTATGTTGATAATATTATCAACAATATGTCAGATTCACTCATTGTCTTAACCCCCGACCTGACTGTTCAAACCACCAATCACGCAACCCTAAGTCTCCTGCGTTTCTCTAAGGAGGAATTAGAAGGCCGTCCCTTCCGGACTATTTTCAGCCATGATGAAAAGTCCATTGTCGATTCCCTCTTCCATGGGTTTCTCGAAGGCAAAGTCGTTGCCAATATTGAGGCCTTTTATACTGGTTATAATGAACTGCCCATCCCGGTGTTGTTTTCAGCAAGCCCCATCTATCTTCCTGACGGCACCCTGCAAGGTATTTCCTGTATGGCCCGTGATATCAGCGAACTCAAAGAACAACGTGACAACCTGGAATTTCTGGCAAATTTTGACAAACTCACCGGTCTGCCCAACCGTAATCTCTTTTTTGACCGCCTGACCGTGACCATAACTGAGGCCAGGCGGTATAACCATCTCTTTGCCCTGTTGTATCTTGATCTCGACAACTTCAAACCCCTCAATGACAAGTATGGTCATCCAACCGGAGACCTTGCCCTGCAAGAAGTGGCAAGACGTCTGAAAGAGACAGTGCGTGACTCTGACACCGTGTCCAGGCTTGGTGGTGACGAGTTCGCCATCCTGCTGAGCAGGATAAAAGATGCCGGTGAAGCCACAATGGTGGCCACCAAAATTCTGGACATTATAGGTAAGCCATTCCTTATCCGTGGAGACCAGAGCACCTTAGGGATCAGTATCGGTATTTGTCTTTCCTCGACTGAGATTAGCAATGCGAATGACCTGGTAAAAAATGCCGACATGGCTATGTACGCCGCCAAGGCTCAGGGCCGTAACCGTTTTGTCTTGTTCGTCCAAGATCAAATATAAACTCTCAACCACCCTTCCATGCAAAATACTTTTCCTTTCTTGACTTTCTACCTCCAGAATTTCCTTTTCACATACTTGATTTCCAAACTTGTTTTCTCCTGAAAATCGCTCCCCATATTCTAGTGAGCTGATGAGCAGTTTCTGGTCATTGAAACAATGAGCCCCATTTTTTAATATAGAAACTGCATTTTGCTGTTGCTATGAGAGAAGTGCTTTGCCATTGACGTCGGGGAAACCTTTTCTCCGACGGTGTTGAAAAAATTACTTGTCCTGGAGGGGCGGCAATGCTGACGAGCTCCTGAAGTGACGGCCTATGTGGCACTTGTCTCGACCGATATGAGCAAATCAATCAATGGCCTGTCATTACTGGCCGGAAAACAGTTTAGCATTGATCTGTTTTTCGGCAGTCTCTTCGCGTTTTACCATCGGACAACAAAACACCGGATGAGGCATATTGGCAAAGACCCCGGTACGGCTACGCCGGACCGATCTTTAAACTGGCGGCATAAACATGAAGGCTATCCACCTTATTCTCGTCGCTCACCTGTCCTAATGACCGGGTCACCTCTCGGACCAGCCCCCTATACAACTGGCAACCCCAGTGCGCAGCCAATTTCCTATCTCCAGAATTCTCATTTCACAAACTTGATCTCCAAACTTGTTTTGTCCTGAAAATCGCTCACCAGATTCTAGTGAGCTGATGATCAGTTTCTGGTTATTGAAACAATGGGCCCCGTTTTTTGATAAATACTTTATTTTTGTTAAAAACAAAAATACATATTTACAAGAAGTTAACTGTTACTCCCTCCTTAATGTTTTACTGCATCGTTATGGTACATTTTCTGCATGAAATAGTTTCAAACATTTACTTTTCATCATAAATGGAAAACTTGTTTTTCGTTTACTCACCTGAAACCGTGAGGAGCGGCAATCTTGGCTACGACTGAGTAATGGCAGATGTTTTTATAACATCAATTTAATGGTAGGTATTTTAAAAATCAATTCTATCAGGAGGAGGGGTAATCTAAGCTACGTCGTAGTAATGGCAGGTATTTTTTTAGCATCTTTTTAATGGTAGGTATTTTAAAAATCAATTCTATCAGGATGAAAAAATGAAAAAGAAATTTAATAAATCAGCCGTATTTCTTCTCACCGCCTTCGGTACATGTGCCGCAGCTTCCATTGTCAATGCCGGCACTATCACCGGGTGGAACATGAGTAATGTAACCGTAACTCCCCCCCCCTATATTGAATGGGTTAGTTATCCCAGCACGCTCTACACCACTGCTGCCAAGACTGCAACCAACGGCGCGATCACCTGGAAAGAGACCGATGTCAAGGCTCCGGGCATGAAGATTGTTAATGCTGACGATGTCAGCGGTCTCAAGTGCATCATGACCACTGGCTACAACCCTTATGACTTTAGTGACAAAATGTGCACCGACCCGTTAAAGTCCAGTAAGCGCTGGAAGGTCAAGGGAACCAACGGCCAGCCGATCGACGTGTACTTCACCACTGCAATCGACACAAATGTCAGCATCTACAACTCCATGCAGAAGCTGACCGATGGCGATATCAGAAAGTGGAAAGGCTTCAGGGCTGAACTGGGCTTCATGGTCAACGGCGTGTTCACCAAATCCAAGTCTCTTGACGGCCTTGGATTCTCCACCAACAAGGGTAAATATTTCACCACGACCACCTCTACTGTTCAGTCTGCCGATGTGCTTTCTGCTGTCTACGCTCAAGGATTGGCCGGGCCTGCCGATGCCAATCATCCAACTACCGGCTACTTTGACCCGCTCTACCGCATGGGTTACCTGCTCAACGCAACGGAAGACACGATTTCCACCGGTCTGATCACTTCCAACTACTATGCAATGTTCGGCGACTGGAACAACCTGGCCAGTGTCCCTTGGGCTTATTACTATGACGATGATGACAACGTTAACACCGACAACATCTTGATGGCTAACTGCGACGGCAATTTCGTGGTGACCGACGCGATCGCGGAAACTGGCTACTGCGATGGTACCTGGGTAACCTACCGCAGTCAGGCTGGGCTTGATGCCAACGGCCTTCCCTATCCCTCTGACGGAATCAAGAAGCCTGTTCCTGAAGACGAACTGGCAGCCTGGCAGTCGAACTATCTGTACTTGAACGGCCCGATCGAAGACCTTGCCAATCTTGGCTTGAACTACTACATCACGGTTGGCAAAACTAACTCCAAATGGCCGACCCCGACCCAGTTCGTAATGCGCTTTTATCCGATATATTAATAATGGCCAGAGCGGCAGGCCTATTACACCGGCACATCGGTTGTGTCAATAACAAGCCCTGCAGATACACTTCACACCTGTGATATTTCGCATCAATAGCGGGAGGAGTTCAAACTCCTCCTACTTGTAAGGATCTCCCGTCTGACCTGATCTTGACTCTTATTGCACTTGATGCAGCCTGATAAGTTGCGTTGAAGAAGATAACAGAACATTTACGGACGTCGACAAACAACAATAAATATGACCTGGGTCAGGAAGCGGGTTCAACCGTGACAATCCAACAATCAAAGAGGCGGTTGAGATTTTTATCTTAACCGCCTTTACTTCTTCCGGGACGGTGGCTTAAGCCCGAGCACGTCAAACCACCTGCGGCCTGTCATCCCCGCACACAGCAAGAATACCCACTGTGGAATCTTCTGGATAGACATTTCAAAGAATTCACGTATGCTTATAATGAACGATTCGCCAAAGTTCACCTTGCCTTTCTTAATTTTTTTACCTCCATCATTCCCTTTTCACATACTTGATTTCCAAACTTTTTTCTCCTGAAAATCACTCCCCAGATTCTAGTGAGCTGATGAGCAGCTTCTAATCACTGAGAGTGATGTTCCCCTCTGTTTTTTTCTAGTAACAACATTTTTTTAAGAATAACATCGTCATCACGTATAGTTGACAGTTTTTTACTGCCAAAAATATTTCCTTGTGTCTTTCTGGTACGTGTTATGCATTCCCAAGGATTAAGCAAAGGGTAGTATCCTTATTAATCTTGGAGGAGGAAAAGCTATGAAACGAAGTAGAAAATTGATGGCCGCTGCTGCGGCACTGGGGATGGTGAGCGCAGTTGGCGTTGCTCAAGCGGATGTTGTCAGCCAGTGGGATATGTCTCTGACATCTCCGGCGCCGACGACCCAGGAGGTTGCTGCAGCGACCGGTGTCCCTTTTACCTTTGACATCTTTAACTATGTGGAACCGGGCAGTCTGACGGACCCAAACACCGGTGCCGTTGCCAGTGGCGGTTTCATGCCCAGCGGCTGGTCTCTCTTTGCCGGAGGTAAGACGAATATCTTTACCGATAGCACCAAGACCACCCAGAACGGTGCCATGACCTGGAAAGAGAGAGATACGCAGGGGCCAGGAATAAACGTGGTCACCGGTGATGATGTCAAGAACGAAAACTGTATTATGTCGGCAGGATGGATGCCTGAATCGCCCTGGGGTACTGATATCAAGCAATGTTCCGATCCCTTCCAATCCAGTAAGCGCTTCAAGATGGTGAGTTATGTGCTGGATGGCCCCGTTGATTTGACCTTTAATGTCAGCGCCAACGGCAACACAGATATATATCGTCTCCTGCAGAAATATGGCAACCAGACTGGTCAACGGGTCACCGGTTATACCCAGGAAATCGGTTTTATCGTTAATGGTCAATTCCAAAAAGCCACCCCCGGCACAGGTATTGCCTTCTGTGCCAAAAACGGCACTATCTATGATGATTACGACCCCACCCCAAGCACGATGATGAATCAGGGAGAACTTGATTCCCTCATGGCCCACGGCCTGTTCGGCGCCGCTGACAAGCATCACGCCGGTACCGGTTATTTCAACCCCTATGTCCGGGGTACCTTCGGCCTGCTGGCCGGAGAAACCTCAATCACCACCACAGAACTCGGTGCAGTTCATCGTGATCTGTTCGGTGAATGGCTGCCATCCAACCAGATGAAGGGTGCTTTCTACTACGATGACGATGGCAATCCTTACACTGATAATTTAATCGTTGCCAACTGCGACGGTGATTTTGATAAAGTAGCTGGCCAGGCTGGTGCCGCCAATGGTGGTTGTACAGGCCAGTGGATGACTTACCGCGAGGATTATCAGCTTCATGATAACGATGGCGACGGAATTGCTAAAGAACTCGCGCCTTCCGTGGGTACCGATGTCCGACCCCCAATTCCGGTTGATGCTGACACCATCCTTGCCTGGATGGCTGATCCCTTGATGATCCCCGGAGATATCGACGATCTGGCTAACGTCAACATTAATGCCTTCATCTCTGTAGCCAACGCCCAGAATTGGCCCACCGCAGATGGTAACGGCAATGCCAGCTTTACCATCAGGGCGACTCCGACCTTTGACGCTACTGTGGCCCAGGCCGAGCCAGGCATTACTGATCCTGCAGCATTCGTGGTCAGTATCAATGCCCCGAACACCGTTCTCTAACGTAAGGTTCTTTAACAAAATGATTATTCTGAATATTGGAGGAATAGAATGAAAATCGTACAAATAATTCTTTTGGCGATGGTAGTCGCCTTAGCAAGCACCAGTATGGGCATGGCCGCCGGCTCAGTGCAGATGAATGAGTCCGTGTATGTGTCTGCGAATGTTAAAAATACAACAAGCAACGCCCTGAAAGCTGCTGTTAAACTTACAGCTTATGACGATGCCGGCACTGTGGTGGGTAAGGTCTGCAGCGAGCAGTACCTGCGCGCAAATTCCACCAAGACAGTGACCTTTCGCTGGCAGGCTCCGAACTATAAGACCGGCCTTTACTGGAGCTCCAAGGTCGTTGTCGCCGGTACCTGCATCAATCAAGTAGTCGGTGATGACAGTGATCATCATGATGATGGTGATGACAGTGATGATAGCGACGATGATGAAGATCATGATGATGATGATGATGATGATGATGACAGTGATGATGCTGTAGTTGTCAAAGTTTATGGCGATAGTGACGATAGTGGACTTGAAGAAGATTAATCAAGGTCGTTCCATAATAATGGGTCTTGTTAGTCTGTAATCCAAGAGCTCCCCACATATTTACCCTTTTCCGGTCTTGAGTGGCCGGAAAAGGGGGTTTTCGTTTTCTGCTTATCACCTACTATTATTACAGTGTGTTAAAAGGATAGAGATCAAATGGATGGTGTATCTGAAAATATTGGTTTGGTAGTTTTGGTTATAATTGGCTTTATGGCTATCAGTATAGCTGGTCAGTTGATCAAAAGCCTGCGCTGCAGATTCAGAAGAGGTAGAATAATTTAAGTGAAAGGAGAATGTCATGAGTGACCCTCAGGGAAATACTATGATTTCTGCGAGAAATACTGCAGGGATAACAGCAACCATTCTTTTTGTTGGGGTTGTGTCCCTCTTTGTTATTCTGGCAGTTAAGTTTCCGCAGCTCTACATCCTTGCCACCTATGAGGATCTGCTCGGGGAATGGACCCAGGTCTTCTTTTTTGCGGCAACCCTTATTGGTTCCCTTCTCCTGACACGGTACACACATCCCTACCGTCTCTTTTTTGCTATCCTGGCCCTTGCCTGCTTCTATGTGGTAGGCGAGGAAATTTCCTGGGGCCAACGTCTTTTTTCCTTTGCAAGCCCGGAGTTTTTTCAGCGCCATAATCTTCAGCAGGAGGTCAACCTCCACAACTTTCTCACCGGCCCAACAGCAACCTGGCAAAAGAAAATCATTGAGATTGGTCTTGTTGCCGGTTTGATAGGATATGGTCTGATCTACCCTCTCTTGCAGAGGAACGGTAATAGATTGGCGCAATGGTTGGCAGACCACGGACTGCCTGTCCCGCCGCTCTACCTCAGCCCCTACTTTATCACAGGGGCGCTGTGTGAAGTTCGTCTTTTTTTATTTAACGAGGCTGAGATCGCAGAGCTCCTTATTGCCATGGCTCTGGCCTTCCTGACCCTTCACTATCTCCTGCTGAGCCAGGGAAAACGGGCACATGCAACTCCCTGGGGTCCGGCTATAGCAATGGTCGGAGTAGTTCTTGTCTGTTTCGCTGGAGCAGGATCGGCGAGTTGGTATTGCTGGAAATCTCCGGAGCTGCATGGCCAAATGGTAAAGCGCATCACGGCTGGGGAGAAAAAATTTGCCAAGCGCTATTGTAGTTATGGAGATTGGCAGAATGCGGCCTATCTCTATGAAGACCTTCTTGGAAAAAGTCCTGAAAACAGGGTTCTGTTACGCAGCTTGGCCCGAACTTATAAAGAGATGGGGGATGAGCAGAGGTTTCTTGCCACCAATGGTAAAGCCATTCGCCTTGACATGATTCATTATAGTCGGGATCCTCACCAGATAGCGGTTAATCTCTCGTTATTTCATAGCTTTCAGCAAAACGGCAAGAAGGAAAAAGCCCGAATTCATTTGGAAAAAGCCATTGAGGAAAGCCATAACAAGGTATTATTAGAGCCATCTAAGGCCGATAATTATTATTGGTATGGCAAATGCTTACAGGCCAAAGGTGACACAACTGCAGCCAAAGAACAGTTTGCCTGCGCCGTGTCTATGAAACCCGCATCAAAAAAGTATCTCCAAGCCTATCGCAGAAGTCTGCAAAATGAAAAGAAAAGTTAATATAAGGTTCTTGCAAAATGACTAAGATGTCATCCAGAGTGTTTTTATCTTGAATTCATTTTGCAAATTCAGCACGTTATACATTCAAGCCTGCGCGAGTATCTCAGTTTTTGGACTTAATTCTTCATTTTGCAATAGGTTCGACATCTGTGGAGAATACCTATGATAACCATACAAAAAAATGATTAATTTATGAACGAATTCTAAACCGAAGATGAATTTCTGTTGAAACTCCACATAAACTATCCCCCTATTTGCAAGAGACGTATTTTTTGCTATACTTACAATATAAGCTTTAAGTTCCGGGCAAATACCAGGGCCTGCTCTTCTCTGTATTAACCTATGTCTTACAGCACTACTTACTCTTGTGACTATTATCTTTATCTTGTTTTAGTTAAGACGTGTTTTCGGTTCATTATAGCACTTTTCTAACCATCTTGATAAAATGAGTGGGCATTTGACTCCCTAGGAGTCTGTCGGATTTTGGTGATTCAGTTTTCGTAACTTGCTGATATTTAAAGAATTACTAGAAATGTTACGCAACTTGCAATTTGTATTATATGTAGCAATATCAATATGTTATCTTTTTTAAATTCGGATAATCCGACAGACTCCTAGGTAATTCAGTTTCTTCACATCGATCCACAGCAGATGGTGGTAAATGATTTTAATATTATGACAGCATTTTTGGAAAAAAAAATTACAGCAGCACTGGCTTACCTTCAGCAGGCGATGGATGGTCTTCACGAGTTACGTGTATCTCATACTACGGATAGTAAAATTTTATTTAAAAATTTCAATGAGATTCAACATCACCTGATTGCCGCAATAAAAGAAATAAAGGCATAAGATGATGTTAGGGAAAATCAGATTAATACAGGGCAAGGCGTTCCTCAGCCTCTTGCTCTTAGTTTCCATATACTCACTTGCCAACTATTTCATTATTAAGCTGATTGTCTCCCCCCACCATCTTCAACTTGAACATCACCTGGCTCAACAAGAGATGGAACGTCTTATTGAAGCGCTACTACGAGAAGAAGAGGGTTTGGTAACCATCGCCCATGACTGGTCGGCCTGGGATGATACCTATAATTTTGTACAGAACGTAAACCCCGAATATATCACCTCCAATCTAGGAAATACAACCTTTACAAATATCAAATTAAATCTGTTGTACATATTTCGCCTCGACGGATCGCTGGTATTGAGTCGACTGCTCAACCTTGAGACAGAAGAGGAAATGGGCCTCTCTGAGCTGCCGCCGACCGGACTGGCCAGAAATCATTCCCTGCTGCACCATCCAGGAGTGGACAGTTCAATCAG
>Ga0180014_1000329_pt1 | contig 13866 bp, 13 predicted proteins | sample KR13_S1_MetaG_FD_116507 | JGI IMG/M metagenome (GOLD analysis project Ga0180014, IMG submission 116507) | Groundwater microbial communities from the Olkiluoto Island deep subsurface site, Finland - KR13_S1_MetaG | ecosystem: Environmental > Aquatic > Deep subsurface > Groundwater | place... | reverse complement strand
GGCGGCTGCTGGCACTGGCGCTCTACGGACAATCCCGCGGCGGCTCGATGGGCCAAGGCAGGGATCCCGTACTGGTGAGCGAGGCGCTGCAGCGGGCGCGCGAACTGAATCCGGGCGACGCGGAGATCGCCGGCATCCTGGCCGACGTCTATCGCCACCAGCCGCAACTGCTCGACGAGGAACAACAGGGCCTCTCCGACGCCGAGCGGCGGAAGTTGGCCGATCAGGTGGTCGACGACATGGTGGCGGCCGGCCCGGATGACGCAAAGGCCCTGCTGGCCCGCTACCGTTATCGCACCCGCTACCGTTTGCCTGGGGCCAAAGACGATTTGGCGGCGGCGCTGGGCCGCAATCCCGACGATTTGGAGGTCGTCCTGCAAGCGGCCCACCAGGCGCGGCGCGACGCGGAGTCGGCCGAGCGGGAAGGCGGCGCGGCGAAGGACGTCGAAGCATATTTCGAGCAAGCCCGCAAACACTACGAACACGCCATCGAGATTTCGCCGTCGGAGGAACCGGCGTACTTGTGGCTTGGAGAGTTGTACGCCAGGCAGGACAAGCCCGACCTCGCCGTGGAGACGTGGCGCCGCGGCTTGGAAAAAGGGAACAAAGAGAGCATCGACCTGAACTCCCGATTGGCGGACCTGTTGATTGCACAAGGACGGTTGGACGAGGCCGATAAGACCCTCGGCGGACTGGAACGGACGACCGAGAGAATCGGCCCGATGCTGCCTCCGCCCGCAAAGCTGGCCCTGAAACGCTCGAACGATTCGCTGCGGGCGAAATGGCTGGTGCGCAAGGGGCGGTATCTCGAGGCGATCCCCTTGCTGCGGCGCGTGGCGGTCGGCAGGCAGAGCGCGGCAGCCGAGGTGGCGCGAAGCCTGCAAGCATGGCAATGGCTGGGCATTGCCTACTCCGCGATCGGCCAATGGGACCAGGCGGCGTTGGCCTACGAGCAGGCCGCCGCGTTGGGGCCGAAAATGGTTTCGCCGCGTTTGCAGGCCGCGGCCGCTTGGGCCATGGCCGGTCGGCCCGACGCGGCCGAAACCTGCTACGAGCAGGCGCTGTCGCTCGACGCCGCCCCGGAGACGTGGATCGCCTTGGCCCGTGCGCGGTTCCAACGGGAGGTCCGCGCGCCAAGGGCGGCCAGAAACTGGGATTCGTTCGACAAGGCCCTGGTTGAAGCCAAAAAATCCCACGAAGAGAAACCGTTTGCCGACGCGTGGCGGCTGAAGTTGCTTGAGGCCGACTACCTCGTCGCGAGCGGCCGGCAGCGGGAGCAGCCCGACCAGGCGATCCGCGACGCCGTCGAGTTGTGCCGCGCCGCCGAACGGGAGTATCCCGATGCGGCGGGTCTGTGGCAGGCGCTGGTCGCGGCCTACGAGCGGCTCGAGCAGCCCGCCGACGCCGACCGGGTCCTGAAGCGACTGGAAGGGATAAAGGGGCAAGCCGGGGTCGCCTGTCTGTTGCGGGCCAGGCTCCAGGCCGGCCGCGAACAATATGAACGGGCACGAAAGACGTTGACCGCGGGCTTGGAGACGTTGCCGGACGAGATGCGCCCCGCCCTGCGGCGCGAACTGGTCCAGATTGCGCTTCGTGAAGGCCGGCCGGACCAGGTGCGTGAGCAATTGCTCGGGCTTCACCAGCAGGAACCGACGAATCTGGAACCGGTGATCCGGCTCGTGGAACTGGCCTTCGAGTCGGGAAAGCTCCCCGAGATCGAACGGTGGGAAAAGGAGCTCCGCAAGCTGGAAGGCCCGGACGGCCTGTTCTGGCGGTTTTATCAAGCCCGCCGCTTGTTGGCCGAGGCGAGCGGCCCCGACGACGCCAAGCTTACCCAGGCGTCCAAGCTGCAAGCATTCATTCAGAATCAACGTCCGGCGTGGCCGAAAGCCTACTTGCTCCTGGGGCTGTTGTCGGAGGCCCGCGGCAAGTTTGAACCGGCGGCGGAAGCGTATCAAGAGGCGGTCCGCCTGGGCGAGCGGCTGCCCTTGGCCTACCAACGGCTGGTCTCCCTGTTGCTGCAGATGGACCGGGTCGACGAGGCGGACCACTACTTGCTGTTGATGCAAGATCAAATCGCGCCCTCGGAGGCGCTGTCCTCTCTGGAGATGGTCGTCGCCGCAAGGCGAGGGCAGATCGATCGCGCGCTGGAAACGGCCCGCCGCGGGGTGCAGCAGCGTCCCGAGGATCCGATCGCACACCTGTGGCTGGGCCAGATGCTGCTGGCCGGCGACAAGATCGAAGACGCCGAAACCACACTGAAGAAGGCGGTTGAGCTGGCGCCCGGCGACACGCGCACCCTCGGCGGGCTGTTTGGTTTCTATATCCGCACAAATCGGCCCACTCGAGCCCGCGAAACACTCCAAGAGATTATCGAGAACGAGAAACTAAGTGAAGCTCAGCGGGCGTCGATCCTGGCGCGGGGGTACGAGTTGTTGGGCGACCGGGAGCAAGCCAAGGCCAACTACCGGAAGGCGGCGCGGCTGGAGGCGGACGACGCGGCGGCCCAACTTCGGCTGGCCGGGTATCTGCTGCGAACCAGCGCCGACGAGGACCGCTCGGAGCCGGAGCAATTGCTCCGCGGCGTGCTCGAGCGTTGGCCCGATTCCAGCCCCGCGCGATGGATGCTGGCCGAGTTGCTGGTGGAGCGCGGCGGCGAGCAGCAGTGGCGGGAAGCGCAGCGCCTGGTAGAGGAGGCGGGCAAGGACCGCACCGTGCCGGAGGTCGGCCGCCGTGTGCAGGCGATGTTGTTGACGCGACGCGGCGGAAAAGAAAATCTCGCCAAGGCAAGGCAAATCCTCGAGGAATTGGTCGTGGGCGACAAGAAAGCCGTCGCCTCGGATCGGCAGTGGCTGGCCCGACTTTACGAGGTCGACGGCAAGGTGGAATCGGCCCGCCGGCAGTACTTGAAATTGGTGACGCGCGAGAACCCGAGCGCCGCCCACCTGGCTTCCTACGTCGAGTTGCTCCTGCGCCACGATCTGTTCGACGAGGCCGATCCGTGGCTGAAAAAACTGGAGGCGCTCTTGCCCGACGAGTTGGGCACGGCGGCGTTGCGGGCCCGCTGGCTCCGCGGCAAAGGCCAATCCGCGAAAATCGAACCCCTGGTGGAAGCCCTGGCCGAGAAACTCTTGAAAGACTTGGCAAAGAACAAACCACGGGAGGCGGAGTTCTCCCTGAGGGTGGGCAATCTGTACTCCACGGTGGACCGGAATCAGGCGGCGGAGCGATGGTATCGCCGGCTGGTCGCGCTGGCGCCGGAACGATACGAACCGCTGGCAAGTGCGCTGGCGCGGCAAGGTCGGATGCGGGAGGCCGTCGAACTTTGCCGCAGCGAGGCAATATCCGACGCCTCCACGCGGCCTGCCCTGATCTTGGCGGTGGTGCTGCTGATGGGCAAGCCATCCGCGGAAGATTTCCAGCTCGCCGAGCCGATGTTGGCCAAAGCCGCCGCGGACCACAAAGACGACGCGGACCTGCTGTCGGCCTTGGCCGGCGTCCGAGTGGTCCAGCAGCGGCTCGATGAGGCGACCGGCTTGTTCCGGCGGGTCCTGACGCTGAAACCAACGGACGTCGCCGCGTTGAACAACCTGGCGACCTTGCTGGCGGAGCAACCCGGCAAGAGACAGGAAGCGATCGAATACATCGAGCGCGCGATACGGATTGTCGGGCCGCAACCGGGATTGCTGGACACCAAGGGAATGATCCTTGTGTTCGAGGACAAGCCGGACGAGGCCGTGCCGCTGTTGGAGGAGGCGGCCGCGACGCCCCAGGCCGATCCGCGGTACCATTTTCATCTCGCGGTGGCTTACGATCGGGTCGGAGAGGCCGAGAAGGCCCGCGCCGCCTTCCTCGCCGCCCGCAAGGGAAATCTGACTCGCCAGGTGCTGACGCCGTTGGACCGGCGGATGTTGGCCGATTTGGAAAAGAAGTTTGACTGACATGAAACGTCGTTGGTTCTTGCCGGGAATCGTTCTGGTCGCCGCCGTGACGATCCTTTCCGGCGTCCTCCAGGGACGCATGCGCAATCGCTGGGGACCGTCGCCCGATACACTCTCTGCCGCCAACAAGCTGGCGGAGATGCCGTCTCAGTTTGGGGACTGGCGTTTACAATCGTCCGGAGAGTTGGGCGAGACGGCGTCGAACATGCTGGAGTGCGCGGGGTACATTGTCCGCAATTACGAGAACCAGGCAACCGGCGACGTCGTTGGCTTAACACTCCTGCTCGGGCCCCCGGGGCCGATCTCGGTTCACATCCCCGAAGTGTGTTTCGGCACCAGAAACTACAAGAGCCTTGGTGAACGAAAGCGGGCGGCAGTCCCCCGCGAGGGAGGATCGGACGACGAATTTTGGACCCTGGACTACAAAGCCAACAACCTCCGTGGGGATTTGCTCCGGGTGTACTACGCGTGGACCACCGGCGACCGCTGGTCGGCCGTGAACGATCCTCGCTTCAAGTTCGCCGGGCAACCATATCTGTACAAGATTCAGCTTTCCTGTCGACTACAGCCGGGGGCAAACGTGCAGTCCTACGATCCCTGCCGCGAGTTCCTCGAAGAATTCCTGCCGGCGGCCGGGAAGTGCTTGATCGAGCCTTCGAGTAACTAACACACAGTATGCAGTCCACCAAGGTCATCATTGCGAGAGCACCATCATGTCGGTCACAAACAGTAGCACAATCGCTCGGAAACCCCACCACACCGTTGCCGCGCCCGCTTGGCGAGTGCCGGCGGCTGATCTTCTGCGTCCTCCGGCATACTTTCGCTGGAAGGTAATTCTCGACCGCACGCTAGCGGCCTTGCTGCTGGCGCCGGGGCTGCCGATGATCGCTCTGATGGTTCTACTGGTCCGTTTGACTTCGCGAGGCCCGAGCATCTTCCGTCAGGTTCGCGTCGGCCAGCGCGGCCGAAAGTTCAAGATGTACAAAATCCGCACCATGCGTCACGATGCCGAGGCCGCCAGCGGCCCGGTGTGGACCCAGGCGCGCGATCCGCGGATCACACTGGTCGGTAGAGTGCTTCGCAAGTTCCATCTGGATGAGCTGCCCCAACTTCTGAACGTGCTGAAAGGGGAGATGTCGCTGATCGGGCCGCGCCCCGAGCGGCCGGAGTTCGTCCACGTGTTGGCCGAGGCGATTCCGGGCTATCTGAACCGGCTTGCCGTGCCGCCGGGCGTCACGGGTCTGGCACAAGTCAATCTTCCTCCGGACACCGATCTGGATAGCGTGCGCCGCAAATTGGCGCTGGATTGCGAGTACATCCGTCGGGCCGGGCCGTGGCTCGATATTCGCCTCTTCTCGGGTACTTTGCTGCGGATATTCAAAGTGCCCGAACGCTGGCTGCTGCCCGTTCTCGGCCTTCGCAGAAAGGTGACGATCCCGGCAATTCCAGAGGGTGTGTCGTCCGGCGAAAACGGCAACGGCTCGGATCATGCCCCGGCCACGCCGACGAGCGTCCTCATTCAGGCCGCCGGCGATCCGGCCAAGGGCGACGGCGACCCTTCCAGCCACCGCCATCGCCGGAGCAAGCATCTCCGCGGCTACGGCTCTGTTAAGCCCAGGTGAAGGCGGACTCGGAGATGCTCAACGTCTTTACGGTCGATGTCGAGGACTACTTTGGCTACTGGCGCCGCCTGGTCTACCAACAGACGCCGGAAGAGTTCCGCACCGACCTGCGGCGGTCGCGCGCGACGTGCTGCAAGAGACCCTTGGCCGGCCGGTGACCGCGCACCGGGCCGCCAGCTTCTCAATCACCAGGCAATCGCTTTGGGGCGAAGAAAAGGTGTCAGGCGAAGAAAAGGTGAGCGAAGAAAAGGTGTCAGAACTATTTTTGGCGGGTGAGCGTTTCTCCAACAGCTAATTTCCCGAAAAATAGTTCTGACACCTTTTTCCCCTCAAGCTCTCACTTATATCCCGGCAGGGCGAGGATGCGCTTCAGCAGCGGCGCGCGCTGGCGAGACAAACGGGCGTCGGGAGGATAGCCGTAGCTGCCCACGAACTCGTTCCAGCCGATCCCTTCTTTCAATCCGCCCACCTCGGGCAGGAAATCCCCAACGGAAAAACTATCTTCCAGGCGGGATAGAGGTATCTTGCCTTTGCCGACGGCAACGGCAAACACGACGCCGGCCAGGTCGGCCGACAGATCGGCGAAGCTGAACCCGCTGCCGCCGCGCGCGTCGGCCAGTTCCTTGAGGATTCCGGCCCCTTCGGCGCCCCGAGGGCCGACGAGAACCACCAGAGCGGCAGAGACCGCGAAATGCCGGAGCAAGTCGCGGCGGGCGTGCATGGTGGGGGCGCCGAGCACCGCCAGCCGCGCCGCCCGTTCGGAGGCCGACTCGAGCTGCGCCACGGAAGGGGACAGGTCCATGTCTTCGGCCCATCGTCTGTCCGCAAAAGGGGTTTCCCCACCGAAAAATGGACCAGTCCCCGACTGGTCCGGCAGCGGCGAGTCGTCCAGGGCCACTCCCAACCCCAGCAGAAATGCCGCTCCGGCAACCTCTCGGGGAAGTCGCCGGGCAGCGGCGGCAGCCTGACGGACGTAGTGTTCGGTTAGCTCGTCCCCGTCCAGTCGGACCTGGCGCTCGGGGTCCAGGATGCCCTCACCCCCTGTCCCTCCCTCAATGGGAGAGGGGAGCTTCTCGGGCAACTGCCGGTTCTTCTGGGCGGCCTCGGTCACTGCCCGCACCACGGTCCGCGCGCCGGCGATCACGGCTTGGCGACGTTCGGGCGGCTCCCCGGCCAATCCCAGCGACTGATCGATCATGGCCAGGTATTTCGGCGCCGCCGAATCGCCCGGCATCGCGGCGGCGAGCGAGCGGTACACCGCCCGCAGGTGGTCCTTGGCGGCAGAGGGAAGCTGGCAAAGGTGCATCAGCGGACGGGTACGGCTGCGAAGTTCTTCGCCCACCAGGAACAGGACGAGCGTGTTCGGGGCGTCGAACCCGATGCGGAAGGCGCGGGCCCGCGATTGCCGGTCGCCGACATCGGGCCGCATTACGGACTGGTGCTCGGGCGAATGTACCGCGCCGAGGAAATGCCCCAACTCGTGTACCAGCATCTCGAGCCGCTCCGGCTCGGCGACCTGGCGGCCCCACTCGCGGATCAAGATGTGCGAGTGGAACGGGCCCCGCGTCCCGCCCATGCGTTTCTCTTCTCGCAACGTCTGGTACTGGCCGGTGAAGCCGATCGCCAGCCGCGCCGGGGCCGGATTGACTTTTCGCTCGAACTCCTCGAAGAGTTGCCGCAGCTCGCGGGCGCCGTCGTTGGAGGTCCAGGCGCCGACCGACACCACCTGGAAGCGGACCCGGCAATGTCGCTCGATGATCTCGGACGCCTCGGCCATCCGCTCCCGGTATCGCTTCTCCCACACACGCCGCACCGTCGGCTCCTTGTCGTCGACCAGAATCTTGACCGGGATGGTACACAAGTCATCCCGCGGGCGGGAAGGCGGTTTCGGCATTGGCCGGTCGGCCGGAAGACCTGGAAGCGGATGTTGGACCAGATCGAGCTTATTGCCGTCGGTGTGGAAGTAGTAGATGCCGTTGGCCTGAAGCAGACGCCGGCGCGGCTCGCCACCGGCATTGAAAACAATGGTGACGGCGGCGGCAACTGGCACCGGAAGCACCTCGCCGCGATCCAAGCCGTGGCGGGTCTGCCGGCCGTCCGGCTGGATGATGGTCAGCGCAACCTTGCCCTCTGCGCGGTTGGTCAGCACAACAACACCCGCACTGGCCGGCGACCAAAACGCCCCAGCCGCGACGACCAGTCCTATCGTGATCGGCAGCCCGCGGAGCATCATCATTTCGACCCCGAGATGCGAAGATTCACGTAGCGTTCACGGGGTGTCCCCCTCGACACGCTTGGCGTTCATTAGTTTCTGTTGCGGAAAGTAGGGTGGGTCAAGCGAAGCGCAGCCCCACCACGTTTTTCCCGCTGTTGGTGGGGCTGCGCTTCGCTTGACCCACCCTACACAGGCTTTTCCGCAACAGCAACTCATTATACCACACCAAGTGGACGCCCGTCGGCGGTTGGCGATTCGGCCTGCGGATCGACCACGTCTTGGCGGCGCCGGGTCTGAAGGCTTGCCGCTGCCGGGTAGGGCCGGACGTCGGCTCCGACCATCTTCCGCTGTTGGCCGAACTTGCGCTGCCTCCGGCCGGCTCGTGACAAGCGACGGTTTCTGGCCTTCCGGCTGGTACTGGCCCACACGATCTGGTATGTTCTCACGATTGGTATGATGCACGAAATCGCCAAGCTCATGTTGGAACATGCGGGCACGTTTCTGGAGCGTGCCGAGGCGATACGAACCGCACTGTCGCTGGGTATGCCCCTTCACGAAATCGAGGAATATCTCGACTGGTTGGATGCGACCAGAGGCCCGATACCCGATTCGCCGGATGAAGACTCGAACGCCGAGGATTAGAGGTTGAATCCCGGAACCGTAAATCATTTATCTGCAAGTGGTTAATACAAGCCGTTCCCCCGCCCTGCCGCGACGTGCAACCCCCCCAAGAGTTTTATGAAAATGTTTGACAGGCTTGTGCCGGCTCGCTAGACTTAGAGGTGTGCCGGCCGCCGCCTAGTGCTATCGTATTTTGCCTGCGAATTGACTGTGAAGAAAAAGCGATTGCCGATTGACGTGCTTGAGGAGTCGCCTGCCGCATCGCCCGGTGACGAAGGAGGCATCCACTCCAGCGAAGGCGACATGGACGGGGCGGGCGTGCATGCCGATTCGCTGCTGGCCGAACGGTGCCTTGCCGGCGAAGTGGCCGCATGGGAGCAGTTTTACACGCAGTGTCATGAACCGCTGCTGGTGTCGGTCAGGATCATGCTCGGTCCTCAGAGCAGCGACGCGAGCCTGGTGGACGAGATTGCCGCTCGGGTGTGGTATGCGCTGGTTGCCAACGACGGCAAGTTGCTGGCGCGGTACAAGCCCGACCGGGGCGCCAGGTTGATCACGTTTATGCGCGCGCTGGCGAAGGATGAGATCGTTCGCTACTTTCGCGCGGAAATCCGTCGCCGAAATCGCGAATTGACGGCACTGCGCGAAAGACCGCAGCATCAAAGCGAAAACGCCAGACAGCCGGTCAACTCCATGGCGGAATTCATCGGCACTCTTACTCCTCACGAGAGGGTCTTTTGCAGCGACTACCTGTTGGCCGAGCCGTCGGGTGCGGTGGAACAGAAATACTCCAGGGCGAATATCTGGCAGCTCAGCCACCGCATCCGCTGCAAGCTGCTCCAGTTTCTGGACCCCCGGTCGTGATGTTCCGAGTTGAATGCCAGGTTAGGCGCTGTAAAAGAATAACTTGATCGAATTGAAAACTGGGTGGCATGCCCCTGAGCGCAGCGAAGGGCGTGTTTCCTCGGGGCCACGCCCATCACTTCGTTCTGGGCGTGCCACCCAATTGAATAAGTTATTTTGTTGCAATTCCTTACTCCACCGACCAACCCTTCCCCTCCCTCCTACCTTTACCTCCGTGACCGGGTACCGGTTGCGTGTTTTCCGCATTGGGCGGTATTTTCTACTATCCTGTCCCTAGACTGGTCGAATTAAGAGACGTGGTGGTGGAAAAGCACGTACCGTACCAGTGCCACCGCCGCGAAATCCACCAGAATACTATTTCTACTCCACGACCGTCTTTCCTGTTTCTTGCAGGCAAGTTTTGTGGTGGTGGTTTGACGCTGCATGGAGGGCATGGCAGTGGACAGTGGAACGCTTCTTGGGAGTTCATCCCATTCCGCATTAAGTAATTCCTCGCAATACGCGGGAACTCTGGTCAACTCAGCTTTCCGCAGGTCGGCAAGGGCAGTGCTCCCTGACGGCACGGCAAGTTCGGTTGAGGACCGCACGTCCGTTCAGACTCCGACGGTTTACTTAGTAGACAATGATCCCCGGGTGTTGGAATCCTTGACTCCGATGATTCGCAACATTGGGTTAAACGTGGAGAGCTATACGTCTGCCGAGGCTTTTCTCGACGGCTTCCGCGATTGTCCCCATTCACCAAAATGCATCGTAGCGGCAATTCGCTTGCCGGGCCTCAGCGGCCTGGGACTGCTGCGGATGCTCGAGGCAGAGGGGAAGCATATACCCGTTATTATGATCTCCGGCTGTGGGGATATTCCCATGGTCGTGGAGGCCATGAGGTCCGGCGCGATCAATTTTTTAGAGAAGCCAATCAATAATACCGCACTCTCGGCCGGCATTCGGGAAGCCCTCGATTGCAATATCCGTCAACAGCGTGGCGCAGACCACAAAGCCGTGTTGACTAAGCAGATCAACAAACTCTCCGCACGTCAACGCGAGGTGTTCAATCGGCTGGTGGCCGGAGAGCACACCAAACAGATAGCCAACACGCTCGGCATCGGCGAGAAGACCGTGGCCAAACACCGTGCATTCGTTCTGGAAAAAATGCAGGTCGACAGCGTCGTCGAGTTGGTCTGCTTGTTTGCCGACGCGCCCCCGACGTTTGGGAACGAAAGTGCGTCGGTCACTCAATACAATTGAGTTGCCTCGGTCGAGCGGCCGGGCCATATATCCGCCATAAGCCGTTCCGGCGGCCGTTACGTGTGCTGCACGGCATTCCCAGCCGACGCTGCGGTCCCGCTGCGATTACCGCGGACCTTGCTCCATCGTCTGCATCACTTCCCGGAATCGCTGGAATTCGTGGAATTGGCGGTACTCCTCCGGCGCATACGGCTCGGGACTCTGCTGGGGAAGAGGGGTCGGCGGCTGTGTGGCCGCGGTCGCCGGGACGGGGACCGGTTGCGCGGACGTTTGCCACCACCAGGGTATGCCTAACTCCTGTGCCTTCTCCACCGAACAGATCAGCAGGCGAAGCTGGATGCTCAACAGTTCCACGTCGCAGAGCTTGATGCGAATATCCCCGACGATCACCACCCCTACGTTCAGCACCCGTTCCAGCACGTCGGCCAGACTATCTGTCTGCACGGAATGGGCTATCGCTGCTTGGGCCATGAGGCTATCCCTTTCCCTTGTGTGGCGGAAAAGGGGACAGGTCCAATTTGTGCGAAGCACCCTCTGGGCCGTTCCGGCAAATTGGACCTGTCCCCTTTTCCGCCTTCGGACTAACGCAATTTGCCGAGTGGTCCGAGGTTTAGGTTGAGGTCTTCATCCGTAAAGCCGAAGTATTCCTTGAGCTTTTCGATTTCTTCCGCCAGCCGGAGAAACGTTTCTCCGAGACGCTCGGTTTCGCCTTCGGTGAGCGAACCGCCGTCGATCCGCCGCAGTGCTTGCCGCTCCAGCAGTTCGCGGAGCAACTCGACCAGCGTCATAACCAATTTCGCCAGGCCGTTGCGGACGTTCTCCGGATTGATTTTGAATCTGGACGGCGAGTCCGCCATCGCCGCCGCCGGCTGTTGCGGCGCGGGCCGATGGCCGGTCGGGTGCATCTCGGGGAAGTCCGGAAACAACCTGACGATGTCGGGGGTCGAATCGATGGTTGAGGTTGTCATGGCCGGTGTTTCCTCCATATCGGGACGCTCACAACGCCACCGGGTAAAATTCCCGCGTCGGCACGAGCCAGCCGTTCTCCCGCGCCGTTTCCGCCGAGCTGAGCACAACCTGCAACCGCAGACAGATCAACTCGATATCGGCAACCGAGATATTCACGTCGCCGACCAGAACCACGCCCGTGTTCAGCAACCGATCCAGCAACTCGAGCAGCGAGTCATCGCCGCAGGAGGCGCCCTGGGGGATGCCGTTCATGTTTGGCCTTGCCGGCTCGGTCCTTTTCATGGCACTTCCTTTTGCCCCAATCCTCGTTTGCCGGCCCCCGGAGCGACCGGTTTCAGCTTGATCGGTCGTGCAACTTGCACCGGTTCTAGACCGTTCGCTCCTTGTTTCATTGATACGGGTTCGATTCCCTTGGGTCTGATCGTTCCCGGTTTCTCCCGTAATGATGCGAACCCCACGCGTGACCGGCTCTCGGTTTCTATTACCAAGTCCCGGTAGTCCTGTCGAATGTTCTCTAGTTCGTCCTCTATTGTCGGTTCGTTTTCCGGTTCCGCCTTGGCTTTCGGTTCCGGCTCGAATTCTTCGGGGAAATGCTTCCGCAGCCGTTCGATTTTGGTTAAGCGAGGCTCCGGGTGGAGTATGTTCTCGATGGTTTCGAGTCGATCGAGCCACTCGGTTTCCTGCTCGTCGAATTCCTTTTCGTCGATCTCACCCGATCCGAGCCGTTGGTGTAGTCCGCCCAAGTCGGCTACGATTTCCTTTTTCTCGTTTTCCAAGTCCTCCTCGGCCGCCTTCTTGACGTTTCCAACGATCGCCTTGAGCGGAAAGAGGAAAAGGTCGTCGATCAGAAATGCCATGAGAAAGTCCCCAGTGCTACAGCCTTTCTTCCAGTTCCAGGTCGACGTCGGCGAAGTTATAGGGGAGCGACGGATTGCCGTACTTGAAGCAATAGTTGTTGTCAAACTCGCAGGCGGCCTTCTTAACGCCTTCTTCCCATCGTTTAACCCGGTCCTTTTCCACCAGGCACGCCAGCTTCACGATCAGCTTCTCCTCGCCCACGTCGATGGCGTGGATATCGGCGCAGTAGTGGAAAAGGGCTTTGGTCAACCGGCCGGCGTGGCGCTCGCGGGTCTGCTGGAGCAGGGACGCGAACAGCTCGCCCAACTCGATGCTCTGGCTCCTCGAGGGCTTCCTGCCTCCTCCGAAAAGCCGGTTGCGCATCTGTTGGAGTTCCTTGTGGGTGGCCACGAAGTATTCGAAGATATTGGGGGTGTCCCAAAAGACCTTCAAGATCATTTCCACCTTGTTTTGCAGCAGGCGAAGCCTGGCGATCAGGGACTCGCGGTTTCGGCGGATGACGCGCCGCAGTCCCTCTTCGTCATCGACGATCGTACCGAAGGCGACCGGCAGGACCGATTGCCGGTCGGCCAGATCGCGGATTATTTGATTGTGCGCCGCCAGATTCGACCGCTGGGGGCGCATCTTCTGGACCGCCACCCGGGTCACGATCGCCGCCACGGGGCCCTCGACCACTCGCTCCACGCTGCCCCCCGCCACGCCTGAGACGCGAACGGGCAGTGCGCCTTCCGCGGTGGTGATTCCATAAAGGTAAAGGCCGGTTTCAATTGCGTTTATGGTGCTTGCCACGTTTTTCCTCCTTGAGTGCGGCAATAAACCGCGGCCGTTTGTTGGGGCGACGGTTGTACCATCGCCCCTGGTGCATCGTCACAATAAAAATATCGGGTGCCACGGTTGGCTTGCCCAACCGTGCTTCCCGCACTGCTGGACAAGCCGGCAGTGGCACCCAACCCGACATCTTGCGTGTGTCAGACTACTAGTATCTCACGACGCTTTCATCCGCGGTCCCCGCCGCTGCTTGCTGCATCTGCCGGGTCACGGACTCGCTGCTCTCCGGTCTGCCCGATACGTACTCGACCGACTTGATCTCGCCGTCCTCGGTGCGGACGGCCAGCACGGCCCCGCATATGAAGCACTTGATCCGGCCCTGGTAGTCGTCGTACGAATCCCGCAGGTCCACGCTGTGGCCGCAGGAGAGACAATTCACTTTCATGGCATTACTCCCTTCCGTAGAGTTGCCGTTGCGGCATTATTCTGACGTGGTAACTGAATCCTTCAGCCCGTAGGCCGATATCTGCAAGTTGCGGTCCAGGCGGACCAGGTACGACATTCTATCCAGCACCGGCCGACGGGTTTGCATTCCCAGCGACTCGATCGTCGCGTTGGGCTGCCAGACTTCGGCTTCCGCCTCCCAGGTCCCCTCGTCCTGGTCGATGGGAACCAACTTGACGACGACTGCTCTCTTTACGTTCGGCAGAGACGCCGCGAGGAAGTCGGTGACGGTGTTTTGAAGGACGGCCGTGGTCGGCCGGTC
>Ga0180014_1000328_pt1 | contig 13944 bp, 9 predicted proteins | sample KR13_S1_MetaG_FD_116507 | JGI IMG/M metagenome (GOLD analysis project Ga0180014, IMG submission 116507) | Groundwater microbial communities from the Olkiluoto Island deep subsurface site, Finland - KR13_S1_MetaG | ecosystem: Environmental > Aquatic > Deep subsurface > Groundwater | place... | reverse complement strand
TCTACCCATCTACCTTGCTGCAAGTAGCAAACTTTTTCAGCGCCTCGACATCATGGGCATCGGAACCCCGTGTGGTTTTCAGCTTGAAATGCCCGGCAGCAGCGTGCAATTCACGGATCATGACACGTTCAGATTCAAAGTTGGGGAAAAAGGAACTAGTGCCCATGTAGGGATACTCCACTTCCAGGCCGGTGAGGCCCAAAGGGACAAATTCATCAAGGAGAGATTCAAGGGATATGCCCATTTCGCGGACCAGGAAGCCGGGGTGGGCCAGGACAGCCTCGCCGCCGGCGCGGCGGACCAGGGCGATGGCATCGGCCAAAGGCAATTTGGGGACAACGACCGGCACCTGGGCGATCTGGGCAAGCCAGTGGGCGGCGGCGCGGTATTCGGAGAACAGGCCCTGCTCCAGCATGGCATGGACCAGGTGCGGCTTCATCATGGTATCCCTGTGCGGGATGAGAACTTTGGCGGGATCGATGACCTGGCGCCCGAAAAAACGGTTGATGATGGCAAGCTGCAGCGTCACTTTCTCTTTCCTGAGCCCGTGGGTCAAATTCAGGTGCTTGTTCAGCGCAGCGTCGTCCAGGTTGAAGCCGTAGCCCAAAAGGTGGACCTCGCGGCCCTGGTAGTCGCTGTCCAGTTCGATGCCGGGGAGCAGCTCGATGCCCAGCTCTTTGGCCTGAACAAAGACATCACCGAAATGACGGTAGGCGCCCAGGGCGTCGTGGTCGCAGAAGGAGATGGTGCCCAGGCCGACTTCTTTAGCAGCTAGAAACATTTGTTCCGGAGTGGCGTTGCCGTCGGAGACAATCGTATGAATGTGCAAGTCGATTTTTGACATAGGGGGTAGTTTACCATAATTGACTGCGTGACGCGTAACGCGTGACGCGTGACGAGGGAAGAAAAAGACAAAGGCGAGAGGTTATAGGTCATGGGTAATTGGTTATGGGTTATAGGTGGGGAAAAACCAGCTGTTTCTTTCTTTACCTATCACCTATCACCTATCACCTATCACCCATCACCTATCACCTATCACCAGGTACTCGTTCTTCTTTTGCTTGTCACTGCCCGGCAATTATCTTCCTGAAATTCTCAGGGTCTGTATCTCCTTCAGTATTGATCAATAATACCCGCGCTTGGGGCCCCAAGGGCAGCTTGGCGCGGACCTTGGCCAGTTTTTTATTGGTGGTCAGGGCCAGCAGGGCGGCCAGGCCGGAGGAGCCCGATTCGCCGGAGATGATCTGCGGATCATCACCCAGGGGCCGGTAGTAGTGGCGCATGGCTTGTTCGGCGTAGCGGTCGCCAACGGACAGGAAAAAAGGGACGGCGTCGCGCACGATGGGCCAGGCCAGGGGCGAGGGAACGCCGCAGTTCAGGCCGGCCATGATCGAGGTCTGCCTGCCCTTGGTAGGCAGGGGCTTGCCCTTGCCAAAACGCACCGACTCCAGGAAGCAGTCCGCGGAGACCGGCTCGATGCAGATCAGGACCGGCCGTTCGGCCCCGTAGTTCCTGGAATAGTAGAAGGCGCCGGCGGCGGCCAGCCCCCCTACCCCGGCCGGCAGGATGACGGCGTCCAGGCCCGCCGATTGCTGCTGGTGCACAAAACCCTCCAGCTCGGCGAAGATCGAGGTATAGCCGAGCAGGATCCAGCCGGGGATCTCGCGGTAGCCGAGATAGGCGGTGTCGGAGATCGCCTGCCAGTCGTTGGCCGCGGCGTCGGCGGCGCAGCGCTTGACGCAGTTGTCAAACGTGCCGCCGACCAAAACCACCTCCGCCCCCTCGGAGCGGATGCTCTCCACCCGGGCCGGCACCGAATCGGCGGGCATGTAGATCACCGCTTTCTGGCCGATATTTTTTGCGGTCCAGGCCACGGCCCGGCCGTGGTTGCCGTCGGTGGCGGCGCAAAAGGTGAACGAGCCCAGTTCGGCCAGCGCCGCGGCATCCTGGAAGCTTTCCGGGGTGAAGGGCGCCTGGAAGCGGCTGTGCCACTTTTTTTTTAAAAAACGGTACATGGCGTAGGAAGCGCCCAGCGCCTTGAAGGCCTTGATGCCGAAACGCGGCGCTTCGTCCTTGACCAGCACGGCACCCAGGCCCAGGTGGGCGGCCAGCGCCGGCAGTTCGCGCAAGGGGGTCGGCTCGTAGCCGGGCAGGGAACGGTGGAAAGCGAGCATGTCGAAATCATTTAAAAAAGCGTACTCGGCGCCGCTCCATTCGGGCCGGCTCTGGCACATGTCGTTGAAGGCGTATTTGCACATCGCTTTTATCTCCTCGTTTATGCCGAAACGATCCTTTTCCAGAACCTGGCCGCCAGTTGGCGCGATTTTTCGCATAGGCGTTCTTCGTCTATGCCGACAAGTTTTTTGCCGCGCAGCAATACCTTGCCGTCGCAGATCACCGTGTCCGCCTCGGCGTCAACCATGCCGAAAAGCAGATGGCCCAAGAAGTTGCCCGGCAGCAACGGCGTCGGCGGCAGGTAGTCCAGGATGACCATATCGGCCGGCGCGCCCACTGCCAGTTTGCCGAGTTTTTTGCCGAATATTTTTGCCGCGATGCCGGCATTGTTGTCCAGCAGCATGGCCGGTGCTTCGCAAAAAGCCAGGCGCGGGTCGCGGCGGTTGTGGCGCTGCAGCAGGTAGGCGCAGCGCATCTGGGCCAGCATGTCCGATGACATGCCGTCGGTTCCCAGCCCGACGGTAATCCCCTGCTTCATCATGCCCAGGACATCGGCGCAGCCCACGGCGTTGTTCATGTTGCTTTCGGGATTATGGACCACATTGCTGGCGGTATCGCGGATGATGTTCATTTCTTTCTCGTCGATATGCACGCAATGCACCAGCAGAGTTTTGGGGCCCAGGGCGGCGAATTTTTTCAGGCGCGCCACCACGCGCATGCCGTATTTCTTCAGCGAGTCCTTTTCATCGGCCAGGTCCTCGGCGCAATGAATGTGCAGGCCGGTTTTGTATTTTTCAGCCACGGCGACCGCTGCCGCCAGCGTATCGTCGTTTACCGTGAAGGAGGCGTGCAAACCGACCATGGCGCTGACTAGCCGGCTGGGCTGCTCATGCAGTTTTTTGAGGAACCTTTCGTTTTCGGCGACTCCTTCCCGGCCCTTTTTGTGGCGGTCGGAAGCTCCGAGGCAAAGGGCGGAGCGGATGCCGATCTGTTCCACCGCTTTTTGGATCACATCGAGCACGCCGCTTTGCAGACCCTGGGATTCATGGTGATCGATGATGGTCGTGGTCCCGTTCTTGACGCAGGCGATCAGCGGGATCAGGGCAGAATAATAAATGTCCTCGGCGCTCAGCGTGTCGTCGAGCTTCCACCAGAGCTTTTCCAGGATCTCGTAGAAATTTTTGGCCGGGGTCCCGGGAATGGCCATGCCGCGGGCGAAGGTCGAGTACAGGTGGTGATGGCTATTGATAAAACCCGGCAGGATGATCCTTTTTTTGGCGTCGATGACCTTGAGGCGGACCTGGTCGCCCCGGGCTTTGAAAAACCTGGCCCTGACTTCGTCGCCCCGGCCGATATCCATTATGATGCCGTCGGCGCACAAAACCCCGCCGTCATGGATGAGCCTGGACGGCGTGATCACCGTCCCATTTTCAACAAGGGTGAACATGAATGCCTCCATTATCGTTCCGGTCTGCTAATCTTCCTTGAGAGCGGCTTTTTCTTCCGCAGTTCTGACCCGCATGGACAACGCACCCGAGAAGCATTTCTGGACGCAGATACTGCAGCCAATGCATTTGGCCGCATCGGTGACGGGATGTTTTTTTTCATCCAGGGCGATGGCCTGGTAGGGGCAGCGCGCGCAATTGCCGCAGTTGAGGCACAGGTCTTCATCGCAGCTGGAGATCTTTTTCAGCGCCGAGAGCGACATGAAATCGCTGACCGGTTGGGGCAGGGCGATGCCGATCAGCTCGTGCATCGATGCGATGCCCCTTTCCCGCATCAGCGAGCTGGTGCCGTTCAGCAGATCGCTGAAAATGCCGTAACCGTGCTTCATGACCATGGTGCAGAACTGGACGGTTTTGGCGCCCAGGGCCAGGAAATTCATTGCCGCCCGGTAATCCATGGGACCGCCGTTTCCCGAAACCGTTACCCCGAGATTGGCCACCGTGGCCAGGGTGAGGTTGCTGATCGGCGTGACGCCGTCGCCGCTCATGCCGACGACGATGCCTTCCTCCCATTCCTTTTTGCTGCCCGGCCGAAAACAAAGGGTGGGGAAGGTGTTGGCCAGGGTGATGCCGGCTTTTTTGCCGGGATGCCTGGCCAACACTTTTTTAACGGCGTTGACGATTCCGGCAATGGAAGTCACCGCCGCGGTCAGCTTGAACAGTTTCGGCACTTCCGGGCTGCCGCTGGCCAATATCCAGTCGATGATTTTAGCGGTCAGGGCCGCGTTCTGGGATACGATGTCGCCTTCGCTGCCGTCGCCGCCCTGCGGGCAGGAGAGGCTGTATTCAATACCCATTACCCCCGCGGCTTCGAGTTTGCGCGTGTTGTTCTGCCAGCCAGCCCGGTCTCTTTCATCGTTGCCGCTGACGGGTCCGCCCGTCGAAGCCATGGTCAGCCGGTCGGGGAACAGTTTTACCAGCCTTTCGATCTCGCTGGCCACCCGGTCAAGGGCATGACCGGAAACATTGTCGCAATTGCCATAGGTCAGGTCGTTGAAGGCGTGCATGTATTCGCCCGGGATATGGATGGGAATATTGTCGAAAGCGGTCTTCATGATGCCGCCCGACCATCCGGCTTCATAAGCCATCTTCATCTGCTCGAATCCGTCGGTAGGCGGCGCCGCCGAAAGCAGGAAGGGCGTGGATATTTTACGGCCGAAAAAGTCGGTCTCAAGCGGCACGGGCGCCGCGACATAACCGTGCAGCACAACGCTGCTTTTGACTTTATTGGCGAACTGAGGTTTTTCAGCCTGGCTCAAATAAGCGTCGATCTCGAGCGCGGCGTTCTTGCCGGCGGCCACGGCTTCCACCACGCTGGTGGGACCGTTCAGGCAGTCGCCGGCGTAAAAAACCGCGGCCTGGCGCGACTTGCTTAATTTGGCCCGGGCGCCGATGGCGGTGATCACCGCCGTGATGTCTTTTCTGGTCTGCCGCGTTCCCGCTATTTCTTTTATATCTTTGAGATTAAATTTGACTCCCGGCGGCATCGTGACTTTCATGGTTTCCAGGCCGGCGATCCTGCCGTTTTTTTTGATGATGGCGGCTACCTTGGTCCGGCCCGAAATCTCGATGCCGTTTTCCAGGAGCTCGTTCATCTCCTTGGGGGTCAAGGGCATTTCACCTATGGTTTCCAGGGCGATCATTTCCACCGCCGCCGCCCCGTTGGCTTTGGCCGTCATGGCGCAATCGGCGGCAACGGCGCCGCCGCCCACCACTGCGACCCTGCCTTTCAAGGCATAGGAATCGGCATTCCACAAATAATCCAGGCCGGCAACGGCAAGCTCTTCATCCTTGATGCCGAGCCTGATGGCTTCGCTCAAGCCGGTGGCCACCAGCACCGCGTCGTAACCCTTTTTCAGCAGGGCCTGCGGATTGTCGATTTTTGCGTTGAGCTGAATGGCGATAGCACCGAGGGCGGTGGCAAACTCCAGGTCCTGGCGCAGCATGTCGCGGTCGAGCCGGTATGCGGGAATGAGGTTGCAGGTGCCGCCGGCGACACTTGCCTTTTCGAAGATGTCGACCTTGCAGCCCAGCGAGCCCAGGACGGCCGCCGCGCCCAGGCCGGCGGGGCCGGAACCCACTACGGCGACTTTTTTGCCGTTGGGCCGCGGTGGCGCGAAGGCGGCGATGCCGCCTAAATCGCGCGCTTTTTTTACAATTGTCGCCTGGACGGCGGGAATGTTGACCGCCGAGTCGAATTTCTTGTGGACGCAGGCCGCCATGCAGAACTTGTCGGGACAGACCATGCCGCACACTCCGCCCAACGGATTGTTTTTCATGATCTGCGCCGCCGACCTCTTGAGGTCCGCAGCGTCGAAAACCCCGGCCGCCATGATGAAATCGGCAGCCGAACAGTCGGCCGGGCATTTGTCCATGCAGGGTTTTTCCTGGCAATATTCGCATTTGGCGAATTCGTTCTTCAACTGGGCATCGGTCAGGAACAAATTTTCCTTGGCCTGGGCATTCTTTTTCATTTTGCTTTTCGTCCTCATAGATTTGCTTGCCATGCAATAATCAAAATTTCGCGGTGCCCGCAAGGGGGCCTGCCCGCCGCCAGGCGGGATTCAGCCGCGGCCGCCCATGGTCAGGGCCATGATGGCCTTGGCCGTGTGCAGACGGTTCTCGGCTTCGTCGTAGACGATGGAGATCGTCTCGTCGTCGATCACCTCGTCGCTCACTTCGCGGTTGCGGTCGGCGGGCAGGGCATGCATCAGCTTCACCCCGGGCGCGGTCAGCTTGACGCGGCGGCGGTCGAAGATCCAGTCTTTATGCTTGGCCAGGCGGGCGGCCATCTCCTTTTTGCACTCCGCTTCGTTCTTCAGGTATTCGTCGACTTGGTAGGCGCCGAAACCACCCCAATTCTTGGGAATGACCACCTGCGCCCCCTTGACCGCCTCGTCCATGTCACTGGTGAAACTCAGCTTGCCGCCGCCGGCCTTGGCGTTCTGTTTTGCCTTCTCGACGATGGCCTTGCTCAGCGGGAAATCGGGCGGATGGGCCACGGTGACGTCCAGGCCGTAGCGCGGGAACAGCAGGATCTGGGTCTGGGGCACGGAGAGGGGCTTGGCGTGCGATTCGGCGTAGGCCCAGGAGACGGTCACCTTCAGCCCCCGGGGGTCGCGGCCGAAATGCTCGAAGATGGTCATCAGGTCGGCCAGCCCCTGGAAGGGATGGTACACATCATCCTGCAGGCTCATGACCGGGCATCTGGAGTGTTTGGCCATCTCGTTGAGATAGCTGTTGCCACTGCCGTAGAAGCAGTTGCGGGCGGCGATGCCGTGGCCCATGCGTGAAAGGATGACGGCCGTGTCCTTGGCCGATTCGCCGTGGGCGATCTGCATCTTGTCGGCGGTCAGGTCGTGGGCGTGGCCGCCAAGCTGGGTCATGCCGGCCTCCATGGAGTTGCGCGTGCGCGTCGACTGCTCGAAAAAGATCATGAACAGCGTCTTGTCCTGCAGTAATCTATGGGGCTCGCCCAACGCGAAGCGCTTCTTGAGGTCGAACGAAACGTCGAAGACAGTATCGAGATCATTCTTGCTCCAATCATCCTCGGTTATAAAATGGCGATTATGAAAAATTGAGTTCATGGCACTCGCTCCTTTTTTTTGCCTTGGCGCTTGAAAAAAATATAGCACCAAGGGGCCGATATGTCAAAGCTTGCAATACGTGAATTTAATTGGTCAGCCGGGAAAAGATTTGCCTTGAAAGCAATATACTGCCCAAGCGGATCATTTTAGCAAATCGCCATAATTATCATAAAGGGCCAATAGGCATTTTTGATGGGTCAGCGGCGCCCACAGGTCAAGTTTCATTTTGGGATTAAACTCGCGCATGGCCATGAGAATGGCAAAATAGGAGCCGATGCCGTACATCAGCGGCGGCTCACCGACCGCCTTGGAGCCTAAAAGCGCCAGCGCATCAGGTTCGCTGTCGAGCGGCACTACCTCAACATTTTTGGGAGCGAAATAGATATCGGGAATTTTATAGCTTGCCAGCCTGTCATAGATATGCTTTCCTTTTTGGTCAACAAGCAGTTCTTCAATGGTCATCAGGCCTATGCCCTGCATCAGGGCACCTTCAGCTTGGCCGATATCAATATCGAGATTGATGCTGGAGCCGAAATCATGGACAAATTTGACCAGATCGATATCGTATGTGCCGCGCAAACAATCGACGGTCACCGCGGTCACTGCCGTTCCATAAACATGGTAGGCAAAGGGATGGCCTTTTTCGCTGGCCTTGTTGAAATGAATGATCGGGGTGGCATAGTGGGCATGCTCCGAGAGTGAGATCCTGGCTTCATCGGTCAGAAAAATAAGTCTTTCCCATGTCAGATCGGTCTTTTTCCCATTGTGAAAAATAATTTCATCTTTGATCTCGATCTCGCTGGGGTCCCGGCCCTTTAATTCCCGGCAGGCAACACCTTTTAACCTGGCACGCAATGCCTCGCAGGCCATGATCGTCGCTTTGCCGTTCAAATCGGCGCCGGTGCTTGCGGCTGTGGGTGAAGGGTTGGCAATCCTGGTGGTGTTTGTACTGTGGATGGTAAATCGCTGCGGAGAAATCGAGAGCGTTTTTGCCGCGGCCTGGAGAATTTTGGTGTTTACTCCCTGGCCCATTTCCACCACGCCCGTGGTTATGCTGACCGAGCCATCGGTATAGATGTGCACGAGCGAGCGTCCTTGATTGAGACTGGTTTTGGTAAATGAGATGCCAAAACAGAGCGGGAATAACGAAAGACCCTTTTTGAAATGAGCGTTTTTTTTATTAAACGCCTCGATTTCCTTTTTGAGTTTTTCGACCGCAAATTTTTCATAAGCGCTGTCCCAGCACTTGCCGGCGTTGCAATTTCTGGCGATTTGACCATAAGGAAAGCGATCGCCTTCCCGCAAAAGATTTTTCCTCTGTATCTCCAGCGGCGCGACGTTCAGGGTCGCCGCGGCCTTCATGATCGCCGCTTCAAAAACAAACATCGCCTGCGGCGCGCCAAAACCCCTCATGGCGGTGTTGGGGGGAAGATTGGTTTTGCATGAGTGGCAGGTGATTTTGGCGTTGGGGACATGGTAACTGCCCGTCCCGTGAAACAGGGTTCGCTCCATCACCGCCGGCGAGACATCTGCCGCAGCGCCGGCATTTTGAAAGGCTTCCATCTGGTAACAGAGGATTTGCAGATCACGGTTCAGGCCCAATTTGAAATCAAAAGAGTAGGGGTGACGTTTGCCGGTCATGGTAAAGTCATCGATCCGACCCAGAATCAGTTTCAAAGGTTTTCTGAGAGTATAAGCTGCCAGGGCAGCCATCACCCCCCAGGGTGTCGCCTGATCTTCTTTGCCGCCGAAGCCGCCGCCGATGCGGTTGACGTCAACTTCGATTTTATGCATAGGAATTCCCAGAACCTTGGCAACGCCTTTTTGCACATATTTTGTCGCTTGCGTGGAGGAATGAATTTTGATGGCGCCTGCCTCCAACATATAAGCATACGCGCCCTGAGTTTCAAGATAGATATGCTCCTGGCCGCCCATCTCGGCCTGGCCCTCGATAATGTGAGCGCATTTTTTCCACATGGCATCCGTATCACCAATGCGGAAGGTTCTGCTCGGGCAGATGATTTTTTTTTCAGCGTACGCCTCTCTGGCGGTTAAAATGGGGCGGAGTTCTTCGATATCGATTTTGATTTTTGCGAGTGCTTTTCTGGCCAGCGCTTCCGTTTTGGCGCAGACCATGGCAATCGGCATGCCGACATAATGGACCTCTTTGTCGGCGAAGAGTTCTTCATCCTGGATGATGCTGCCGATTTGATTTTCTCCGGGAATATCCTTTGCCGAAATCACGGCCTCAACACCCTCCATTTTCAGCGCTTCTGAAAAATCGATTTTAGGCAATTTTCCGTGCGCGCAGGGAGAACCCAGAACAACTCCGAACAGCGTGTCTTCCCTGACCGGGATATCGTTGACATAGATCGATTCCCCCCTGACGTGGGAACGGGAGTCTATATTTTTCATTTTAGCGCCTCCAGAGAAATTGTTCCCGGCGAAAAATTCATGAAGTGGATGAAAAGTTGCTGCCTGACCAGGGAGCGCTTGTACTCGGCACGGCTGCGCGGGGTGATTTCACCCTGGGCGATGCGATTGGCCTCTTGAAATGTTTGATTATTGATTTTTTTGCCGAGCAAATATGCGGACGTCTTTTCCAGATACCTGATGGTAGGTCCCAGGGCGCCAACGGTGAACGAAGCCTTGGTGATGACGCCTTCAGCAAGGACGATCCTCATTGCTGAATTGGCGGTGGCCATGTCCAGATGACCGCGCTTGCTTATCTTTTCATAGCTGAAATGGGTATTTTCATCCGGCAGATCAAAATAGATCCACTCGATAAATTCCTCGGGCTCTTTATTCACTTTCTTGTAGCCAATCAGGAAATCCTTCAGTTTTATTTCCCTGGTTTCACCTTTGTGGCGCAGGATGAGAGTGGCATCAAGGGCCATCAAGATGACGCAAACATCTCCGATCGGTGAGCTGTTGGCGATGTTGCCGCCGACGGTGGCCATGTTTCTTATGGGCGTGGAGGCCATCAACTTGAGATAACCGTCCAGCTTGGGAATATATTTGCGGAGTTCCCTGGATTCTTTCAGATCTTTGATCGTTGTAGTTGATCCGATATAGCACTTACCGTCCGTAAATTTGATCCGGCTGTAGGCGCTTGCTCCATAAACAAGATTCAAATTGCCGGATTCAATGGCGCCTTGCGGATTTTGCAGCAAAATATCGGTCCCGCCGGCGATAATATATCCGGACTCCTGGACGGCAACCGGTTTTGACGGCGTAATTTTTTTTAATTTTCCAGGAATATCCATGAAATAATCTGGCAGAAAATTATTCTTTACCAGCCAGGCCGTTGCTTCGGCCCCTGGCATGGGCTGCAATTTGCTTACAACGGCCGCGGCGGCTTTTTCAAGGGATTTGTATCCAGTGCAACGGCAAATATTCCCCGAAATGGCTTCGATGGCGTTCTCAAGATTTTTTTCTTTGTCAGCGTTCAGGCAAAAACCGTAAAAAGACATGACAAAACCCGGAGTGCAAAAGCCGCACTGCGTTCCATTGTTATCGAGAATAGCAGCTTGAACCGGCGTGAGTTCAGAGCAATTGATGCCTTCAATGGTGACGATGTGTTTGTGGTTGGCATTGCCCAGCGGCATGAGACAGGAATTCATTGTCTGGTATTTCAGTTCACCATCCTTGATTTCTCCAACCAGGATCGTGCAGGCTCCGCAGTCGCCTTCGCGGCAGCCTATTTTTGTGCCGTAAAGATGCAATTCGTTGCGAATGTAATCAACCAGCGAACTGCCGCAGGGGGTGTTGGTTTTCACTTCTTTGTTGTTGACGATGAAATTAAGCATGCATACACCTCGGAAGTGTTTTTTTTATTTCAGTCCTGGGCAGCACTTATTCATACTGCTCCATGCGCAGGGCGTAGAGGGCGTAAAAAGCAGAGGCGCGCACTACTTCGTCGACAGGTATCTTCTCGTTGGGGGCGTGGGCCATGACCTCGTTGCCGGGTCCGAAGCCGATGGTGGGGATGCCATAGATGCCGTTGATGGTCACGGCGTTGGTGGAAAAAGTCCACTTGTCGACGCGCGGCTCCTGTGTGAACAGGGAGCGGAAAACCGCTGCGGCCCGGGTGACGGCCGGGTGGTCCGCGGCCACGGTCCAGGTCGGGTAATATTTTTCCATGCCGTATTCCAGGCCGGTATATGATTTTTCGCGGTAATGCGGCACTTCCGGGACGGCCGCCATATCCTTGACCAGCTTGCTGATCTCGGCCAGGGCCGATTCCTTGCTCTCGCCGCCGGTCAGGCGCCGGTCCAGGTGGATGCGGGCAAAATCGGCAACCGCGCACAGCGAGGGCGAGCCGGAGACGAATTCGCTGACCGTGACAGAGCCCTTGCCCAGGAAATCGTCCTGCTTCAGGCGTTCATTCAGTTTTTCGACTTCCAGGCAGGCGCGCGCCCCCATGTAGATGGCATTCCTGCCGCGCTCGGGCGCCGAGCCGTGGGCGGAGAGCCCCTTGAAACCGACGCTGATCTCCATGCGGCCGCGCTGGCCGCGGTAGATGCCCAAAGTGGTCGGTTCGGTTATGATCACCAGCTCGGGGCGGATCTTTTCTTCCTCGATGATGTATTTCCAGCACAGGCCGTCGCAGTCCTCCTCCATGACCGTGCCGCTGAACAGGACCGTCCAGTCGTTTTTCAAACCCAGTTCGGCCAGGATCCTGCCGGCCGTGACCATGGCCGCCGCCCCGCCCTTCTGGTCCACGGCGCCGCGGCCGTGCACGTAACCGTCGGCGATCCTGCCGGAAAAAGGCGGCTCGCTCCAGTTCTCGAGGTTGCCCTGGTCCACGGTGTCGATGTGGGCGTCGACTGCCAGCAGGCGCTTGCCTTTGCCGACCCGGCCCAGGACGTTGCCAAGGCCGTCGCTGCGCACCTCGTCGAAGCGGGCCTCCTGCATCTGTTTTTTCAGCTCGGCGGCCACTTCTCCCTCCTGGGCGGTCAGTGACTTGATCTTGACCAGGCGCGAGAGGTTCCGGGCCGTATAGTCCCGGTATTTTTCGGCCAGTTGCAGCACTTGTCCGGCGAGTTTATCCATAAATTCTCCTTAATGTTCTTCGAGCCGCTCCAGGATTTTTTCGCCGACCAGTGGCAGCCCTGGCGCCTGCCGCCCAAGTGCTTTCCCTGTCCATTCCTTATGGCGCGGCTGCCGGGGCTAGAATCCTGTGGCGGTGAGCAGCACCGACAATCCCCAGCAGGCCAGGGTGAAGGCGGCGGCCAGCGGCACCAGCAGGCTTTTTTGCGAAAGCCACAGGGGCAGCAGCCGCTTTTCCAGCCGCCGTCCCAGGGCGTAGCCCAGCGGGAAAAACACGGCCGCCAGCAGGGCGGCGGGAAGGACGCGGGTCAGCAGGTAGGCGACGGGGCCGCCCGCATAGTTGAAGGAGAGCAGGTGGCGGCAGGGGGCGACGAAACGGCCCAGTACAAAAAAAGCGGCGCCCGAGCCCAGGGCCGAGCCGAAGGCCGCGGCGCTGCGCTGCGGCCAGCCTTTGCCGACCTGCTTGCGGAACAGGGCCACGCCGGCGTAGAGAAAGGCGCCGTTGAGCAGGACGGCCAGGAGCGCATTGGCCTGGCAGAATATGGGCAGGCCCAGCAGCGGCACGGCCAGCCACTTGCTGAATATTCCCATGACCGTGATGCCGGGGATCACCCGCGGCTGCTTGAACAGGGCCAACCCCAGGGCCAATACGGCGAAGCCGACGCCGGTGACAACGGCGCTGCGCAGGGGCAGGCCGGCTTTTTTAATAAAGCCGCCCAGGGCGATCTCGACCACGGCCAGGATCGCCCCCAGCACGACGATATTCAAAGCATAAAATTTCCAGGACAAGGATTCGCTATTGTCAGTCATTTGCACCTCTAAGGTCTATTGTAATATATTGATTTATCTTAATTAACCCACGGGGAAATGTCAAATTTGGAGGTTCAAAGTCAAAGTTGAAGGGTAGATGAGTAGATGAGTTGACGAGTAGATGAGTAGACGAGTAGATGAGTAGATGAGTAGACGAGTAGATGAGTAGATGAGTAGACGAGTAGACGAGTAGATGAGTTGACGAGTAGATGAGTTGACGAGTTGACGAGTAGACGAGTAGACGAGTAGACGAGTAGATGAGTAGATGAGTAGATGAGTTGACGAGTAGACGAGTAGATGAGTAGACGAGTAGATGAGTTGACGAGTTGACGAGTAGACGAGTAGATGAGTAGATGAGTAGATGAGTAGATGAGTAAATGAGTAACCGCATAGGGATCGAACTTTTGCGTTTCTCTTCCCCATCAACCCTTTTACCCTTCTACCCATCTACTTGTTATTCCGGTATAATCCCCCCTATGAAAAGCTATCGCAAGGAACTATGGTTCCAGACACCGGGCCGCCGGGCGTTCCTCAACATCAGCGGCGACGTGGAGCAAGCCTTGAAGGAAAGCGGCATCCAGGAAGGGCTGGCGCTGGTCAACGCCATGCACATCACCGCCTCGGTGTTCATCAACGACGACGAATCCGGGCTGCACCAGGATTACGAGCGCTGGCTGGAACAGCTGGCCCCACACGAGCCGGTGTCGACCTACCGCCACAACCTCAGCGGTGAAGACAACGGCGACGCCCACCTCAAGCGCCAGGTCATGGGCCGCGAGGTGGTGGTGGCGGTCACGAAAGGCCGCCTCGATTTC
>Ga0180014_1000327_pt1 | contig 13973 bp, 12 predicted proteins | sample KR13_S1_MetaG_FD_116507 | JGI IMG/M metagenome (GOLD analysis project Ga0180014, IMG submission 116507) | Groundwater microbial communities from the Olkiluoto Island deep subsurface site, Finland - KR13_S1_MetaG | ecosystem: Environmental > Aquatic > Deep subsurface > Groundwater | place... | reverse complement strand
GGTTTCCGACTTCTGGGAGATAGCGCCTGACCGGCCTCGCTCCGCCGCCGTAGACCGCGACTGAAGTCGCGGCTCAAGTGGTGGAGGTTTCCGACTTCTGGGAGATAGCGCCTGACCGGCCTCAATCAGCATTGGGAGGTACCACCATGTAAGTCGATATCCCCTTCGCCACCAGGCGGTCGCCTTCTGTAACCTCGACGTCGCATATGGCTATGAGCCTGCCCTTCCTCACGACCTCTCCCCTTGCGTTGATTACCCCCTCGGTAACCGGCGAGCAGAAGTTCAGCTTGCCCTCGATGGTTACCGGCCGCTCACCCTTATCAAGAAGGGTCGCCAGGGACACCCCCGCCGCCGCGTCGGCGATGGACATTATCGCCCCCCCGTGGACCACGCCCCCCACGTTCCAGAAGCGCTTATCTACCGCCATCTCGAAAGTCGCCCACCCGCGTCCCAGCCCGGTCACCTGCAGGCCCATGTGCTGGTAGAACGGGGAGTTATCGACCCTGTCACGGATAATCGCCCTGTAGGTCTCCTCCTCCTGGGCGCTACACGCGCCCCAAAGCCTCTTCCCGGCACCCAACTCCGTCACCTATGCTCCCTGAACCACGCGATAGCGTCTTCCAGGCCCTCATCGATTTCAACCTCCGGCGCCCATCCCAGGAGTCTCATGGCCAGGCCTATGTCGGGCCGCCTCTGAAGCGGGTCATCAACAGGCAGCGAGGCAAACGTCATCGGCGACCGCGAGTGCACTTTCTCCCTGATGCGCCCCGCCAGGTCTATCACCCTCATCTCGTTGGGGTTCCCGATATTGATCACCCGCCCGCCGGCCTCTGGCGTGAACATCGCCAGCGTCAACCCCCGGACCATGTCACTCACGAAGCAGAAACTCCTGGTCTGGCCCCCGTCACCATAGATGGTAAGGGGCTCTCCATCCAGGGCCTGGCAGATGAAGTTGGGTATGACCCTTCCATCATTGCTCCGCATGCGGGACCCGTAGGTGTTGAAGACCCTCACTACTACCACGTCCGTCTCGTACTCGCGCTCGTAGGACTTGCAGAGCGCCTCGGCGAAGCGCTTGCCCTCGTCGTAGCAGGAGCGAGGTCCGATCGGGTTCACGTTGCCGAAGTAGTCCTCCCCCTGGGGGGAGACCTGTGGGTCGCCGTATACTTCCGAAGTGGAACTCATCAACATCCTGGCCCCCCGCCGGCAGGCCAGTTCCAGACATCTCAGTGTGCCGATAGAGTTCGCCAGCATCGTCTTGATGGGCATGTTGCTGTAATCCATCGGGCTGGCCGGGCTGGCTAGATGGAATATAAAATCGACATCATAGTCCATCGGCTCCTCGACATCGCCCTCCACCATAATAAAATCGGGGTTGCCAAGCGCGCCTTTCAGGTTGGCGCGGTCCGCAGTGACGAGGTTGTCCAGGCATGTCACCTTATGCCCTTTTCCCAGCAATGCGTCGCACAGGTGCGAGCCGATAAACCCGGCCCCCCCTGTTACCAGGACCTTTCTTCCCGCCTTACTCATCTCTTCATTCCCTTCTCGCTTGCCATCGCATGCACCTACTCGCCCACCGCATGCACCTACTCGCGCTCACGAGACCGGCCCGCCACCGGCGCGGCCGTTCCCTCCAATCGCCCCGCGAGTGCCTCTCTCGAGTGAGAGTGTATAGAACTTATCCGATATGGCCTATTTTGTCATCTTCCAGGCTTAGTGCCCCCCTGTCACTCCTGTGATAGAATACTTGCCGTAATGAGTGAACATCACTCGAAGAAACGCGCCGCCCGGGCGCTCAGGGCTTCTCTGGCGGCGTTGCTCCTGGCGGCCCTTGCCCCGCTCCTGCTAACCGCTGCGATCATCGCCTACGTTGGCCTCCGGTACCGGAATCCCCCGAGAACACCGCTCTCTCACCTGTCGTATACGGACCGCGTGCCGGGGGTGAAGACGATGTTCGAGGTTATGGAGTCGCTCCGGGCGATACCTTTCAAATCCCAGCTCCCCAAGGCAGTCGCAGCCGTAGCCCTGGCGGTTGCCGACCTTGTCCCGGTCTTGCTCGACACCGTCCGGGCCACCGCCGGCGCGATCTACCCGTACCCTGAGCCGTTCGAGCCGGTCATGATACAATCGCCGGACAACACGCCGATATGCGGGCTTCAGGCGATGCAGCGGGGCCCGGGGCCTGCGGTCATCTTCGTCCACGGGCTTTTCGAGAACAAGAACACCCGCTCGGTCCAGGCCATGGCGCTACGCGCGTTCTTCAGTTGGGGCTTTCACGTCTTTGTCGTGGATCTGCGGAACTTCGGTGATTCCAGCCGCTTCTCCGACGCGCCTATGAGCTGGGGGTTCAGGGAGTCCGACGACGTTCTCGCGGTGGCCCGGTACCTTTGCTCCCTCGAGCAGGTGAGCACCGTCGGGGCCTGCGGCATCAGCATGGGCGCGGCCTCGGTGCTACTCGCCGCCGGCAGGTCCCGCCTGGACGAACCCCTCGGGGGGGGCGTTATCGCCCTCAACGGCTACGCTGACGCAGCCAGGGCCGTTGAGCATATCTCAACGCTTCCCGGTTTCTCCATCGAGCGGTTCACCACCTGGCTCGCGTTTCGCTTCCTGCTCCTTCTGAAGACCCTCTCCGGAGGTCCCCGGCCCATTAGCGACCTGAGGACCTATACCCGCGAGGTCTCGAGCCAGTACTACGAGATAAGCGACAGGGACCTGTACCGGAAGGCGAGCCCGATCAAGGCCGTGGGTGATATAGAGGTGCCATGCCTGATAATCCATTCCACCGACGACCAGGTGATACCGGTCGGCGAGGCGGAGGACCTTCTCGCAGCGGCGATTGATAACCCCATGGTGGGGTCCCTAATCACTCCGTCCGGCGGGCATGCCCTCTACCGCGCGACATCCCGCCGGTGGTTCTACATGATCCTGGAGACGTTCTTCTCCTACTGGGGGGAGTTCAGTGAAGGCGGCGAATCCGGCCAGGCGGGCATCAGCAGCATAGAGGCGTTCGGGAATCCCGACAACTGAATAAACCCGTATGCCGGGACAGGGGGGTCCAAGGTCAACCACCCCTCCCTGACGGGAAGGGGCTTGAGAAAGCCCCTGGTTGACTAGAGGGCTTAACGGAGGCGTTATGCAGAAGTTACCGGCGAGAAATACATACACACCCAGGAATGCATCCCAAGTTCCTGGCTCTGTGGCCTGTTATCTAAACAGTCCGTTAGGGGTAATGGACAGTGAGGCAGGCTTAAAAACCCCGGATAACAACCTCGATGGGACTCTAACTCCGGCGGGAGGGCAGGACTTGCGAGTACCTGCCGTAAACGCAAACCCCTCCTTTCCAGGGAGGCTTAACCGCCTCCTGGGAAACGACGCCGAAAGGCTTGACATAAGACGAGATTGCCAATTATCTGAAAGGAGGGAGTCGGCTTTCCTCCCTGCCCTGAAGGGCGGGGTCTCCAGCCGACAAGAAATATGAAAACCGGTGGCGGGAGCGGCGCGGCGGGCTCCGTCCCCAAGACAATGGAGATACCGCCAGGGCTTTCGGTCATGGACGACGGCAAGCCGTTCTTCTTCGAGGGGGGCAAGGTGGGTTGCCTTCTCCTGCACGGCTTCACCGGCACCACCTCGAGCATGAAGCCTATGGGGGAGTACCTTGCCGGGAAGGGACTCACCGTCCTGGGGCCCCGGCTGCCTGGCCATGGCACCGACGTCAAGGACATGGGGCGCTGGTCCCACAATGACTGGACCCGTACGGCCGAACTGGCGCTGTCGGAGCTTCAAGGGGCCTGTGACGACGTCTTCGTATCCGGCCTGTCGATGGGGGGAACTCTCACACTCTACCTGGGCGAACGGTTCTCGGAGGGCATCGCGGGAATAATGCCTATCTGCACCCCGGTGTTCATGAAAAACCCCGCTCTCAAGCTGGTCCCGGCCTTGAAGTACCTGGTAGGCGCCTTACCGGGCCCGGGGAACGACCTCAAGGACCCGGACGCCCGTGAGGTCGCCTACGAGAAGCTCTCGGTAAAGGCCCTCCACGAGCTTGTCAAGTTGATGAAGTTGGTCCACGACAACCTTGACAGGGTAACGGTTCCGATAAGGGTATTCCAGGCGCGAGACGACCACGCCGTGCTCCCGGAGAACGCGCCGTACATCCTCGAGCACGTCGGCTCCACCGACAAGGAACTCATCTGGCTGGACAACTCTTTCCACGTTGCGACCCTTGACTTTGACAAGGAGAAGATATTCGAGGACAGTTGCCGCTTCATCCGTGAGAACGCGGGCTAACGGGCGGGTTTTGATTTGGTTACACTTTACTGCCAGAGATGCAAGGTTCCGCGAATGCTCGTAGCCGAGCACGACTGGGGCTCGAACGGCACAATCTTCCTTTCCCGAGACCCCACACACCGGATGGTCATAATCGACAACGTGGCTCTCACCAACATCCTTTACTCCATATCCGAACGAATAGGAATGCCACTTGACAACATCATTATTGAGGCTAAGCGAAAGAGCGGCAAGCACTTCATGGACACGGTGCTCTCGGGCATCAAGGGCGTTATCGCGCGCAACCTGATAAGCGCCCGGGTCTACCAGCAGATGAGCAAGCAGGTGTCCATGCTGGGCCTGGGGAACGCCGAGGTTATCTCCTACAAGCGGCAACGCTTTCTCGAGGGCCTTGCCACCGACGCCTACAACGCGCCGGCACTTTCGGGCGACATCTGCGGGGCCTTCGAGAGCGTCGAGAGATGCAAGGCCGACGCCCGTTTCGAGCACCTGGAAAACGGGAGTATACGGATCCAGGTCAACCGAGTCGACCGGCGGCGCCCCGAGTACCAGGACCGCTTTTCCTACAGGCCCCCGCCCGCACTGCCAGGCGAAAACATCTTCGAGCTCTGCCCTGCCTGCAAGGCTCCGCTGGAGCTGGGGCGCCAGTACACGTTCGACATGGACCGGGGGCTGGTAGGCGAGGTGAAAACCGGGCACCGAGCCGTGCTGACGGGCGTTATGACGTTGAACAACCTCTTCGGCGAGCTGGAGAAGGAGCTCGGTGAAGAGATCCCCCGCCTTATCATGACCATCGAGAGGGAGAGGGTGAAGGAGCTCATCGCCGGCAAAGAAAAAGACCTTGACTTCACCGAGGCGGGCTATCACCGCTACATGAAAACCCTCCAGTTGAGGGGCATGGGCAATGGGCGCAACGTCACGATCGATGACGGCCGGGTGGTGGCCCGTGTCGACAACCCGTACTACGAGCCTCTCATCGCCGGTTTCCTGGCCGGATTCTACGAGGTGGCAAGCGGCGCTCCGGCCGCCGTTCAGTGGACCCCGGCGAACCGTGGTTACACTGACGTGTCCCTCGGCCCGGCGTAGGCCGGCCCGCACAGATGACCCGCGGCCTACCCTATTGACAAGACGGCCTGCTGCGCTCATCATTTATCTCTTGGTATGCTGAAGACACAGATAATGAAGATGAGCGAACTGAAGAAAGCTACGTATGCTACCGCGTTCGCGGTGGGCGTGGCCCTGGTGTGGCTGTACTTCTGCATCTTCCGGGTCTCCAACGCCACCACGCTGGTCATACTGTTAAGCGCCGCCATCCTCACCGTGTTCTCGATCATCTCGACCAGCAAGCTTCGATACCTGCTCCTTCTCTTTCTTTCCGCCGCCCTGCTGCTGTTCATGTTCATCCGGCGGGAGGGCAGCACACTCTTCATGCTCTCAGTGGTAGCCCGTTTCGCCGTCTACGGCCTCCTGATCGCCTTCTTCGGCACTCTGCTCAGCCAGGTCACCCAGAGGATGTACCTGGACATGCAGCGTGTCGCCTCCGAGCGGGAGGAGGCCCTCTCCCAGTCCCGCCAGTGGCTTGCCCGCCTGAACGCCCTTGTGAGGGTCATCAGCGCCATTAGCACCAAGAACCGCCTGAGGGAGATATTCACCGAGAGCCTGAAGGAGGCGAGAAAGGTCTTCAACGCGGACTCGGGCCTCATCTACAGCGTGAACCGCGAGACCGGCAAGCTGTCGGTTGTAAGCTCGTTCGGGTACCGGCCGGAGATCCTGGAGAAGATGAAGGAGAAGGGTATAGGCGATATCTCCTCCTGCCTGGCCTGCCAGCAGATGGGCACCGTGGCGGTGGACGACCTGGCCACCGACGAGAAGTGCCAGAACCTTGCCAGGGTCAACACCGGTTCCTGTATATGCCTCCCCATCACCAGTGGCGACACCCTGTGGGGGGTGCTACACATACGGCGGCGCTACCCCGACGCCTTCACCCCGGAGGGCATTCAACTGGCGCAGGCGATGACCTACCAGTTCGGGCTGGCTATGCAGAGGGCCTCCTTGTTCGATCAGATCAACCTCCTGGCTATTACCGACCCCCTCACCGGGCTCTACAACTACCGAAAGCTCGGCCGCGACCTCCCGCGGGAGTTCGTGAGGTCCGAGCGCTACCAGCACCAGTTCTCATTCATCATGGCCGACATCGACCACTTCAAGAGTTTCAACGACACCTACGGCCACCAGGCGGGCGATGCCGTTCTCCGCGGGGTTGCCCGGGCCATGGAGAAAGGCCGCCGTGAGGTAGACAGGGTTTACCGGTACGGGGGTGAGGAGTTCTCCATTCTCCTTCCTGAGACCGATTGGCCTGAGGCCCTCGAGGTGGCGGAGAAGATCAGGAAGTCCGTGGAGTCGCTGGCCGTGGAGGCCGAGGACGGGGAGGGGCCCCTCAAGGTCTCCATCAGCATGGGGGTGGCGGCGTTCCCGGGGGATAGCGGCGAGCCGGAAGGGCTTATCGGCGCCGCCGACGAGGCGCTCTACGCCGCCAAGGAATCTGGCCGCAACAGGACCCTCACCTACGCCGAGCTGGTAATAGGCCCCCGGGAGCGGGCGCGCCCGGACAAACCCGCTGTGTAAGCCAACCCTCCCTCAAAAACGCAAGATGGGCCCCAAACGCAAGAAACGCCCCTTCGCAGTTGCATTACGGACATCGACTCGAGTAGAAAGTCGAACCGGTTTTGTTTGACCGCTGTTTGTCTAACAGGAAGGGGTCTTCTAGCCATAACGTTTATTCTCGGACAGCGCTTAGAGGCCTTACCCCACCTGGTGACGATCTTGTGTTGCGTTGCCGCAGCCGGGTCAGGCCCCTTTAGCGGATTGCCAGGGTTTCCTCTACCGGGAGCCCCATCTGCTTGGCCATGAGGATGAAATCGTGGGGCTGGTTGGAAGCCTTCAGCGCGGTGCTGAAATCGACCAGGCCATCGGCGTAGAGAGATACCAGCGACTGGTTGAACGTCTGCATCCCGTAGAACTCGCCGTCGGAGATAACCTCCCGCATGATGCTGGTCGGCTCCTCATTGAGAAGGCACTCGGCCAGCCTGCCGTTCATCACCATCACCTCGACGGCCGGAACCCGCCCGACGCCGTCGCTCCGGCGTAGCAGTATCTGGCTTACAACGCCGGCAAGCGTGCTGGTCAACGTTATTCGCACCTGCTTCTGCTGAATGGGCGGGAAGAAGTCGATCATGCGGTTGACCGTTTCGGTGGTGTCCTGGGTATGGAACGTCGAGACCACCAGGTGCCCGGTCATCGCGATGTTCATGGCGGACGTGACCGTCTCCACGTCCCTCATCTCGCCTATCAGGATCACGTCCGGGTCCTGCCGGGTAATGTGCCTCAGCGCCTCCCTGTACGAGTCGGTGTCGGTACCTATCTCCCTCTGGTGCACGATGCACTTCTTGTCCATATGGAGTATCTCTATGGGATCCTCGATGGTGACGATGTTCAGCCGCTTGTTCTCGTTCAGCCAGTCTACCATCGAGGCCAGCGTGGTTGTCTTGCCGCTGCCGGTGGGCCCCGTGACAAGCACCAGGCCGCGTGCCTCGTCGGCCAGCCGCTTGAGCACCGGGGGGAGGCCGAGCTCCTCGAACGTCGGGATCTTTTTGGTAAGCACCCGCCGAATGGATATCCCCACGGTCCCTCGCTGCTTGAAGATGTTGGCCCTGAACCTTCCCAGCCCCGAGACACTATAGGCGAAGTCAGCCTCACTGGTTTCGTGGAAGGCGCGCGCGTGCTTCTCGTCCATGAGGGAGAACGCGATCTCCACGATGTCCGTGGGGGACAGGACGGGAAAATCGGCCTCGAACAACGTGCCGTCGACCCTCAAGTAAGGCTGGCTTCCCGCCTTGAGGTGCGCGTCGGAAGCCTTCTGCTCCACCGCCAGCGCCAGTAGCGCATGAATATCCACGGTTACCGCCTCTCAAGTATGTTCCGTTACTCGCCCTGCGCCTCTTTTCGCCCGGCCTTTTCCTATACGCCCGCCAGGCTTGCCGCCCGGCTGATTACCTCGCCGGCCTGCTCGGCACGCGCCGTTGCTTGGGCCGCCTCGTCCTTCCCGTGGACCTCCACTCCCGCAAGTGCGCCTGTCGTCTGCACCACGGAACGAGCCATGGCCTCGAGATTGTATCCGCCCTCAAGGGTCACAATGAGTCTACCATTACAGCATTCTCCCGCCAAACCAAGGAGAAGTTCCGTAATCTTCCTGTAGGAGGCGTCGTTGAGGCGCATCGAGCACAGAAGGTCTCCGGCGTGGCTGTCGTAGCCCGCGGAAACCATCACCATGTCCGGGTCAAACCTCCGGCCCGCGGGGATGATCACCTTCTCGAAAGCCTCCAGGTAATGCTCCTCGCCGGTACCGGCCGGGAACGGGAAGTTCATGGTGTACCCCTCCCCCTTGCCCTGGCCCGTCTCGTCGACCGCGCCGGTCCCGGGGTAGTGGGGGTACTGGTGCAGCGAGACATACATGACCGAGGGGTCCTTGTAGAACACCTCCTGTGTCCCATTTCCGTGATGGGCGTCCCAGTCCACTATCATGATCCTGTCCAGGCCTCTCCTGGATATCGCGTAGCGCGCCGCGATAGCCACGTTGTTGAATACGCAGAAACCCATTCCCCGGCTGGGTAACGCGTGGTGCCCCGGCGGCCTCACCATGCAGAACGACCGCGAAAACTCGCCGTCCAGGCACCCGTCGACGCTGTTCACCAGGGCGCCGGCTGCACGTAGCGCCGCCCTGAAGGAAGCCTCCGAGAGTGTCGTGTCCATGTCAAGCTGACCCCCACCCCTCTCGGATACCCGCTGAACCTGCTCGATGTACCTGGTGGAGTGTATAAGCCCGATATCTCTCAGGGTGGCATCGGTGGGTGACCTGACCTCCACCACGTCCAGGAGTCCCGACTCCCCGAGGGCGCTGAGGGACGCCTGCAGCCGCTCCGGCCTCTCGGGATGCCCGAAGCCGGTCCGGTGCTCCTCAAAGATAGGGTCGAAGAAAATAACAGCCTCTGACACCTTCCTCCACTTTCCCCCGGTTCGATAAGAAAGGCCCCTTCTCGGGGCCTTTCCGATATTCTATGAACCAGGCAACTCTAGGGCCTGACCGCCCCGCAGTAGTTCCTGCGCGCGGAAAGCGAAGCCACCCTCACCACGTCGCCGGAGCTCGGCGCGTGGATATAGCTGCCGCCGCCGGCGTAGACCCCTACGTGCCCCCAGCCGCGGAAGCCCACGATGTCTCCCGGCGCCATCTGGCTGACACCCACGCTCGTCCCGCTACTCCTCTGGGCGTACGAGCTATGAGGAATGTACTTACCCGCCCCGACCCGGTAGCAGTACTGGACCAGCCCGGAGCAGTCAAACGAGCTGGGGCCGGCCGCCCCCCAAGCGTACGGCTTCCCCAACTGGTCATAGGCGACTCCTACGACCCCGCCGTTCGGCGCGCCCGGCGGCCTGGTTGGCGTTGGGTAAGGGTTAGTCGGGTTGCTGGTCCAGGAGGAGGAAGAGGAAGAGGAAGACGACGCCTCCGCGAGCCGCGCCTCCATTGCCTGCTTGATCTGGGTCTCGACTCCAGCCAGCTTGCCCTTAGCCCCGGCCAGGTCTTTCCCTACAGAGGCCTTACTGGCGGAAAGCTCTTTTCTGGCAGCCTCCTGCTCGTTCTCCCTCTCCGCCAGCGCGTTCCTTGCGGCCTCCAGGCTGGCCTTGGCGTCCTTCACGTCGCGGACCAACTGTGCGTCCTTGCTGCTCAGCTTCTTGGCAAGGTCCATTCCCACAAGGAACTCGTCGAAGTTGCCGGCGTTCACCACAACGTCGAGGAAGCGGTTATGCCGGGTCACGTACATCGCCCTCACACGGCTGTTGAGCCTGCCCTTATTCTTCGCGAGCTCAGCCTCGGCCGCGGTCAGGGCCTCCTCGTTCTGCTGGATCTCGGCCCGCGTCCGCTCGATCTTGTAACAGGCGTAGTTGTACCTCTCCACCGCGTCCTCAAGCCTCTGCTGAACGACTTCTACGTCCTTCTGCGCGTCAGATTTCTGCTGGTCGAGCGGCTGGGCCGCTACCCACGGCGACATTGCCACCGCAAGTACTAAAATAAGTCCTGCTGTAATGAACATTACCGTTCTTGGCTTTTTCCAGGTGATGCTATCAAACCCCCTATATTGCTCTCTCCCTGTCTTAGAACCAGGTAATTATACAGAGAGGTCCCGGCTGCTGCAACATCCTCTTGTTCCTGAGTAAAATCCGGAACATTTTAACATACCGCGCCTCGGTCCGCAAACGAGCCTCGCGCTTGTTCCTTAATTCGACCGCCGGCCGCCTGTTACCTTTCCGGGAGCGCGGCACGCCCGCCTCCTCCACCGTCCCCTCAGCCCCCCGGAACCCCGGAACGCCTCCCCAGGAGCCCGAGCTCAAAGGATACCGTTTCCCGGTGGGTGAAACTATATATTGAGACATAACGCGCTTGAGTGCCGATATACGGCCCGGCGGGCCCAGGGTCTGAACGCTGGAGGTGATAGGTTGAACAAAGAACTCGTGTTTCCGTTCGCCGCGGTGGTGGGGCAGGAACGGGTGCGGCTCGCCCTCCTGTTGAACGCGGTCAGCCACCAGGTCGGCGGGGTCCTCATCAGGGGCCGCCGTGGCACAGCGAAGTCCACGCTGGTGCGCGGACTCGCCCACCTGCTGCCCGAGATCGATGTTGTAACCGACTGCCCGTTCTCGTGCGACCCGCAGGACATCGAATCGCTGTGCGGTCCATGCACCGGGAACCTTGCGCTGGAGGGGACCCTCCCCGGCAGCCGGGACCGCATGAAACTCGTGACGCTGCCCCTGAATGTAACCGAAGAGATGGTCGTCGGCACTCTTGATATTGAGAAAGCGCTACGCCAGGGGGAGAAGAGCTTCGAGCCGGGAATCCTGGCCCGCGCCAACAGGTCCATCCTCTACGTGGACGAGGTCAACCTTCTCGAGGACCACATCGTGGATATCCTGCTCGACTCCGCGGCGATGGGGGTTAACGTGGTGGAGAGAGAGGGGATATCTTTCCGGCACGGCGCGCGCTTCATCCTGGTAGGCACCATGAACCCCGAGGAAGGTGACCTGAGGCCCCAGCTGGAAGATCGCTTCGGCCTCTGCGCCGATGTTGACCCCCGGGTCACCGCCGGGGAGCGGTCCGAGATACTGAGGCGAAACCTGCAGTTCAGCAGAAACCCCCTGGAGTTCGAATCCCGGTGGCATGCCGCTCAGGAAGAGCTAAGGGGCAAGCTGTTGGCCGCCCGCGAGCGTTACCCGGAGGTGGATATTCACGAGGGCCTGCTTGACCTGATTGCAGCCATCGTCGACCGAGCCGGGGCTGACGGCCATCGCGCCGACCTCTCGATGCTCTACGCGGGCAGGGCCCTCGCCGCGCTGGAGGAATGCGACCAGGTTCAGGCCGAGCACCTGGCAAGGGTCGCCGTGCTTTCGCTCGGCCATCGTCTCCCAAGGGGGCCCCTGGGCAGCAAAGACACCGGGCAAGCTGACGTCACCGCGCTCGTCGGCGCTCTCCTTAAGGAATACACCGGCGGCGAAAAACCGCCGGAGAAGGGCTCTTGCGACGGGAAGACGGGTAAGGGACTCCAGTTGGAAACCGGGCCTTCTCCCGATCCGCCGGACACCTCGCCGGAGGAATCGTTTAACGAGGTCACCATTCCCCGCGCCGCGACCGCGCTCGCCGGCGGCCGCAGGGGCCCGGCAAAGGTACAGGACTCCAGGGGGCGCTACTGCCGCAGCACGCCGCCGAACGGCCACCGCCTCCCCCTCACCGCGTCGGATATCGCCATCGACGCCACAATCAGGTCATCAGCCCTGCGGGGCGGCGGCGAGGATGGTAAGCCGGAGGTCCTCCCCGAGGACCTCAAGGTAAAGGTCCGAAAGCGGAAGTGCGGGGCCTCGATAGTCTTCGTGGTGGACGCCAGTGCCTCTATGGGCGCACGGAAAAGGCTCGACGCGTCCCGGGAGGCGATCCTCTCACTCCTGGTGGAAGCATATCAGAAGCGCGACCGGGTGGGCCTCGTCGTTTTCAAGGACGACTCGGCCCAGTTGGTCCTGAGCCCCACCTCGAGCACCGTCCTCGCCAGCAGGCTTCTCTCCGAACTCACACCCGGCGGGACCACGCCCCTTTCCCACGGGCTGGCCCTCGGATACCGGGTCCTCAACCGCGAGATGTCACGCACCCCTCAGCCCTCCCCTTTCCTGGTCCTCATCTCCGACGGCGGGGGAAACGTGACCATCGGGTCGGGCAACCCGATGAGCGAAGCGCTCCATATCGCGGGGGATATCCGTGATAGGGGCATCCACTCGGTAGTCCTGGACAGCGCACCCACTCGACGGGCCGTGCACGGAGAGAGCCGGAAGCCCGCCGCCCGTAGAATCGCCGATGCCATGGGCAGCTCCTACTTTCCCCTGCGCAACATGAACGGAGAGGTAATCGTTAGCAAGTTGGCCCAATCAACCGGTGTGCATCTCGAAAAGCAGCCCCAGGCATCCCACTGACTCGCCGGCGGCACGCCGTCGCGATGAGCCACGCAATTTGCCACCTCCAACCCGTTAACATACAATATTCAACGCCGCCGGCACCGTACGAGGGTTGAAATGATAATCGCGAGCAAGCTTGTCAAGATCATCGAGAAGAACTCGGATATAATCGCCGACAGGTGGGTCGAAGACGTGTCCACACTGCAGTACACGCGCTCGTACTGGACCGTCCCCCCCGACGAGCTTCACGAACGAGCGGCGAGTGTCTGCAGGAGGATGGGATACTACCTCGGCCGCACGCTCCCCAAGGAGAAGCTGGCGGCGTTCTACCGGCAAATGGGCAAGGCGCGGCGTTCCCAGGAGTACCCCATCGAGGAGGTCGTCATGGCCCTTCTCCTGCTGAAGCGCCATATATGGCTCTTCGTCCTGCAGGAGGGGCTGCTGACCACCAACCTGGAGCTTTACCAGGCACTGGAGCTGAACAACCGGGTGGTGCTCTACTTCGATCGGGCGATCTACTACGCGACCCAGGGGTACTTCGAGGAAGAGGAAAGAGAAGAAGCCAACCTTCCACCAACCACTTGAGGCACGACTCTCAGTCGCGCTCCCGGCGGACTCGAGAGCGCTTACTCGGGAACGGTCCCCGGTGGCCCTCCTTTCTGTTCACCGGTAACCCGCACCGCCACCACCTCCAGGCTGCCGTGGTCGGCCTTTCTGATCAGCATTTTCACCCTTGTCCCCGGCGCCAGGCGGGAGGCGATATCCTGACCGCCGCCGTGCTCGGGGGCCTCACGCTTCACTGCTTCTCCACCCCCGGCGGTCGGCGGCTGCGGCACCTGCTGCCGCACCGGCTCCTGCTGGTTCCTCTTTCCCGGCCCTTTCATGGTCAACAAACCCTCCTTCATGGTGGCAACCGCGGCGTTCGTGCCGTATCTCCTGCACTATTATCCACCCATTACGTTAAACCGGATTTAACACAGTGTTGAAATACTGTTAATCTAATGTGGGGGTCGTTCACGGTCTCACCGCATAGGAGGTCGTAGTGACTAATCGGATTCTCGTTATCGGGGATGAAACGGCAGCGGACCAGGTAGGCGGAAACCTTCGCCTGGAAGGCTTCGACGTAGAGACAGCGCCGGGCG
>Ga0180014_1000326_pt1 | contig 13977 bp, 8 predicted proteins | sample KR13_S1_MetaG_FD_116507 | JGI IMG/M metagenome (GOLD analysis project Ga0180014, IMG submission 116507) | Groundwater microbial communities from the Olkiluoto Island deep subsurface site, Finland - KR13_S1_MetaG | ecosystem: Environmental > Aquatic > Deep subsurface > Groundwater | place... | reverse complement strand
TTGTTCAGCACCTTGGTGATGGCCGCGGTCAGCATCGTCTTCCCGTGGTCGACGTGACCGATGGTGCCCACGTTGATGTGGGGCTTCGTCCTCTCGTACTTCTCCTTGGCCATAGCGCCTCCTAATGTCCTTTGGCTCTGGCAATAATCTCCTCGGAGATCCCCGCGGGAACCTCCTTGTAACGGAAGAAATCCATGTGATACGTCGCCCTTCCCTGGGTAAGTGACCTCAGATCGGTCGCGTACCCGAACGTATTCGCCAGGGGAACAAACACCAAGAGTTGCTGGCTTCCCAATCCGGTTACTACGTTCTCAATCCTTCCCCTTCGGCTGTTTATGTCTGAGATAACGTCACCAACATAATCCTCGGGAACCGATATCTCCATGCGCATTATCGGCTCCAGGATCACCGGCCCCGCGGAGCGGACGGCGTCTTTCAAGGCCATCGATCCCGCGACCTTAAACGCTATTTCAGACGAATCTACCTCGTGAAACGACCCGTTGATCAGCTTGACCTTGAAGTCCACCAACGGGTATCCGGCCAGGGGGCCGGTCGTCGCGGCCTCCTGGATTCCCCGGTCAACCGCCGGTAGGTACTCCTTCGGTATCTCTCCTCCGTGTATCTTGTTCTCAAACTCGTAACCGGCGCCGCGTTTCATCGGCTCCAGTTCTATGGTGACATCCCCATACTGCCCGCGCCCCCCACTCTGCTTCACGAACCTCCCTCGGACCTTGGTCGCGGGCCTGCTTACCGTCTCGCGGTAGGAAACCTGTGGCTTGCCCACATTCGCGTCCAACTGGAACTCGCGAAGCAGTCGGTCCACCACCACCTCCAGGTGGAGCTCGCCCATGCCACTGATTATCGTCTGCCCGCTTTCCTCGTCCAGGCTCACACGGAACGTCGGGTCCTCCTCGGAAAGCCGCCTCAGAGACTCCGCCAGCTTTTCGGATTCGATTTTCGTCTTGGGCTCTATCGCCACCGATATCACCGGCTCGGGAAAGATCATCGGCTCGAGCAGTATCGGATGGGACGGGTCACAGATCGTATCTCCCGTCTTCGCCATCTTGAACCCCACGCCGGCGACTATGTCCCCGGCGAATACCATCTTCACGTCCTCGCGGCGATTGGCGTGCATCCGGAGTATTCGCGCTATTCGCTCCTTGCGCCCTGTTGACAGGTTCAATACGAAATCCCCTGTGGAAAGCGCCCCGGAGTACACCCGGAAGTAGACCAGCTTTCCCACGTGTTCATCGGTCTGGATCTTGAACGCAAGGGCCGCGAAAGGCGCCTCCTCAGAGGCGGGCCTTTCTTCCATCTCGTGGTTATAAGGGTTCTCACCTTCCACCGGTGGAACATCCATCGGGGAGGGAAGGTACTCCACCACCGCGTCCAGCAGCGGCTGCACCCCTCTGTTCCGTAATGCCGCCCCGCAGAGTACAGGGACCACGGCGGCCGAAACGGTACCGGTCCGGATCGCCCGACGTATCATCGGGGCGGTTATCTCCTCGCCGTGCACGTAGGCCTCCAGCATATCGTCGTCGAACTCGGCGACCTGCTCAATCATCAAGTGACGCGCTTCTTCCGCTTTTCCCCTCATATCCCGCGGGATCTCCTGCTGGCTCAACTCCTCGCCCATCTCGCCGGACCAAACCACCGACATCATCGTTACCAGGTCGATAACCCCGGTAAACGTCTCCTCGATTCCCACCGGCAGTTGCACCGCTACCGGTGTCGACTCCAGCCGTTCTTCAATCATCCTGATATTGCGCTCGAAGCTCGCGCCCAGCCTGTCCATCTTGTTGACGAAGCATATCCTTGGCACTCCGTACCGGTCGGCCTGCCTCCATACGGTTTCCGTCTGGGGCTCAACGCCTTCCACCGCGTCAAATACAGCCACCGCTCCATCAAGCACCCTTAGCGATCTCTCAACCTCGATTGTAAAGTCCACGTGCCCGGGCGTATCTATTATGTTTATACGACAATCTTTCCACTGGCATGTCGTCGCAGCCGAGGTTATGGTTATACCGCGTTCCTGCTCCTGGGCCATCCAGTCCATCACCGCGGTGCCGTGGTGCACCTCGCCGATCTTGTAAGTTTTGCCCGAATAGTACAGAATGCGTTCCGTGGTGGTGGTCTTGCCCGCGTCGATATGGGCCATTATGCCGATATTTCTGATCCGGTCCAGCGGGCAACTCCTCTCGGTTTTATTGCTCATCGCATTCACCCGGGCATCCCGCTTCTTGACTGTCGCGGTCTTCATGCCTTGCTTACCACCGGTAGTGGGCAAATGCCTTGTTCGCCTCAGCCATCCGGTGCAGATCCTCCTTTTTCTTAACGGAGTAACCGGTGCGATTCGCCGCATCCAGCACCTCCGCCGTCAACCTCTTGGCCATCGTCTTCTCCCTGCGTATGCGTGAGAAAGCCACTATCCACCGCACAGCGAGGGTTCGACTGCGCCTGGTCTTGACCTCAACCGGCACCTGGTACGTTGCTCCACCGACACGGCGCGACCTCACCTCGAGAAGCGGCCTTACATTATCCACCGCCTTCTGGAGGATACCCACTGGATCCACGCCTTCCCCCTGCCCTATGGTATTCAGTGCCTCGTACACCACTTTCTCCGCCTTGCTTTTCTTGCCTTTTATCATCACCTTGTTAATGAACTGCGCCACCAGAACGCTTTCATACACCGGGTCCGCCAGTATGCTTCTCTTGGAAACCGATCCTTTGCGTGGCATCAATCGCCCTCCGTGCCGTCCAGTGTCCCGTCTCACAAATACAATGGCATTCGAACGCCGCTGCATCCGCTCCTGCTGCGTTCCGCTCCTAGCGACGTACTCAGGGAGTACGCCTCAGTCGCGCGCCTTGCCGGCGCGGCGCACCGACGCTCTCGGTGCGTCACCGTATTTATGAGACGGAACACTACCTTTTCTTCTTGGTACCGTACTTGGACCTGCTCTGTGCGCGAACCTCTACTCCCGCGGTATCGAGCGCGCCACGTACAATCTTATACCGGACGCCGGGCAAGTCCTTGATCCTGCCGCCCCGTATCAGGACAATCGAATGCTCCTGGAGGTTGTGGCCCTCGCCGGGGACATAAGCAGTTACCTCGATTCCGTTGGTCAACCGCACCCGGCATATCTTGCGCAACGCGGAGTTCGGCTTCTTAGGAGTGGCCGTCTTCACCTGCGTGCAGACGCCTCGCCTCTGCGGGCAATTCTGCAAGGCGGGAGCAGCGGTCTTCTTCACCTTCCGCTTCCTGCCTTTTCTTACCAACTGGTTTATGGTCGGCACTACCTGCCTCCTGTTACGCCTTCCGGGCGTCCTCGCCCCCGCATGAGTCAGTTAACACGAAAAACGGCGCACAAGCGCCGAACGGTGAACATACCATCACTTCTCGATGGTGTCAACCTGTTCTTCGGCTTCCTCCTCGTCATTATCTTTTCCTATTTTCTCGAGGATACTCCTCGCGTCCTCCTCGATCGCAAGCTCGGGTAGCCGCTCCCCGGTGTATAGCGGCTCCCACTCATCGCCAATCGGCTTCACCTTGATGGAGCGGTACGGTCTCAATCCCGAGCCGGTGGGCACCAACTTGCCGAGTATGACGTTCTCCTTGAGGCCCTTCAGGTTATCCACCTTGCCGGAAAGCGCCGCGTCGGTCAGCACCCGGGTGGTTTCCTGGAACGAGGCAGCCGACAGGAACGAGTCTGTTGCCAGGCTGGCCTTGGTTATGCCCAGGAGTGTTTCCTTGAACTTTGGAGGCTCGCCGCCCTCCTCCACCACCTTGTTGCTCTCTTCCTCGAGCTTCATGTATTCCACAAGCTGCCCGGGAAGGAAATCGGAGTCGCCGGGCTCGGTGACTGAAACCCTCTTCAGCATCTGCCGAACCACAACCTCGATGTGCTTGTCATGTATATCTACCCCCTGGTCCTTGTACACCTTCTGTACCTCCTCGACCAGGTATCTCTGCACCGCCGCCCTGTCCACTATCTCCAGCAGGCGCTTGGGGTCCGCCGACCCTTCGGTGATCTGCTGCCCGGCGGAAACCTCGTCGCCGTCCTTCACCCGCAGCTTGAGGGCGGTGGATATCTTGTACTCGTACTCCTTTGCAGCCATCTTGCCGCTCTCGTCGAGTTGCTCACCGTGAAGTATCACGGTGTGCGTTTCACTCTCCCTGTCGGTGCTGATCTCTACCGTACCCCGGCTATCGAAAAGCTCCGCCTCGCCTTTTGGCTTTCTAGCCTCGAAAAGCTCCACCACCCGGGGCAGGCCGTGCGTGATATCACGCCGGGCACCGGTGTAGATACCCCCGAAGTGGAACGTCCTCATTGTAAGCTGGGTACCCGGCTCCCCGATGGACTGCGCCGCGATGATACCGACGGCCTCGCCCATAGGCACCGGCCCCCCGGTTGCCAGGTTAAGCCCGAAGCAAGCCGCGCAGACGCCATTCCTGGCGATGCAGGTAATGACCGATCTCACCAGGACCTCTTCCACCCCCGCGTCGACCAGCTTGGTCACGGCCTCACGGTCGATATCCTGGTTTGCCCCCAGTATCTTCTTGCGCTTGACCTTGACCGGCTCCAGTGTATTGCGCCCCATCAGGCTGGAGTTTATCTCTCCATCCACCTTGACGGGAACGATTATCCCACGGTCGGTGCCGCAGTCCTCCTCACGAACTATAACGTCCTGGTTCACATCCACCAGGCGCCGGGTCAGGTACCCCGAGTCCGCGGTGCGGAGCGCTGTATCGGCAAGCCCCTTGCGCGCGCCGTGGGTGCTTATGAAGTACTCCAGGACTGAAAGTCCCTCCCGGAAGTTCGAGGTTATGGGGGTGGTGAGTATCTCACCCTTGGGGTCCTCCACCAGGCCCTTCATTCCCGCCAACTGCTTTATCTGCTTTAGATCGCCCCTCGCCCCCGAGAGGGCCATCATGTATATGGGGTTGAACTTGTCGAAGTTGTCCTCCATCTTCTCCGCCACCTCGTCGGTGGCCCCGTGCCACACTTCCACCACGCGCTCGTGCCGCTCCGCCTCGGTGTAGAAGCCCCCGGCGAACTCTTCATCGATCTTCTCGATCTTCTTCTGGGCTTCACCGATTATCTCGGGCTTCTCCGGCGGGACATCTATGTCGCCTACCCCTATGGTGATGCCCGCCTTGGTGGCGTAGTGGAAACCGATCTCCTTGATGTTGTCCAGTATCCTGCTTATCACGTCCGAGTCGTATCCGGCGGCAACCTGCTCGACTATCTCGGCGATCTCTTTCTTGCCGAGGTCCCTGTTCTGGTAAGGGAAGTCGTCGGGCAGGGTGCGATTGAACAGGATCCTTCCCGGGGTGGTCTCGATTATCTCGCCGTTCATCCTGACCTTTACTATCGCCTGCAGGTCTACCTTTTCGAACTCGTAGGCCATTATCGCCTCGTTCGGGCCCGAGAAAACCTTGCCTTTGCCCCGGCCCCCGTCCATTGTCACGGTCAGGTAGTTGCAGCCAATGACTATATCCTGCGTCGGGCTTACGACAGGCCTTCCGTGTGCCGGGGACAGTATGTTATGCGAGGAGAGCATCAGTATCCTGGCCTCAGCCTGCGCCTCCGCTGAGAGAGGGAGGTGGATCGCCATCTGGTCACCGTCGAAGTCGGCGTTGAAGGCGGTGCATACAAGCGGGTGAATGCGGATGGCCTTCCCCTCCACCAGTTGCGGCTCGAACGCCTGGATGCCCAGCCGGTGCAACGTGGGGGCCCTGTTTAACAGGACCGGGTGCTCCTGGATAACCTTCTCCAGCACATCCCACACGATCGGCATCGTCCCGTCGATCATCCTCTTTGCGCCCTTGATGTTATGGGCGAAACCCAGGTCGACCAGACGCTTCATCACGAAAGGCTTGAATAGCTCCAGGGCCATCTGCTTGGGAAGCCCGCACTGGTGTAGCTCCAGTTCGGGTCCGACAACGATGACCGAGCGACCGGAGTAGTCCACCCTCTTGCCCAGGAGGTTCTGCCGGAACCGCCCCTGCTTGCCTTTGAGCATGTCGGTAAGCGACTTGAGCGGCCGGTTCCCCGGCCCGGTCACCGGCCTGCCCCTCCGGCCGTTGTCGAACAGCGCGTCTACCGCCTCCTGCAGCATCCGCTTCTCGTTGTTCACGATTATCTCCGGCGCGCCCAGGTCCAGAAGCCTCTTAAGCCGGTTGTTGCGGTTGATAACACGGCGGTAGAGGTCGTTTAAGTCCGATGTGGCAAACCGGCCGCCGTCAAGCTGCACCATGGGGCGGAGATCCGGCGGTATCACCGGGATCACGTCCATTATCATCGCTTCAGGCTTATTGTCGGTGTTGAGGAATGCGGAAACCACTTTGAGCCTCTTGGTAGCCTTGTTCTGCTTCTGCCCCTTGGAGGTGCGGATTGTCTCCCGTAGATCCTCGCCCTCCCTGGCCAGGTCCAGGTTCAGGAGCAGTTCCCGTACCGTTTCCGCCCCCATGCCACCCCGGAAATAGTCGCCGTAGCGCTCGCGCAGGTCGCGAAACTTCTGGTCCTCGTCGATAAGCTGCTTTGCCTCCAGGCCCTTGAACTCCTCAAACAACCCCTGGAGGTACTCCTTCTGTATCTCCAGTTGCTCGAGGCCGGCCTCTTTCTCCTCCTCCAGGGCCACGGCAAGCTTCTTGACCTTCTTGTCGTTCGCTGTCCTCTCCTTGCGAATCCTCGCCTCAAACCGCTTCTCGGTTTCGGCGATGCGCTCTTCCTTGGTCCTGGGGTTCTCCGCGGCCTTCTTCTTGAGCTCCCTCTTGATGGCGTTGCGTTCCCTGGTTTTCTCGGCCTCCATCTCGCTCATGTGGTCCTCGAGCGCTTTCTTTTCCTCCTCCAACTGTTCCTTGAGTTCTTCGTCCATCTTTCGACAGCTCTCTTCTAACTCGGCCTCGAGCTCACCTATCTCCTTCTCGAGACCCTCGGCCAGCGTGGGAAGGTCCTTCTCTCGCTTCTCCTCCTTCACGTCTATCACGATGTAGGACGCGAAGTAGAGCACCCTCTCCAGGCTCTTGGAGGAAAGGTCCAGGAGGTACCCCATACGAGAGGGAACTCCCTTGAAGAACCATATATGCGAAACCGGCGCGGCCAGTTCTATATGGCCCATCCGCTCCCTTCTAACCTTGGAGCGCGTCACCTCGACACCGCACCTCTCGCATATCATCCCCTTGAACCGCACCCGCTTCTTGTACTTCCCGCAGGAGCATTCCCAGTCACGGGTCGGCCCGAAGATCTTCTCGCAGAAGAGGCCTTCCTTCTCAGGCTTGAGGGTGCGGTAGTTGATCGTTTCCGGCTTCTTGACCTCGCCGTTGGACCAGTTCCTTATCTGTTTCGCGTTGGCCATGCCGATCCTCAGGCTGCTGAATTCATTTACGTCGAGCAACGACTACCTCCTCAAGAAATCCCCGGCGCCCTCGTCCTCTTCGGTGCCGGCAAACGGCTGGTTGGTTCGCAGATCCAGGCCCAGTTCCTCCGCGGTCCGGAAGACGTCCTCCTCCGTTCCCTGGATCTCTATCGGCTTTCCACCTTCGGACAGGACCTCGACATCGAGGCCCAGCGACTGCATCTCCTTCACCAGGACCTTGAACGACTCCGGTATACCCGGCTCCGGTATATTCTCGCCCTTGACTATCGCCTCGTAGACCTTGACCCTGCCTACCACGTCGTCGCTTTTAACAGTCAATAGCTCCTGGAGGGCGTAGGCGGCGCCGTAGGCCTCCAGCGCCCAGACCTCCATCTCACCGAACCGCTGGCCTCCGAACTGCGCCTTGCCCCCCAGCGGCTGCTGGGTCACCAGCGAGTAGGGGCCGGTCGAGCGGGCGTGTATCTTGTCGTCAACCAGGTGGATGAGCTTCAGCATGTATATGTAACCAACTGTTACATCGTTATCAAACGGCTCCCCGGTCCGGCCGTCGTACAGACGGGTCTTTCCACTGGCGGGGAGGCCCGCCTTCTTGAGCGACTTGACTATCTCATCCTCGGTAGCGCCGTCGAACACGGGGGTGGTCACGTAGTCGGGCCCCTCGGTCTTGAACCCCTCGTAGGCCGCCCATCCCAGGTGGGTTTCCAGCACCTGCCCGATGTTCATGCGGGAAGGGACCCCCAGGGGGTTGAGCACCATGTCCACCGGGGTCCCGTCCTCCATGAACGGCATATCCTCGATGGGCAGCACCTTCGCTATTACGCCCTTGTTGCCGTGGCGTCCCGCCAGCTTGTCTCCTTCTCTTATCTTCCGCCGCTTCGCGACATTCACCCTGACCAGTTGGTTGACGCCGGGAGAGAGCTCGTCGCCGGCCTCGCGGGAGAACTCCTTGACGTCCATCACCTTTCCGGACTCGCCGTGAGGAACCTTCAGTGATGTGTCCCTGACCTCGCGCGCCTTCTCCCCGAAGATCGCCCTGAGCAGCTTCTCCTCGGCGGTGAGCTCGGTTTCGCCTTTGGGGGTCACCTTTCCCACCAGGACGTCGCCCGCCTTTACCTTGGCCCCCACGCGTATGACCCCTACCTCGTCCAGGTCTCCCAGTACCTCCTCCTGAACATTGGGGATGTCGGAGGTTATCTCCTCGTCGCCCAGCTTGGTACTGCGGGCCTCGACCTCATGCTCCTCTATATGTATTGAGGTCAGTATGTCGTCGCGGACAAGCCTTTGGCTTACCACGATGGCGTCCTCGAAGTTGTACCCCTCCCAGGGCATGAACGCCACCAGTATGTTCCGGCCGAGGGCCAGTTCGCCCTCGTCGGTAGACGGTCCGTCGGCTATCACCTGGTTCCTTTTCACCTGCTCTCCGATCTCCACGATGGGGCGCTGGTTCACACAGGTACCCTGGTTTGAGCGCCTGAACTTGTGGAGCTCGTACGTTTCCTTCTTGCCGTTCCTGGCCTTCGTCTCGATGGTGTCCGCGTCAACGTAGGTCACCTTGCCCGCGGTCTTGCTGGAAACCACGTCACAGGTGTCCTTGGCGGCGCGGAACTCCATCCCGGTGGCCACCAGGGGGGCTTCCGGCCTGATTAGCGGCACCGCCTGGCGCTGCATGTTCGACCCCATGAGCGCCCTGTTGGCGTCGTCATGCTCCAGGAACGGTATGAGGGCGGTGGCGACACTTACCGTCTGGCGGGGAGACACATCCATGAAGTCGACCATCTTCGCGTCGACCGTGGAAACCTCCTCATTCAGTATGGGGGCGCGGCACAGGACGCGAGCGTTCTTGAACCTGCCCTTCTTCGTCAGCGGCGCGTTGGCCTGTGCGATTATGTACCCATCCTCCTCGTCGGCGGTCAGGTACACGATCTCGTCCGTGACAACCCCCTTCTTGACCTTCCGGTAGGGGGTCGTCAGAAAACCGAACTCGTTTATCTTGGCGTACGTCGACAGGTTACCTATGAGCCCGATGTTGGGGCCCTCCGGCGTCTCGATAGGGCACATCCGCCCGTAGTGCGAGGGGTGCACGTCTCTGACCTCGAAGCCGGCCCGCTCCCTGGATAGCCCGCCCGGCCCCAGGGCGGAGAGCCTCCTCTTGTGGGTCAGCCCCGCAAGCGGGTTTGTCTGGTCCATGAACTGGGATAGCTGGCTGGACCCGAAGAACTCCTTTATCGACGCCACCACCGGCCTGATATTGATAAGGGTCTGAGGTGTAATAGAGTCGACGTCCTGGGTTGTCATCCTCTCACGCACGACACGCTCCATGCGGGAGAGCCCTATCCGTACCTGGTTCTGTACCAGTTCACCCACGGTGCGGACCCGCCGGTTCCCGAAGTGGTCTATGTCATCGATGGTGCAACAGGTGCCCTTGCACTTCGGGCACTGACCCTCGCTGGGGGTTAGCTTCGCCCCGCAGTGCGGGCACCGGGAGGCGTGCAGGTTCACGATGTAGCGGACCGACTCCAGGATGTCCTCCCGGGTAAGAATGGTCACTTTCATGGGTATATCGAGCCCGAGCTTCTTGTTTAGCTTGTACCTGCCAACACGCGCCAGGTCGTAGCGCCGCTCGTTGAAGAAGAGGTTATCAAGGAGCCCCTGGGCGCTATCCACCGTGGGCGGCTCGCCGGGGCGCAGCTTCCGGTAGATGTCGATAAGCGCATCTTCCTGGTTCGTTGTGTGGTCCTTCTCCATGGTGGCCTTGATGCACTCCGCGTCCTCGAATATCTCCAGGAGTTTCTCATGGTCACCAAACCCCAGCGCCTGGAGCATGGCGGTTACCGGCTGCTTTCTCTTGCGGTCTATCCTGACCCCCAGGATGTCCTTCTTATCTGTCTCCAGCTCCAGCCATGCCCCCCGGGAGGGGATTATCTTGGCGTTATAGAGCAGCCGGTTGGTATCCTTGTCCCTCTCGACGTCGAAGTAGACGCCGGGTGAACGGACCAGCTGGCTTACCACCACCCGCTCCGTCCCGTTGAAGATGAACGTCCCTTTCTCGGTCATCAGCGGGAAGTCGCCCATGAAGACCGACTGCTCTTTGATCTCCCCCGTGTTTTTGTTGATAAGCCTGACTTCCACGAACAGCGGTGCGGAGAAGCTCATGTCCTTCTCCTTGCACTCCTCCACGTCGAACTTGGGGTCACCGAACGTGTGGATACCGAACTCGACCGCCATCGTCCCGGTGAAATCCTCGATAGGGGACACATCCTTGAATATCCCCGCCATCCCGTCTTTCATGAACCACTCAAACGATTCCTTCTGAATCGAAATCAGGTCAGGGATCGCCAGTACCTCCGGGATCTTGGCAAAAGAGATCCTTTCACGCTTTCCTTTTAGTGCAACCGACAAAAAAATCCCCCCCGTCGGCAATATAAGTAACGATAAAGTGCCAGTATACCAAACCCTCGCGGAATACGAACCTACACACCACGCAAACGATTACAATAACAACAATGACTCTGTACGTCAATAAGTTAAACAAGATATTTCTTTTTTCTTATAATTCAAGCGATGACCCCGAACACCCGACATCAAATAGTGGTGACCGGAATGGTTTCTCGCTTCTCAGTGCTCCGTTCCGTAGATACGGTTCCGCACCGAGAGCGTGGCGCCGCTCCGGCAAGGCGCGCGACCGAGTCGTACTCCTGGAGTACGTCGAGGGAGCGGAACGCGGCCGGTGTGGACGGGAGCGGCGTTCGAATGCCAGCGTATCTATGGACCAGGGTACTCAGGCAGGAGTTGAACCTGTAACATGAAGATCGCCGTAGTCTTCGGGACCAGGCCGGAAATAATAAAGCTGAGCGTCCTGGTGAAGCTGGCAGCGAGCTCGCCGGGGGTAGGCCTCGAGATAATCCACACCGGCCAGCATTACTCCTACAACCTTTCCGAGCGGTTCCTGGAGGACCTCGGGCTGCCGCACATAAAGGAGGACATCGCGGTGGGCTCCATGGAGCGGCTCGACCAGCTACGTCGGATGGTAGCGGGGCTCGAAGTCGCTCTCGAGAACGCCTGCTGCGATTTAGTAACCGTCCAGGGCGATACCAACTCCACACTGGCAGGCGCAATCGCGGGGCGCAATCTCAGTCTGCCGGTGGCGCACGTTGAGGCGGGGCTCCGTTGCTTCAGCCCTTTGATGGTAGAGGAGATAAACCGCATCGCCGTAGACAGGATATCCGACGTTTGCTTCGCCCCCACCCCGATCGCGGCTGTCAACATGGAGAAAGACGGCCTTGACGCCGGGAAGGTGTTCCTTGTCGGCAACACCATCGTGGAGACGGTGCGAGAAAGCCTCGAGACAGCTCACCGCCGCTCGCGCGTCCTGGCCGAGTACGAACTCGAGAAAGATCGCTACGTCCTCATAACCGCTCACCGCCAGGAGAACGTTGACGATAAACAAAGGCTCAAGAACCTGGTCCGCGCGTTCGAACTGATAGAGCTGCCAATGATCTACCCGGTTCACCCGCGCACACTCGAACGCATGGTGGAGTTCGAGCTTCTTCACCGCCTCGAGGCTATCAGCAACCTGACGCTGACCGATCCGCTCTCCTACTTCGACTTCCTGGAACTCGCGTCCTCCAGCAGGCTCATAATCACCGACTCCGGGGGCATACAGGAGGAGTGCACAGTTTACAAGAAGCCGATAATCGTGGTCCGGGACTCCACCGAGCGGCCGGAGATAGTCGGGACTTTCGGTCAGGTCATCGGGAGCGACCCGGAGGCGATATCTGAAGAGGTGCGTCGGCTGGACGATAAGTACCGGGAAATAACCGCTGCCCTGGACTCGCTGCCTTCCCCTTACGGCGACGGCAAGGCGAGCGAAAGGATACTTGAAACCCTGCTACGCTTGTACGGTTAGTGCCCCGGGCTGTTGCACGCCCCTGGCCGTTGCATGATGACGCACTGGTGCCGATGACGCACTGGTGCCTGTCACCAGTGCGTCATTTTGAGCCATTGGTGCCTGTCACCAGTGCGTCATTCGGGGATGGCGGGTTTTGTCTTGCGTTATCGCGTGTAAGACAGGGGCCAGGCCCGCTGTTGCATTACGGAGATAGACTTGGGTGAAGAATCGAACGGCAACATCTTGGGCCAGGCCCCGCTTGGGTTGATGTTACTTCAGCTCTACTTCGGCGCCTGCGTCCTCGAGTTGTTTCTTTATCTTCTCCGCCTCGTCCTTGTTCAGGCCTTCCTTGACCGGCTTGGGTACTTCCTCCACCAGGGCTTTCGCCTCCTTCAAGCCGAGGCTGGTCACCGCCCTGACCTCTTTGATGACCGGTATCTTCTTGGTTCCCGACGAGATCAGCACCACGTCGAACAGGACCTGCTCCTCCTGTTCGGCACCTTCATCAGCAGCCGCCGGTGCTCCCGCCGCAACCGCTACCGGTGCCGCCGCGCTCACGCCGAACTTCTCCTCGGCAAGCTTGATGAACTCGGAAAGTTCGAGCACCGTCCACGATTTCATTCCCTCGAGAGCTTTCTCCGGAGTCAGTTTTTCGGCCAAAACGATCACCTCTCCTACTTATCGGTAGCTTCCTCTTCCCCCCTGGAACTCTCGTCCCCGGAAGGATCACTTTCATCTTCGGGCTCACTCTCCGCACCACCTGGAGCCTCGTCTTGAGTCATGCTCTCCACGCCGCCCGAACTCCCGTCTTCGCCCTCCGCCTCGGACCCTTCTTCGGTCGAGACCGGCTCGGCCATGGTTGAACCCGGTTCCTTCTCCTTCTTCTCAGCAATCGCCACCAGGACCCCCAACATCTTCCTTATCGGCCCTGTACAGACACCGACAAGCCCTGATAGGGGAGCCGCCACCTGCCCGACCATGCGGGCAACCAGTACATCCCTCGGCGGCAGGGCGGCCAGCGTTCCCGCCTGCTCGGCGGTTATGGTCGTCCCCTGGAACACCCCACCGACCATGAACAGTTCATCGCGCCCCCGGGAGAAATCCTTTACCAGTTTCGCCACCGGCGCTATGTCGTCGTTGGTGAAAACCACCGCGATAGGGCCGTCGATCATGGGGATGATCTCCTCCCGCGGCGTCCCCGCCAGGGCCAGGCGGGTCAGCGTGTTCTTGAGGACGCGCAACCGGGCGTTGTTTTCCCTGATCTGGGTCCGGAGTTGATTCGCCTCGGCGACCCTGAGCCCCCTGTGCTTCAACACCAGCAGGGAATCGGCGTCTTCAAACCACTTCCGAATCTGCGTGACTCTTTCTTTCTTCTCCTTGCTGGGCACCTGTCATTACCTCCAAAAAGAAAAGGCCTCCCGTCGAGGCCTCCTTCTATCGCCTCGGCAGGTAATCATTAAGCCGCTCGGCACCTGCTGTCTGTGGCATCCCGTCTTTCACTTCTCCCACCTCTCGGGCGGGCCGCCGCTCGCGGCGCTCCCAGACTGTAGCAAACGGGAGGGCCGCTGTCAAAGCCAGTGCCCCGTTGGCAGCGATTCCGCAACTTGTTCCAAGAAGGCCGTAATAACCCCCGGAAAGCGAGCATCATCAATAGGCCAGTTTCGGATTGTGCGTTTTTCACACATTTCGGGGAGGCGATAGAGCCGTTA
>Ga0180014_1000325_pt1 | contig 14012 bp, 7 predicted proteins | sample KR13_S1_MetaG_FD_116507 | JGI IMG/M metagenome (GOLD analysis project Ga0180014, IMG submission 116507) | Groundwater microbial communities from the Olkiluoto Island deep subsurface site, Finland - KR13_S1_MetaG | ecosystem: Environmental > Aquatic > Deep subsurface > Groundwater | place... | reverse complement strand
GATCGCATGAAAGTGTGCTTTCCCGGAAGCGATCTGCGGATGCGTTTCGGCGTTGCCTTGGAGGTCCAAAAATGATAAAAAGCGGACAAATTACAGGCTGACTATGTCAGGATATCTGAAGTTTATCCGGAATCACGCAAACGTGGCGCCCAGTCATCCGCGTGATGATAAAGGAGCAAATTAGCCCGCCCTGCGGCGGGTCGGGATTTAATGGATTGAAAATAAAGCCATAGTCGGTATACCCGCCTGCAATCCGTCAGCCGACGGATAGCACTGCGGGCAGGAGCCCGGCTCTACCAGCATGATGCATCAGGAGGTAGAGTAGGCTTTACGCCTGCTATTTTCAAGAGAGAGATCACAGTTATGGTTCATTGGTTGATTCAAACGCTTCGTGATCACCCTGAAATTGCCGTCTTCCTCACCCTGGCATTTGGCTTTTTAATAGGAAAGGTCAAAATCGGCAAGTTCACGCTGGGTTCGGTGACCGGTGTGCTGATTGCCGGGGTGCTGGTGGGGCAGTTGCATATCGCGATCTCATCCAACGTGAAGGCCATCTTTTTCCTGATGTTCCTCTTTGGCATTGGGTACGAGGTTGGTCCGCAGTTTTTCCAGGGGCTCAAGAGCGGCGGCCTGGCGCAAGTGCTGTTTGCGGTTATCGTCTGCGTTGCGTGCCTGCTGACCGCCTATGCGGCCGCCATGATTTGCGGGCTTGACGTGGGCTTCGGCGCAGGACTGCTCTCCGGCGCCTGCACGATCTCGGCGATCATGGGCGTGGCAACGGACTCCATCAACCAATTGACCAACGTCGCGGCGGATCAAAAGGCACTCTTTCTCGATCACATGCCGATAGCGTATGCCGTGACCTACCTGTTCGGCACGGCCGGCTCGGCGTGGTTTCTCGCATCCATCGGACCCAAGCTGCTGCGCGTGAACCTGGCTGAAGAATGCAAAAAACTGGAAGCCCAGATGGGTGCGACGGAAGCCGAACCCGGGGTGGTGTCGGCCTACCAGCAGTTCGTGGTTCGGGCCTACCGCGTATCCGCGGACAGCTTTTGCGCGGATAAAACCGTGGACGAGATCGAGAAGCATTGCCTGCCCCTGCGGATTTGTATCGAGCGCCTTCGCCAAGGCGAAAAGATTATCGAGCCCGACGTTGACCAGGTCATTCGTGTGGGTGACGTGGTGGCCGTGGCCGCCCGCCGCGACGTGGAACTGCAGGCCGGACCGGTTTTCGGGATCGAAGTTGACGATTCCGCCGTGCTCGACTTTCCGGCGGAGTTCCTTGACGTGGTGATTACCAGCCGGAAGATGGACGGCATGACCCTCCAGGAGCTGGCCGCGATGGAAATCGGCCGGAACGCCCGCGGCATCTTTGTGCGCAGGCTGATGCGCACCGGAGTGGAACTGCCCATCACGCCCGGCACACGGGTGAACCGGGGCGACGTGCTGCAGATCGGCGGCGCCAAACGCGATGTGGAGCGCGTTATTCCGATGTTGGGTTATGCCGACCGGCCGACCAACATGACCGATATGGTATTCATGGGCCTGGGTATCGGCGTGGGCGCCGTGATCGGCGCCATCACCTTCACCCTCGGCTCTGTTCCGCTCACTCTCAGCACGAGCGGCGGCACGCTGATTGCCGGGCTGGTATGCGGCTGGCTGCGCTCCGTCCACCCCGTCTTCGGGCGCATCCCGGCCCCAGCGCTATGGGTCTTCAAGAACGTGGGCTTGTGTGCCTTTATTGCGGTGGTCGGCATCAGCGCGGGTCCCGGATTCGTCGAGGGCTTGAAACAACAGGGGCTGACGTTGTTTCTCGCCGGGGTGGCGGTGACCCTGATCCCGTTGGTTGTCGGCCTGCTGGTCGGTAAGTATATCTTCAAGATGCATCCCGGCATCCTGTTGGGGGCCTGCGCCGGCGCGCGCACGACCACCGCCGCGTTGGGCGCCATCCAGGAGGAAGCCCAGAGCAAGGTGCCGGCGCTTGGTTATACCGTGACTTATGCCGTGGGCAATACCCTGCTCACGATCTGGGGCGTGATCATCGTCATGCTGTTGCACTGAAAATAGTCCCCGATTCGCGCAGCGCGCTCGGGGACATAATTCAACAAATCCACAACCCAAGGAGCGACTATGAGCCCGAGTAAACCGATGCCCGTCTCCCGCGCCCAGGAAAAAGCGCTGGAAATTCTCAGTCCTTTTGAATTGAAGAATAACCTGATCCAGCTTGCCGAGGCCAGCGTGCGCGCCGGCGCCGCCCAGATGCTAAATGCCGGGCGCGGCAATCCGAACTGGGTGTGCACCACGCCCCGTGAAGCGTTTTTCACCCTCGGTCGCTTTGGCATTGAAGAATCAAAACGCGCCCTTAACGTGCCCGATACCGGCGGCATGCCACAGAAAAAAGGGATCGCCAAACGGTTCACTGAATTTCTCGACCGGAACCCGGACGCCCCAGGTGTTAAAATGCTCCGGGCCGGCTTCAACTACGGGGTAAAACAACTGGGGTTTGACGGCGATACGTTCGTGCATGAACTGACCGACAGCATTATTGGCGATCAGTATCCCACTCCCGACCGCATGCTCCATTGCACGGAACGCATCGTGCAAGCCTACCTCGCGCAGGAAATGTGCGCGGGCCGGCCGCCCAAGGGTCATTACGACCTGTTTGCCGTTGAGGGCGGCACGGCCGCCATGTGTTATACTTTCGATTCCCTTATGGTGAACCGGCTGCTGCATCGCGGCGATTCCATCGCTCTGGGCGTGCCGACCTTCACCCCCTACATCGAGATTCCCGAACTCGATCGCTTTTCATTCCGGGTTGTCGAAGTCAGCGCCAACAAGGAACTGCGCGCCGACGGCACCCATACCTGGCAATATACCGATGCCGAAATCGACAAGCTGGCCGACCGGCGGATCAAGGCCTTCTTCCTCGTGAACCCGAGCAACCCGCCCTCCTACGCGATGCGCGCCAGCTCCCTGCGGCGGCTGGTCAAGCTGGTGAAGACAAAGCGCCCCGACCTGATCATCATCACCGACGACGTCTACGGCACCTTCGTGCCCGGCTTCCGTTCGCTGATGGCCGAACTGCCGCATAACACGATCGGCGTGTATTCCTATTCGAAACACTTCGGCTGTACGGGCTGGCGCCTGGGCGTGATCGCCATTCACCAGGAAAATATTTTTGACCGGATGATTGCGAAGCTTCCGGCGAAAGACCGGGCCGCATTGAACAAACGCTACGACACCCTGACCCTGACGCCGGCAAAGATGAAGTTTATCGACCGCATGGTGGCCGACAGCCGTTCGGTCGCGCTCAACCATACGGCCGGCCTGTCGCTTCCCCAGCAGGCGCAGATGGCGCTGTTCTCCCTGTTTGCGTTGACGGACTCGGCGAACAGCTATAAAACCATTTGCCAGTTGATCGTCCGGCGGCGTTACAAGGCGCTCTGGGACGGATTGGGCCTGCCCTTTCCGGCGGATGATAATCGTGCCGGCTACTATTGCGAACTGGACCTGATGGTCTGGGCCGAGCACGCGTTCGGCGCGGAGTTCGCCAAATTCCTGAAGAAAAATTATGAGCCGGTGGACGTTCTATTCAGGCTGGCCGAGCAGTCGGGCGTGGTCCTGATGCACGGCGGGGGGTTCGAGGGGCCCCAATGGTCGGTACGCGTCTCGTTGGCCAACCTGCCCGAGGAAGCCTACCCGAAAATCGGGCACTACCTGGTGGAGGCGTCCCGGGAGTACGTCAGGGAATGGCAGGCAAGCAAGCGCTAGCCGTTATTCAGTCGCGATTCAGGACAAGTGTTTTAAGTATTGAATATTTATTACCGGTCCTTCGGATTATTCACACACGAAGAGCGAGGAAGCATCATGCACCGTGATATAAAAACAGCACTGGTTTTTGGATGGTTAATGGGGATGTTAAGCGGCGCGGCATGTCTGGCCTGCACCACAACGATTGTTACCCCGGGCGCGTCCGCAAGCGGCGCGATGTTTGTGAGTCATTCGGATGACGGCCATCTTTCCGATGCGCGCCTGATGTATGTTCCCGCGGCCGACCATCAGCCGGGCAGTCGGCGCCCGGTTTATTTCGACGCGGTATCCATTGGCGAATTGCCGCAATACGCCAGTTTTACGTATAACCGGTACACCGGCAGTTCGCGGGGACCCGCCTATGTGGCGCCCGGGGCGCCGCAGACCGAGCCGCTGGGTTTCATCCCGCAGGCGCCGCATACCTACGCGTATTTCGACGGCAATTACGGGATCATGAACGAGCATCAGCTCATGTTCGGCGAATGCACCGACGGCTCCAAAACCGACAACACCCTGCCGGGGCCGAACAGGCTTTTCTACAGCGCCGAACTGGCGCGGGTTGCGTTGGAACGGTGTACGCGGGCCGGGGAGGCTGTCCGGTTGATCGGCCAATTGATCGACACCTACGGCTATTATGGCACGGGGGAAACCCTGCCGGTTGCCGATCCGCAGGAAGCGTGGGTGATCGAAATGGCGCCGGGCCCCGGCGCTGTGCCGGGCCTTTGGGTGGCGCAAAAAGTGCCGGATGGCGAAGTCTTTGTCGCGGCCAACGAGTTCCGGATCCGGGATGTTGATCCGGAAAACCCGGACCAGCTGTTCAGCACCAACCTGTTTCCGACCGCGGTCGCCAAGGGCTGGTGGCAACCCAAGGACGGCAAACTCGACTGGCTGAAAACCGTAAGTTTGGGCGAATACAATCATCCCTACTATTCATTGCGGCGCGTTTGGCGTTTATTGGACAAGCTGGCGCCATCGCGCAAGTTCAGTCCGTGGGTGGAGGATGGCTATACGCGTGCTTATCCGTTCAGCATCAAACCGGAAAAAAAGCTGGTGCGTACGGACGTGATGGCGCTCCACCGGGATAACTACCAGGACACCCCATTCGATCTTACCCAAGGCGTGGCGGCGGGACCTTATGGCTGTCCGTACCGTATACTCGGCGAATATGATGCCAGCGGTGATGTGGCCGATCCGGGCAAAAAATACGAAGGCGCGTGGGATCGCGCACTGTCGGTTTATTATTGTACCTATATCTATGTGTGCGAAGGACGGAAAGGCCTGCCCGATCCGATCGGCGGGATTCTCTGGTTCGGCAACGGCAAGCCGGCCGAAACCTGTTTTACCCCGTTTTATGCGGGGATCACCGCAATTCCCAGGCCGTATAAAATCTGCGATCCGCGCATGTTCACCCGCGATTCGGCCTTCTGGGCGTTTAATTTCGTGGAGAATTGGGCGGCGCTTAATTACCAAAGCATCCACGCCGATATCGTGGCCAAGCGCCAAACGCTGGAAAAGGAAGCATTTCAGGCCGTGCAAGCCGCCGATGCACAAGCGCTCAAGCTCTATCAGCAGGACCCCGCCCAGGCGCGGGCCTGGCTTACGGAATTCTGCCTGAATACGGCCGGCAATATCTTTCTTTCATGGCAGCAGTTTGGCGATCGGCTGGTTGCCGAATATGCCGATGGCGGCCTCAACCATCCTGGTAAACTCAATCAGAAAAAGGGGTACCCGAAGGATTGGCGGATGACAACCAGCTGGCCGAAAGGTCCGATAAAATACGAGAAACCCGAATAGCCATGCGGCGGCCTATAGTGTTTCAAATAACTATCTTCCCAATAAATCGGCATGCCCCCTGAAATGGAAAACAATATTTACCGCAAAGATCACAGAGAAAAATGAATCAGGGACATGGGTGCGAACCTATTATACTTTTGTGTTCTTTGCGGCAAAATAATCTTAATTTCTATGGCAGCCTGTCGGACTTGGGTTCTCAATGCTGCTTGATTATCATAGGCGTAAAGTAAAAATTTTTGAAAAATCGCGCAATCTTCAGTTATTAATATGAAAGAAATAGTTATAAAATGGAATGTTATCATCAGTCTGATGATCGCCGGTCTGCTGGTGACGGCCGGTGCGCTGCCCATGTATGCGCAGTCCGCGGAAACCGATCGGCTCAAGGCTGTCGTAACGTCGCTCGATCAGGCCGTCCAGGAGTTGAAACAAAAGGTAGCGGACCTTGAGCGGCAGAAGGCAGTGGTGCCGGCAGAACAACCGACAGGGAAGGTGAGCCAGGTCAGCTATCGCCATGCGTTCAGCGATAACCAGGCGGCGGCGCCCCGACCGGATGACCTCACCCTCGATCCGAAATACCGGGGTTTCATCCCCATCCCCCACACCCCGGCGCTGATCAAGTTCAACGCCAGTCCGCGCTTGGACTTTATCTTCGACACGGATAATCCGGGCGACCCCGACATGTTTGTTCCAGCGAAAATCCCGGTGGAAGGAGATTCGGACGAGGGGGGCGGGAGTCGCTTCAATATTTCGGCCGTAGGCTCGCGGCTCATGCTCGATGTCCGCGCTCCCGTGCTGGCCGGCGCGCCGCGCTTCTATTATGAAAACGACTTTTCCGGCTCCGGCAGTTCCGCCCTGAATCTTAAAATCCGCCATCTTTACGGGCAGTATTACAACATCATTCTTGGCCAGACCTGCAGTGTTTTTGAAGATCCGGATGGCTGGCCCGATACGCTGGATTACGAAGGTCCGAACGGGGCCGTTTCCCTGCGCTTGCCGCTGCTGCGTTACCAAATTCCCTTGACCCGGCAATGGCAGGTCAATGTCAGCGTGGAGAAACCCGCATCCCAGGTGGATACCAGCGGCGACCCGACGGCAGTTGCGGTCAATCATGCGCCCGATGTCGGCGTGAATACCCGCTGGGAAGAGGCGTCAGTCGGCCATGTCCAGCTGGCCGCCATCAGCCGCGTGATCGGCGTCGATGGCGAAACAAACGGTGACCAGACTGTTTTCGGCGGGGGGGTGAACCTGTCGGTGGTGAAGTCGCTCTTTACCCGCGATTCGCTCCAATTGCAGGGAACCCTCGGCCAGGGAATCGCCCGTTATAATAACGACAGTGTCTTCAACAACGATGCCGCCTACAATCCAGCGGGAGACCTGAAGGCGTTGCCCTGCCTGGCCTTGATGGCAGGCTATACGCGTGGCTGGACCGAGAAACTGCGCTCCACGGCCAGCTACGGGTTCGTCAACATCGACAACGAGGCCGCCCAAGGCCCCGACGCTTATCACCAGACCCACTATGCCAGCTTAAACCTTATGTGGCAGCCGTTCAAACTGCTGACCATAGGCATGGAAGGACTCTACGGCCGGAAAGAGGTCCAAAGCGGCGCCGCCGGCACCGACTGGCGCATTCAAATGGGTGTTGTTTATTCCCTTTTCTAATTCGATATAGCAATTATCATTATGGCCGCATCTTGTAGGGCGCGACCTTGCGTCGTCGCCGTTTTGGTCCGAAAACCGCGGCAGCGGGCAAGCTCGCGCCCTACATAACCGCCAACGGAATTAAGAGAGAGCTTTATCCTGAGCATTACTGAATTCGATGCGATTTTATTTGCCGTAGACGAATGGTATCGGCTATTATCCAGACGTTTTTAAAAAGGATAAGCATGATGAACCAAATAAAACAATCTCAATTAATGGCGCGGTCTTGTTTCGCGGCGGGGATCGTGATGACGCTGGTCATGGTTGGCTGTAAGCCGGCCGGGCCCGCGCCCCAGATGGGGGCGCCGGACGTGTTGGTGATGGATGTGGTTCAGAAGGACGTGCCGATTTACGGGGAATGGATCGGTACGCTCGACGGGATGGTCAATGCCAAGATTAACGCCCAGGTCAGCGGGTACCTGAAATCCCAAAATTACACGGAGGGCGATTTGGTCCGCAAGGGCGATTTGCTTTTTCAAATCGATCCGCGCCCCTTCCAGGCAACGCTGGACAAGTCTCAAGGCGAGTTGAATCAGGCCCAGGCAAATCTGGACCTGACGGCAATTAATGTTAAACGCTACACGCCCCTGGCCAAAGACAATGCCATCAGCCAGCAGGAGCTGGATGACGCCATCCAGTCCAACAAGGGCGCCCAGGCCGCGTTGGAAACTTGCCAGGCCGCCGTTCAGCAGGCTGAGTTGAATTTGGAGTTCACTAAAATCACGTCCCCGATTGACGGTATAGCCGGTATTGCCGAAGCCCAGGTTGGCGACCTGGTGGGGCCAAACAGTTCGGAGCTGACGGCCGTTTCCACGGTGGACCCGATCAAGGTTTATTTCCCGATCAGCGAGCAGGAATATCTTTGGGCAATGTCCAAACGACTGGCCGAAGGAGATGATGCGCTGAAGGCGGCCCATACGACCAATAACCTGGAACTGGTATTGGCCAACGGCCAGCGCTATCCGCACCCGGGCCGGATCGTGCTGGCCGATCGCCAGGTGAATATCAGAACCGGCACTATTCTCCTTGCCGGACTGTTCCCCAATTCGCAGCATGTCCTGCGACCCGGTCAATATGCCCGGGTGCGGCTTGTTGTGCAGACGCTGAAGGATGCGCTGTTGGTGCCGCAGCGCGCGGTTATCGAAACACAGGGCGCCTATAATTTGGCCGTGGTGGACGAGCAAAACAAGGTTTCCATTCGTGCCGTGCAGGTTGGCGATAACAGCGGATCGTTCACGGTCATCCGCGAGGGGGTGCGAGCCGGCGAGCGGGTGGTGGTCGAGGGTATCCAAAAGGCGCGCCAAGGCGCCGTGGTCAACCCCCAGCCCTACAAAATGGAAGCCGACCCGGCCCCGGCGGCCGGAACGAACATCCCGGCCCCCTAAAGGATTTCAGATTTGTGATTTTTTCCGCCTGAGGCGAACCTATGGCGGGGATTGGTGATTAAAGGTCGAAGGTCTTGACCTTTGACTTTGGACTTTTGACCTGTGAACCAATCGAAGGCGTCTTACCGTCATGACAAGATTTTTCATTAACCGGCCGATCGTGGCCATGGTGATTTCCATCATCATGGTTATTGTCGGCCTGGTTATCATGCTGAGCCTGCCCACGGCCCAGTTTCCCGATATCGTCCCCCCCGAAATCCAGATCCAGACGACCTACGTCGGCGCCGACGCGCTAACCGTGGAGCAATCGGTTGCCACCCCCATCGAACAGCAGATGAGCGGCGTGGACAACATGAAATACATGTATTCCGTCAACGCCAACAATGGCGCCATGTCGATGCGCATCGATTTCGACGTCGCGACGGACCCCAGCACGGACCAGATCCTGGCGCAGATGCGCGTGTCCCAGGCCGAGTCCCAGCTCCCGTCCGATGTCCGTAATTTCGGGGTCACGGTCCAGAAATCCACGGCCGCCCCCCTGATGCTCTTCTGCCTCTATTCGCCCAAGGGCACCTATGACAGCATCTTTCTGGCCAACTACGCCTTCATCAACCTGAACGACCAATTGACCCGCGTGCCGGGCATCGCCAGCATCCAGGTTTTTGGCGCGGGTCAGTACGCCATGCGCTTCTGGGTCAGGCCGGACAAACTGGCCAAGCTGGGAATCACGATCCCGGATATCATCAATGCGGTCAGCAGCCAGAACACGGTTAATCCCGCCGGGCAGATCGGCGGCGAGCCGGTGCCGGAGGGGCAGGAGTTTACCTTTTCCGTGCGCGCCCAGAGCCGGCTGATCAAGGAGGCGGAGTTTGAGCAGATCGTGATCCGGGCCGATCCCGATGGCGCCGTAATTCGGCTCAAGGACGTCGCCCGCGTGGAACTGGGCGCGCAGACCTATAACCTCATCGGGCGGCTCAACGGCAAGCCGGCGGCCATTATTGCCCTCTATCAACTGCCCGGTTCGAACGCCATCAAGGCGGCCGACGGCGCCAGGAAACTCATGGCCGACTTGAAAAAGCGTTTCCCGGCGGATCTGGATTACGTTATCGGGCTCGATACCACCGAGGCGGTCAGGGCCGGCATGAAAGAAATCACTAAAACGCTGTTCGAAGCGCTGTTGCTGGTGATCCTGGTTGTGTTCCTTTTCCTGCAGAGCTGGCGTGCCACCCTGATCCCGCTGCTGGCCGTGCCGGTCTCGCTCATCGGGACCTTCATGCTGTTCCCGCTTTTCGGCTTTTCCATCAATACCCTGTCGCTCTTCGGGCTGGTCCTGGCCATCGGGCTGGTGGTGGATGACGCCATCGTCGTGGTGGAAGCCGTGGAACGCCACATCCAGGAGGGCCTGACGCCCAGGGACGCGGCGCTCAAGGCCATGGAGGAGGTATCCGGACCGGTCATCGCCATTGCACTGGTTTTGTCGGCCGTATTCATCCCCACGATTTTCATCCCCGGCATCACCGGCCGGCTTTACCAGCAGTTCGCCGTCACCATCGCGATTTCCGTGATCATTTCGGCCTTCAATGCCTTGTCGCTCAGCCCGGCGCTCGCCGCCCTGCTGTTGCGGCCCCGCGCCAAAACGCGCGGCCCGGTCGGGATGTTTTTTGACGGCTTCAACCGGATGTTCAACCGCGCCACCAACGGCTACGTATCGATCTGCGGCGCCTGCATCCGCAAAACCGGTTTCAGCCTGCTCTTTCTAGTAGTGGTCGCCGCTGGCGTGGGCTTGTTCGGCAAGATCCTGCCGGGCGCCTTCATCCCGGAGGAGGACCAGGGTTATATGTATGTTAATATCCAGCTTCCGGACGCCGCCTCGCTTCAGCGTACGGACGCGGTCTGCCGTCAGGTTGAAGAGATTCTCGCCAAAACCCCGGGAGTGCAGTATGCCACCACGGTCTGCGGCTTCAGCATGTTGAGCTGGGTCCAGGACACGTATAGCGCGTTTTTCTTTGTTTCGCTTAAACCCTGGGAGGATCGCAAAAAACCGGAGGAACAATACGCGGCCATCGTGGCTCACGTCAACCAGGCCCTGGCTAAAATCCCGCAAGCCATCGCGTTCGCCTTTCCGCCGCCGGCCATTCCGGGCGTCGGCACTGCCGGCGGCGTTACGTTTCTGCTCGAGGACCGCGCCGGCAAGGATATCGCGTTTCTGGCTGAGAATGTGAAGACCTTCGCCGCAGCCGCCCGCAAACGGCCGGAAGTGGCTGTCATCAATACTACGTTTCTGCCGAACGTGCCGCAGGTATATATCAACGTGGATCGCGATAAGGTTTTGAAGCAAGGGGTCGAAATCGGCCAGGTGTATAAAACCCTGCAGGCCTTCATGGGCGGCTACTTCATCAATTATTTTAACCGGTTCGGACGGCAGTGGCAGGTGTATGTCCAGGCCGAGGGGGATTACCGTACCCGCGCCGAAAACCTGGGCCAGTTCTATGTGCGCAACGACCAGGGCGGAATGGTCCCGCTCTCCGCGCTGACCAAAATAGAATCCAGCGTCGGGCCGGAATTCACCATGCGGTTCAATCTATATCGCTGCGCCCAGTTTAACGTCACCGCGGCCCCGGGTTACAGTTCGGCCCAGGCCATGAAGGCCTTGGAAGAAGTGTTTGCCCAGACCATGCCGATCGAAATGGGCTATGATTATCTCGGCATGTCATTCCAGGAAAAGGAAGCTCAGGAGGGGGTTCCGATATGGGTTATTTTCGGACTGTCACTGCTGTTCGTGTTCCTGATCCTGGCGGCTCAGTATGAAAGTTGGGGCTTGCCTTTCAGCGTCCTCCTGGGCACGCCGGTCGCGGTATTCGGCGCGTTCCTGGCGATCTATCTGCGCCACATGGAAGTCAGCGTTTACGTCCAGATCGGGCTGATCATGCTGATCGGGCTGGCCGCGAAGAACGCCATCCTGATCGTTGAGTTTGCCAAAACCAGTTATGACGGCGGCATGTCGGCCGTGGATGCTGCCCTACATGGCGCGCGGATAAGACTGCGCCCGATCCTGATGACCGCCTTTGCCTTCATCCTCGGCTGTGTCCCGCTCTGGGTGGCCACCGGTTCCGGCGCGGTCTCGCGCCAGGTGCTCGGCACGGCGGTGATCGGCGGCATGCTGGCCGCCACCTGCATTGCCATTTTTATCATCCCCGTGTCGTTTTCCTTTATCCAGCACCTGATTCACGGCAAAGAGCCGCCGCGTCCGGCAACGCCGCCTCCGGCCGGGACGCTATCATGCGAGGAAAAGCACAACTAATGAAGCTTACATCCGGATTTTGCATAACAGTCGGGTGGGATGAATTAGGCCGCCTACGGCGGCAACTTTGCCGTTCTTTCGAACGGCCGCTACAAAGATCTGTCTGCCCGAACTCAGCCAGTGATGTAGCGGCGGTTCGATCCCGACTCTCCGAGAGGTCGGGAGAGAACTGCAACGGATTGCCACGTCGCTGCACGGGGTGGCCAGTAATCCCTTGGCGTATTCCAAGTCTGCTGATTCTGGCTTTCCTCCTCTCCGGCGGATGCGCCCTGGGGCCCCGATTCCAAACGCCCGATATGGATATACCCGGCGGATTTCTCGGCCAGGGGGTCGTCAGCCAGCAGGTAACCCTGGCCGATCTGCCCTGGTGGGCGATGTTTGAGGACGACACCCTCCAGGACCTGATCCAAACGGCGCTGACGAACAACTACGATCTGCGCATTGCCATCAAGCGCGTCGAGGAATACCAGGCGCTGGCGGCCCAGTCCCGGGCGCAATTCTTCCCGCAAATCGGGTATCAGGGCGACCTGGAACACAGTCGCAATGCCTTTGGCGGCAATCCCATAATGGGTACCGGCGAAACCGGTAATCCCTTGATGCTTGCCGGCTCCGCCACGTGGGAGCTTGATTTCTGGGGCCGGATCCGCCGCCTGAACGAAGCGGCGCGCGCCCAACTGGCGGCCACTGACGCCGCCCGGCGCGGGATCATGCTGACCCTCGTTTGTAATGTGGCCCAGGCCTATTTCGAACTCCTGGAACTTGATCTTGAACTTGAGATCGCGAAGCGGACGAGGGGCTCGTTTCAGGAAAGTCTGGACATATTCAGCCGGAAACTGGCCGGCGGCGCCGCGTCGCGCCTGGAAACGTCCCGGGCCGAGGCCGCCGTGGCTTCAACCGCCGCCACGATTCCCGACCTCGAACGGCAGATCACGATCAAGGAAAATGCGATCAATCTTCTGCTCGGCCGCAATCCCGGCCCGATCTCGCGCGATGCGCAACTGCGCGACCAGGATTCGCCGCCGGAAGTGCCCGCCGGGTTGCCTTCCGACCTGCTCCGGCGTCGGCCGGATATCCTGGCGGCGGAACAGAACCTGCGCGCCGCCAACGCCCAGATCGGGGTGGCTATCGCCCAGTGTTTCCCGAAAATCGGCCTGACTTCATTGTTCGGGGGCGTGAGCCCGGATCTGAATTCATTCAACAGCGATGCCATGGCCTGGAGCATTGGCGGCAATTTGACCGGCCCCATTTTCCAGGGCGGCGCGTTGCTGGCCCAGATCCGCCAGGCGCGCGCCCAAACCGAAGAGCAGTCGCTGACCTACGAACAGACCGTGCGCACCGCGTTTCAGGACGTGGCCAACGCCCTGATCACCCGCGTCAAACTGGAGGATGTTTACATTCAGCAGGCGCGCTGCGTCCGGTGTTATGCCGATGCCGTGGTCGTGTCGCGCGAGCGCTATATCGCCGGCAAGGCCAGCTATTACGAAGTCCTTGAGGCGCAACAGCAGTTGTTCCCCGCCGAAAACAACCTGGCCCAGACTCAACTCGACCGCCTGACGGCCGTGATCCAGCTCTACAAGGCGCTGGGCGGCGGCTGGAATCTGGCGGACGCGAAGTGGGGCGCGATCCCGTAGCCTGGGCTATATCTTGGTTGACACGTTGCTGCAATCAAGCTGTTTCTTTCAACTGGCTTTTCCGAACCCGCCCTGATATAGTCAAAACTAGGTGGAAGCTCCCGCGAGCATCCGTGGGACAGTCTATTGGAATAGTAGAACGGCCTGCCCTACGGCTTGTCCTCCGTAGTGCTTTGACGCAGGAGGATGAATGGGCAATTGGGGAAATCCCCGGCGGGAAAATAGGGGGAGCGGGAAATGGTCAATCCGGAAAGTCGGCGCCTATTCCAAGATTCTCGGACTGACCCGAATGGCGCTAAGTTAATCATGTTTTTTCAGCTTCCGCAAGGGGCGATTGCGATGGGGTAAATTGCCCATGCGATGGCGAGGTTTGGTTAAAAGCTGGTAGTTTTT
>Ga0180014_1000323_pt1 | contig 14068 bp, 12 predicted proteins | sample KR13_S1_MetaG_FD_116507 | JGI IMG/M metagenome (GOLD analysis project Ga0180014, IMG submission 116507) | Groundwater microbial communities from the Olkiluoto Island deep subsurface site, Finland - KR13_S1_MetaG | ecosystem: Environmental > Aquatic > Deep subsurface > Groundwater | place... | reverse complement strand
GGGATCGGTAGCGGCATGTTTTCCGGAGTCTGCCATTTTGTTATTGCATAATAACGGTTCAGATCATGAAATATGAATATGTTCTCATTGATAAAATCAGGCATGATCTGTTTCTGTATATTGGGGATTTCATAAATCGGAACGCCCGAGGAATCAATCCCCTTGGAAAACAAGGAATTGGCGTCCTGAATACCAAGTAGCGCTTTTTTTGTGCCTTGCTTGAGTAAGCGGTAGCCGAGCGCCTTGGTTTGCGTCCTTTTAAGCAGATATATCCCGGTGTCGCCGCAAGGGACAACCTGGTTGTCGTCGGCCAATTCGATCGGCTGGAGCGACTGGTTGTCCAGGTTAAAAATATAAAGGCGATCATTTTTGACCACATGGAGTTTGTGGCCGCTCAGAAACCTGCAGTCGGCGGCGGTAATCCCCATGTCGTGGAGGCGTGAGGAATCAATCTCGCTGATCGTCTGTGTCCTTTTTCTTTTAGGGCTCGATTCGGGTTTGATGGCAAGTTCGTTTTCCACCCTGGCGCTGCCGTCGGGGGCGAAAAAAACATACCACAGGCCGGCAAGTATGCCCAGCATGATCAGCACGGCGATGACACTGGTCAGCTTGCGCCTCGGTTTACTCAGGCGAATCGGCTTGGTTTTTTCAAGCATTTCCAGGGAACCGACGCGGATCACCTGTACCGTGATATTGTCAGAACCGCCATGGGCGTTGGCCAGCTTGACCAGAGCGTCGGCCGCCTCTTCCGGATAATCGCCCATGGTCACCTTCAGTATTGTATCATCGACCAGCATGTTGCTCAGGCCGTCGGAACAAATGACCATAGCGTCGCCGTCCTCGAGAATGATGTCATTCATGATTTCCGGAGAAAAAGTTTCCCGGGCTCCCAAAGACATGTAGAGCACATTTTTCTGAGGATGATCGCGGGCCTCTTCGGCGGAGATCCTCCCCTCTTCGACCAGTTTTTCAACAAAAGAGTGGTCGGTGGTTATTTTTTTTATCTTGTTCCTGCGGATCAGGTAGATGCGCGAATCCCCGACATGAGCGATGAATGCTTTCATGCCGGCGATGACCACGGCGGAAAAGGTGGTGCCCATCCCCCTTTTCTCGATATCGGCCGCAGCCTTTTTAAAAACCGCGGAATTGGCTTTTCTGACCGCCAGTTCCAGACAGTTCGAGATGGAGGTGTTTTTCTTCCTCAGGCTTTTGTAGGTTTCATAAAATGTCTCCGAGGCCAGCTTAGAGGCAACGTCCCCGGCCTGGTGCCCGCCCATACCGTCAGCCACGATGAACAGAAACTCATTGTCGTTGATCTTTCCATTCAGGAAATAATCCTCGTTGGTGGTGCGGACTTTGCCTTTATCGCTCTTGGCAAAAAAGTGGATATCCATTTTTATTTGTTCACCATTGATGGCGACCACTTTTTTTTGCGCCGCGACTCTCATACCGTTTCCCCCTCGATTTTGCGGCAACCTGGCCGCCTGAGCAGAAAAAATCATCGCCTGCCTCCGTTTTTTCTATTAACACAACGATTTTTTTTTGTCAATCGCGTCCACGATGAAATTGTCGCCAATGGTTCAGGTCCTGGTGGTCGCGGCAGCGGGAACGGCTTTGGCCACAGCTTCGGCCACCAGTTCCAGGTAACGCTCCCGGGTGTAGTGTTTCAGGCAGTGTTCCCGGGCCTGGCCGGCGACTTTCCACCCCTGCGGACCTGCAGCCAAGCGGATCCCGGCGGCAAAGAGCTCGGCCGCGGGGGCAGCCAAAATGGCCAGGTCGGGAGTGACGGTTTGCGTGTGGGTAGGCAGGTCGGTAGCCACGACCGGCACGCCGCTGGCCAGGTAGGAATAGATCTTCAGCGGAATGTTGGTGCCCAGGGTACGCGGGGAGACAAGAATATCAGCCGTTTGCAAGTAATAGGGAATTTCGGCGGCGGATTTCTGTCCCAGCAGCAGCACCCGTTTTGCCAATCCACCGGCCTGCAGCCGGCGGCCTAACTCCTCTACCTGGGAAGCCTTGCCCCCGATCAGCACCAGACGGAAATCGTCGTTCAGAAAGTTTAAACTGTCTAGCAACAGGGGAATGCCCTGATAAGACTCCAGTGTGCCTGTATACATGACGATCTTTTTCCCGTCGGGGTTCACTTCTCTTTTCAAGCGCAGCAGTTTTTCCGGGTCGCTGGCTGCAGGCCGGTCATCCATAAAGTTTTCGATCATGGTCAGCTTGGCCGCAGCGGTGATGCCGGCGGCATAGTCGTACAAAGCGCGGCAGATCACAATGACCGCGGCGGCGTTTTTCAGAGAGATGTTTTCGATGATCCTGAATAGACGAATCACAATTCTCGAGCGCGTGAACTGGAAATTATCCAGCTGCTGGACCAGCGAGGAATGCATGTCATACAGATGGGGGATCCTGGTCATCTTCTGGCATATGACGCCCATAATGTTGCCTTCCTCATGGGTGTGGATCAGGTCGTATTTCCCAACCAAGAGCCGACGCAGCGTTTTAAAAAACAGAAAAAAATCCAGAATAAGCTTGGCGGGTGACGGCCCGATTTTTACCGCCTTGATCCAGGGCGGGCGCCAGCAGCGGAAAATCCGCAGCCCCGGAATTTCCTTGTCCTGTCCGAATGGATAGGTGACCAGGTCAACGGAATGGCCCAGGGCGGCCAGGGCCTTGATGCGGAAGTATTCGGAAAACGGAGTTCCCCGCGGTTCAAAAAATGGTTCGGGGGCGATCATCAATATTTTCATTTTCAAACCCAATGAGTTCGCGGATGGAATATTCGTTTTTGTCCAGACCCTCATGGTAAATGCGCGAGAACATCTCGGCCAGCAGCCCCAGTGAAATGGCTTGAAAGCCCAGGAATACCGTCAGCAAGGTGAAGAACAGCAAAGGCCGGCCGGCAATGCCCTGGTTCAAAACGAACTTGGCATAGGTCAGGTACAATCCGCTGCCCATGCCGGTTAGGATCATCAACAGCCCTACTCCCCCGAAAATCTGCAGCGGACGATGGGAATAGGCCAGAAGGAATTTAAGGGAGATCAGATCAATCACCACCCGGAAAGTCCGGCCCAACCCGTACTTGGATTTGCCGAACTTGCGGGCGCGGTGGTTGACCAAAATCTCGGTAGACTTGATACCCATGCGCGAAGCGATGGCCGGGATGTAGCGGTGCATCTCTCCGTAAAGTTTCATGTTCTTGACCACATCGCTGCGGAAGCCGCGCAAGGTGCAGCCGTAATCGTGCAGCTTGATGCCGGTGATCCAGGAGATGAGCTTGTTGCCGAAAAAAGAAGGCACCTTGCGGGTCAGCCACTTGTCATGGCGGTCACGGCGCCAGCCGTTGACGATGTCGAAACCTTCGCCCACCTTATCCACAAGCAGGGGGATATCGGCCGGGTCATTCTGCAGGTCGGCGTCCATGGCCACGACCACTTCGCCGCTGGAGTATTTGAAGCCGGCTGAAATAGCGGCGCTCTGTCCGAAATTCTTGCGGAAATGGATGATCTTGACCCTGGGATCGCTGGCATGGATTTTTTTCAATTCGACCAGGGAATGATCGGAACTGCCGTCGTCAACGAATAGGATCTCGTAATCCTCATCCCGATCCTTGACCGCGGCGGCGATCTCTTGGTGAAGGATGCCGACGTTTTCAGCTTCGTCAAAGACCGGGATGACTATGGACGCAAGCGTTTTTTTCATTGAACACTTTTAGCATAGTTGGGTGAATAATTCAAGGCGGGTGATGGTTCAAAAGACAAGAATGTAGGGGCAGGCCCCCGTGCCTGCCCCTTTTCAATCATGCTCCAGGATGGGCGGACACGGGGGTCCGCCCCTACACTGCCCCTACCCTATTTGACAAAATTACCGTTTTGCGTTATTCTTTTGTATTAAGAGATTAGGGCTTTGCAACAAACAGACCGAATAGAATTTATCTTCAGTCTCCCGAGCATGATTCCCAACCGCTTAATCAATCAAAAATGAAGAGGATTTTGAAAAATGAATTTTGAACAATTGCAACTTGCTCAGCCTTTGTTGCGGGGCATTGCCGACATGGGATTTACGGAATTGACCCCGGTCCAGGAAAAGACACTGGGATTTTCCCTGGCGGGTCGCGACATAGCCGTGCAGTCGCAGACCGGCACCGGCAAGACTGCCGCCTTCCTGATCACCATTTTCCAGCGCCAGCAAGCCGTGGCCGCCGCCTGGCGCAAGGCGCTGATCATCGCGCCTACCCGCGAGCTGGCCGTGCAGATCGAGGCCGAGGCCAAGCTTATAGGCCGCCACCTGAACCTGAAAGTGGGCAGTTTCTACGGCGGCGTGGGCTACAACCGCCAGGAGGCGCTGCTGAAACGGGGCGTGGACATTATGGTAGGCACTCCGGGCCGCCTGCTCGACCTGGAGCAGAAAGGCACGCTGAGCATGCGCAATGTCGGTTTTTTGGTCATCGATGAAGCCGACCGCCTCTTCGACATGGGCTTTTTGCCCGACATCCGCAAAATCCTGCGCCGCGTGTCGGCCATGCAATACCGGCAGACCATGCTGTTCAGCGCTACCCTTTCGGCACCGGCGTTGCAGATCGCCCGTGAATACATGAACCAGCCCGAAAAGATATCGGTCACCCCGGAAAACATGACCGTGGACACGATCACCCAGGAACTCTACCATGTGGGCAGCCGCGAAAAGATCAACCTGCTGCTGGGCATACTGAAGCGGGATAATCCCAGGAGCGTACTGTTCTTCACCAACATGAAGTGCGACGCCGAGCGCTTGAGCCGCCGCCTGGAGCTCAACGGCTTCCCCAACGAGTTCCTGACCGGCGACCTGGCCCAAAGCCGGCGTTTGCGCATCATCGACGATTTCAAATCGGGGAAGGTGCTGTTCATGGTGGCCACCGACGTGGCCGGCCGCGGTTTGCACATCGAGGGCCTGGACATGGTGGTCAACTACGACCTGCCCGGCGAGAGTGAGAACTACGTGCACCGCATCGGCCGCACCGCCCGCGCCGGCAAAAGCGGCAAGGCCGTGACCCTGGCCTGCGAAAAATACATCGCCAACCTCGAAGGGATCGAGAAACTGATCAACGCCAAGATCCCGGTCGTGTTCCCCGAGGATGACATGTTTCTGCGCGACAGGAGCCGCGGCCACATCTTCAAGCCCAGGTCCGGCGCCCCGGCCAGCCGCCCACGCAGCGGCCAGCAGCGGACCTCCCAGCAGCGAAGCGGACGGCCGCGGACCGGTAGCAGGCCCAGGAACCACTCCCGCTCCGAAAACCGCAAATCATATTAGCTTCCTAAAAGAAAAATTTCGGGCAAAGTGAGAGGTAAAAATGGCTCAAGGTGAAAGCAAGCAGATCATATTTTCCATGTCAGAAGTCAGCCGCATCCACCCGCCGCATCGCCAGGTGCTCAAGGACATCTCCCTTTCCTTTTATTACGGCGCCAAGATCGGCGTCCTTGGTTTGAACGGTTCTGGCAAGAGCAGCCTGCTGAAGATCATCGCCGGCGTGGACCAGGATTTCCAGGGCGAAGTGATACCGGCCCGCGATTACTCACTGGGCTTCCTGGAGCAGGAGCCGCAGCTGGACCCGGAAAAAACCGTCAAACAGGTCATTTCCGAAGCCGTGCAGCCCGTCCTGGACAAGCTGGCCGAATTCGACCGCGTCAACGAAGGCTTCGCCGATCCCTCCCTAAACGAAGCCGACCTGGAAAAGCTGATCGCCAGGCAGGCCGCCATCCAGGAAAAGCTCGACGAGATGGACGCCTGGAACCTGGACAGCCGCCTGGAGAACGCCATGGACGCCTTGCGCTGCCCGCCGGCCGACACCTTGGTGACGACCCTGTCCGGCGGTGAGAAGCGGCGTGTGGCCCTGTGCCGCCTGCTGCTTCAAGAGCCGGACATCCTGCTCCTCGACGAGCCCACCAACCACCTCGACGCCGAATCGGTGCAGTGGCTGGAGCACCACCTACAGGAATACAAGGGGACGATCATCGCCGTCACCCATGACCGCTATTTCCTGGACAATGTGGCCCAGTGGATCCTGGAACTCGACCGCGGCGAAGGCATCCCCTGGAAGGGCAACTACTCTTCCTGGCTTGAGCAGAAACACCAGCGGCTGGCCAACGAAACCAAGGCCTCGGAAAGGCAGCAGCGGCAGCTGGAGCGCGAACTGGAATGGGTGCGCATGTCGCCCCGGGCCCGCCAGGCCAAGGGCAAGGCCCGGCTCAGCTCCTACGAAAAACTGCTGGCCGCCGACAAGGCCGTGCGCATCGAGGAAGCCCGGATCTACATCCCGTCAGGCCCGCGTCTGGGCGAGCTGGTCATCGAGACCAACGCCATCAGCAAATCGTACGGCGACAAGCTGCTCTTCGAAAACCTTTCCTTCAGCCTGCCCCGGGCCGGCATCGTCGGCGTCATCGGCCCCAACGGCGCCGGTAAAACCACCCTGTTCCGGCTGTTGACCGGTCAGGAAAACCCCGACAGCGGCGCCATCCGCCTCGGCGAAACCGCCAAGCTGGCCTACGCCGACCAGGAGCGCGAGGTCGTCGACCCGGAAAAGCCGGTCTGGGAAGTGATCGGCGGCGGCCAGGAGACCTTCATGCTGGGCGGCAAGCTGGTGAACGCCCGCGCCTACGCCTCCTGGTTCAACTTCACCGGCGGCGACCAGCAGAAAAAGGCGGGGGTTTTGTCCGGCGGCGAAAGGAACCGGCTGCACCTGGCGCGCATCGTCAAGGCCGAAGCCAACGTGCTGCTGCTCGACGAGCCGACCAACGACCTCGACGTCAACACCCTGCGCGCCCTAGAAGACGCGCTCGACGACTTCGCCGGCTGCGCCGTGGTCATCTCCCACGACCGCTGGTTCCTGGACCGCATCGCCACCCACATCCTGGCCTTTGAGGGCGAGAGCCGCGTCTGCTGGTTCGAGGGAAATTACTCGGACTACGAAGCCGACCGCCACCGCCGCCTGGGCCACGAGGCCGACCGCCCGCACCGCATCCACTACCGCAAGCTCAAGCTGGACTGAGCCCTTCGCCATCCCTTATTCACCCGATTCAGAACATTATAACTTCACGCTCAAAACATTCACCTTGAACTGCATCTCCGGCTTGGTGCCGCAGCCGGGGGCAAAGATCGGCCTCACCTGAACTTCCGGAACGCCAAGCCCGAGCCGGCCAGCGGAAATATTCAACAGTGCATGGTTCACCGGGAGCTGCCGCGGCCGCATGGAGGAATTGAAGAAAACCGCGGCACCGATCGGAGGCAGTATCAATAGTGGAACCAGCGAGAGCATCCCCGCGTTCTCCTGTAAGGTCGGCGATGAAACAAGTAGCCAGGAAAGCCCGACACCCAGAGCAGCTCCGATCGTTGCCATCCCCAAGCTTCCTTTCCAATCTCTGGAATAACCGGCAAGGCTTGCTCCTGCCGAACTGCCGATCGCCGACCCAGCTGCCCAACATGAAATGAAGGGCAACACGTCGTGCTCGTCGAACGACGGCGCTCCCAGATAGCAGCCCGCAAGGGAACCAACGATATTTCCCAGCACTCCGGCCATAATCATTCCACCCACACTGGGCCGCCTGCCTATCGTTTTGTTCGGGATGATCCTCGGCTCATATGGCTCAGAAACCGCGAAAGTTGTGAAAGCGTCGTCGAAAAGATGGCCGGGGCCAGCCTCGCCGTCGGAACCTGCAAAAGCAGGCGAGGAAATTATTATCATCATCATGGAAAGCAAAATACTTTTTTTCATAGCTACTCCTTTTATCTCCTACCCCTGGAACACAAGGACACTATGAGAGCGCCTCATTAAAAATTAATTCCCCCATCGCCTTGTGGTCATAACTGGACGCTTAACACATTGACCCGGAATCCGAACTCGGTTTTATTGCTTTTTCCGGAAGCGGGAACGGGCCGTACCTGGATATCGGGCACGCCCAATCCCAGCTTGCCTTGGGCCAGGTTAAGGAAGCCGTTCCCGGCCTGAAAGGAACTGGAGCCCAGGGAACGGTTGAAAAGGATGGCGGCGCCTATCGGAGGCAGAATAAGGAATCCCGGCAGGAACGCAAATTCAGAATCGCCTCGTCTGGGAAGGACGAGAGCCAGGGCGGACGCCGCCAGCTCACCGAGCAGGCTTCCCAACAGCGCCGAGCCAAAATTCCCCCTGCGGCCCCCAGAGCTGCCGACGAGATAGACCCCCAGGGTGCTTCCGCAAACCGACCCGGCAATACATCCCAGGATCATTCCCTGATACGTCGACAACGATCCCAGCCACACCCCCGCATAAATACCAATCACATTGCCGACCACCCCGGCCAGGATCATCAAAACGGTATTCCCCATCTCCGCCCCATACCTGATGCCCTGCCACCAGGCTTGCTCGTTCCCCGGCATATAGCGCGCGGCGAGGAAATGATCCGCAGCGACCATACCCGGATCCCATGAAAAAACCAATTGCCTTCCGGGATCGGCATGAACAGTAGCGAAACACGAAACCAAGACAAGCAATAATAGAAAGTTCGGTTTGCTTTTAAAAATATTCATTTTTGCCTCCAGCCAATAGAACTCCGGGAAACAAAGAATGTGTCACCTTTGGATTGAAACAAATTGATCCGCAGCAAAATAAACTCACCCCAACCCCTCTCTTTCCAAAGAGAGGGGGCCAGGGGATGAGTTGCGAACATTAATGAAAGACCCCAATTATAGTACAAGGTGAAAAAATAATACAAGTGGCCGGATTCCTATTTGGCAGTGTTCATTCAACGCAGCTTGCCCAATTGGAACCCCAGGGACACCCCGGCATAAGATTGCTTCCAGATGAACGCACGAAACTGCAGATTGAGGGCCATGATGCTGCCGATGATCAATGATCCTTCCAATTTCAGTGGAACCCCGACTCCCTGCAGTCTGCTGCTGGAACCGATCCAACCGCTGGCGATTCCGATTCCTGCCGCCGCGCCAGTAAATGTTTTCCTGGTCCGGAAACAGCGGCCGACCATGAAGCCGTACTCGTTGACAGAGTTATTTCCGAACGGCTCGCTGCCCCCGAGCCAATAGACCGAGCCATAACCCTTGCGGCTGAATTGCGCGGAAAGGCTCAATTCGATCACGAGCATTTCGCCGTCGTAAGCACCAAGCTGAAATCCGCCCCAGAGAAAGCAAGACTTTTTCACTGCTTCTTTGATAAACGTCTGTGTATCAAGGCTGTCTACCGTGAAGACCGCCGGCAAATGCTGGTGTGTCAGAACCATGAGTGTCGAAAAGATCAACGCCGTTGTGATTGGTCTTTTGTTTTTAAAAATGTTCATTACTGCCTCCTGCTACTTGAACACCGGGGATTGGGAAAAGTGTCACCATTTTTAGATGCGACAATTTTGTGGGTTTAGGCTAATAACGGGCATATTGTTGCAAATACTGCAAGCATTCCTCAATATATGCCGGTTCTTCTCCCTTTATAGGCAATTTTACCGACAAGCCTTGAATAGCACCAATCAGACCTCCAAGTGGTATTGTTGCAAACGATGGGAGTATAAGGGCAAATTCTCTAAACTCATCCCGTTCAGTTGTACATGCATACCAAATTGCTCCCAGGCCCACACCAGTAATCAATCCGAGGGCAATTCCAGAAAAAAACCGCGATTTCTTTTTTAGCCATATTCTTGACACCTGCTCAATATTTACAGTGAATCCCTGGTCCCTGGACTTGTCGTAGATAACCAGATCATGACCCTTGACGGCCAGCAGCTCGCCCTTAACCCGGTGCCAGTCGATCAGAATCACCTCAACCGTTGATCCTCGCCGCTCCTTGGCCGTTAGCAAAGGCGGTTGCACCAGAGCCATAAAAATTACAAAGGTCAATGCCGTCGCAATTACTTTTTTAATTTTAATAATGTTCATTGTTAACTCCTGCTACTTGAACACCGGGATATGATGAAAGTGTCACCTTTGAGAAAGCATCAACTTCTATATTGAAAAATATAAATAAGAGTTAGAAACCAAACTAAAAAGGGCGGATCACGATCCGCCCCTACAAAAAAACAGCATAACTCAAATAGTGCCGTTTGCTTACTCACAGTGTTGGTAGTCGTTTTCCCTTGCCTGGAATGGTGCCCAAACTGTTTTGTAGTGACAGGTCGCGACCTGTCACTACTCCTTGCGACCTGTCACTAGGCCATCATGTTTTTGAAAAACTGAATAGTTATAAAAAAGGAGTAACACACATCGCATTTTTTTGTGTTATACTAATTATGAAAAGGATAAGGATCGGGAAAATAAACCATGGCGGATGCCGCAAAACAGGGGATAGCCGTCGAACAAATGTACCACCGCTATGCCCCCATGGTGCTGCGGCGCTGCCGCCGCCTCCTGCAAAACGAGGAGCTGGCTGTCGACGCCATGCAGGACGTCTTCGTACGACTGCTGGCAAGCCGGGACCGTCTGCACGGCCGCTACCCTTCCAGCCTCCTCTTCCGCATGGCCACCAACGTCTGCCTCAACATCATTCGCGACCGCAAGTCCGCCAAAACCGACTCGAGCAAAGATGTCCTGAACCGCATCGCCTGCTGCGACGAACAAGAAACCAAGACCCTGTCGGGGATCATCCTGGACCGGCTTTTCCGCCGCGAAAAACCATCGACCCGGGAGATGGCCGTGCTCCATTTCGTTGACGGCATGACCTACCGCGAGGTCGCCCGCGAGACCAACCTTTCGGTTTCGGGAGTGAGAAAACGGCTGCGCGATTTCCGGGCGCGCGCCCTGAAGGTCCAGGAGGGATAATGTGAGCAAGGATAAGCACGTGCCGGAATGGATGCTAGAACGATACCTCCTTGACGAATTGCCGGGAAAAAAACGCCGGCAAATGGAAAAGGAGCTGGCTCGGGATCCGGCCCTGCGTGCCGAGCTGGAAAAACTGCGCCGTTCCGACCGGCAGATCCTCAGCGCTTATCCCGCCGAACGGGTGATCCCTGAGCTCCTGAAAAGAGCCGCGCTATCAAAACCGGAACCCATGGCACCTCGCCCATGGCGCCTGGCCTGGATGGCGGTGCCGGCTGTGGCGTTGGTCCTGTTCCTGCTGATCATCCTGCCGCCAGTCCTTCAGCGGCGCCTGGCCGTTTCCGAAAATTCGCGACCCGAAGACTATATCGGCACGAAAGGCAGCGGACATATCTCAGGCCCCCTCCTGCAGCTCTACCGCAAGAGCGGCGGCGCCGACGAAATCCTGCGCAGCGGCGATCGGGCCCGGGCCGGCGATCTGCTCCAGGTGGCCTATGTCCCCGGGGGCCGGACCCATGGCGTGATCCTGTCCATCGACGGCGCGGGCTCCGTCACCCTCCATTTCCCGGAAAAAACAGACGGTGACACGGCATTGCCAAGCGGCCGCAGGGTCTTCCTGGCCAACGCCTATGAACTGGACCAGGAGCCGCTTTTCGAACGTTTTTTCTTCATTACCGCCAAGGAACCGCTACCCACGGCCGCGATCCTGAAAAAGGCCGGTGAGTTGGCCGCCGATAAGGACAAAGCCGAGACTGCTGAACTGGACCTGCCCGGGCGCTTCGGGCAATTTTCCCTGCTGATCCGCAAATGAGGCGGCGCATGAGGCGAAAGATACTGGCTTTTATTTTCAGCGGCCTGCTGCTGGCGGCGGCCTGGCCGCTTGCCGGCAGCCAGGAACCCGGGAAAGATACGATCCGCCGCTTGACCCTGGTCATCGGCGCCAACAACGGCGGCCCAGGCCGCGAGAAGCTGCGCTACGCCGTTTCAGACGCCAAGGCCATGATCCAGGTCCTGGAGAATCTGGGCGGCGTTTCTCCCGAGGACAGCCGGCTGCTGGTGGAACCCAACCGGGAAACGCTGCTCTGGGAGACCGGACGGCTGCGGGAACGGATCGTGCGCCTGCGCCCGGGGCAGCGCCGCCTGGAAGTGTTCATCTACTATTCCGGCCACTCCGACGAGGACAGTATCCTGCTCGGCCGTGAAAAGGTCTCATACAAAGAACTGCGTGACCAATTGCATGCCCTGGCCGCCGACGTGCGCATCGTCATCCTCGACTCCTGCGCCTCGGGCGCCTTTATCCGCGCCAAGGGCGGCCAAAAGCGGCCGCCGTTCATTTTCGACGCCGCCTACGATATGAAGGGATTCGCGATCATGACCTCCAGTTCTGCCGATGAGGTCTCGCAGGAATCCGACCGCTTCCGCGGATCCTTTTTTACCCATTACCTGATCAGCGGACTGCACGGTGCCGCCGACACCTCCGGGGACGGCCGCGTCACCTTGAGCGAAGCCTACCAATATGCTTTCGCGGAAACCCTGCGCCAAACCGAAAAGACGGCCGGCGGAGCACAGCATCCCAGCTACAATATCCAGATGTCGGGTACCGGCGATGTCGTGATCACCGACGTCCGCAAAAGTGCTTCGATCCTGCGCCTCGGCCGCGGCGTGGCCGGCAGGATATTCATCCATGGCCAGGGCAATGCCCTGGTCATGGAATTTCTGAAAGCAGCCGACATGGAATTGGCCCTGGGGCTGGACAAAGGACGCTACCGGCTCATCGCCGTGACCGACAGCGACATCCGCGAAGCGGAAGTAGAGCTGGCGGCCGGCGAAAGCAGGGAATTGGCCGGTGAACAGTTCAAACAAACGGAGATCATCGACGCCATCGCCCGCGGCGACCAGGTGATCAAGAGCGAAGGCTGGAAAAACACAAAAAAACCGCTGCAGTTCTTCATCGGTTTTTACGGCAAGTTGTCGCGTTATGAAGGCCACTGGTCGTTCATGCCCGGCATGCAATTCGGCGTTACCCTGAACCGTTCCCTGGCGCTCGGCCTCTCCGGATTCGGCAAAACGGCACCGGAAAGCACCAGCCGGCCGCCGTTCTGGGGGCTGAACATCGACTACACGTTTTTGGAAAAAACCAGACTCAGTTTCCGGCTCAGGACCATCACCGGTTTCATGTACAAGAGCAAGGAAGACGAACTGGCCAAAAAAATGTCGCTGGTGGTGGAACCTGGAGCCGGCCTGGCCTGGGAACTCAGCCAGCAGTTGAAGATCGTCAGTCAGTTCAGCCTCGATTTTGTCAACGGCACCAACGACAACCTGCGCAGGTTTTCCTGGGGGCTGGGCCTGGAATTTTGCAAACAATGACCGCAGGGATCAATTTGGAGGTCACATGAAAAAGATACTGGCACTGGCACTGATCGCGGGCAGCGCCTTGGCACTGCCGGCCATGGACGAATCGTTCGCCAAGGGCCAGCTGTTCATCTCCGCCTATGCCGGCTTCGTGCCGGCAGCGGACAACAGCTGGGATGTCATGTACAACCTTTGCTTCGAAAGCGCCATCAGCCGCGACGTCAGCCTCGGCTTCGCCTATTCCCAGAAACAGTCACACGCCGGCGAAAACCAGGACCGGTTACCCATTCCCTTTCCGGCTCGCACAACAGAAGCGGATGAATTGACTTATGCCAATATTACTACCCGCTTGTTCTGCCTGGAAGGGAAATACCATTTTGCATTCGCCCACCTGCGGCGGCTCGATCTCTTTTGCGGAGCCGGGTTGGGGCTGGAACTGAATAAGGACAATTCGCTCCATTTTATCTATGCCAACCAGGAACTGGTGATCACCTACATGGATAAAAACCACTACTACCTGGTGGCCAATTTTTTCGGCGGCGGCCAATACTACCTCGCCGACAACCTCGCCCTGGCAGCCAAGGCCGGCTACCAGTACAGCGGCATTTCCGGCTACGACGCGGTGCTGAGCCTGGGCATTACTTTCCGAATCAAATAAGATCCGCTGACTTGACCCGTTTGCTGAGGCGAAGGCCGCCTGGGCCACGAGGCCGACCGCCCGCACCGCATCCACTACCGCAAGCTCAAGCTCGGTTGAACAGCGGCAGTATAAGGCTGAATCGGGCCGGGCCGCGATTGACAAGCGCGGGGAATTCAAATAAAATGAATCACCATGAACATCCGCATCAAAGTCGCCATTTTTTTCTTGCTTGTTACTGTTGCGGCAGCCCCGGAACTGTTCTCCCGGGACCGCATTTTTCTGGAAAATCTTGAATTCAACGGACGG
>Ga0180014_1000322_pt1 | contig 14099 bp, 11 predicted proteins | sample KR13_S1_MetaG_FD_116507 | JGI IMG/M metagenome (GOLD analysis project Ga0180014, IMG submission 116507) | Groundwater microbial communities from the Olkiluoto Island deep subsurface site, Finland - KR13_S1_MetaG | ecosystem: Environmental > Aquatic > Deep subsurface > Groundwater | place... | reverse complement strand
CGGCGTAACCAGCCTCGCCGATATGAAAACAGCCGTGCAAAGCTTGATGGAATCAACGCCGCAAATCGCCGCCAAGCTCGGTCTCATCAGCCAGAAGACATCCAATATCAACCAGGTTGTCGTCACGATTGTCAAGGTGGCCAATCAGACCAATCTACTTTCGCTTAACGCCTCCATTGAGGCGGACAAAGCGGGAGAGTACGGGTTGGGTTTTTCGGTGGTGGCCAGCGAGATCCGGCGCCTTGCGGATCAAACCGCGGTCGCCGCGCTGGATATTGAGAACATGGTGGCCGAGATGCGCACGGCGGTCTCGGAGGGGGTGGCTGCTGTGGGGAATTATACCTCCCAGGCGCAGATCAGCTCGGAGAAGATCGTCAAGCTCAGCGACGACTTGAGCCGCATCATCGATCAGACGCAGCAGTTGAGCGCCCGATTCGAGACGGTCAATGAGAGCATGCAGACGCAATCCCAGGGTGCCCGGCAGATCAACGAGGCCATGGAACAGTTGGGTGAAACAGCGCGCCTGACCCATGACGCTCTTTCGGAATTTAAGAAAGTCACCGAACAGATGAGCGACGCCGTATGCGGACTGCAAAGCGAGGTGGCGCGTTTTTCCGTTAGGGCTTAGTGTCGTGTTTCACGCGGATATTTATCATTTTGCGTCTTATGAGGTTGGTAGCGCCGGCTTTACGTCAGCGATCCCGCTTTGCCAAGGCTACGCAGGACAGGTAGCCGGGATCAACCCGGCTCTGCCTCAAAAATACTCGCTCATAAGGAAAGTCAATTATAAAACACAGCACTGGTAATTTTACACACAAGGACTCATGCTGCTGCTGATTTTCCAGAGTGGGGAAGACCGGTACGGCCTTGATGCCTCCCGGATCATCGAGGTTGTGCCTTTGGCTTCTTTGAAGCATGTGCCCCATGCGCCGGAAGGCATGGCCGGCCTGCTGAATTACCGCGGGACCATTGTCCCGGTTATGGATCTTTCGGCGCTCCTGACCGGAACGCCCTCCCGTGCCCGATTAAGTACGCGCATTGTTCTCGTGGATGTGTCGCCGGAGGATTCCCCGGCACCGCGCATTCTCGGGTTCATGGCCGAGCGCGTCACGGAAACGATTCGGTACCGGGAACAGGATCTGCAGGTATCCGGCGTGGCTGTGCCCGGGGCGCCATATCTGGGTAAAATCATGCTGGATCAATACGCGATGGTTCAGCGCATTGATCCGGCCGCCGTGATTCCCGAATCACTGAAGGCAACCTTGTTTGCATTGGCGAAGGAATCGAATCATGACTAGCGCGGTAATCGCACAATGGATATTGGAGCGTACGGGGCTCAATCCCGAGTCGCTGGGTCCCCGGAACATTGAACGCGCCGTGGCGGCCGCAATGGAGCAGGCAGGCCTTGCCGACCCGGCCGACTATCTGGAGCGCCTGCAATCGTCGGCGTCGGAACTACAGGCCCTGATCGATGCCCTGGTGGTTGCGGAAACGTGGTTTTTCCGCGACCGCGAACCGTTTGTGTTCCTGAAACACCATGTTCAATCGGCGTGGCCGGCGTCGCATCCTAACCGGCGGCTGCGGGTGTTGTCAGCGCCTTGCTCCACCGGGGAGGAGCCCTATTCCATTGCCATGACGCTTCTGGAGGCGGGCCTGACGCCCGAGCAGTTTCATATCGATGCGGTGGACATCAGCCGGCGCGCTATTGAGACGGGGCGCCGGGCAATATATCACGAGCGGGCCTTCCGGGGACATGATCCGGGGTGCATCGATCGGTATTTCCACCGAATACCCGATGGTTATGCCCTGGATGAACGCGTGGTACGGTTGGTTAATTTTCAAACGGATAATCTTGTGCATCCTGTTTTTTTGGCGGCCCAGGATCCCTATCATATCGTATTTTGCCGCAATCTGGTCATTTATCTGACGGAGCCGGCGCGAGTTCTTTTTCTGGAGGCTTTGAATCGATGGATTGTTCCGCATGGCCTCCTGATTACCGGCCATTCGGAACTCACGTTCTTCCAGCAGGCCAAATACACGCCCGTGCACCATGCCAGGTCTTTCGCTTGCACCCGGAGCGGGCCCGCGGAAAATAAATCCACACGTCATCGGATTGCGAAGGTTGCAACGTACCCGGCGGCACCCAGGCCGCCCGCGTGCTTAGCGCCTCTTTCGCTGGCGACGTCAGCCGTGCCTGTTCCAAAAGTCGAGCCGGATCGAAACACGCCACCGAATGATTTGAATGCCATTCGGGACCTAGCCAATCAAGGCGCTTTGATCCAGGCTCGTGCGCGTTGCGAACAGTTTCTGAAAGACCATCCGCCGAGCGCGGAAGCCTATTGTCTGCTTGGCCTTATCCATCAAGCATCCGATCGCCTGGATGATGCCGAAGCCGGTTATGTAAAAGCGCTCTACCTGGACCCTCGTTGCGTGGAAGCGTTGGTGCATCTGAGCCTGTGCTATGAGCGCCGGGGAAACGCCGCCAGGGCCGCGCTGATCAGGGCGCGCGCCCGACGGATTGAAATGGCAGTGACACAGTCGGCCTGACGACAGTCTAGTTCAACCTTAACCATCAGAAACCGCCATAAATAACAAGAAAAGCGCGTGGCATTGAGGATGCGCCTATTTTGGGACCGGAACGATCAAGCGGAAGAATCATGACTTCAACAGAAAATCAGCCTGCGTTGACCTGCTGGAAGGAAAAAGGTGTCGCCGGTGACGCCTCCTGCCCGCGGCTGGCCGAGTTCGGGCATTGCCGGAATTGTCCCGAATATGCGCGGGCCGGCCGTAGTCTGTTTGATCGGAACATTCCCGCCGGATTTCAAGAGGAATGGGCGATAATGCTCGCCGGCATCAAGAAGGCCGAAAGCCCGGGGGCCGTTTCCGCCGTGGTCTTTCGGCTGAACGATGAGTTCCTCGCGCTGAAGACCGTGGCGTTTCTCAAGGCGCTGGAAATGCGACCGATTCACCGGGTTCCATTTCGCACCAACCATGTGTTCCGGGGGGTTGTCAATGTTGACGGTGTTCTCCTTCCGTGCATATCCGCCGCCGAACTGATGGGGATTTCCGCCGCAGATCCCAGCGGCAAGCATGATGGTCACCAATGTTATCGTCGTCTAATGGTGATAACCAGGGAAGGCGCGCGTTTTGTTTTTCCGGTTGATGAGGTGCTCGGTGTGATACGCGTATTGCCGAATCAGATGCAGAAACCGCCTGAGACCGTCAGCAAGTCGCTGACCGCCCTGACAATGCATGTGTTTCCATGGGAAAACAGGATGGTGGGCCTTTTGGACGACCAGAAGTTGTTTACAACATTTCATGGGAGCCTGACTCATTGAATTCGACTCATGACAATCCTGCTCCGGATCTCTCCCTGATGGATTTGTTTCGCATCGAGGTGGAAAATCATTCCCGGGTGCTGGAGACGGATCTGGTTAAAGTGGAAGCTGATCCGACACCAACGCGCATTGAGCCGCTGATGAGGGCCGCCCATTCCATTAAAGGCGCGGCCCGGATTGTGGGACTGGATCGCGGTGTTACTCTGGCCCATGCCATGGAAGACGTTTTGAGCGCGGCCCAGCATGGCAAGTTGAAACTGATCTCCGAGCATATTGATCTGCTCCTGCGCGGCAATGACGTGTATAAGCATCTCGCGACTTTCGAACCCTCCGCGATTCCAGCCCAGCTGGAACAATCCATGGCGACAATCCAGGAGGTCACGCGGGAACTGCGGGCGATCCTGGAAGGCGGGCAGAGCGCGTCGGCCGCGCCACCCGTGCCGCAACCCGCGGGTTCTGCCGCTCCACCGACGCCGGAGCAGAAATCCACGACTCTGGCAACGGCGGCCGCGTCGGACCATGAAAAGACCGACGATAGTTTTGTCCGTGTCCAGGCGGCAAGTCTCAACCGGTTGATGGGGTTGGCCGGGGAAAGCCTGGTTCAGGCCAAGTCCCTGCCGGCGTTTTCCTCGGCGTTTCTGCGCATAAAAACAGCCCAGCAGGATCTTCACGCTACGCTCGAAAACGTAGCGCAGTCCCAGGCGTCGGAAGGAAGCACGGAAGAGATTCGGTTGAAATTGAACGAATCCCTGGGCCAATCCAACCAGGTGAGCCTGCTGATTGCAAAACAGATCGAACAATTGGGCCTGTATGCCCAGCGCATGGAATATTTGTCGAATCGTCTGTATGACGAGGTGATTGCCAGCCGCATGCGTCCCTTTACCGATGGCGTCCACGGCTTCCCCCGAATGGTCCGTGATTTGGCGCGCCAACAGGGTAAACAGGTGAATTTTCATATTGAGGGCGAAGAAACGCGCGTGGATCGGGATATCCTGGAAATGCTGGAAGCGCCCCTGACCCATCTATTGCGCAATGCCGTAGATCACGGGATGGAGTTGCCCCAGGAGCGAAGCCAAAGCGGCAAACCGGCGGATGGCACCCTGGTTGTCGAAGCCCGGCATGGCGGCGGCATGCTCCAGATCCTGGTCAAAGATGACGGCCGCGGCATTGATCCGGAAAGTTTGCGCCGGCAAGTGGTCGCAAAGAACTACGTGACCCAGGAAATGGCGGATAATCTCACCCAGCCGGAATTGATCGATTTTCTCTTTTTACCCGGGTTTTCCACCTCCGAAAAGGTGACCGAACTTTCCGGGCGGGGAGTCGGTCTGGACGTGGTCCAGAATATGGTTAACCAGGTCGGCGGTTCGGTCCGCGTGGAATCACAGGCGGGCGCCGGCACCACGTTTTATCTGCAATTACCGTTGACCCTCTCCGTTTTGCGCGCGTTGCTGGTGGATATCGACGGGGAGCTCTACGCCATATCGCTCGCCCGCGTAGACCGACTGTTTCATCTGGCGCCCGCAGATCTGCAGATACTGGAAGACCGGCAGTTTTGCCTGATGGACAAGGAGCCCGTGGGCATTATTCATGGTCGGCAGGTTCTTCAGTTGCCCGGCAGTGGAACTGCGACCGCCCGGCTGGCGATCATGGTGATCAGCGATCGCATGAACCGGTACGGGCTGGTGGTGGACCGGTTTGTCGGCCAGCGGGAACTCGTAGTCCTGCCGCTCGATCAGCGCCTGGGAAAAATTCCCAATGTCGGCGCCGGCGCCATCATGGACGATGGTACGCCCATCCTGATTCTGGACGTTGACGATATGGTGCGTTCCATTGACAAGCTGTTGACCCACGGAAAACTGGCCCGGGTTGGAGGTGGAACCGAGGCGCGGGTTGCAGCCAGGAAACATGTCCTGGTCGTGGACGATTCGCTGACGGTCCGCGAGGTGGAGCGCAAGCTGCTGGAACATCGCGGTTACGAGGTGTCGGTGGCCGTGGACGGGATGGACGGATGGAATACTTTGCAGACCGGCAAAGCGGACCTGGTGATTTCCGATATCGACATGCCGCGGATGAACGGCATCGAGCTGGTCCGGCGCATCAAGCAATCGCCGCATCTTTCCCAACTGCCGGTGATGATCGTTTCCTACAAGGACCGGGAAGAGGATCGGCTGGCAGGGCTGGAAGCAGGCGCCAATTACTACCTGACCAAGAGCAGTTTTCACGATGAAACCCTGCTGAAGGTGGTTCAAGATTTGATCGGAGAGCCTTGAAAATGGGGTGTTGGACAAATTATTTGGTTGATGATTGGGGGCATTGTAAAAGGAGGAGACGAATATGCGTTGCCGTCTGATCGATTCGCTGATTTGGGTCTATCCGGATTCGAAGGTTGACTGTGATCCGTGCCTTTACCACGAGATCGACGTGGCCCGCGGTGGAACCGCGGCGGTTACCATTCTGATGAAGGAGGCCAAACCGGGAACACAGGTCCGGCTTGCAGCCCTTTCCAAAACCGGAGGCCGGGCTCAATTCTTCAGATTGATCGATGTGCCCGTTGAGCGCAATACCGGACCGGTCGGATTTACGGAACAGGAAGGAGAACGCAACAAGTTTGTGACCCGGCGCGCCCCCTTCCGGGTATACGACGCCATGCAACCCATTGGCACGTCATTCAAGGTCAAAACCTCCACGGAGGCCGTGCTCGTCCACATTCCGGTCGCCGAAGATACCAAGCCCGGCAAACGGGAGTACCGCCTCTCTGTCACCCATGGGAAAGAAACACATGAGCTGAAACTCGCCGTCACGGTGTCCAAGGCTGTCATTCCGCCTATTGGTCGTAACAGTTGGCCTTTCACAAACTGGTTCCGTTTCGGAAACATGGCCACGCGCCATCGCCTCAAGCCGTGGAGTGAAGGGCACTGGGCCATGATTTGTCAGTACGCACGACTCATGGCTCACAACCGGCAGAACACATTTTGGTTCACGTTCGGAGACGTCTTTACGTCCGGGAAGACCGGCTTGGTGTTGAACCGGGAACGCCTGCGACGGATCGTGAAAACCTTCACCAATGCCGGCCTGTATTATATTGAGGGCGGCCACTTCGGCGGGCGCTCAACGTCCGAATGGACCTGCCCAACCTTCAACGTCTCGCTGACTAAACATCTCGCCACGTCGGTGGAAGGTAATGCCGACATCTCAAGTGCGGCCCGCCAGCTCATGGCCGAGATTGAAACGAACGGATGGCGTGGACGCTACCTCCAGCATGTGACGGACGAGCCAATCAAGGAAAATGCGAATGACTATCGGATTTTCGTCGGCATGGTGCGCAAATATATGCCGGGTATTCCGATCCTGGATGCCTTGATGGATCCTGCTCTGGCCGGCTCCGTGAACATCTGGTGCCCCCAGTGCCAGCACTATCAGAAAGACCGCGACCGTTTCGACGCCATGCGAACCGTGGGTGATCGCCTTTGGTTCTACACCTGTTGTTTCCCCGGCGGCCCGTGGCTCAACCGCCTGCTCGACATGGAACTTCTCCGCCCTGCCCTGCTTGGATGGGGCGCCGCCCTCTTCCATCTGGACGGCTTCCTGCACTGGGGGTTGAACATGTACCGTGAGAATCAGAACCCATTCGAGATGAGCGTTATTCCAAACTGGGGCGGCGGTTCCAACAGTCTTCCCGCCGGCGATACGCATGTGGTTTATCCGGGCGATGATGGTCCGTGGTCGAGCGTCCGCTTCGAATCCCAGCGGGAGGGGATCGAGGATCTGGAACTTCTGCGTCTTCTGGAACAGAAACACCCGAAACAGGCATCATCCCTGGTGCGGTCGGTCATCCGGGGTTTCGATGACTACACAAAAGAGACGACCGTCTTCCGTGCCGCACGCCGGAAATTACTCCAAAGGCTCACGGAATAGGCGCTAAGCCCCTTGATCAAATACTAGAATGTCAACATGAAGCGCTTAACTGAAGTCAACCATTCCCGATTCCCGCATGCTGAAATAATCCTTATCCCGCGCCGGGGACGCTTTGCCGATAATCACGTGATCCAGCACCCGGATATCAATTACGCGGCCTGACTGAACCAGTTGTTTCGTGAGCCGGATATCTTCCGGCGATGGGGCCGGATCGCCGGAGGGATGATTATGCACCATGACCAGGGCGGCGCTTGCTGTCCGAACCGCGTCCCGGAATATTTCACGGGGATGGGCAAGACTGGCATCCAGCAACCCCCGCGTGATTTCCAGCGGCGCCCCCTGGATCCGGTTTTTGGCATTCAATAAAAGAACCCAGAAGACTTCGGATTCCAGCGTTCGGGCCGATTCCCTCAACAGCCCGGCGGCATCGGCCGGCGTTCTCACCACCGGCTGTTCCATCACGGATTCTTCCGTCAACCGCTTAGCCAGTTCCAGCGCCGCCTTGAGAACCTGGGCCTTGATTTTCCCCATACCGCGCATCTGGACCAGGTCATCGACGGATGCCCGGGCCAGGGCCGACAGGGATCCATAGTGATTCAGAAGCCGGCGTGACAATTCCATCACGTTGACACCACGCACGCCGATTCGGAGAATGATGGCCAGCAAGGTCTCGTCCGGCACCGATTCGACCCCGAACCGGGCAACCAGTTCCCGTGGCCGCTGACGCGCCGGCATATCCAGCACCCGGTAGCTCACCGACTCCCCGGAGGCCGGAGATGATTGATTCTGATTGCTTGCATCCGGTGTTTTCATCAATTAGGTCATACTCCGGCAATGGGTGTCGGACCACGGGCTTCCCAATAATCGAGAACCTTGCGCGCGCGCGCGGCCACCGGCATCGAAGCATCGATCTCCAGCCAGTCCACGTTTGCTTGATGGCGAAACCATGTCATCTGCCGCTTGGCCAGGCGCCGGGTCCGGAGCACGGTTTCGGCGAAGGCTTCATCCCGTGTGCGCCGGCCGTTAAGATAGACCATCGCCTCGGCATAACCGATGGCTTTTGATGCCGTCGGCGCCGATGCCAACCCTTGCGCCATCAGGTGTTGGACTTCCTCAATCAGGCCGGCGGCATACATCCGATGCACCCGCTTTTCGATAAGATCATAAAGCGTATCCGGGGGCAACATCAAGCCGGGAATACGAGGTCCTGTTCGAGGAGCATTCCATGGTGTGCCGGCAACCGTCTCTCCCGATTCTGCCGCTTCGATGGCCCGGATCAGGCGCCGCGGATTGCGCGGATCCGAAAGGGATTGATAACGCGCCGGATCCCGACACCTCAGCCATTCCTGCAAGGCTTCAACACCCCGCTCCGTCAGCAGGCACTCAGCCTGGGCCCGAATGTTGTCATTGCGCGGAGGTCGTGCCATCAAGCCATCAGTAAGGCATTTGACATAAAGTCCGGTTCCGCCGGTCACTATCAGGCGGCGGCCGGCGGCGCCTGTTTCGCGGATCGCCTGAAGCGCCGCCGCGCGATACTCCCCCACGCTGAAGGGTTCCCGGAACAGCACCAGATCCAGGCCGTGATATCGAACGAGACGCCGTTCTTCAGGGGTGGGTTTGGCCGTGCCGATATCCATCCCGCGATACACCAGCATGGAATCGGCCGAAAGAATATCGAAACCGTGGCGTTCGGCAATCCAGTGAGCCACGGCCGTTTTTCCCACGGCAGTCGGACCGACCAGGAAAAACCCCGTGGATTTAGTCTGTTGTTGAGGGGACTGCATCCTGTTGCCGCTTTTTTTCCGGTTCACCGGAAACGGGGGAAGACAGCCAAAATGAAGACGCAAGATAAATAACCACACCCACGCAAATGGCGGAATCCGCGATATTGAATGAAGGCCAATGGCTGGTCTGCCAGTAAAAGTCCAGAAAGTCGGTCACCCATCCCAGCTTGATCCGGTCAATCAGGTTGCCGACAATTCCTCCGATCATGAATCCCATGGCCAGGCGATGCACTCCGCGCTGATCCACCAACCAGCGATAGAAAACAACTATCAGCAACAAGACCAGCAACGACAAGAGTATCAGCCATTCGTTCTGGTACTGGAATATGCCCCAGACGGCGCCGGTATTTCTCAGGTAAGTCAGATTGAAATACCCCTCAATGACCGGGCGCGACTCCCCCAGCATCAGGGTCTGCCGGATAGCAACCTTTGCAGCCTGATCCAGCAACACGATGATAAATCCAATAATCACAGCAATCATATGGAGACCTCGGCGACCGCACCAACAGGCAGACTGTTAAAGAATGGCAAGATGCACGCGCCTGACCACTTCATCAATGACAGAAGACAGGCCTGGATTCCGGCGCGATGAAAGTGTCAGGGGCTATTCTTCATCACCGTTTGCTTCCGCAGCAACTTTATCAGCGTTGGGGAAGAGAGCTGTGGCTTCAAAGGAGTGATGATGCTTGCGGCCGGTTTCCGATTTCGATTGACATACCACGCACATGCGGGAATACGGCAAGGCGGACATCCGGGCACGTTCAATCGAGCGTCCACAGCTTTCGCAAACGCCATAGGTCCCCATCTGAATCCGGTTCAATGCCTCGTCGATTTCGAAAATAATGTCCTGATCCAGACTCACACGGTTGAGGGCAAAATCGCGGTCAAAATTATCCGTCCCCTGCTCTTCCGAACGAAAATCCACTTCGGCGTCATCTTGCTTGCGCTTCAGATTATCCGTCGCCAGGAAATTGATCTGTCGGTTAATGCGATCACGCAGGCGCCCCAAGGCATCATAAATCGGACGATGTTTCTTCGGAATCTTGATTTTCATAGGCGCCCCAAGCAGTAGCCCCGCCTTCATTTTGTTGACCTTGGCGCCCTTGGACCTGGCAGTTGATTGCGAATCCGCCGCACGGACCGGCACATGTTTTTTTACCAGCCTCTTTTTTGAGGCGGCGGCTACCTTTTTCTTTTTCACCATAATACACCTCAAAAGAAATACGTTTTCATCCTGCAGTTTTCGGGCAATAAGCCCTTAGTTCATCCACTCTTTTTGGTTTGCGCATGAGCGCAATTCAAATGAAACGGGAAAGTTACCAGTTCTTCTCAGCAGTGTCAACTCTACAAGCACAGATTTTGCTTCACAGAATTTATTGAGTCAACGGCAGGGGTGCTGCGGTATAGCCCATGGCGGATAGCTTGACGGCAAAGGTGCCGGAGGACATCTGATATACGGCCGACTCATAATTAGAGTTGCCGCCCACCGCATAGACTGCTCCGTTCAGGATCCCCGCCGCCATTTCCGAACGCGACATCGGCAAACTCACTACTTCCGACCAATATGGCAATCCGGCCCACGCTGGACCGGCCGCCAACAGCATGACCATACCTGTTTTACCGCGTTTTTCAGGGTCTTCATATCAACGCCTTTCATCATCCACATAATATTTATTGATAGTTTAATCCATATTTCATGATTATCAAAACAATTAACATGCGCACTACGCAGTCGGCACGACACTCAGATGACAGAGACAGGATGGGAATCAGGTTTTTTTCTGATCCGGATGCTGAAAGCACGGCCCTCAATGGTTTCTTCCGCTTCGGTGTCGACTTCTGACGGCGCAATGGCAACCAGTTCCGCCAGCGCCAGGTTTGCGAGATGCTCTTTCCAAGCCGGGCTCAACTCGCCATCAATAAGAAGCAAAATACGATCACTGACGGCATAACCGGCTTTTTTACGCAGGTCCTGGATAACACGGTTCAATTCATTGGCCACGCCTTCTTCACGGAGTTCAGGGGTTACCGTCTTGTCCAACGCCACGAGAATGCCCTTGTCACACAGAACCTCCGCGCCCGCCTTGCCCTGGTAACTGAGGGTGATATCCAGCCGATCGAGTGTCCACTCCCGGGTTCCTTCGAAGACCACGACCTGGTTCCCGGCTTCCCGCACCTGCCCCGCCTTGGCCGCCTTGATGATGGTTTGCACATCGCGCCCCCACTTGGGCCCCAACACCCTGGCATTGGGCATAACGCGAAGAGTGGCCAACGAGGACGGGTCGTCAATGAACTTCACGGCCTTGACGTTTAACTCATTCATCAGGACCGGGATCTGTGGATCGAGTAAATGACGGGACGCCGAGGGCGGCAAGGCCACCTGAATGCCCGGTAGCGGCTGGCGCACCCTGATGCCCGCCCGCTGACGCAGGGCCAATCCAAGGGAAACAACCGTTTGTGCCCATCGATTCTCCTCGATCAACGCATCATTCCGATAAATTTCGGGCACTACCGGCCAACGGGCAAGGTGCACGGATTCTTCACCGGTCAGTTGGCGATAGATCCAGTCCGAAATAAAAGGGACAGACGGCGCCAGCAGCTTGACCAGGGTGATCAACACGTAATAAAGAGTGTCATAGGCCCGACGCTTATCTTCGGTCAACCCTCCCCCCCAGAACCGCGCGCGCGACTGACGGATGTACCAGTTGGTCATAGCCTCAATAAACTCGACCACGGGCCCGACGCTATGATTCAGGTAAAAAGTATGAAACGCGCAGGACACCTTCTTTTCGGTCTGGCAGAGGACGGCCAGGATCCAGCGGTCAAGCGGATGCGGCGACTGCGGAGTTTTAGACGCATCCCCCCGGTATCCGTCCAAATTGGCATAGGTCACGAAAAACGAGTAGGAATTCCAAAGCGGGAGGAGTACCTGCTTGATCTGGTCCCGGACGCCCGCATCCTTGAAATTCAAATCTTCCATGACGACCGCCGACGAATTGAGCAGGTACAGGCGCAAGGCGTCGGCGCCGTACCGGTCAATCAATTCCATGGGGTCGGTGAAATTCTTTTTCGACTTGGATATCTTCCCGCCATCCTCGGCCAGAAGCGTGCCGTGAACCAGGCAGTTCTTGAAGGAAGCCCGATCCAGCAGGGCCACTGCCAGGACGTGCAGATAATAAAACCAGCCGCGAATCTGGCCGGGATACTCCACGATGAAATCGGCTGGAAAATGCGTTTCAAACCACTGCTTGTTTTCAAACGGATAATGGCACTGCCCGAACGGCATCGAGGCGGATTCGAACCAGCAATCGAGCACTTCCGGCACGCGCCGCATGCGGCCGCCGCAGGAGGCGCAGGTCAGCGTGATCTCGTCCAGAAATTCCTTGTGCAGGTCCGTCAGGGAATGGCCGGCGGCTTCGGCCATTTCCGCCAGGGAACCGATCACGCGCCGCCTGCCGCATCCCGGCTGCTCGCATTCCCAGACCGGGATGGGGGTGCCCCAATAGCGGGACCGCGAGATATTCCAGTCCCGGGCGCCTTCCAGCCATTTCCCGAATCGCCCATGCTTGACATGCTCAGGCACCCAGTTGATGTCCTCGTTGCGGGCCAGCAGGCGGTCCTTGATTTTTTCCACCGCGAAATACCACGCATCCATGGCCCGGTAAATGATCGGCGTGTGACAGCGCCAGCAATGCGGATAATTATGCTCCAGGGTCCGGTGCAGGAGCAGCGCATGCTGATCTTTCAGATGATGGAGTATTTTCTTCGTGCACTCCTTGTCATGGACGTTGAGGCCGGCAAGCTCCGGAATTTCCACAGTAAAACACCCCCTGGTATCCACCGGGTTTTTCACACCCAGGCCGTGGCGCTTGCACATCCAGTAGTCATCTTCGCCAAACGCCGGAGCACAATGCACAATGCCCACACCGTCATCCAGCGTCACAAAATCGCCCGCCAGGATCCGGAAATAGCCCTGGTCAGCAAGGTTTTTGAAATACGGGAACAGGGGCTCATAATGGCGGTCGACAAGATCGCGGCCCGCCCAAGTTTTCAGAATGACGGGCTTTTCCCCGAACAGTCCCTTCCATTTGGGCAGGAGCGCCTCGCCCATAATGAAGACGGCGCCATCGTGTTCGAAAGCAACGTAGCGATAATCCGCCCCGACGGCCAGCGCCAGGTTGGAAATAAGTGTCCAGGGAGTCGTGGTCCAGGCCAGGTAATAGGTGGGTTTCCCGTCAATATCATCCCGGGCCTTGAACTTGACAATCACTTCCGGATCCTGACGCGGCCGGGTCGAATCGTCCAAGCGGATATCTGAAAACGACAACGAGGTTTCACAATGGTAGCAATACGGCGTGACCCGATAGTCTTTGTAAATCAGACCTTTGTCATAACATTGCTGGAACACCCACAACACGGATTCCATGTAGGAAAGATCCAGCGTACGGTAGGCGTTCTGATAATCCACCCAGCGGCCGACTTTCCGGACATAGGCCTCCCAGGCTGTGTTGCAGTCGGACACCAGTTTACGGCATTCCCGGTTGAAGGCAGGAACCCCCAGCTTCTTCTCGATATCCGTCTTATTCTCGATGCCCAGCATTTTCTCCACGGCATTTTCGATGGGCAAGCCATGGCAGTCCCAGCCCCACCGGCGCGGCACGGAAAATCCCGCCATCGTGAAAAAACGCGCGAGGGTATCCTTGAGAATCGAAACAAATATAGTGCCGAAATGCGGCGCACCGGTTGGAAATGGCGGCCCATCGTAGAACACCATCTCCCGGTCGGACAGCCGCACCGATTTTTCAAAGACCTGGCCTTGCTGCCAGTTATCCAGCAATTCCCGCTCCAGGGCGGGAAAATCAATTTGCGATGAAACCTGTTTATACATGGCGTCCGGCAACCCTTATGAAACCAAACAATGGAAACGACACTATACTGAAACTTCAGACTTCCTGATCCGCGCTTTTTCAGGCGCGGATCAGCGATTCGATCAACAGCCTGTCCCATAGCGGGTTACAGTAATCCAACTCCTCCTGTCGCCGCTCATCGTCTATTTGTCTTT
>Ga0180014_1000318_pt1 | contig 14200 bp, 13 predicted proteins | sample KR13_S1_MetaG_FD_116507 | JGI IMG/M metagenome (GOLD analysis project Ga0180014, IMG submission 116507) | Groundwater microbial communities from the Olkiluoto Island deep subsurface site, Finland - KR13_S1_MetaG | ecosystem: Environmental > Aquatic > Deep subsurface > Groundwater | place... | reverse complement strand
CGCCGCGATCCGGATGCACCCAGGCGCACTGTTCCCGGATCAACGCGGCGGCGGACATGCCGGGCTTCAGCCGCGCCTTTGCCATGGCTTCCGCCAGCGGCAGGTCATAAATATCCTGACGGCAGGCGCCGACGACCAGGCGGCGGCACCCCTTATCCGCCAGGGATTGGACAATCCTGACAGTCTCGGCACTGCGGCAGAAGCCGGAACATTGCTTCACGAGCACCACGTCCTCCCGTTCCGCCGGCAAATCCCGCAACCGTTTAAAATCCAGCCGCCCGGCCAGCGTGCCGCCGCAATCGCACAGCACGACGCCAATGCCGGATTTTAATTTTGGAGATGTCCGTTTCATGATTCCCAGCGCCCCCCAGTAGCGCAGGCTTTACGCCTGCGTTTTGCCCCACTGACGCAATGTTAAACCTTGCACTACCGCCTTGCCAGACTGCCCAACCATGGATAATCCTCGGCACGCGCAACCAATCCCGCGCGAACCGGATTCTGAAATACATATTCGCACTTGTCCTAAAATCCCTCCCATGATCGGATGCGATGATCAAAAAAACTGGTTTGCCAGAGGGTTTGACCGTCGCCAGAGCGCCGCCACCAGGTCGCGATCCGACCTTTGAATAAACGCACGGCAGAGGCCAATCCCTTCAACCCAGGATTGGCGATCAAATGCACGTGGTCCGGCATAATGCAATACGCATAAACTCCCCATGTGCCTTCATCTTGAAGCCGTTGCAGTTCCGCAATCAACATATTGTTCCTATCTGCCGACACAAACACCACCCGGCGCGGCTTGACACAGATAGTCACCTCAAATGCGCTGGTGCTGTCGGCATAATCAATACGCGAGCAACGCCGATACCCGCGATATTCTCGTTCCACCGTTTGTACCGCCATCCGCATTTCCTTCCCCATTCAGGTAGCGCAGGCTTTACGCCTGCGTCCTTGCCCCGCTGACGCAAGGATAAACCTTGCGCTACCGCCTGGCAGCTTGGCCATCGTCAAATATCCCGCATTCTCCCAGCACGGCGGTGCATACCGATTCCGCCTGGTTGATCGACGATGCAATATCCTTCGGCGCTTCGCAAGCTCCCGCCAGGAACACGCGCGGCCGCTGGGACTCCGCCAGGCCGGTTGCCCCTTTCACTCCCAGGAACCCCTGCTCATCCACCGGAATCCGGAGCCGTTCCGCCAACGCCAGGGTATCCGGCGCCGGCCGAATCCCGATCGCCAACACCACGAGATCAAATACCGCGCCGGTCACCGCGCCTTGAGCCTGATCCTCGTACCGAACGCTCACCGTATCCTGAGGCCCAGCCGTCACTTCATACGGCCGGGCGCGGATCAGCGTCAAGCGGGGTTTGACCGCATTGAGGAACGCGTTGAAATCCTTGCCGAAATTCTGAAGATCCATGTAGAAAACGGTCACAGCCGCATCCTCCGACTCGTGCAATAACCGGCGCGCCATGCGCAGGGCATAAGCGCAACAGACGGCGGAACAGTAGTCCATGTCCTCCGGCCGCCGGTGCGCATGCTCGCTCCGCGAACCCACGCATTGAATGAACGCGATCCGGCGGGGCGCCGCGCCGTCCGAGGGCCGCGTGATCCGGCGCTGTTGCACCAGCTGGCGCTCAGCCTCCAGGCCCGTGATCACATTGGCTACGCTCCCGTATCCAAAGGACGCGTCGATGGCGGGATCAAAAGGCTGATAACCGACGGCCACCACCAGGGCATCGGCCTCCAGAGTGTGTTGGTGGGGCTTTTCATCCAGGTCGATGGCATTCACCGGACAAGCCTTCGCACAAAGGGCACACGACTTACCTTTGGATCGAAGACAGGCGTCCGCGTCCATCACCGGCTTGCCGCCATAGACCGCCGGCAACAAAACCCGCAGGCACCCCTGGGGACAGGCCTTGAGGCACACGCCGCACCCGGTGCAGCGCTCCATCTTGATAAAACCCGGCTTTGTTGTCACCACCGCCCGATATGGAGATGCCAATCCCCTCGATTCAAAGGCCGCCAGATGGGCCCTGGTTATGACCTGCACACGGGATGACTGGAGAACGGATTTGAAGATATCCACGGCAACACAGACATTACACCGGAGACAGACTTCCGCAGCCTTGCACCCCATGGCGCCGGCATGCCCGCCAATCAGTGGCTGGTTCTCAACGAGGGTAACATCCACACCAGCGCAGGCCAGACGATCCGCCACCGTCGAGCCGGCTACCCCGCCGCCCAGCACGAGCACCCGTTTGGAAGATGATCCGGACATGATTGTCAGTCTTTGAGGCGCCATTGGGGCGCCAAAAAACAATGCCTGCTTTCTTATCAACAGAAGGCGGGAAAAGCAAGAGCGATCTGCCGCTCAGAGGGGAAAGGCAAAACCGCGGGGAACCGTAAACGCTAGACCAGCGATGGTGAGTGGAATACCAGCGTTAAACCGGCGACTAGGACTTCCGAGTCGCTTGCTCAATCAACTTGTTGGCCTGGGAGCCTTCCATCCAAGCCTTCTCTGAGCACAGTTTGAAGATGACTGCCAGCGCCAAACCCATATAGATCAGGCCCAGACACAGGAGAATGACACCCTTGGTCGCCGGCGCCCAAGGCACCCAGAGGAAGAACCCGACATGGATTATGACAAACCCCGCCGCGAGGAACAGGAGCACACTTGCCAGCAGGAGCGCGCCAATCCACCAGCGGCGCATGGTCTGCACACCCTTGACATAGGCCATGGCGGCCTGAATCTTCAGCAGATCGATGGAGAGCCGCCGGTACGATTTGATCAACCCAACCCCGAAGGTCATCATTAAAGCTCTGAGAATCCGATGCATACAATAATCCGTTCCATAGATTTCACTGCTAAAAATCTATTGGTACACCAGGATGATACCGGCCCCCACGCATCGGGTGCCGACAACCTTCCAGTGATTATTTATTCCGGCCAAGGATATACCCGATCAACAGCGAGGCCAGAGCCACGCCGCCAATGTAGGGCCAGGGATTTTCGTGAACGCTTTCATCCACTTCCCCGGCGATTTCCTTCGCCCGTTTTTCACCGATATCCGTGGCCTTGGCCAGGGCATCTGCGGTGCGTTTCTTCGCAATGGCCAGGGATTCCTTGATATCGTGCTCGGTATCGGCCGCTACATCCTTGAGATGGGCATATTTATTGGCCATCAAGTTGCGCAGTTCGTCCTTCTTGTCACGAGCCGCATCTTCCAGCAGTTTCAAGGCTTCGGTGATTTTTTCACTACCGGACATTATCGCGTTTGGCATGATACCTCCTCCTATGTTACAATTCATCCAAATAAAGCGGACCGCCGGAATATCATCCATTCCGGCTTTACAAAAAGAATGATATGCCAGATCGGTATCCAGAGTCAAGAAGCATATTCGTCCAATTCAGCCGCAATGAGCCGCAGATATTCCTCAAAACGGGCCGCCAAAACCGGGGACAGTGAGTCGCCCACGTCCAGGCTCGCCGGCTGAATGCCGAACAGGATCACCGTCCCGGGAAATTCCCCCAATCGCCTTGATAGGGCCAGGATTTCCAACAGATCGCCTTCATGCAGGGAGAAACCGGGCAAAACCTTCCCTGAGGCAACCTGGTCCGGGTTGAAGCGCCGGATGGCGCCCGGCGGTTCATTCATGCGGACACAATCAAGCAAAACGGCTTTGCGCCGGCCGGCCAGAGTGTGAAGCACAGCCATCCCAGCCGTTCCCAGTTCGCGAAAATCAACGGCAGGAAATTGATTAGCCCGCACCACCAGCGCCCGGACCAAGTGGACCCCAATGCCTTCGTCCGACATCAGGGTATTACCGAGACCAATGACCACGGTTGGACGCATGTGGATGTCGGGCATCAGACGAACTTGACATCCAGAAAATGGGTGGAGCAGGACACGCAGGGATCATAGGCGCGGACGAGCATTTCCAGCAGAAGCCGCACCTCCTGTGGATCCCGGCTGATGATTTGCGGCACGAACGCCTCGAAATCCTTCTGGATATTGGCATGGTTCTGGTTAGTGGGAATACAGAGGTTGGCCTTGAGACAAATGCCCTTCTCGTCAAACGCATAACGGTGGAAGAGTGTGCCGCGCGGCGCCTCTACGGCACCGGTACCCTCGCCCGCCTTTGGCGCGACCTTCGGCGTCTCCGATTTTACCCCCGCCGCAAGCACGGCGTCGATGATTTCCAGCGCATGCTCGACGATCTGAAAACTCTCAACCAACTGGGCCACGGTGTTGAAATACGGGTTGCAGTTTTTCGGCTTCAAGCCGAAGGCCTTCGCCGCCTTCGCGGCCTGAGGCCGAAGATAGGCTGCATTCAGGTTGAAACGGGCCAGGGCGCCGACGGCGTACGAGTCCCGATGCCACTTCGCCCACTTGGCCGTGGATTGCGGCGACACGTATTCATTGACCACCGATTCAAACTGCCGGACCGGCACCGTCTCCTTGCCATCGGTACTGCCAATGGCGCCATGATAAAAGGTGTAGCTCTGCCCATCCACCAAGCCGATATATTCCGTATCGCGGGTAAACGCCGGCAGGCGATCGGCCAGGGACAATACCGCTTGAGCCAGTTTCTCCAGTTCCGGCAGGCCGGCCACCAGGCGTTGCTGAAGATCGCGCAATTGGGCTTCCGAGGGTAGGCTGGAAAATCCGCCGGGCTTGAACGTCACCGGATGCGTCATCCTTCCGGCCAGCAGTTCCATCCATTCGTTACCGAGGCGATGAAGCCCGATAACCGTTTTAACCAAATCGGGATGCGAGGCCGCGAGCGGCACGACGGATTTCTGGCCTAGCAGGTCGGGCGCCACCAGGTACCCCGCGTGGAGGATATGGCTTTCCATGTATTCGGCGTAATGCGACAGGATTCGAAGACGATCGGTCTGTTGGGAAACCTGGATCCCCATGGCATTCTCGATGGCCTTGATGGCGGCCAGGGAATGGGAAACCGAGCAGATACCGCAAATGCGGGAGACGATGGTCTGAATATCCTCCCAGCTCCGGCCCCGCACCATGGCTTCAAAAAACCGGGGCGCCTCCGGCACCTGCCATTCCACTTTTTCCACGACCCCGTCTTTAGCCCGGACAACGATATTGCCGTGTCCCTCAATACGGGTCACGTGATGCACCTCGATGTTCAGTGTATTAGATTTTTCCGTCATAAACTCCAGCCAAACATATCAGTTCATAACTACTCAAGTTTTCAGTGTTCGGTGTTCAGTCACGGGGGGAACTCCTGCTGACCGACAAACAACGTCAGCCGACTCTTTAAATCTTCGACGGTCTTTCCGTAATGGTCCATGACGTCACTGGCAGCCGCCACGTTCGGCTCCTCCGCATAACCGCGGCACCCGAAACACCAGAATCCCCGGGATGGACAGCGCGCTCCGCATCCCGCGCGGGTCACAGGCCCCAGACAGATTTCATTAAATTCATAACGGCAGACCACTTCGTTCTTCTTGCACTCCACGCACACGGGATACGTCGGTATGACCGGCGTCTTGCCCATGATCAGACAGCGGATGATGGCGCCCAGTTCCCGGTTATCAATCGGGCATCCATGCACCTTGAAATCCACCTTGACGATTTCATCCAACGCCCGGGTGGGTTCCGTGTTCAGGTGCGCCATGCCGGCGGCGGCCCCGTACACCGCCTGGCGGACTTCTTTCAGATCGAAGTTATTCTTGAGTTTGTTGATCCCGCCCATCGTGGCGCAGGCTCCGAGGGCGATCAGAATCTTCGCCCGTTCACGAATGGTTTTCAGCCGATCCACGTCCTCCGGGCGCGTGATCGAACCCTCGATGATGGCGATATCGTAGGAATCGCTGTGGTCGGACATGGCTTCCCGCCATTCCACCGGATCCACCAGGGCGATCAGGCTCAGGATATCCTCCTCCAGGTTAACGACCTGGAGCTGGCATCCTTCACAACAGGCGAAATCAAAAATAGCCACGCGGGGATTGCTCATCGGAACGCCTCCCTGACCGGAATCAAATCGCTGTAGCGGAACACCGGCCCGTCCTGGCAGGCGTACAGGCCGTTGATCTGGCAATGGCCGCATTTGCCTACGCCGCACTTCATGTGCCGTTCCAGCGACACATAGGACCGCTCGGACGGCACACCCATCTTATTCAGTTCCATGAGCACGAATTTGTACATGATCGGCGGCCCGCAAATCACGGCAACCGTCCGCACCGGATCAATCGTTATTTTCGGCATGAGGGTCGTGATCACACCGACATTTCCCTTCCAGGATGCGTCGGCGCGATCCACCGATTCAAGGTACACCGTGTCGGGCTGGCGCTTCCATTCATCCGTTTCATCAACAAAGAGCCGGTCCGCGGGAGACTTGGTACCGAACAGAATGGTCACGGCGCCATAATCGCGCCGGTGATCGAAGACATACTGGATCACCGACCGAACGGGAACAAGACCAATCCCGCCGGAGATGAAGAGGATATCCTGCCCTTTCATCGCGTCATCCACCGGGAACGGCTTGCCGAACGGACCGCGAATACCAACCTTGTCGCCGGCCTTCAGCCGATGCAAGGCACTGGAGACGTTGCCAACCCGACGCAAAAGCAGGTGGAAAGATCCTTGGCGAGTAGGTGAAGACGAAACGCCAAACGGCGCCTCGCCGATTCCGGCAACGGACACCTCGACAAACTGGCCCGGCATATGGCCCAGTTCCTTTCCCGAGTCCAGACGGAGCTCAAAAAAACTCTCCATCTCCGTCACCGGCTGAACCTTCGCCAATGTGGCGGGTTCCGGGCGATAGATATCCTTTTCCTGGCTGGACCGCGTCTGGGCCATCACCTAACCTCCAGCAAACGGTTATAAACCTCCACCGGGTTGGCGATTTTCGTCACGCAAGCCGAGATACAGCGCCCGCACCCTACGCAGGAAATATGCCCAATCTTGGCCGGCATGTATTTCCCCTTGCGATAATAGCGGTGCCGGTAGCGGTCCGCCCGGTTCTTCCGGAAATTATGACCGCCAGCCACCGTGGCAAAATCCCTGAGCATGCATCCATCCCAGTCCCGGACGCGTGCGCCGCCCTTCAAATCCCAGCGAACGTCGTCCCGGACATCAAAGCAATAGCAAGTAGGGCAAACCATGTTGCAGGACCCGCAAGAAAAACAGCGTTGCGATTTTTCTTCCCAGACCGGATGATCGCAGGAGGCTTCCAGGAGCGTCGGCAGTGTTTCCGGCGCCATCCGGAGCTCATGCTTGCGGAGATATTTGCGATTATCCTCCCACACCTGCTCCCGGCGGGCCAGGCTGACAGCATCCGCCTTCGGGGCTTTGACCAAGTTACCCAAAATCACTTCGCCCTTGTGGGTCCGGGAATCCACCACGTAATGATCCCCAACGCGTGTCAAGAGGATATCAAACCCCTTGTCCACCGTCGCGGTTCCCATGCATCCAGCGAACACGTTAGCCGACGCGGCCTGAACGTCACAGGCCACGACCGTCGCCTGCTTACGGCGGGTCATGTAATGCACGTCAACATTATCGCCCGAAAAAACAGCGTCCATCTGGGCGATAGCGGCCACGTCATAGGGATGAACGCCTATGAGGATGAATGGCTCCTGGTCAAGGCAGGTTTCAAATCCGGCGGCGCCTTCAAACGTCAATAGGTCTTCCCGCGCCGGCTGCATGTATTTTTTCGGCGGAATCACGGTGACGTCGTAATCCAGGCGCAGGTTGGCAGCCATCAGCAACGGCGCGAACTGAAACCGATTATTCTTCGCCTGCACACCGAACACCCGGCCACCGCGGATCAGACCTTCAACCCAGACATTCAACATTTTTAGATCAACCGTAACAACACCCATAACTCGCTCCCGATCCGAATCCATCACCGATCCCGCAGTCATTGGTTCCATCGAATCAATTCTGAACCAAGCAGGCCAGAACGTAAATCAACATTGACTGTACTATCGATCTATATCGCGGAGAATATCACGCCTGCTGACAATGCCAACTATTTTTTACCATGAACCACCGGCACCCGGGGCAGACGGTGCTGCGCACAGAAATTTGCCGTTGAACGCGAGCTTCATGATATTCGATGTAAGCTATTGTCTATTCGCAGGTGGCATTAGGTGATGCCTTCCTGCGCAGTTACTCTCATTTGTATTTTACCTGCATGGCTTTACCCTGCCTGGCACTCCGGCCAGCCAGGTCCAGAATATGAATCGGCCGCCGGGACCACTCGGGCGTTATGATCAATTTGGCTCCGCGGGTCAGGTGATCCGCCACGTTTTGATAGAGCTTCCACCCCTCGCAGGGCGGGTTAGGCACACGCACGGTGACCATCTTGTCGCCGTTATGCGTAATAATCTCGCCCGTCCCCCACTCCATGATGTAAGTGCCCTTGGTTCCGGTAACCTTGAAAAACGACGGTGGGGGCCGTAAATCAATGGAGCTGATGGCCATTGTTGACCACGCGCCGCCGGCATAGCGCACCACGACCAGGCCGTCATCCTCGATCGTATCTTTCTTCCATGCCGTCTGGTTCGCCCACACGCCGGACCACAAGTAGCCGGAGACTTCCCGGATATCGTCGTTCACAACCTGAAGCGTGTACTCCAGAAGATGAACTCCCCAGTCATAAAGCAATCCGCCCGAGATCGTTTTGCTGGAGCGCCACCAGTTACCCGGTTTCCCCCAGCCGGACATCCGAACGTCCACCCGCACAACAGCTCCGATTTCGCCGGCGCGGATGTGCCTCATGGCCGCCATGATGTGACCATCCCAATGCCGGTTGTGATAGGTCGAAAGCACAACTTTGTTTTTTTTGGCCGCGGCGATCATGACGTCGCATTCAGCCGTCGTAATAGCGAGCGGCTTCTCGCAGACGACATGGCGGCCGGCATTGAGGCACTGGATAGCCAACCCGGCGTGGGTATTATGCGGCGTGATAATCGCCAGCAGATTCACGTCGGACTTGGCCAACATCTCCGTCACCGAGGCGTAGGTCTGGATGCCGGGAAAGTCCCGGCCGGCCACTTTCAGCCGTTGCGCATCAATTTCCGCCACTGCCGTCGGGGTCATTCCGGCCTTTTTCATTTCATTCAGGTGGGCACACCCCATATTGAACGCGCCGCCATAACCGATCACTCCGACTTTGATATCCCACGCTTGCTTGAACCGCGACATAACACATCCTCCTTCATTCTCAATGGCCGCAATCAACGATTGCGGCTGGAAATTACAACTACCATACGATAAATCAGGACGCTGACGGCTACACCCGCGCCGCCCAGAGCATGCCGCGCGTGGTCATCTCCAGCACATCCGGATACTTGCGGAACTCCTCGGCCACGTGACCCAGCGCGGAGTAAAACACCCGCCCTTTACCCCAGGTCTTGGTCCAGACCACGGGCATCCTGCACTTCTGGCCCTCATACTTATAGGGCGTGTAGGCCAACACGTTAATGGCAGGATCAATGCCCATGTAGTACTGCTCCGAGTTATATTTGAAGCGCTTCGGCATCCCCCGGGTAATGGGGCTTTCCACCGCCGTAAGTTTCACCGTGTAGTCGCCGACATGCGGATGTCCGAGGAACTGGCCGCCCACCAACCATTGATACTCCACCCGCCCGCGAAAGGCATCGCCCATGCCGCCATGCACACCCGCAATCCCAACCCCCGCGTCATGAATTGCCTGGTTCAGCCCGTTCCACTGCTCGTTCGACATCTCACCCATCGTCCACATCGGCACGATCAAATTGAGTTTCTTCACCGCCTCCACATCCTCCAGCGGCTTCAAAGTGTTCTCCATCCGCACCTCAAACCCGTTGGCCTTCAGTTTTCCGGCTAGAACCTCAGCTGTTTCTTTCGGTGTGTGCCCATCCCAGCCACCCCACATAACCAAAGCGGACTTGATCATGATTGACTCCCTAAATTGATTATTGCTCGCAATGACTCATTTTATCGTTTCGATTAGATGGGAACATTAGGACACCGCGATAAAAATACAACGAAATAGTGCGGCTTTTGGCAAGGAACGATCAATTCCGGTCTGCACAAGGAAATCCCAATCCTTTTTCACCTTCCGGCATGATAAAATATCCATATATTGTAGTTGCATCCCGACACACCCCATGGTATGGTATAATTCATTTATTGATTCTTGGGCCCGGGATGATCGGGAAAGGTTAACCCGCAACTGCGAGGATATTGTGCGCTTAAAAAGCCTGGAAATGATCGGATTTAAAAGCTTTGCCGAACACACGCTCCTTGAATTCGGCCCGGGTATGACGGCCATTGTCGGCCCCAATGGATGCGGCAAGAGCAATATTTCCGATGCAGTCCGCTGGGTTCTGGGCGAGCAAAGCGCTAAACTTCTCCGCGGTTCCAAGATGGAAGACTGTATTTTCAATGGAACTGATGACCGGAAACCATTCGGCATGGCGGAAGTGAGCCTGAACCTCGCCGATTGCGAAAGCGCTCTGCAAACGGAATACCACGAAGTCACGGTGACACGGCGCGTGTTCCGTTCGGGTGAAGGCCAATATTTCATCAACAAGACACCTTGCCGCCTGAAAGACATTCAGCGCCTCTTCATGGACACCGGCATCGGCACCAACTCCTACTCCCTAATGGAACAGGGACGGATTGACCTGATTTTAAGCGCCCGTCCTGAGGATCGCCGTGAAATTTTCGAGGAAGCCAGCGGCATCACCAAATACAAAACCGACAAGCGCGAAGCGCTCCGCAAGCTGGAACAGACCGAGGCCAATCTGCTCCGGCTGGCCGACATTATCAAGGAAGTCAAGCGCCAGATCATCTCGCTCCAGCGCCAGGCCGGCAAGGCGGCCCGTGTCAAGAAACTGAGACAGGAGTTGCGCGGCCTGGATATTTACGTTTCCCGAGGACGCCTCCAGACCATCAGCGCCGAACTCCAGCAGTTGGAGAACCAGATGGCCTCCCTGAACGAAACCATCGAGGCCTTTCAGAAAGACATCGCCGCCCAGGAGCAGAAAGGGCAAGCGCTTCGCCAGGCGCTGTCGGAAGCCGACACCGACATGGGTGCGGCCCGCCAGGCGGAAATGGACCTCCGCTCGCAGTTGGACCGAATGCGCCAGACGATCGAGATCAACCAGCGGCGCATCAAAGAACTGCAGGACATGATCCGCCGCGAGTCCGTTGACCGGGATTCCTCGACCCAGGACATATCCAAACAGCGCTGCGCCCTGGAGCAGACCGAGCAGGCCCTGAACAAGGCGGAGTCCGACCTGGCCGCCTGCGATGCGGACTTGCGCGACAAATCCCAGAAGAATACGACCCAGGAACACCTGCTCGACCAGGCTAAACAATCAATCCAGAGCCTGCACACCGAATCCATGGAACTCGACGACAAGTGGGCCAAGCTCCAGAATGAACTCCACAAAACGGAAGCCGAAGACCGCTCCCTGGTCGTCAAGCGTGAACAGCGCGCCGCGGAACAAACCAACCTGGCGCATCTTCTCGAAAGCATGGAGAAACGCCTGATCGGATTTTCTGAAAGCCTGAAAACCCTGGCAGCCGATGTTCAACAGGCCGAAGAACGCCTGACCGCCCTCCGCCAGGAACACGCGGAGATCGGCCGGAGCCTGAAGGAACTGGAGCAGCAGCGGGCCGAACAGGCCTCGCAGATCGCTTCCCGGGATGCCCAAATCCAGATGCTGAATACGCACCTTGCCGATGCCGGCGCGTTCCCGGAAGGAGCGCGGCAATTGCTGGACGCTTCCAATCCCCTGCATATCGACCGGTCCCGCCTCGTGGGATCGCTGAGCGAACAGGTGGAAACAAAAGCCGAATACCGGACCGCCCTTGAAGCCGCGCTTCGCTTTTGGGTGGATGCCGTCATCGTGACGGATATGAACGGCGCCCTCGTTTTCGCGCGCCGCCTGGAAGCCGCCAAGGGCGGCGCGGCCCAGTTGCTGGCGGCCGCCATTCCAGGCAAGGCCGAAGCCCGGGTGACGTCGGAAGGACCCGGCGTCCCCCTGCTCGATCACGTTACCTGTCCGCCATCCGTCCGGCCCCTGATCGAGCGTCTGCTGGGATCCATTCGCATTATCGATTCCCTGGATGCCCTGCCGGCCGACCTGTCTTCCCCGCAGCGCTTCGCGCCGGCCGGCCTCCCATCCCAAACCATCTTTATCACCCGCGAAGGCACTCTCGTCGGCGGCACGGGAATTGTGGAATGCGGTTACACCGGGGCGCGCCACCGGTCCGATTCTCCCCTCGCCCGCAAACATACGCTCCGGGAACTCCAGGAAACCATCGCCGGCCTGCAGGTTGGTCTTCAGAACCTGGACCGGAAGCTGGCCGAACAAGCCGCCCGGCTGGCCTCCGGCGACGAGGCCCTTCAGCAGGCGCAACACGACCTGGAAACCAGGCAACAGGCGCTGGCCCGCCAGGAAGGCGAATGTCAAATCGTCACCAAAGAAGCCAATCAGTTCCGGGAACGCCTGGAAACTGTCCGCTGGGAATTCCAGGAACTGGAGAAGCAGGGCAGTTCCGTCGAAACCCGGAGCGCCGTCGTCACGGAAATGGACCGGATCCGCGCCCGCCGGGTCGAGATCAAGGTGACGGTGGAAACCCGGAACCGCGAGGTCCAGCGGCTGGAACAGGATCACAAGGGTCTGGTGGCCGACGTCATGCAGGCCAATGTGCGGCTGGAGAAGCAGAAACAAAGCCGGGAGCATTTACAAAGCCAGCACAATCCGCTGGCGGAGCGCATCGCCGAACAGGAAAGCCGGATCGCGGAATGCGCGGCCCGGATCGCCGGCTATCAGAAAGACATCGCATCCCTCACCGCGGCCATGGCGGAATCCCGGCGGAACATTCCCACGCGCGAGGAGGAAATTCGGAGCATGTCGTCCCGGCTGGAGTCCAGCCGCCAGCGCCGTGAAACGGCGCAAGCCGAATGGACGTCGGTGGAGGACAAGCTTAACAGCCAGCGCAACGCCCTGGATGAGCGCCGCAACCAGCGTTCGGAAGTCAATGGCAAGTGCATCGAACTGCGGATGAAACACCAGAACCTGATCGAGCGGATTGCCTCGGAATATCGCATTGCCGCCGACGCCATTCCGTTGGAACCGGAGCCGGAATGGCCCCCGGAAGGCAAGCCGGATCCGGACACCCTGGACAATACCATCGCCGAGATGCGCGCGAAAATCGAAGCGATCGGCCCGGTGTACGAGGGCGCCATCGATGAATACGAACAGCTCGATGAACGGTTTACGTTCCTGAACCAACAGCAGGATGACCTGGTCAAATCCAAGCACCAGCTGATGGAGATGATCCGGAAAATCAATCAAACCACGACCGAACTGTTCGCCCAAACGTTCGAAGCCATCAATACCAATTTTCAGACTACATTCAAACAGCTGTTCGGCGGCGGCTCCGCCAAGCTGATGCTGGCCGATGACGAAGACATCCTGGAAAGCGGGATTGAAATCATCGCCCGACCGCCGGGCAAGCGCCTGCAGAGCGTTTCCCTGCTGTCGGGAGGCGAACGGACCATGACGGCCGTGGCCCTGCTTTTCGCCATTTACATGGTCAAACCCAGCCCGTTCTGCGTGCTGGACGAACTGGATGCCGCCCTGGATGAACCCAATAACCGGCGTTTCATTAAAATGCTGGAGGGCTTTCTCAACCAGTCCCAGTTCATCCTGATCACCCATAACCAGCAGACCATCGCGGCAGCCGGCGTGATCTATGGCGTCACCATGCAGCAAACCGGCATCTCCCGGATCGTCTCGATGAAATTCAACAAGAACGACGTCCGCCCGGCGGTTGAAACCTCCGAACCGGAAACGACCGCGGTCGCCGCGGAGCCGGTGGCGGTTGGAGTAGCGGCAACCATGGTGGAAGAAGCGCCCGCGCCGCAAGCCGCGGCATCGAACGGGAATCCTGCCGGAGCCTCCGAACCCCCAGCCCCCTCCCCTTGATGACGTGTCATCGATTTTTAAATTACGCCCTGATGCGCCGGCCGGTCCTGGAAAGACTCGACGAAACCCAAAGGGACAGACCCGAGGGAGTGAGAGAAGCCCTGATAATAGAGATTCAGACTTCCTGATCCGCGCTTTTTCAGGCGCGGATCAGCGATTCGATCAACAGCCTGTCCCATAGCGGGTTACAGTAATCCAACTCCTCCTGTCGCCGCTCATCGTCTATTTGTCTTT
>Ga0180014_1000316_pt1 | contig 14287 bp, 12 predicted proteins | sample KR13_S1_MetaG_FD_116507 | JGI IMG/M metagenome (GOLD analysis project Ga0180014, IMG submission 116507) | Groundwater microbial communities from the Olkiluoto Island deep subsurface site, Finland - KR13_S1_MetaG | ecosystem: Environmental > Aquatic > Deep subsurface > Groundwater | place... | reverse complement strand
GGACGGCGAGGCGATGCTGCTGAACCTGGACCTGATGGGGGTAGCCGTCTCCACCGGGTCCGCGTGCTCGTCGGGGGCGACCGAACCATCACACGTCCTGTTGGCCATGGGCGTCGAGCCGCTGCTGGCGCAGGCGAGCCTACGCTTCTCGCTTGGCCGCGACAATACGGAAGAGCAGGTGGAAAGGGTCCTGGAGGTCCTTCCTGAGATAGTGAGTCGTTTGCGTGACCTCGGAGACGCGCGTGCGATGAGGTAATGAAGGAGACGGCCGGTGTCTATAAAGAAGAATCGGATAATAAGCCTTGTTAACGAGGCTACTGGATTACTGAAAGAAGACATCCGAGTTATCAAGGAGCGTGATCCTGCGGCTAAGGGCGTACTCGAGATAGCACTCTCTTACCCGGGGTTGCACGCGATATGGATGCATAGGTTGGCGCACTACCTTGATGCAAAAGGTGTTCCACTGCTTCCGAGGCTCATCTCGATGTTCACCCGCGCTGTCACGGGCATCGAGGTTCACCAGGGTGCGAAACTGGGGCGCGGCCTGTTCATCGACCATGGAATGGGTGTGGTCATCGGCGAGACCGCCGAGGTAGGTGAGAACGTGACCATGTATCAGGGCGTGACACTCGGAGGTACCGGCAAGGAGAAAGGCAAGCGTCATCCTACCATTGGGAACAACGTCATAATTGCTGCCGGCGCGAGTGTCCTGGGGCCTATCACGGTCGGCGACAACTCCAAGGTAGGCGCGGGCGCGGTGGTCCTCAAGGATGTACCCGCAAACTGCACCGTGGTGGGGGTTCCCGGGCGGCTCACAATCTGCTCCGGGGAGACACTCTCCCGGATAAACCTCCACCACGGGGACCTACCCGACCCACTGATGGAGGTGTTCGAAGATATTGACCGCAGGCTGGAGAAGGTCGAGCGAGCGGTTGGAAATACCAGACAGCTCGAACCGCCAGCGTCCGAGATGGAAAGGTAGCGGTGTCTTCTTGGTTCATCGAGTGGTCGTGGCGATGTCGGGCGGTGTCGATTCCTCGGTAGCTGCGGCAGTATTGAAGGAGGCTGGCAGCGAGGTAGTCGGGATCGGCCTCAAGCTCGTTGATTCGAATAAAACAACCGGGGCGGCGAACTCCTGTTGCGGTATCGATGCCATGGGGGACGCAAGGCGCGTGGCGGAGAAACTGGATATTCCTTTCTACGTCCTCGATTTCAAGGACGTGTTCCGGACCACCGTCATCGAGTATTTCATCTCCTCGTATCTGAACGGTGAAACGCCCAATCCGTGCATCCCCTGCAATGAAGTGATCAAGTTCGAGGAGCTGCTCCGCGTGGCAAAGGGGATTAGGGCAGAGTACCTGGCGACCGGCCACTACGCCCGGGTATCACGGGAAGGGACCGGGAGGTATCTGCTACGGAAGGGTACCGATGACTCGAAGGACCAGTCGTACTTCCTCTATTCGCTGTCGCAGGAGCAGCTCAGCCAGACGCTGTTTCCGGTAGGGGAGATGAGCAAGAGAGAAACGCGTGAACTGGCGGCTCGGCTCGGCCTCAGAGTCCACGATAAGCCCGAAAGCCAGGATATCTGTTTCGTCGAAGATGGCGATTACTCTTCATATATAAGCAAGCATGCTGGTTCGAGGATCAGGCCCGGTCCCATACTCGACGAGTCAGGGGCTGTGATAGGCAGCCACAGGGGACTTTCGCACTACACCATAGGTCAGCGCCGTGGCCTGGGCGTTTCTTCCTCGGAGCCGATGTACGTAGTGGACATAGACGCACACGCGAACTCCATAACAGTGGCGGCCGCGGGAAGACTCCGACGGCAGAAGCGCATATTGCTGGAAAGGATGAACTACGTCGCGGTCGCAAAGCCCGAGGAGCCAATCGGGGCCCTAGCCAGGACGAGGTACAGAAAACCCGAGGTGAACGCGACATTGTCACCCCTCGACGGCGATCGGGCCTTCGTGGAGTTCCACTCTCCGCGGGAACCCACGGCTCCCGGTCAATCAGTGGTGCTTTACAACGGGGATGCGGTAATCGGCGGCGGAGTGGTCAGGAGGACGACTGATGACCAATGATGATGTGGTATCCGGTCGTTACTCCAGGCAGGTGCTCTTCGAGCCAATCGGTAGAGAAGGCCAGAAGAAGCTGGGCGGCTCCTTGGTCGTTATCATCGGGTGCGGCGCGCTTGGAACAGTGATTGCGGACAGGCTGGTCAGGGCCGGCGTCGGCACCATCAGGATCGTCGACAGGGATTTCGTCGAGCTTGACAACCTGCAGAGACAGGCGCTGTTTACAGAAGAGCACGCGAGCCTGCGCCTGCCGAAGGCGGTCGCGGCCGGGTCGGTCCTGAAGACCGTGAACAGCGAGATAGCCATCGAACCTGTAGTATGCGATATAACTCCGGGGAACGTCGAACGGGTCTTGGCCGGTTGTGACATCGTAATGGACGCCACCGATAACCTGGAGACCCGCTTCCTTATAAACGACACATGCCTCAAGGAGGGCATTCCCTGGATACACGGAGCGGCTGTCGGCTCGTGCGGACAGGAGATGCCGATTATCCCCGGGGTGACGGCCTGTTACCGTTGCCTGGTACCTGAGCCGCTGGCTGAGCCCTTACAGGGCTGCGATGTCCTGGGAGTGATGAATACCGTGACCGGTATCATCGCCGACATACAGAGCACCCATGCTATCCAGATGCTGACTGGTAGCCACGTGCCGGACAGTACCCTCACCTTTGTGGATGTATGGGAGAACGAGTTCGAGAGGTTCGTGGTCGACCGCGTCACCGACTGCCCCGCGTGTGTCAGTGGCGAGTACTCCTTCTTGAAAAAGGAGACGGTTTCCTGGTCTACATCACTATGCGGGAGAAACGCCGTACAGATATCTCCCGCGCATGAGATGGCGCTCGACTTCGAAGGGCTCACCGCATCACTTGCCAGGCTGGGTCGTGTGGATAACAACGGGTATTTACTCGTCTTCTCCATCGATGGCTACGAGATGACAGTCTTCCCCGACGGCCGGGCCATCATAAAGGGGACCGACGATACAAAGATCGCGAGGACGCTGTATTCCCGCTATATCGGGTCTTAGTGCCTCGTTCCATAAATACGCTGGCATTCGAGCGCCGCTGCATCCACTCCGGCTGCGTTCCGCTCCCTCGGCGTACTACAGGAGTACGCCTCGGTCGCGCGCCTTGCCGGAGCGGCGCTTCGACGCTCTCGGTACGTAACCGTATTTATGGAATGAGGCACTTAGACTACGAAGGAGATCTTATGTGAGACGCCCGGACTGGTGGGAAACGGCCATTCCTGGAACCGATTCAGAATCGTGACAAGAACGATCGACTGGAGGGTAAGTTGAAGTTTTCGACTAGAGCGCGGTACGGGATGAGGGCGATGCTGGACATCGCGGCCAACGGAGGCGATAAGCTGGTTCTACTCAAAGATATTGCCGAACGCCAGGCGATATCAAAGAGGTACCTCGAGCACATGATGTCCCAGCTCAAGAACGGCGGTCTTTTAATAGCGGAGCGAGGAGTGGGTGGCGGATATCGCCTCAGCCGTCCGGCCAATGAGATTCGGTTGGACGAGATATTTGAGGTACTCGAGGGCCGGCTCATGCTCATCGAGTGTTTGAGGGATCCCTCCGTGTGCGACCGCGTCGAGGACTGCGTAACCCGAGAGCTCTGGGACGAGATGACGACGGCTATGCGTACCGTGCTCGAGAAGAAGACGCTTGAGGATTTGAAAATGCGCTTGGAAGAAATGCAGACCATCGAGCGCCAGAGCGTTTGAGACAGGGAGAGTCGCTGAAGGAACGATATCCCGGAGACGTGTACACCGAGGAGGTTGGAAGACATAGCACAGTATAGCGATACAGTCATGGAGCACTTCATGAATCCGCGCAACGTTGGAGTGATCGAGAAAGCTGACGGGGTGGGCGAGGTGGGCAACCCCGTATGCGGCGACATGATGACCTTCTACATCAGGGTAGACAAGGGCCGATTGAGCGAAATCAAGTTCAAGACCTTCGGTTGTGGCGCTGCAATCGCGGTATCCAGCATGGTAGGCGAGATGGCGCTGGGGAAGGACGTAGAAGAGGCTCTGCGGATTACCAGGGAGGATGTCGACGAGCGCCTTGGGGGTCTGCCCAGTGAGAAGATGCACTGCTCGAACCTCGGGGCGGACGCCCTGCGCAGGGCAATCCACGACTACCTTGACAGGCGGGGTAATGTGAAAGAGGACCCCGTCGGACATTCGGCGCAGGGAGCTCAAGACCGCGTCCTTGAAAACAGCCTGCTTGATGACGATGCGCTTGTGGAGTTGATTCTTGAAGAGAAGAGGAAAAAGGACGCTGTAATACTCGTTCACAACTACCAGCGGCCGGAGATACAGGATATCGGTGATTTCGTAGGGGACTCGCTGGGCCTCGCCCTGAAGGCCTCGGAAACGGATATGGACGTCATAGTCTTCTGCGGAGTGCACTTCATGGCGGAAACCGCGGCCATATTGAACCCTGACAGGATCGTGCTTCTACCTGAAATCCGAGCGGGTTGCCCGATGGCTGACATGGCCCCCGTTGAGGCTGTAAGGCGGGCGAAGGAATTGCATCCAAATGCTGTTGTCGTTTCCTACGTCAACACCACTGCGGCAGTGAAGGCGGAGAGCGACTACTGCTGTACATCATCTAATGCGGTGCGCGTAACCCGGGAGGTCGAGGGGGAGGAGATCCTGTTTCTCCCGGACAGGAACCTGGCCGCCTACGTGGCGAAATACGTGCCCGAAAAGAGAATAATACCCTGGGACGGGTACTGCCACGTCCACCAGGATATCGCCGTAAAGGATGTCATGGAGGTGCTCGAAAACCACCCCGGCGCCGAGATAATTGCACATCCTGAATGCACCGAAGAGGTGCTGTCGATAGCCGACCACGTTAGAAGCACTTCCGGGATGGTCGCCGCCGCCAACGAATCGAGCGCCGACGAGTTCGTTGTCGCAACAGAGGCAGGGATGATCTACCCGCTGAAGCGCGCTGTTCCTGGCAAATTGTTCTACCCAACCGGCAACAAACCGCTCTGTCCGAACATGAAGCTCATTACGCTCCCGAAGGTGCTGTTGGCTCTCGAGAACCTCGAGCCGCGAGTCATGGTCCCGGAGGATGTGCGGGTAAGAGCTCTGCTCCCGGTCGAAAGAATGCTGGGCTTTAATTCGAATTAACGCGCGTTTATCCACTCCTCCAGCCGTGTGTAATAAACGGCGTCGCCCCTCCGACACCATAAACTCCACGCTTTGCCACTTCCTGCCTCATTGTTAAGCTATGCCATATGGCGTCCTGGATTTGTAAAGTATCCAGTTACTCTCATCCCCTCCCCCGAGGGGGAGGGCGCGCCTGCTCTGCTTGTCACCCCCTTCTACCAGTACGCAGCGGCCAGGTCCGAATAGCAGGACCGTAAGGATACTGTGTGTTCCTGAGCAGATCGGGGAATCGTTGAGGTATAATAAGCGAAATCGTTCGTTGAAAGGCGAGGTTACCAGTGATAGGCACCACTCTTAACGGTCGTTACGAGATCGAGGAGCTGATCGGGACCGGCGGCATGGCGGACGTCTTCCGGGCCCGCGACAACCTGCTGGGGCGCACCGTCGCGGTTAAGGTCCTGCATGCCCAGTACGCGAAGGACCCCGTCTTCATTCAAAGGTTCCGCCAGGAGGCCCAGTCCGCCGGCAATCTCAACCAGCCTAACGTGGTAAACGTGTATGACTGGGGCATCGAGGGCGATACGTACTACCTGGTCATGGAGTACGTGGAAGGGCACGACCTCAAGGACGTCATACTGTCAGGCGGGCCCCTGCTCCCCGAGAGGGCGGTGGAGATAACCCTGAATATCTGCGCGGCGCTGGAGGCCGCCCACGCCCAGGGCATTATCCACAGGGACATCAAGCCGCAGAACATCTTTATCACCAGCGACAACCAGGTCAAGGTCATGGATTTCGGGATAGCCCGGTCGGCCGGCGGCACCGCGATGACCCAGACCGGGACGATAATGGGGACCGCGCAGTACATAAGCCCCGAGCAGGCGCAGGGACAGACCGCGGACCAGCGCTCGGACCTGTACTCGCTCGGTGTAGTGCTCTACGAGATGCTGACCGGGAAACCGCCTTTCGACGGGGACACCCCGGTATCCATCGCCTACAAGCACGTCAGGGAAGACCCGCTGCCTCCCTCCATGGTCAACCCCGACGTATCGCCCGAACTCGAGGCGGTGGTCATGAAGGCCCTCTCCAAGAACCCGGAGAACCGCTACCAGAACGTGGTGGAGATGCAGGCGGACCTGGAACGGGGCCTGGAGGGATTCCCGGTATACGCCACGCCGGTGCTGCCCCTCGATCAAGCGGGAGCGACCCGGGCGTACCCCTTGGGCGGAGCCCCAAAGCGCTCCCTGACATGGCTGTGGATCATCATCATCGTCTTGCTGTTGCTGGGAATAGGTGCCGGTGTGTGGGCCATCGTCGGCGGGTCCGGCGGCATCAGCGTCCCTAACGTCGTGGGAGAGACCGTCGATAACGCCACTACCATCTTGAGTGAAAAGGGGCTCAAGATGAAGATCTCCAAGACGGTAATCGACGTCGACAAGCCGGAAGGCGTGGTGATCAGCCAGGATCCCCAGAAAGGCATTAGCATCTCCAAGGGCGAAACCGTTAACGTCGTAGTGACCGAGGCCGCCGTAGCGGTCCCCAACCTTTCGGGCATCAGCCAGAGCGAAGCGGAAGCAGCGCTAAAATCCGTGGGCCTGGAGCTTCAAGGGGTAAGCCAGCAGTACAGCCAGGGCGCTGAGAAAGGCATCGTAATCTCACAGTCCCCCTCTGCCGATACCCAGGTTTCCAAGGGCTCCTCGGTCAGTATCGTGGTGAGCAAGGGGCCGGAACTGGTAACCGTACCGGAGGTCGTCGGCCTTGACCAGTCCAACGCCACTCAACGGCTCGAGAGCGCGGGCTTTCAGGTCAATGCCGAGGAAAGCCCTTCTTCCACCGAGACGGCGGGCACGGTGCTGAGCCAGAGTCCCGAGGGGGGAAGCCAGGTCCCCAAGGGGTCCGCGGTAACGATAGAGGTCGCCACCAAGCCGGATACCGCTACGGTGCCGGACGTCATCGGCGACCTGGAGAGCGACGCCAGGCAGACGATAATCGATGCCGGCTTCGAGCCGGTGATCACCTATGAGTCGACTACCCCGGCCAACGTCGGGCGGGTCCTTGGGCAGTCCCCCGTGAAAGGCACCGAAGCCGAGAAGGGGAGCCAGGTAACCATACGCGTCGGGAAAGCGGAAGAAGTGTGATAATCGGCTGGCTAAACAGGGCCGGCTGCGGAGAGTGACGAGGGAAAGGAGACCATCGTGGAACGGGCCGTACAGTTGAGTCAGCTTCTCGAGGAGGGCAAAGAGGTAGAGGTGGAGGACGCGTTCGTCCTCCAGAGCAAGAAGCTTCTGAAGGTCAACATGGCGGCCGCGGGCGGGCAGGTGCTCACCAAGGCGGGCGCGATGATCGCCTACCAGGGGCAGATGCAGTTCACCCGCCAGGGGAGCGGCGGGGCCGGCAAGTGGATAAAGAAGAAGGTGTCGGGTGAGGAGTTCAACCTGATGTCGGTCAGCGGGCAGGGAGACCTCTTCCTGGCCGACGCCGCCAACAACATCATCCTGCTCTACATGAACAACGAGGCCCTTGCGGTGGAGTCGATGAACCTGCTGGCCTTTACCCCCAGCATCTCCTGGGACATCAAGAGGCTCAAGGGGGCAAGCGGGATGATGACCGGTGGTCTCTGGACGGTAGAGCTTCAGGGAACCGGCTACGTCGCGCTGATATGCAAGGGAGACCCACTGACCCTCAGGGTAACACCTAACGAGCCCACCTATACCGACCCCAACGCGACGGTCGCCTGGTACCAGGGGCTCGAGCCCTCGATCCACATGGACGCCAACCTGAAGAGCCTGGGCGGCCTGATGGGGTCCCGGCACGGCGAGCTGTTCCAGCTCATGTTCCAGGGAGAAGGCTGGGTAGTGGTCCAGCCCAGCGAAGAGGTTATACAATCGAGCCTCCAGACCCCCGGCGGCGGAAGCGGCGGAGCCGGCGGCGTACTGGGGGGGATACTCGGGACCTGACCCCACGCCACCCAAACGGGGTCTGGCCCGGGCTGTTGTCGTTCGTTTCTCCCCTCAAGCGGACGTACGCAATGCAACAGCGGGCCTGACCCCCGGCCTATACGCGACAACGCCAGACAAAGATACGCGATCCCAGGGCATGTGACGTTCAAAACTTTGCTTGAATCCATGCCCCACAATGCACATGCCCAGGGGCGGGACCCTTTCCTCTCCAAGCAAAAGGCGGAACCGATGCCGGCAAGATGCCGGCGCTACAATAGAAACATGCCCCACTATGCAACAGCCCCAGGGCGAGATCCCTCCCACGCCATGGAAACGCGCCAATGGTGCCAGGCACCATTGGCGCAAACCGCAAGACAACACCCGCCATCCCCCGGCTGTTGTCATTAGAACACCTACCCAAGCCGACGTATGCTATGCAACGGCCCGGGGCGGATGTTGAAACACCGCCACTGACGGATGTTGCCGCTGCAAGCTTCTCGTTTGAAATAACACCCGGATTATGTATAGAATTCTTTGGCTCCAAACAGAAAAATGGGCCGTGGCACGCCGTGCGCGGTGCGCCGATATGGGTGCAATAGCAAAAACTGGAGTGAAGATGAACATCGAACACGGGACTTTCGTGGAGAAGTACGACCTCCTCGGTTGTATCCAGTGCGGCAGGTGCACCGGGGGGTGCCCCGTAACCGTCCGTACCGACCTCAACGTCCGCCTCTTCGTGTATGAAACGGTGGACGACGACCGCCTGGAGGCACTCTCCGAGAAACACGAGATCTGGGACTGCACCACCTGCAACAACTGCGCGCTGCGCTGCCCCAAGGGGCTGGACCCGTTTGAGGTGCTCCTGGGTCTCCGCAGCATGCAGGTCGAGGAAGGCAACATCGAGCCGACCGCCATCTCCGCCCTGGAGAGCGTCTTCAACAACGGCAACCCCTGGGGCAAGCCACGGGCCCTGCGCTGCAACTGGATGGAGGACATCGAGGGAGTGGAGAAGGTGCGCATCCTGGAGAAGGGAGAGAAGGCCGATGTCCTCATCCATACCTGCTGCACCGCCTGCTACGACCCCAGGATAATCCCCCTGGCCCGGAACCTGGTCCGGGTGATGGAGAAAGCGGGGGTCGACTACGGGTTCATTGGCGAGGAAGAGACTGACTGCGGCAGCGAGGTCAGGCGCCTGGGCGAGGAAGGCCTCTTCGAGATGCTGGATGAGGACAATACCGAACTGTTCGACGCCTACGACTCAGGCAGGATAGTATGCCTCTCCCCCCACTGCTACAACACTTTCAAGAACGAGTGCGAGAACATCAAGACACCGGTGCTGCATTACACGGAACTGGTGGCGGAGATCATCCGGGAAGGGAAGCTCGAGCTGACCGGTGAGATCGACTCCAAGGTCGTCTACCACGACCCGTGCTACCTGGGCAAAAAGAACAAGGTGTTTGACGAGCCGAGGTACATCCTCGGCCGGATCCCCGGAATCGAGCTCATGGAGTTCAACCAGTCCCGCGAGATCAGCCTCTGCTGCGAGGGTGGCGGGGGGAAGATGTGGGTGGAGTCCGAGTCGAAGGAGCAACGGCTCTCTGAGACACGGATACTGGACGCGAAGGAGATGGGGGCCGACATAGTCGCGGTCGCCTGCCCGTTCTGCCTGCTGACCCTGGAGGACGCCCTGAAGGCCAAGGGCTTCGACGAGGAGATGCGGGTAGCGGACATCCTGGAGCTCCTGGGTGAATCGATCTGACCCGGGTTATGAGAAGACCTGAAGTATCGGAACAGACGAGAGGTAAGGTGAACTGGGAATGAATGTTGTTGTCTGCGTAAAGCAGGTGCCCGACACTTCCGATCCCGACGTGGAAGTCCACATCGACTCCAGTGGAAAAGGCGTTGACGAGAGCAAGTTCAGCTTCGTTATCAACGACGCCGACAACTACGCGGTGGAAGAGGCAATCCTGCTCAAGGAGAAGCACGAGGGCGAGGTGACCGTGGTTAACATCGGCCCGGAGGCCGCCAACCAGGTGGTCAGGATGGCCCTGGCCAAGGGCGGCGACCAGGCGATAAGGCTGGATGACGAGAGGTTCGCCTTCTCGGACATCACCGCCACCGCGCGCCTGCTGGCATCGGCGATCGGAGACCTGGAGTTCGACATCGTCATGACCGGCTGCATCGCCTCCGATGACGGCTACAGCGCGGTAGGGGTAACGCTGGCCCAGATGCTGGACCTGCCCCACGCCGCCATGGTGAAAAGCGTGGAGGTCATCGGCGATAACAAGCTGAAGGTCGGCCGTGAGCTCGAGGGAGGCCTGCTGGAGATGCTGGAGATAGAAACACCTTGCGTGCTGACTATCCAGACCGGCATCAACGAGCCGCGTTACGCGTCGTTCAAGGGCATCCGCGCCGCGTCCAAGAAAGAGATCAAGGTCATGGACCTGGAGGCCACGGGGCTTTCCGAAGACCAGGTGGGCGAGGCCGGCTCGACCGCTGTCATGGTCGAGTATTCGGTTCCCGTGGTCGGCGAACTGGCCGAGATACTGGAGGGCGACGCCGCCGAGACGTCCGTAAAGCTCTCAGGTATATTGAAGGAAAAGGGGCTGGTATAGATGCACGACATATTTGTACTGGCGGAACACAGAGAGGGTGAGTTGCGCGAGGTCACCCTGGAGATTCTGACGCTCGCCGGGCAGCTCGCGGAGCAGTCCGGGGGCAAGGTCACCGCCGTCCTCCTGGGAAGCGGTATTGATGAGTACGCGGGCAAGTGCGCCTCCTTCGCCGACAGGGTGCTGGTGGTTGACGACCCGATGTACAAGGACTATAACTCGGCCGCCTACCAGCAGGCGCTGGTCGAGCTCATAAAGGCGGAGAAGCCCCACCTGGTCCTTATCGGGAACACCGGGCAGGGCGTGGACCTGGCCCCCTCCCTCGCGGTTGAGCTGGACGTGCCGTACACCTCCGACGTGGTGTCGGTGACACTCGAGGGTGACAAGCCCGTCGCCACCCGACAGTACTACGGCGGCAAGATAGACGGCCGAATCGAGTTCAAGGACGCCGACGTCTACGTGCTGGCGATCCGGGAGGCCTCGACCCCCGCCGGGGAAGGCGGCAAGTCGGGGGAAATACAGAAGATAGACAACCCGGTGACTACCGAGGTCACCGTGCGCAAGTTCCTGGAGTACGTCGAGGCCGCGATCGGAGAGGTGGACATCACCCAGTCGACGATGCTGGTATCGGTCGGCCGCGGTATCCGTGATGAAAAGAACATGCCCATAATGGAAGAGCTTGCCGAGGCGATGGGCGCGGACCTCTCGGCCAGCCGCGCGGTTGTGGACGCCGGATGGCTTCCCACCGACAGGCAGGTCGGTATATCGGGCAAGACCGTGAGCCCGAAGCTTTACCTGGCGGTAGGCATCAGCGGGGCATTCCAGCACGTGACCGGCATAAAGGGAGCGGACGTCGTGGTGGCCATTAACAAGGACCCCGACGCCCCGATATTCCAGTACGCCGACTACGGGATAGTGGACGACCTGCTCAAGGTGGTTCCGGCCCTGACTGAGAAGATCAAGGAGATGAAGGGCTAGGCGCCACTAAGGGAGGACCCTGTAGATGAGTAATGACAGACCCAGGATAGGCGTCTATGTCTGTCACTGCGGGACAAACATAGCGGGAGTGGTCGATGTGAAGGCGGTGGCGGAGCACGCCTCCGGGCTTCCCGGCGTCGAGCTGGCACGCGACTACTCGTACATGTGCTCCGACCCGGGCCAGGCGATGATACGGAAGGACATCGAGGAGAAGGGCCTCAACCGCGTGATCGTGGCCTCCTGCTCGCCACGCATGCACGAACTCACATTTCGTGGCGCGCTTGATGACGCCGGGCTCAACCCGTATTACCTGGAGATGGCCAACATCCGCGAGCAGGACTCGTGGGTCACTGAGGATCATGACCTGGCGACCGACAAGGCGAAGAAGTTGGTCGATGCCGCGGTGGCGAAGGTTTCGCTACTCGAGGCCCTCGAGCAGAAGGAAGTAGATGTAACGCCGGCGTGCCTCATCATAGGAGCGGGCATCGCGGGCATACAGGCCGCCCTGGACATAGCCGACGCGGGGTTCAGGGTGTACCTGGTGGACAAGGACCCATCGGTGGGGGGGCACATGGCACAGCTGGACAAGACGTTCCCCACATTGGACTGCTCGGCGTGTATCCTCACCCCCAAGATGGTCGACGTGGGCAATCACCCGAACATCGAGCTCATGACTTACTCGCAACTTGAGAACGTCGAGGGCTTCGTGGGAAACTTCAAGGCCGCGATACGCAAGAAGGCGCGCTACGTCGATGCCGACAAGTGCACCGGCTGTAACCTCTGCGCCGAGAGCTGCCGGCTGGCGAACCGTATCCCCTCCGAGTTCGAGGAGGGAATCGGAAATCGGTCGGCGATCTACCTCCCGTTCCCCCAGGCGGTCCCGGCGATATACACCGTCGACCCGGAGCGTTGCCTGCAGCTTACCAAGGGCAAGTGCGGCAAGGAAGGCCCGGCCTGCGCGGCGGCATGCGCGGCCGACGCCGTGGACTTCGAGCAGGAAGACGAGGTCGTCGAGGTTGACGCAGGGACCATCATCGTAGCCACCGGATACGACATCTTCGACGCGAAGCGTAAACCGGAGTACGGGTACGGGGACAACGACAACGTGATAACCGGGCTCGAATTCGAGCGCCTTGTATCCGCCTCCGGCCCCACCGAGGGGCACATACTCCTTGGGCGCGACAAGAAAGGCGAAGGCGGCTGGGAGCCGAAGAAGGTCGCGTTCATACACTGCGTGGGCTCCCGCGACGAATCGGTGGGAAACGAGTACTGCTCCCGGGTGTGCTGCATGTACCTCGCGAAGCAGGCCCACCTGATAAGGGAGAAGCTCCCCGACGCGGAGATCAACGTCTTCTACATGGACGTGCGGGCGTTCGGCAAGGGGTTTGAGGAGTTCTACGACCGTGTGCGGCGGGAGGGCGTTCGCTACATCCGTGGCAACCCCTCGGAGATATACCGCAAGGGCGACGACGACCACACGATGATAATCAAGGTGGAGGACACCCTCACAAGTACCCCGCTGGAAAGCGAGGCGGACCTGGTGGTGCTGGGTGTCGGCCTGGAGCCCCGAAGGGACAACAGGGAGATTATCGACATCTTCAAGCTTTCCCAGTCGGCTGATGGTTTCTACCTGGAGGCCCATCCCAAGCTGCGCCCCGTTGACACCGCGTCAGCCGGGATATTCCTGGCCGGTTGCTGCCAGGGGCCCAAGGACATACCGGACGCTGTGGCCCAGGCCAAGGGCGCGGCGTCGAGCGCGCTGATACTGCTGGCCTCGGGCAGGGTCGCGGTTGAGGCGCAGGTCGCGTTCGTCAGCCCGGACGAGTGCCGTGGCTGCGGTTTCTGCGTCGATGTCTGTCCGTTCGGCGCCATCGAACTGGTGGAGGAGAACCGTATGGGCAACATCGTCGGTGTCGCGGAGGTGAACGAGGCCCTCTGCAAGGGGTGTGGTAGCTGCGCCGCCGCCTGTCTGTCTGGTGCGATCCAGCCCAAGTCGTTCAGGGACGAACAGATACTGCCCCAGATCGCCGTATTAGGAGTGAAGATCTGATGAGTGAAGAATTCGAACCCAACATAGTCGCGTTCCTGTGCAACTGGTGCTCTTACGCCGGGGCGGACCTTGCCGGTACATCGAGGCTGAAGTACCCGCCGAACGTGAAGGCGATCAGGGTCATGTGCTCCGCGCGGGTGAACCCCCTGTTCATAGTCAACGCCCTTCAGCAAGGCGCCGACGGGGTGCTCATATCCGGTTGCTGGCCCGGCGACTGCCACTATATCGAGGGCAACTACTTCGCCCGCCGCCGTTTCATGCTCATGCACAAGCTGCTCGAGCACGCGGGCGTTGACCCGAGACGCATCAACATGAGCTGGGTCTCCGCGTCCGAGGGCGCCAAGTACAAGGAAGTTGTCGAGGAAACGGTAGAGAGGGTGAAGGCCGCCGGGCCAATGGACCAGTTCAGACGGAGGCAGTTAAATTGGTAGACTCGAAAAAGCTCCAGGAAAAGGCCAGGGAGATACTGGAGAGGGATGACGTAAGGCGCCTGCTCGGCTGGAAACG
>Ga0180014_1000315_pt1 | contig 14290 bp, 12 predicted proteins | sample KR13_S1_MetaG_FD_116507 | JGI IMG/M metagenome (GOLD analysis project Ga0180014, IMG submission 116507) | Groundwater microbial communities from the Olkiluoto Island deep subsurface site, Finland - KR13_S1_MetaG | ecosystem: Environmental > Aquatic > Deep subsurface > Groundwater | place... | reverse complement strand
CCGCCGCGTCGCCCTGCTCGCACCTGCTCGCGGCAAGCTCGGCCTGGAGGTCGTCCTGGAACGTCTCCAGCCGTGCCGCCAGGTCCAGCACCCGCCGGTCCGCCACGTACTGGGCAAAAGTGAGGTTGAGCAGCTTCTGTGCCTCGGCCAGGTCGCGTTCAGCCAGTATGTTCACCGCCATGTTGTAGGATACGCCGAAGCTGGAGACCACCGGGCTGGCTTCCTTCTTGACCAGGGACCTTACGGCGTCGTGGCTGAAGTACCTCTGGTGAAGGACCACCGCGTGCCCGACCTCGTCTATACCCCGGCGCCCGGCACGCCCCGTAAGTTGCTTGTACTCCCCTGAAGTGAGGGTCCTGTGCTTGTCCCCGCCCCACTTGGACAGGGATTCGATCACCACCGTGCTGGCGGGCATGTTGATGCCGAGCGACAGGGTTTCGGTAGCGAAGACCACCTTCAGGAGGCCCCCCGCGAAAAGCTCCTCCACCGCCTCCTTGAACAGGGGAAGGATCCCCGCGTGATGGACCGCGACACCCGCCATCAGGGCGGAGCGCAACCCCGGGTACCGCAGGCACTCCAGGTCGGCTTCGGAGAGTCCGTGGACCTTCTCCTCGAGGTACCGGGAGACGGCATTCGCCTCTGAGCGGTTGTTGAGGGTGCCCCCCTCCGACAACCACATCAACGCCGAATCGTCGCAGGCCGCGCGGGAGAAGAGGAAGTATATGGCGGGAAGCATCCCCTTTTTCTGAAGCTCCTCTATCACCTCCACCCGCCGGGGCCTGAGATCGGGGCCTTTCATCCTCCTGGACCTGCCATGGCGGGGCGCCGGGGCCTTCTTCAGGCGCTCGAGCTGTTCGTTGATGACACGGTGCAGGTTCTGGGAGAACAGGGGCTCCAGCGCCTGGCCCACGAAGTAGTAGTTCTTCAGCGTGACCGGCCTGACCTCGGAGATGACTACCTCCACGTCGCCGCGGAGGCTGTTCATCCAGCTCCCCAACTCCCCGGCGTTGGAAACGGTGGCACTCAACGCCACTATCTTGATGCTGCCCGGCAGCATGATGACGATCTCCTCCCACACCCCCCCGCGGAACGGGTCGTGCAGGTAATGGACCTCGTCGAGGACGACCGCCCCCAGCCGGTCGAGCAGCGGGCTTCCCTCGTATATCATGTTCCGCAGGACCTCGGTCGTCATCACCACCAGCGGCGCCTCCCCGTTGATGCTGTTATCCCCGGTGAGGAGCCCGACCTCGTCCGCGCCGTAATCACGCGAGAGATCCCTGAACTTCTGGTTGGACAGCGCCTTGAGCGGAGTGGTGTAGAAGAAACTCCTCCCCTCGGCCCGGGCTTTCTCCAGGGCGTACTCTGCCACAACCGTCTTGCCCGAGCCGGTCGGCGCCGCTACCAGCACCGATCGGCCCCTCGAGAGGTGGCCGATGGCCTCCCTCTGGAAGCCGTCCATCTCGAACCCGGACGCTTTCTCGAACTCTTCTGGATCCATGGGCTTATTGTAGCAGGAGGGCGCTTTACTCGCCGGAGGTGGGCCGGGCCCCGGCCTCATAACGCCCGTCATCCCTCCCGGCAACCATTGTCGCGCGGCCACCGTGACCCTATAATGGACAACACCCGGACGAGAGAGACCCAATAGACCGGAGCAGTAGTTTAATGGAGACAACCAGCACAGGAGCGCCGAACGCGGTCGACCCACCCCTGGTCGGCACCGATACGCGTTGGCTTCGCCTGGAGCGGCCCGGTCTCCGAGAGCGGCTGAACAAGGATGGCGCGTGGTTGTTCCTTGCCCTGCTGGCGCTGGGGCTCTCTTCGGCCATGCCTTTCCTCAAATCGAAGGGTCTATGGATCTCCATCCCCTGCTGGTTCAACAAGGTGACCGGGCTTCCCTGCCTTACCTGCGGGTTGACCAGGAGCCTGTCGCTCTGCGCCCACCGCGAGTGGTACGCCGCCTCCCAGATGCACCTGCTCGGCCCCCCGATCTTCGTGCTGGGCTGCGGGTACGTCATCTACGTGTTGGCCTCGATGGCTGGTGGGTTCAGGCTGAAGATACTGCTTTCGCGGCGGGCCCGCGGGATAGCGTTCTGGTCCGTCCTTGGGGTATTCTGTGTATACTGGGTCATCAAGCTGGTATTCATGAGGGGTACGTGGTAACAGCCCCCGACAGGGGCTCCTGAAAGGAAAGGGGAATCGTTTGGACGAACAACAAGACACCTTGACACAAAACCTCTACTACTACATCCAACAGAGGGTGACCACCGATTGGATCACCGACGCCGGCATGGCGGTGCTGCTAACCGTCGTAACCTGCGGCATCTACGGGCTATACGTCTTCTACAAGCTGATGGAGAGGCGGGACCTCCACTTCGCCCGCATGGCCAACACGGTGAACACCAGCGTAGCGCTTCTGGGGGAGAAGGCGGCCCGAGAAGGGAAGACGGAACTGATCAGCCAGGAGTTGGCCCAGCTGGAGATGGTGCAGCGTGATATCTACGAGCAGAGCCGGGAGCGGGGAGCCGCCCTCTGGCTGGTGCTGGCGATCGTTACCGGCATCGCCGCCATTATCGGCTACTACTTCATCATGGACGATTTCGCCCGGCACGACATCCTCGAGTCCCAGTATTTCACGCTGATGTCCGGCGCCATGGCCAAGCTTGGGATATCTTCGCAGGCCGCGCAGGCCGCGCCGACCATCCCCGAGCGCAGCTTTGTTACGTTCCTTATCCTGACCATCGTCACCTGCGGCATCTACGGCTTCTACTGGCTGTACGTGCTTGTGGATGACGGGAACCGCCATTTCGAGGCGCAGGTCCAGTGGGAGGATTACATCTACTTGGCCCTGGCGGCGTAGTAGCAGGCTAGACACGGAGGTGCACCATGAAGTTCTGTAGCCAGTGCGGGCAAGGCAACAAGGACGACGCCACGTTCTGCATCCAGTGCGGGGCTTCCCTCGAGCCCGAAAGGACTCCCGGCGCAGTCGCCGCTCCGCCGGCCGGCGCCGTCTCCCCGCCTCCATCGGGGGAAGTAGCGCCACCGGGGCCGGGTGTGGTGCCGCCTGGTGCCATTCCGCCGCCCCCTGGAGTCCCGGGACTCCAGGCCCCCGGGGCACCGCCCGGCGTCCCTTACGGTGCCGTTCCCGCAAGGCCCATGGGCCGGCAGCAACCCACGGAAGGCATGGCGGTCGCGTCCCTGGTCCTGTCCATCGCCAGCTTCATTGTCTGTCCCGTGGTGCCGGCAATACTGGGGCTGATATTCGGCTACCTGAGCCTCACCAAGATAGAGGAAAGCCTGGGGGCGCTCGGCGGCTCGGAACTGGCGCGTGCCGGGATAATCATCAGCTGGATAAATATCGGGATAACGGTGCTGGTCGGGATCTTTATACTGGTTGTAGCCATAGTGGCTTCCACGCAGTAACCGAATCCGAAGCCAGGCAAAATCCGGGGTCAGGTCTTGATTCTTGACTTTTCTGTTCCTCCTCCCCATCCGCCCCTTCCCCCCTCTGCCCCTTCCCCCCTGTGGGGGGAAGGCTTGGATGGGGTGGTCTTGGGGGGAAGGCTAGGATGGGGCCTGAGGGGGAGGACCAAGGTGGGGGCGGGGCAGCCGAGATTGCTACTATTCCTCCTCCTCGGCACTCTCCTCAAGGGGCACGCTCTCTATCTCTCCCTCCAGTGAGTCGACCAGCAGTTCGACCTTCGCCTGCGCGGAGTCGAGGCTGTTCTGGCAGTACTTGATGAGCTCCACCCCCCGCTCGAAAAGCTCCAGGCTCTTCTCGAGCTCCAACTCTCCGCTCTCCAGCGAGTCGGTTATCTTCTCCAGCTCCTCGATCGCTTCCTTGAAGGTGGGTTCGTCTTCCACCCGGCCTCACTCCTTCCCTGTTACCTCCGCTTCCACGGTACCGCGCCCCAACTTTATCTTCAACGGGGTACCGGGTTCCACCTCGCCCGACGTGCGCACCACCCTGCCGGAGTCACCGTGGAACGTTATCGAGTACCCCCTCTCCAGGACCGCAAGCGGGCTTAGCGCCTCCGCGCGCGCCTTCACTTTGTCAAGGGAGCCCGCTTTCCCCTCCACGTCCCGCACCACTCCCTGGATCAGCCGCGCTCGCAAGGCCTCCAGCCCGGCCCGGCGCCGGTCGAGCATCTCCCCGGGCCGCCTGAAGACCGGGCGTCCGGTAACAAGCGCCAACCGGTCGCGGCTGCGCGAAAGTCCGCGCCTGGGGCTGGGCGGAAGCGTATCCGCCGCGCGCTCCCACCGCTGCATGAACCTGCCCAGCAGGAACTCCGGGCCCTTGAAAAGCGGCCGGCGCCTGACCCCTACCAGTTGCCTTGCCCCGGCCTGAACATCCCGTGCAGCGTGCCTGTGCAGGGAGCCCGCCACCTTTCCCAGCAACGCGGCGACCTCGCTTCTATCCGGAACCGCCGCCTCGGCCGCCCCCGTGGGGGTGCTGGCCCTCCAGTCCGCCACCAGGTCCGACACCGTTACATCGGGCTCGTGGCCTATCCCCGAGATGACTGGCACACTCAGGCGGGCGATCGCCCGCGCCACCTCCTCGGTGTTGAACGGCTCCAGGTCCTGAATGGAGCCACCACCCCTCGTCAGTATCACCAGGTCAACAGGGAAGTCGCTGTCGAAGATGTCGAGGGCGGCGCATATCTGCTCCACCGCGCCGGCCCCCTGCACCGTGACCCCCCGCACGAACACCGCGGCCGGTGGGAATCGGCGGCTGGCGGTGACGGTCACGTCACGGATGGCGGCCCCCCTGGTGGAAGTCACCACCCCTATACGTAGCGGGAACTGCGGCAACGGCTTCTTCCTGGCGTCGTCGAACAACCCCTCCGCCTGGAGCTTCCTCTTCAAGGCCTCTATCCTCCGCTGGAGCTCACCCTCCCCGAACGGTCTGAGGGCGGCGACGCGCATCTGGTACTTGCCCCCCTTCTCATAGAGACTGAGCGTCCCTTTGACCGTCACCAGCGCCCCGTCTTCCATCTTGAAATCGAGCGCCTTGAACTGGCGCTGGGTAAGCAGCGCCGGCAGTGAAGCCTCCGAATCGCGCAGGTCGAAGTAGACGTAGTAGGGGTAGCTGGAACTCAGGCCGCTTATCTCCCCCTGGACAACCACGGTGATGCGCTCCAGGGACTCCCTGGCCATACGGTTCACCTGGCTCACCGTGAGTACCGTCTCGGAGGGAGAACCGCCCTCAGGCGCCTCTTCCTCCTCGTCGGGCCACGGCAGAGTAAGCTCGTCTTCCATATCTCCTCCCTAGCGGTACTTTCCTAGTTACGGAAAGCATACCACGTAAGAGCGCACGAACAGGGGATTCCTGAGCCTTCCCTGTATACACTAAATAGTGCTTTGGTCAGACCCGGTCTGAAAAACGCATGAGGTCAAGCGCCTCGGCGAGCTTTCGCTGGTGGTCGTTCATTTCGCGTCGGTGGTGCCTGTCCCCGTTGGCGCGTTTCGCGTCGGTGGTGCCTGTCCCCGTTGGCGCGTTTTGGGGTTTGGTTAGCGCGGGTCGCCGTACATGGAGCGCTCGGCGATGACCGGCAGGGTGGAGGTCACCATCGTGGAAACCTCCCAGGCACCCGGCACCGTGTAGCCGACGTTGTACGTCTGGCGAGAGTTGGCGGGCAACGTCTCGGAGGGGCCGTCTACTGGGCCGTCGGGTGTCATGTACGTCAACGTCACCTCGGTCGGTACGGTGTTCGGGTTCTGTACCAGGACCCAGGTCTCGAATCCAACGTTCGTACACCCCTCCGCCAGGTACCATTTCGTTGAGGGCACCGATACCCCTATGGAGTCGTGGCCCCAGGTGCGGTGGTTGCCGTACATCGACCTCTCGGCGATAACCCCCTCGTCCGATGTGACCGTGGTGGAGACTTCCCAGGTGTCCGGGACGTTGTCCCCCACGTAGAATGTCTTGCGCGAGTTGGCGGGCAGTTCCTCGGTCGGCCCCGTCACAAAGCCGTCGGGGGTCATGTAGTTCAAGGTCACGGTCGCCGGTACGTTGTTGGGGTTCTGCACCAGCACCCACGTCTCGAACCCCCCGTTGGTGCACCCCTCGGCCAGGTACCATTGCTTCGACGGCGACCGGGTTCCAATGGAGTCGTGCCCCCAGGTGCGATTGTTGCCGTACATCGACCTCTCGGCGACCACGTGCCTGTCGGCGGTAACCAGGGTCGACACGTCCCAGCATCCCGGCACGGTATCCGCCACGTTGAACGTCTTGCGCGAGTTGGCGGGCAGCGTCTCGGTCGGCCCCTGTTTTGCCCCTTCCGTGGTCATGTACATCAGGCTCACATCGGCGGGCTCATTGTTGGGGTTCTGCACCAGCACCCACGTCTCGAACCCCCCGTTGGTGCACCCCTCGGCCAGGTACCATTGCTTCGACGTTACCGAGGTGCCGATGGAGTCGTGGCCCCAGGTGCGGTTGTTGCCGTACATCGACCTCTCGGCGATAACCGGCTCATCGGATGTGACCATTGTCGACACGTCCCAGCAATCCGGTACGACATCCGCCACGTAGAACGTCTTTCGCGAGTTGGCGGGCAGTTGCTCGGTCGGCCCCTGTGTCGCCCCATCCGGGGTCATGTAGGTGAGGCCCACGTTAGCGGGCCGGTTGTTGGGGTTCTGCACCAGGACCCAGGTCTCGAAACCGCCGTTGGTGCAACCTTCAGCCAGGTACCAGAGTTGCGACGGGTTCGGTACCCCCACCGAATCGTGGCCCCACGTCCTGGAGGTGACCGCCGGGACCGACCCCCCGGTCCCCACACCACCGATCCAGTCGCTGTAGGTACCGTAGGCGTCTGTACTACCTGCTACCGACCCCATGGCGGTAACCTGGATGTCATCGGTGCTCCCGGTTTCCATCGGCCTCAGCGTCCAGCTCGCCCGGCCGCTGGAGCCGGTGGCGTCTATCCCCGGTATCGCCCGGCTGGCCTCTCCGCCCACTATCTGGTAGGACGAAGACATCTGCAGCGTGGCGGTGGCCCCGGTACAGGGGAACTGGCCCTCCAGCGGATTCGGGCCACGGTAGGAAACCGAGGCCTCCACCGTGAACTCCTGGCCCGCGTAGACGCTCGCCGGCTTGGTGATGCTGACCGACCACGGGGCGGCGATCATCCCCCAGCGATCTGAGTAATCCCACAGCGAATCAACCAAGAACGTCTGGTTGAAGTGTTGATCGGGCCCATCCCACGGTGGGGTGTACCAGGGATCGTGCACTATAAACTCATCAAGCGAGTCGTTATATCCCTTAACCAGCCTGAAGTGGCCGGTCGAGGGCGGGGTGTCGTAGTAGGTGAGGATAAGAACCGGGTAATCCTGCGCTACCAGGCTCTTGAGGTCCGTATACCGGGAGTCGTAGAGTGAAGAGCCGTCCTCCCAGTACTCGTACGCGGCGCCGTAGCCAAGTGCCCTGGCGGTGTAACCGTGAAGTCCCGGGTCTTGTATGGATGCGCTATTACTGGAGAACTGGGCTGACCTGAACAGCTCGGAATTGAAACAACCGTTCGGGGACTTTGTGTTCGAAACCCCGGCTATCTCGGACTGGCTGATGTCGGGCCCTGAGTAGTCGAACACCATCTCCAGACAAGCGGCCCCGCACCAGACACCGTCCTCCTGCACGTGATACGGAACGCCCTCGATGTCGTAAGCGGCCGGGGCGCCCCCCGCCCTTGTCACAGGTGTTTCGGGTTCGGCTGCTACCTCGCCGATGCCTCCCCGCGGGTGGTCCCTCTTGTTCTCCCCTTCGGATGCAGGCTCTTTTACGCGAGAAAACGTAACGTCGGCAAGAGGAGGGGCTTCAAAAAAAACGGGCAGGTAAACATCGTTAATCGGCAGCTCCCCGGGGAGGTCGAAGAACCAGTAGACGACCTTGTCCGGCGCTACCCTCGCCTCGGGCGCCGGCAGATCGATCGGAGTCCCTCGCCGTTCGAGAAATCCGCGTACCTCCTCGATCGCTTCTCCGGCGTCAACCAGCGGGAACTCCGGCAACTGATACCGCGGGGAGTACCTGGTCCAGGTCCCGGTTGTCGCGCTCACCCCTATCGTGGAAACCACCTTTCCGCCGCTGTTAAGCACCGGCACCAGGTACTGCGAAGGATTTCCGTCACAGGAGCATACTAATAGAGGTTTACCGGGAACCGCACCTTCCCAATCCGGTGCCGTGCCTGGCCGCACATCACCGGCCTCGGAAGCGCTCACCACCCTCGAGATAAGGTTTGCCGCCTCGGCGCGGGCTTGCGCGGGAGACACCGCCGCCCCGCCTTCCCCCGCCCGGACAAGCGACGCGGTGGAAAGAGTTATGACCAGGACAACTGCCAGGGCCGGCAGCGTTCGCTTCCCCGAGTTCGGCAAACCCATCGATCTCATCCGGCTCCCCTCTTCAGATCTCTACGCGTTCTTGACCCCCCACAGGAACAGGCACGGCAGACGCCCCTCGACGTCACCCGCCGACGCCGCGCGAGCGAACGCCATGACGGCGCTCATGACCTCGTCCTCGGTGACCCTGCGCCTCAGCACCGGCAACGCGGCCATCTCATCCGGGAGGTCGTGAAGGTACTCACCGGCTACCTCCTCCAGGCTCATGCCCTCGAACGTCACCCTGTAGTGGACCACCAGCGACTCCACGCCGCCGAACTCGACGTCGAACGCGTGCCTGAGCCTCTCGCGGTCCGGTGGCCACGGCTCCCGCTCCTCTGAGAGGATTCGCTCCAGTCGGAGGAAACCTTCGAGCGAAACGCCCTCATCGACCTTCCATGCCATCTCGCCTGCCATCGGCTCGAAAACCGAGAACCGGCCTCCCGGCGCCAGCACCCTGAACATCTCCGATGCCGCCGCGTCCAGGTTCTCCGTGTATGTCAGCGCCGAACGGCATACCACGGCGTTATGCTTCCTTGACTCCAGCGGCAGGTCCTCCATGCGCCCGTCAACGGCCAGTACATTCCTGGTTTTCATGGTATCACAGCGCCGCCGTAGCTCTTCCAGGCAACCTGGGTCGGAGTCAACCGCCACCACGATGCCGCCCGGACCCACAGCGCGCGCCGCCTTCACCGCGAGCAGACCGTGCCCGGCGCCAAGGTCCACCACGCTGTCCCCGCGTGCGAGCCGCGCCTTGTCCAGGACCCGGTCCGCTATCCGGTCGAGCAGAGCGGCCGACGGCGTTCCACCGGCCTCCTCCTCCAACTGTTCGAGCCACTCGTCCCAACTGCCGCGCCGGTAACCGCCGGTCATGTTATAAGGCTGCTAACCAGCATCGCGGAGGCGGTCGCCTGCTCTGTGCCCACGCCCCTGGCGCCGGCGTCACACCCGACGGCCCAAAGGCCCTCGACCGGGAGCTTTGGGTGGGGCTTCCGGGAGCCGACCTGCCCGGGTATCTGGGCCAGGCCAATGCAGTCGCCCTTCCCCTTTCGGGTGATGCGGTTGGTGTCCTTGTTGGTTATCCGGCTCTTCCACAGGAGGTTCCTCTCTATCCGGGGGAAGAACGAGAACAGCTTTTTCTCGCCAATATCCAGCATCTTCTGGCTCCTCTCCTCCTGGTCCACCTCGTTTGAGGTCGGAACGCCCATGATTATCAACTGGCGCCCCACCGCCGCCAGGGTCGGGTCCCACTCGGTGGGCATGGGCACGAACAGGAAGGGATCTTCGGGGAGCCCGTCCGAATCGTCGCAGTAGGCGAATATCTCGTCGGGCTCCACCTGTGGTATCGGGAAGAACGAAGGGGCCTTCAGGTCAACCACCCTGCGCTCGAGGGCCAGCTTGGTGGCCAGCCACGAGTAGGAGAGCTTGAGCCCTTTCACGTACTCCACGTACTCGGCGGGGAAGCTATCCTCTCCGGCAATCTCCACCGTCCTGTGAAGCCCGGCGTTGGAGACCACCACGTCTGCGGCGTACGTCTCTCCATCCGAGCCGACGACCCCGGTCACCCTGCCGCCCTCGACCACTATCTCCTTGGCCGCCACCCCCAGCACCAGCCGCCCACCGTCGCGCGTGAAAGCCCTCAGGAAAGAGCGCGGCACACCAATCGCCCCACCCCTGGGAACCCCCAGTGTGCCGTGGCGGAAGATGCCGGAGACCGCGCAGATGAACTCCCCCGCCGACGACTTGTCGTACGGCACCACCAGCAGCAGCATGCTCAGACAGTTCATCGCCCGGTGCACACCGCTGTCCTCGGTGAACTGGTAGAGGAACTCCCGGACCGTAACCTCGTCATACTTCTCCACGAACGCCGGGCTGGCTCTCCTCATCCACGCTATCTCCTTCAAGAGGCCCGCCACCCCGAAGCTGTTGACCGAGCGTCGCAGCGTGTTCAGGATATCGATCCTCTGCCGCCCGGTGATCCCCGCCACTGCAAGCTCCCTCAGCGCGGAGAAGCTGGTGTACTTCTGGTAGAGGTAGAAGACCCCGTTATCGTTCATCCACATCGACTCCGAGGGGTTGCTGACAAGCCACGGCTGGGCCACCCCCAGTTCGCGCGCCACCTGCCCGTGCGGGCCGGAGGGGCCGGTGGCGAACATGTGGCCCCCGGTGTCCACCATGAACCCGTTCTCCTCGAACGTGGAGCACCTGCCCCCGATGAACCTGTTCTGCTCGAGGATGGTCACGTCCATCCCCCTGCCCTGAAGCAGGGCCGCGCAGGCGCTGCCCCCCGGCCCCGTCCCTATCACCACGACCTTCTTCTGCATTTGACCTCCTCGCTTGATAACCACCGGCCCGCGACCGGCCTGCCGGGCTACTCCCCGGCCCTCTCACAGTTACGCCAACCGGGCATCGCCCTCTTCACCACCTCCGCCGCCGCGGGGTACTCTGACAACCGGGTAATGCCCTCCCGCAGCATCAACCGGTGCAGCCAGTGGGGGGCCATGTTGCCCATCTTTTTCATGAGGTACGCGCTCCTGAACGCGGAGGTGGCAAGCTTGAACTCCTGATAAGCCCGCGCCTTGTCCTCCACCGCCATCGCCGCTATCTTCCCCGAGACCAGCGCCCCCAGCATACCGAAGAACATGTACGACTCCATACAGCCGGCTAGTGTCCCGGCAAGTATCTTGTCGCCGGCGAAGAGGCGGGGGTTGTTTACGTGCGCCGCCGGGACCGGGAACGTGAAATGCTCCCACTCATCTAACTCGATCCCCTCCGAGACGAACGCCTGCTCGGTAAATGCGTGAAGGGTGTCCTTGCCGATCGGCCTTCGCTGGAATACGTGGGCGAACTGTATCCCGTTCACCGAACAGGTGTAGGCATAATCGGAGGTGAACCGCCCGTGGTAGATCGTCACGTGGCTGGCCGTATCAGCGGGAACCTTCCGCCGGGTTACGAAATGGAACGAGGTGAGGTACGGGACGCGGAGCGCGTCGAACCCCTCGAAGTAGAGGCCGGTTGCTATGATGGTGTCCGGGGGGAGCTTGGCGGTGTCGTCGTTGGATATCACCGGGTGATTGAACTCGAACTTCACTCCCTCCTCCACCGCCAGCCCGTAGAGTAAGCTGTCGAGCGACGTCCGGCGCGGCCCCCTCTCTATCACCACCGAGGAGAGGGCATCCATGTCCACCGGGACCATCTCCCCGTATATCACAGCCCTCCCGGCTCCAAAACGGGCCACCGCCGGTGAGATATCAATCCCCGTGTAGTCGGCCAACCGGGGCAGATCGACCGGGGTGCCCTCAGGGGAAGGGTGATACAACGGAGAGCCGCCGACCCTTGATTCCCTCTCCAGGACCAGCACCTCCCGGCCCTCGCGCACCAGGTTGATCGCGGCCACCAACCCGGCAAGTCCCGCGCCCACCACTATGTTCTCGGCCACTCCTACCACCTCGCTGTTCCATCGTGCCCCGTCTCACAAATACAATGGCATTCGAACGCCGCTGCATCCACTCCGGCTGCGTTCCGCTCCCTCGAAGTACTACAAGAGTACATCTCGGTCACGCGCCTTGCCGGCGCGGCGCATCGACGCTCTCGGTGCGTCACCGTACTTATGAGACGGGACAGTAGTTGATAGTGCTATTGCACTGTCCGGTCATTGACAGTTACACTATATAATAATAATCTTTATGGCGCTGAGAATGTTGGAGACTCTTCTTTCGCGGGAGAAGCATCCAAAATTCCACGTTTAATGGTCCTGGCCAGGATGTATCGACCGAAAGGAGAGTGTCGCCTTGCCGTACTTCGACAGCATCGATACGATGTATGAGTGCATCCAGGAGCTTTTCGACCGCCTCTCGGATGACCCCGACATCAAGGAGAAGGCCCTTGCATCCAAGCTGATCGTCAACTTCATCTATCGCGACCCCGACGGCGAGGTGTGGATAGACTGCACCGGCGACAGTATCGAGTTGACGCCGGGGAAGTCGGACTTGACCGCCGATGCCACTCTCACCATGGACACCGACATCGCCCATAAGTTCTGGCTGGGCAAGCTTAACCTGATAAAGGCTCTCACCAGCGGCGATATCGAGTCGGAGGGCTCGGTCCCCAAGTTGCTCAAGCTCCTGCCGGTTATCAAGCCGGCCTTTAAGATATACCCCGAGATACTCAAGGAAAAAGGCCTGGAATCGATAATAGACGTCAGTTGAACGGCGGCGGACCCGCAACCGACTGGTAGGAGATATGAACCCGAGCGCGGCTAGAGAGCTAAAGAGACTCCTGGGGGACGGCAACGTGCGAAGCGGTGACAGGGCCGTCTCGCCGTACTTCAAGGAGCCGGTCTCCGGCACCGGCCTCCTGCTGGTAACCCCGGGGGGCGTAGACCAGCTTTCCGACGTCGCGGCCTTCTGCCACGAGAACGAGATATCCCTTTTCTCCGTGAAGAGGAGGCACGGGGAGAAGTCCCTCGCGGGGAAGCAGGGCGTCCTGGTAGACCTCGCCCGGATGAACCGGATAAAGAAGATCGACACCCGGAACCTGACCGCCTTCGTCTACGCCGGCGTCACCTTTGAGCAGCTCCAGAAGGAGCTGGACAAAGTAAACCAGCGGCTTCTGTTCCCGGTCGCCGGGCAGTCGCCTTACGTCCTGAGGTCGTACATCGACAGGGATATCCTGATGGGCTCCGGGGGGTACCGGCACCCGCACCTCTCCGTCTTCCACGCCATGATGGCCGACGGGCAGATATGGGTATCCGGCTCGCAGCAGATGACCGACGAGGGCCACGCCGATTTCAGGGAGGACCAGGGGCCGCAGTTCTCGCCGTTCTTCGGGGCATCGGAGGATATCTTCGGAATCCCGTACTACGGCCTTGTGTACACGTACCCCAACCGCGAGGAGCGCCGGCTGGTGGCTTTCGGCTTCGATGAGATCGGTCCCGCCAGGGACCTCATCTACAAGGTAAGCCGCGCCGAGTGGTGCTTCGAGGCGTTCGCGGCCAACGACCGCCACCTGTCTGTTACGCTAGCCGGGGGAAACGCCGGCAAAGTGCCCGCCCTCAAGAAGAAGCTCAAGCCGTGGACCGCGGTCATCACCATGGAGCACCACAAGGAGCTTGTGGAACTGTGGGAGGGGTACATCAAGGAGGCGGCAAAAGAACTGGGTGGAAAGCAACTTCGCGGCCGGGTTCCCGAGGGGCTGGAGCAGTCGCTGGGCAAGCCGTGGTACGTCTACGATAGAGACTTCTATAAAGGTGGCTGCCGGCATGTGTTCTGCTACGAGTACTTCAAGAACGTCCATGAGACGTTCCAGGTAGTCGACGAGCAGGCGAGCGCGGCGGGGATAAAGCCGGAGGACCTCGGGAAGATACTGGTACCGACCTACTTCGGGGGCGCCGCGTACTGCGGCGCGGACATCTACTACAACCCCGCGGACGAGAAATCGGCCGGGTCGGCGGAGGCCGCCTACCTGGGGTCGTTCGAGGCGCTCCTCGATAACAAGGCGTTCGTCGACAAGCCGACCGGACCGGTTGCCGATATGGTCTACTCCCGAACGGACCCGTCTTACGTGGAGATGATCAAGCGGTTTAAGAGAATCGTCGACCCCAAGGGCCTCCTCAACCCCGACGAGCTACTGGAAGGAGTCTAGGTGCCCCGCTCCACAAATACGCTGGCATTCGAACGCCGCTGCATCCACTCCGGCTGCGTTCCGCTCCCTCGACGTACTACAGGAGTACGTCTCAGTCGCGCGCCTTGCCGGAGCGGCGCTTCGACGCTCTCGGTACGTAACCGTATCTATGGAGTGGGGCACTAAGCGATGAAGCGCGGAATCACCGCCCCGCGCGAGGTGCTCTCGGAGTTTGAGCCGCGTCTCTCAGGCGCGGATCTGTTGTCGCCACGGGCGGCCTGAGAGACCGCCCTCAAGCGGGGGG
>Ga0180014_1000314_pt1 | contig 14311 bp, 13 predicted proteins | sample KR13_S1_MetaG_FD_116507 | JGI IMG/M metagenome (GOLD analysis project Ga0180014, IMG submission 116507) | Groundwater microbial communities from the Olkiluoto Island deep subsurface site, Finland - KR13_S1_MetaG | ecosystem: Environmental > Aquatic > Deep subsurface > Groundwater | place... | reverse complement strand
TTGCACACCGTTTCGCGTGGCGGGGAAGAACTGACATTTAGGTTATTTTACTCGATTCAGGACGACTTGGACAGTATTTGATGGGAGTGAAGTTACGGAGGGTAATACTTGCAGATGTTACTCTTGGCTGGTAGAATAGAAGAGTATGCCAACCATACTGAGAGTAGGCCGTTACCGTTTCGTTTTCTTTAGCAACGAGGGCAACGAACCCCCGCACATTCACGCCAAGGCCGGTCGCGACGAAGCAAAGTTTTGGCTGGATCCAATCAGACTGGCGGTCAATTACGGTTTCAAGGCTCACGAGTTGAACGAGATCGAGAGAATTATAATCGAACATCGAACCAAATTGCTGGGAGCTTGGCATGAACACCTTGACAGATAAACAGTCGGATTCCAGGGTTACGTTTCGCCGCGCGTATCGGCCGACTTCCGCGCTGGCGAAAGACGTGCGATTTGACGACGAAATGATGCATGTTACGCTCACCGACGGGCGCATCATCTGCGTGCCAATTATTTGGTTTCCGCTTCTGCGGGAGGCTAAACCGAAGCAAAGAGAGAATTGCGAAATCGGCGGTGGAGGCGTTAGCCTCCACTGGCCGGAAATCGACGAAGACATCTCCGTGGCCGGTTTGCTCGACGGGGCCGACTGGCAGTCCACGTGAAGCCGTCTGGTCTTTACCTCAACATCCGCCCTTCCAGAGGCGTGACGTGCCGGGCCATGACGTGGCCGGCGCGCTGCTCGGGCATGTAGCCGCGGGTGCCGTTCACTCCAACCTGTTGGCCGAGATAATCGTGCAGGTTCACTCCCGGCGCGGGCGTAACGTAGCACAGCACTTCGTTCGACCGGCTCATCAGCGCGTAGCGCGGCGCGCCGAGTTTCGGCGATTCCACCCGCGTCAGCCGGCCCACGCCGTCGAAACGTCCGTCGGTCTCGACTAGCGCCGACGAATCCTTGCCGAACTCATCTTTCGGCCGCAGCCTGGCCCAAATCCGGCTCTCGCGGTCGGTCCGATCGCGCATCGCAAGCACGGCGTCCTGTCGTTGTTTGATGTCGTCGAAGCGGGCAATCCGGTTGGCCAGCAGCCGGGCGCGGCCCCGCTCGACCGCCGTCCGAGCCTGGTCCAACAACATGTTCGTCCGTTCCCTCAAGTCGTCGAACGTCCAGACGGTCGGCTCCTCGATGACCATTACCGATAGCTCCAACTCGATGCGTTCGAGTTCCGTCTTGAACTCCTCGGGCTTAAGCGACCGCGGCCGGGCCGATCTGGTCTGCAACGATTCGCGGTCCGGGGGCGGGAAATCGGCGTCTCTGTGTTCCCGTTCCTCGGCAGCCGGACCGGCAGAGGGACGTTCCGGTTCGTCACGCCCGCTGCGGTTGCGCCGGATGCCGTCGTGGGGATACTCGGCGTCGAGGTATTTGCCGGAGACCCAGCGGAACTCACCCGAGGGGGGAGCGATCTTGAACCATGCTTCACCGTCGCGCGGTCCTTCAAGAATCTCGACCACTTCGCCCTTCTGCAGCCGCACCTGGATCACGTCCCGGATGTCGCTGAAGCGGCTCCCCACCCGCGCCGACACGCCGTCGTCGGTCACCACGGCCAGGTTGTCGCCGGTCGGATGGAGAAATCGGCCGGAAACCCAAGTAAAACTCCTTTCGACGGGTCGAATTGCGCACCAGCCGCCGGGGTCGTGGCGATAGACCTCGACCGCCCGGCCCCGTTTGAGTTTGTCGGTCGGATAGTAGTTTTGCCCCGGCCCGCTACGGACGTATACGTCCTCGGCGGTCACGAACGCCTTGTAGGGAAGCGTCTGTTCCCCGCCGGCTGGGGATACGAGTAGGGCTTGGGAACACAGAAAAACGGCGACGAGCGGATGCATCGGTATGCCTCCCGGCCGAAAAACGGTGCGAGATCAATGTTGGACGAGAATTGCGACAAGACAAGCCGCGGACTTGTAGCGGATAACTGCCGGCGATTCAAGGGCAATTGGCGGTAAATGAACGCCGTTTTGCGTCTCGATTCTCCATTGACGCAATCGGGGGGGACGCATAGACTGAAGAAGGAGAATTCAAGCACGACGTTATGGGAGACTTGTTATGGCGACCGATCAAATGCCGTCTACTAATCGCGTCAAATTGGTGGTCGAACACGTCGAAGACGGATACATCGCCTATCCCTTGGGCATGAAAGGCGTGGTCGTCGGTCAAGGAGACTCTTATCAGGAGGCATTGGCCGACGTGACTTCGGCCATCCGGGCGTACGTGAATGAGTTCGGGATCGAATGTCTTTCCGAAGCCAGCCCGGCATCCGAGGCGTTCATCGCCGAGGCTGAAGTTCCGTAGGCCGGGTCGTGACCCGGCACGTTTTGCTCAACAACGACCACCGATTGCATGCGATCGCCGGGTTGCAACCCGGCCTACGGTTGACGGCGGGCGATTCAAGGGCAATTGGCGTTTGCCGATACCGGCAAAAATGGGTAAAATCGCCGTTTCACTGTTTCGCCGCATGGACGCGGCGGCTAAACGTAGAAGGTCGGAGTCTGTTATGCCCCGCTATAATCCCGCGGTTATCGAGCCGAAATGGCAAAAGTATTGGGAAAAGAACCGGACGTTCGCGTGCCCCAGATTGCCCAAGGGACGCAAGCTGTACGTTCTGGATATGTTCCCGTATCCCAGCGGCGACGGCCTGCACGTCGGCCACCCCGAGGGCTACACCGCCACCGACATCGTCTGCCGCTATAATCGGATGAAGGGCGTCAGCGTGATGCATCCGATGGGCTGGGACGCCTTCGGTCTGCCCGCCGAGCAGCACGCTAAGAAAACCGGCACCCCGCCGCGCGAGACCACCGAGAAGAACATCGCCAACTTCCGCCGACAGTTGCGGATGCTCGGCTTCTCCTACGATTGGGACCGGGAGCTGGCCACGACCGACTTGAACTACTTCCGCTGGACGCAGTGGATTTTCTTGGTGCTGTACGACACCTGGTTCGACCAGTCCGAGCAGCGGGGCCGGCCGATCGCCGAGTTGCCGATTCCCGAGGAAGTCGAGGCGGAAGGCGAAGCGGCCCCCGAACGCTACCGCGACGAGCACCGTCTGGCCTATCAGATCGAGGCCCCGGTCAACTGGTGTCCGGCCCTGGGCACGGTGTTGGCCAACGAGGAGGTCGTCGGCGGGGTGAGCGAGCGGGGCGGCCACATGGTCGTCCGCACGAAGCTTCGCCAGTGGATGCTGCGGATCACCGCCTACGCCGACCGGCTGGAGAAGGACCTCGATCGGCTCGACTGGTCCGAGGGGATCAAGCTCTTGCAGCGCAACTGGATCGGTCGCAGCACCGGCGCGGAGGTAGATTTCTTTATTGGCGATAGACTACCGCTTGCGGTTTCGCAACAAGAAGAATACGAGGCGTGGAAGCGGCGGCGCTCCAAAACCGGCTTTCCCAAGAAGCCCGGCAACGATATGTTGCGCATCTACACCACACGGGCCGACACCCTCTTCGGCGCCACCTACATGGTTCTCGCGCCCGAGCATCCGTTCGTCGAGCGGCTGACCGCGCCCGAGCAGCGCGAGGCGGTCCGCGCGTATTGCGAACAGGCGGCGCGGAAGAGCGATTTGGACCGCACCGACCTGGCCAAGGAGAAGACCGGCGTATGGACCGGCTCGTACGCCGTGAATCCGGTCAACGGCGAATCGATTCCGATCTGGGTGGCCGATTACGTGTTGATCAGCTACGGCACCGGCGCGATCATGGCCGTGCCGGCCCACGACACCCGCGACTTCGAGTTCGCCGAGCAGTTCGACCTGCCGATACGCGCAGTATTAAAAGCGTCACGACGCTATTTCGGTTGGGGATACGTTGACGTCCGACCCTTGTCTGAATGGCACAGGCAGCAGGAATCCGGAGAGATATGCTTTACGGGAGACGAATCCAAAATTCGCATATGCCAAAGTGAAGTCGAGTTGTTGGATCCAAGTATTTCGATCAACTCCGGCCCGTACAACGACCTGCCGACGGCCGAGTTCAAGCGTAAGATAGCCGAAGACCTGGCCGCACAGGGCATCGGCCGCGCGGCGGTAAACTACAAGCTCCGCGACTGGCTCTTCAGCCGGCAGCACTTCTGGGGCGAGCCGTTCCCGCTGCTGCACGAACTGGACGACGACGGCCGGCCGACCGGACGGGTGCGGGCCTTGGCCCCGAGCGAATTGCCGCTCGATCTGCCGGCCGAGATGGCCTTCGACGCCGACCACGATCGGCCCGAGCCGCCGCTGGACAAGGCCCCGGACGATTGGCTCTACGTCACTATCGACGGCCGTCGGTACAAGCGCGAGACGAACACCATGCCGCAATGGGCCGGCTCCTGTTGGTACTACCTGCGGTTCCTCGATCCGAAGAACGCCCGGGCGCTGGTCGATCCGCAAGTCGAGAAGGCGTGGATGCCGGTCGATCTGTACGTTGGCGGGGCGGAACACGCCGTGCTGCACCTGCTCTACGCCCGGTTCTGGCACAAAGTCCTCTTCGACCGCGGGCACGTCGGCGGCGACGAGCCGTTCCAGAAACTGGTCAACCAGGGGATGATTCTAGGGGAGAACGGCGAGAAGATGTCGAAGAGCCGCGGCAACGCGGTCAATCCCGACGAGGTGGTGCGGGAATACGGGGCCGACTCGCTGAGGCTCTTCGAGATGTTTATGGGCCCGCTCGAGGCGGTAAAGCCCTGGAGCATGGACGGCGTGAGCGGAGTCCGCGGCTTTCTCGACCGCGTCTGGCGGATGATCGTCGACGAACGGGCGGAGACGATGCAACTTAATCCGGCCGTGCAAGTCGTCAAGCCGAGCGCCGAGCAGAACCGCGTGTTGCACAAGACGATCAAGGCGGTCACCGCCGACCTGGATCGGATGTCGTTCAACACGGCCATCTCGCGGATGATGGAGTTTACAAACTTCTTCCTCAAGCAGGAGCCGCGCCCTCGGGCGGCGATGGAGAAGCTCGTTCTGCTGCTTTCGCCGTTTGCGCCGCACGCGGCCGAGGAACTTTGGGCCGCGCTGGGACACGATGAGTCATTGGCCTTTCCCCCCTGGCCCGAGTTCGACGAAGCGGCGATCAAGGAAGACACGATCGAGGTGCCGGTCCAGATCGGCGGGAAGCTGCGCGGCCGGATTCAGGTCCCCGCCGAGGCCGACAAGGCGGCGTTGGAGTCGGCCGCCCGCGCCGAGCCGAAGATCGCCGAGCTTCTGGCCGGCAAGACGGTGGTCAAGGCGATCGTCGTGCCCGGCCGGATGGTGAACTTCGTGGTGAAGTAATAGTGCCCGACTCGTTTAACCCGGAGCCAACGGCGACGGTGGGATAGCGCGAGACCTCCCCGTCGCCGTTGGCTCCGGGTTAAACGATTAAGAGGAATTAGAAAGTAAACACGCCGCTGTCGCTGCCGGCCGGGCGTTGTTTGCGCAACTGTGCCATGATCGAAGAGATGGCCCGTAGATTCGCGCGTGCGGCGGCCGCCAAGCCGCCCGATCGGGCGGCGGCCGTCGATTGGGCCAACAGCCCGTCGAAGCGCGCCCAATCGACCGCCCAATTTTCGCTCATCGAAGCGTCTCGAAGCTGGCGGACGATCTCGGCCAGCCGGGCCAGGAGGTCTGAGTTCGGCGCGGCGTCGCACTGGACGTAGGGGCCGCGACCGAAGCGTCGCCGATCGAGCTCGGATTTCCGGCCGCCGCCGTAGCGTTGCTGGAGCGCCGCCGCGCCCGCCCCGACGGCCACCAGGAGGCTTATCAACGCCATCGCCGGATGCTCAAGCATGAGCAGCCCGACGGCGGCCAGCGAGGCGGCGCCCAACAGAGTCCAGACCAGCGGATGGATCGGCCGGACATTGGCCGCGACGGATGACGCCGGTTGATCGGACCCGCCGGCTTGGGCCACTTGCGGTCCCAAAACCCGTGCCACGACGGCCGTGATGTTGTCCGGCCCGCCGCGAAGGCAGGCCAAATCGATCAGCGTTTGTGCCGCTTCGGCCGGCGGCAGACAGCCGAGCACCATACCTATTTCGTCGTCCTTCACCTGGTTCGACAACCCATCGCTGCAGAGCAGAAAGGTGTCGCCCGCCTGCACCTGAAAAGGCCCCTCGAGGTCTACCTGCACCGTGGGGCTGGGGCCTAGCGAGCGGGTGATGATGTTTTTCGAGATGTAGCCGGCGGCCTCCGCCTCGGGCGAATGGCCGGACGCCTGCATCTCCCAGACCAGGCTGTGGTCGAAGGTCAACTGCTCGATCCGGCTGCCGCGGAGCCGATACGCGCGGCTGTCGCCGACGTGCGCCACCAAGGCCCCGGCGGGCAACAACAGCAGCGCGGTGGTGGTCGTGCCCATCCCGCGGAAATCGGGACTCGCCTGACCGCGGGTGTGTATCTGGCGGTTGGCCTCCAAAACGGCCGAAAGAACCGCCTCCGGCGGCGACTGATCGAGCAGCTTCCGGTAGGTCAGCGAAACGACGTCGGCGGCGATTTTGCTGGCCAACTCGCCGGCGGCGTGGGCGCCCATGCCGTCGGCTACAATAAGCAAATGGCCGCGGCGCTCGAAATCACCCTGATCGCCGGCCAGCGCGACGCAGTATGAGTCCTGGTTGTTCGCCCGGCGCAGACCGATATCGCTTAGCGCGGCATGTTCGAGGCAGTGGCTCCAGGTGTCCGTCGGGTGGTCCATATCTGCAAGTATAGCTGTCACTTTGTGGAACCACCAGTCCGGTTGGGGGGCGGAATCGCGGAATTTCGGCCTAGTCATGACCTCCGCCGCCGATTATACTCCTGCCTCGCCGCTGTTGGTGTTTCTCAAATCTTCTCTTGGCGACGTCGTAATGTTGGAAGCTCGTCGCGGTCGATTTCCCGCTTGCACCCGCGTCCCGGCCGGCTGGACCCTGCTGGGGCTGGCGTTTTTCGCCGTGTGCTTTTGCGGCTGCGTACATCGGCGGATGACCGTCCGCACCAATCCACCCGGCGCGTTGCTCTACGTGGACGATTACGAGATCGGCGCCACGCCCGTCTCGACCAGCTTCACATATTACGGGAAGCGGAAAATCCGCTTGGTTAAGGACGGCTATGAAACGCTCACGGTGATGCAGGACATTCCGTCGCCGTGGTACGAGGTTCCGCCGCTGGATTTCGTGGCGGAGAATTTCGTGCCCGGCCATATCCGCGACCAGCGGGTGTTGGACTATCAACTCAGGCCGCAAGCGGTCGTTCCCACCGAGCAATTGCTCTCGCGTGCCGAAAACCTCCGCCGCGGCATGCACTCGGCCACGTGTACGGCCACGCAACCGCCGGCGGGAGGCGTTCGCGGCCCCGCGGCCATTCCGCCGTCGGCCGCGCCGGAAATGATCCCGGTCCCCGAGGGCGTCGGCGGCCAGCCCGTCCATCCCCTCCCGCCACGTTGAACGCGGAATCCGGTAGGTTATGCTTCAGCATAACAATCGCGATGCTTTATTCACTGATGGCTCGGTGGATGTTATGCTAAAGCATAACCTACGGAACTTTGAACGAAATTTGACGACTGGAGTCGTCTCTAACATTACTCCGCGAATTGATTGCTCATGGGACGCCGCGCGCTGAGAAAGATCGATCCATCGATCGACCTGAGCGGGCACCTGAAAAACTTCGACCAGTTGCCGCGCCCCTGGGACGCCGCGGCGCTGTTCGGACGCGATGCGCCGCTGGAGGTCGAAGTCGGCTCGGGAAAAGGTCTGTTTCTGCGCAGCGCCGCCGTTGGCCGGCCGGAGACCGATTTCCTGGGCATCGAAGTCGCGCAGAAGTATGCCCGGTTCGCCGCGGCGGGCTTGGTCAAGGCCGGCGTGCAAAACGCGCTGATGGTCCATGGCGACGCCCTGCGCGTGTTCCACGAACTGTTGCCCGATCGGTCGCTGGCGGCCGTCCACGTCTACTTTCCCGACCCGTGGTGGAAGAAGCGGCACCGACGGCGGCGCGTCATGCGCGAGTCGTTTCTGCGCGACGTCGAGCGGACGTTGCTCCCCGGCGGATCGCTCCACTTCTGGACCGACGTGGAGGAGTATTTTCAGGCCACATTGGAACTGGTGGCGGCGCACACCTCGCTGACCGGCCCGCTGCCGGCGCCGGAAACACCCGCCGAACACGACATGGACTACCGCACCCATTTCGAGCGTCGAGTGCGAAAAGCCGCCGAGCCGGTCCATCGGGCGGAGTTCAGAAAGCCCTGAATGGGGCTTGCCATTTTGGGTACGAACAAAGGTGTCAGGAACCATTGTTTTATCCTGAATTGCAATAACAAAGGTTCCTGACACCATTTTCATCATTCTCCCTAGGCGGACTCTGGAGCACGAGGTATAATAGCAATGGCCTTGGCAACAGGAGAAGTCACGATGGACTGGCGCGATCGCATTACCGTTGACCCGGCCGTCTGCCACGGGCAGGCGTGTATCAAAGGGACACGCATCATGGTGGCAGTGGTGCTCGATAACCTCGCCGCCGGCCTGGGGACAGATGAAATTCTACAGAGCTATCCGTCGTTGACGGCGGAGGATGTCCAGGCCGCGATGGCCTATGCTGCCGATCTTGCCCGTGAACGCATGGTTCCCTTGGGTGCATGATGCTCAAGTTCAAGGTGGATGAGAACCTGCCCACCGAGGCGGCCGGCTTGCTTGCCGGCGCCGGCCACGATGCCGTGACCGTCAGGAACCAACGCATGGTTGGGCAGTCCGACACCAATGTGGCGGCGGTCTGCCGGCATGAAGGACGCGTGGTGGTAACGCTCGACCTGGACTTCGCCGACATTCGCGCTTATCCGCCGGCCGACTTCGCAGGGATCATTGTGCTTCGACTGACCTTGCTCGACAAGTTCCATGTGCTGTCGGTTCTGCAACGCCTGCTGCCGGTCCTGGAACATGAACCGCTCGTGGACAAAGAAAACGGGACAGGTCTAATTACCCCAATAATTAGACCTGTCCCGTTTTTCAGTCGTTTTTCAGTCCTAAACAGAACGAGCCGCGGCAGTCGAGTGCGGCGGCTCGTTGTGGTTGGTCAGGTACGGCGGGTTGTTTCTCTCGGCGCGATCACCCGTTGAGACGGCCGCGGTCGACGATCTGGCGGATCGCCTGCCGGTTCTCGGGCGACCAGGGCTGCCGACCAACCGGCACTCTGCGCCGCCGCCAAACCCTCATCCCCAACCAGCTTCCCGCCCCAAGCAAACACCACACCAGCACGCTGGCCGGCTCGGGGATAGGCGCGCTTAACGGATTACTCCAATTTACGTTGTCGCTGACTGCATTGCCCGAACTTAACGCCACGCCGTAAAATCCGCTAGGACCGAGGGGATCGCCCCACCAGTTATACGTCGCATCAACATCTGCGCTCGTATACGATTCCACTCCAAAAATACCGTTACCTGTAATGTTGTTATAGTTAATGGAGTAGCCGGAACCGTCCGTGTTACCTCCAACTACGACGCCGCAATACGGATTATCCGTGAGGTAGTTGCCCACAATGCTCAAGCCAGCTACAACCTCGCCGGAATAATTGGGCACTTCAATACCATGATACTGGTTGTCATGGATACTATTCCCCGTAACGGTAAAGGTGGTGCCATTGCCTCTGAGTTGCAAGCCGTGATAGGTGCCGAAGATTTCGTTGTCGGTAATTATCGCACTACCAAACGCTGCAATACCTTCGTAAAAGGTGTTGGATATTGTGTTGCCAGTTATGGTCGTGCTGCTGCCCGGATGCAGATAGATGCCCTTATTAGTGGCAATATCCTTGATAGCATTGTTGGAGATGGTTGCTTCACCCTCATTTCTAATGCCCTCCCAGGATGTATTCGCGATGGTGTTGCCGTCAATCAGGATGCCGGTAGCCCCCGCGTAGACGAAGATGCCATGGCCTGAAGACGTACTGGGGGTGTTTTGTATGATGCAGTTGCTGATTGTCGTGAAATGGGCAACGGGTCCGACGATAATTCGTCCGCCGCTGTTGGCAGTGGCGCTTCCAATCACCAAGTCGTTTAGCATCACGCCTGGAGCAGTAATCGAATAGGGCAGACCATCACTGCGGGTCAGAATGGTTCCGCCACCCGATGCACCATTAATCGTAACGCTTTTGCCTATACTGTTGGTATAGGTCCAGACGCTACCGGTCCAATATCCGGCAGTAATATCATTGTGGTACGTGCCGGCGGCCACATTTATTGTGTCGCCGGTAGCGGCGGCGGCGGTGATCGCATCCATGATGGTGGTGTGATCGTAACTTCCTCCAGGGCCGACGGTAATAATGGCTGCCCCAGCCGGGCCTGCCGCCATCGCGACCAATCCCGCGACCGCTACCAGTACTGCAACCTTAGAACGTTTCATCTCACTGTCCTCTAAGAAAAGATTTGTTGTGTTCGCCTCGCCGTCGTGCCGCAAAGACGTTTCCGCGGCTGTGATTACTCCGGGAGGCGATACTGCACTTGTTCTTTCTACAAGCCTATAGCCCGCCGAACCCCAAATCGTGACAAAACGAAAAGAACGGAATTGGCTCTGAAGGGGGGGTCGCGATATGCACCTTGCCAGATACCGGGGGTTCGTCTCCCCCGTTGCGTGGGATGCCCGGTCGGCCTCAGTCCGCATTCGTAGCTGGATTCGCAAGAATTCAGCCGTAGCTGGATTCGCAAGAATTCAGCCGGAGTTGGGGTGGACGGCCTTTTCCCCTCTGAACTCTTGCGAGTTCAGCTACAAGAGAGTCACGATGAATACAAAACCGTAGTTGGATTCGCAAGAATTCAGCCGGAGTTGGGGTGGACGGCCTTTTCCCCTCTGAACTCTTGCGAGTTCAGCTACAAGGGACGATTCTCGGAAATGCGTGAATAGCCACGTCCGTGGCGACAACGCCGGAGGCCGGAAGGAACTACGGAACTTGTTGTTCCCCGCCGGTTTGGCTGCTACAGTACCGACAAGGAGTTCCGCGTTCGTAGCTGGATTCGCAAGAATTCAGCCGGAGTTGGATTCGCAAGAATTCAGCCGGAGTTGGGGTGGACGGCCTTTTCCCCTCTGAACTCTTGCGAGTTCAGCTACGAGAGCAGCTACGAGAGAATCACGATGAATACAAAACGCCATGACTATCTGAAACGACTGCCGCCGGAATACTACCGTGGACAGGCTTACGTACACTGGTCGCTCACGATGGAAGATCGTAAAACGGGCTGGCTCATTCCGATCTTCTATTACAAGTATCGCGAGATTCTCACACACACCGCGTTTCGCTTCGGGCTGTGCTGTCCCATTTACTGCTGCATGCCGGATCACATTCACATGCTCTGGGTGGGAATCCTCGATCACTGCGATCAGCGAAAAGCGATGCGATACTTCCGTGGACAGTTGAATCCGGTGCTGGAAAAACTCGAGACGCGGTTTCAACGCCAGCCCTATGACCACGTGCTACGCGAAGAAGAACGAGAGAGTACGCCGTTCGAGGAAGTTGCCGAATACATCGCGAGAAATCCCGAACGGCGTGGGCTCGTGCCGCCCGATGGTTTTGCGAGGTATTCCTACACCGGTTGTCTCGTTCCAGGATATCCTGAACTCATGCCGTTCAAAGAAGGCTACTGGGACCGGTTCTGGCGGATTTATTCACACCTGACGGCCAACGGTCTACACGTCGAAACACGAGAAGAATCGAAGGACTGACGTAGCTGGATTCGCAAGAATTCAGCCGTAGCTGGATTCGCAAGAATTCAGATGGGGTTGGATTCGCAAGAATTCAGCCGGAGTTGGGGCGGTGGCGTTTTCCCCTCTGAACTCTTGCGAGTTCAGCTACGATCCAAGAATTGAAAATTATTGCCGATGTGCTGGTACGTTTCACGCACCCTACGACTGCGATGCTTGTCAGCAAAGGGGGAGCAGTGGTCTGTCGGGAGACTTCGGGTTCGGAACGAGTTGCTTCCCCTGGGTAGAAATATGCCAATCCATTTCCTCAAGCGGCACTGCCCCAAGAAGCGGCTCCGCACCGTGTGGGAGTTCGATCGCTCGGACCTGGCAGGAACGTCCTTGAACGGAAATGTCGACAATTCCGAAAACCCTGTACGTGTGTTCGCCACCGTCGGCAGTGTACACCTGCACCTCGCCGGTTTCCTGCAGTTTGAGACGCTCAATCAGGTCTGTCGGGATGGCAAGCTCTGCTGCGCCCGTGTCAACAAGGGCATCGCAACCGACATCCTCTCCCCTGCGGTCTTCAGGAAGAAACTGATTTTGCCAATTTCGCAACACGACCGGCACACGAAATACGCCCATGATGAACCTCCAAACTCTTACAGAAAGATACCTCAGGCCTCACGCCCGAAGAACCGGAGCAGCTTGTTCCGGATGCGACGGGTGAGTTGCCGGGCGTTGGCCGACAGTGGTTTGCGGTCCCCCCCCCCCCCGCTGGCAGGGTGCCCCGCGAGATGATCCTCGTAGAACTCCCTTTCGCCGGCAGTAAGAGTTTGCACGAACTCCCCCATTGTGGCGGTCATTTGGGCGTCGTCGGCCGGCTGATGCGGCGGTCTTCCGCCGAGGGCGATCCGCTCGCGCCTCCGCCGGCGGCACTGGCGCCGGAAGTGCCGGCGAACCTCGCTCTTGGCCACAGTCCGCAGGAAGGTGATCAGCCGGGCCCCTCGCCGGGGATCGTAGCGGGCAAGAAGCTTGCCGTCGTTTTCGATCAGGTCGTACCAGACCCGGGCGGCGATCTCATCGACCAGGTTCGGGTCGGCGTGATCGGGGCCCAGCATGACCTTGATCGAGACCAGCAGCGGCCGATGGCACTGGGCATAAAACTCTTCCCAGGCGGCCGGCTCGCCCGCCAGACATCGCTTGGCCAAGCGTGAGTCCGCCACGAGAAGGTCGTGCTTGGCGCCATTGGCGCCGGCCCGGTGCGGGTTTTCTACCTCCGCCGGCTTGGGGTCGGTGCAGGGGGGCGTTTCGAGTTGTGGCTCTGGTGCTTGCATGGTGCGTCACGCGGTGTAGAAGCCCGTTGGTGCTGCGTGCGTTTTGTACGCCCCAAGCACGATAGTGCCAAAATGTGGGGCCAAGCAAACCTCTATTATGGGGACGCGTACGGCCGTTGTCAAATGCCGAGGCCGGAAAAAGCACCGGGAGTGGAAAGCGGGACAGGTCCGGTTTTGAGAGGATAGGGTGCTTTATAAATCTCCCATATCGCCAATAACGGACCTGTCCCGCTTTTCCGCCGCCTGCCGATCCTTGCGGAGAACGGGATTTGTCGGCAAAATATGGGGGGGGCTTGGTTCCCGCTCCGCATCGGATGCGCGGGGAACCGCGGCAAAACGCTTCTGAGAACGCCCCGAAATAGTTCATTTAGCCCGCCGTGAATACACGGCGGGGAGAATTTTTGGTTCCCGGCAACGCGTTGTGCCCCGGGTGTATTCACCCGGGGCTAAATACGGTTGTTTTAATTCATAGACACGCTCCGAGGCCATTTTCCATAGAGGGGAAGGGATGGCTACATGCTGGCGAAGCTGAAAACCTTTTCATTGTTGGGCATCGACGCGCTGCCGGTCGTGGTGGAAGTCGACGTCTCGCCGGCCGGACTGCCGAAGACCGTCCTGGTCGGACTGCCCGAGGCGGCCGTCAAGGAAAGCACGCACCGGGTGGAACGGGCATTGGTCAACTCCGGCTTTCAGCGGCCGCAAAACCGCGTGGTCATCAACCTTGCACCCGCCGATCTGCCCAAGGAGGCAGCGTCCTTCGACTTGCCCATCGCGTTGGGGATCCTTGCCGGCAGCGGGCAGATCGCCGCCGAGCGGCTCGACCAGTATGCGGCGGTCGGCGAGTTGGCCCTCGACGGCATGACCCGCGCCGCCAAAGGGGCGCTGTCGATGTCGATAGCCGCCGCCGAGCAGGACGGGCTGCGGGGACTGCTCGTCCCCAGCCTCAGCGCGGCCGAGGCGGCAGTGGTCGAAGGCGTGGATATCATTCCCATCTCCAGCCTGGCCCAGGCCGTGGCGTTTTTGTCCGGCGAGATCGAGATCGAGCCGCAACCCTCGCGGCTCGACGAGCTTTTCCGCACGCTTTCGACCTATGAAGTCGATTTTGCCGACGTTCGCGGCCAAGAGACGGCCAAGCGGGCGCTGGTGATCGCAGCCGGCGGCGGGCACAACCTGTTGATGATCGGTCCGCCCGGCTCGGGCAAGACGATGTTGGCCAAGCGGGTGCCCACCATCCTGCCCGACCTGACGCCCGTCGAGTCGATCGAAACCACGCGCATCTACAGTGCGGTGGGCCGATTGAAGCCGGGCCAGCCCCTGCTGGCGGTCCGGCCGTTCCGCGCGCCGCACC
>Ga0180014_1000313_pt1 | contig 14323 bp, 15 predicted proteins | sample KR13_S1_MetaG_FD_116507 | JGI IMG/M metagenome (GOLD analysis project Ga0180014, IMG submission 116507) | Groundwater microbial communities from the Olkiluoto Island deep subsurface site, Finland - KR13_S1_MetaG | ecosystem: Environmental > Aquatic > Deep subsurface > Groundwater | place... | reverse complement strand
TGTCCACGGTGCGGTCTCACGGCGGACAGGGACGTGGCGTCGGCGATGGTCATAGGTTCAAGAGGGGACCACCCGGCTTGCCCGTGGAGGGGATGGTGACCCGACTGGGGTCGGGGTGACATCTTCTGAGAAGCGGGAAGCCCCTTCCTCATAGGGAGGGGTAGTTCACTTAGAAGATATCGTGATAAGAGTTGAGGATTACTAAGGTGGGAGTTATTAACCGTATTGTGAATAAAGCAGGACGAATGTGGAAAACTCATGTAACGTTTCACGTGAAACGAGTAGGTTTTAACGGTTTATGTTAGTAACGGTTATTTTTTAGGAGATATATTGAGGGTGGAACAAAGCTAAGAGCGCCAGAATTGTTGGCGACGGGAGGATGGATGGAGATAAGGTAAGTCATAACAGGTGGAACTTGGATGGTCATGGAACCAGGGGTCAGTAGAGAAAGTATGAGCAAAGGAAGAAAGAAGGTAGTAAGATCAGACAGGGATTAGAAAACCCGGAGGGTTGGAATATCTGAGTGATAGCAAGGGGATGGCAATAACTGGAAAGAGAAGGAAGATGGGAGTGTGGAGTCACAGGGGATCAACGAGCTGGAGGGGAGTGGATAAAATGGGGAGATCAGAGAAAGACAAGGATAACGTGAACGGAAACGAAGAAGAGGCACGATTAGGTGGGTGAGTTTATTAAGAAGAGGTAGAGCAAGAGTGAGAGTTTGGATAGATATAAGTAGAAAGCGGGGCAGGACGTAAGTAAAGGCAAGGTTTGAAATAGCCGAAAGGGCACGGTTTGTGATTTCAGGGGGCTTAACAAGACAGGGGAGGAGCCCCCGGGAGACGGAAAGAAGGAAAAGAGGAGAAAGGATAATTGGTAATTATTGGTAATTCTGCATTAAAGCTAAACTTAAGGTATATAGAAACGTCAATAATCGGATAACACATCCACAATTTGAAAGGAAAATCGTTGGAGTTGCTGGAAAATGCGATGGAGAGACAACAGATAATAGATAAAAATACAAAGATAGAGAAGATCGAGTGCTACGTTGAAATGATAAAGTCGAGAAGGAGATGGGGAGGACTGGTATCGAAGGAAACCGCATTGAACCTGGAGGGATTGATAGTGGATTCAATAGGGATGCTTCAGGTGTTAAGTTGCGGAGAGCCGAAGTCGGTGGTTGATATAGGAAGCGGGAGTGGGATTCTGGGCCTTGTTCTTGCGGTGATGTGCCCGGAGTGGAAGGTGTCGATGGTGGAGTCATCGGGGAGAAAATGCGCGTTTCTGGCTGAGGCGAAGTGGGCGATGGAAGTGGAGAACGCTAGCGTTGTGAGGGCCAGGGCCCAAAGCCTGGTGGGTGCCGTACAGTACGATGTGGCGGTAAGCAGGGCCGCGGGAACGATATCGATGATAGCACCAATGGCGCTCGGCCTGTTGAGACCAGGAGGGAGGTACGTCGCGTTGAAGCGGAGGGATATCGGGAGTGAAGTTGAAGACGCAGGGCCGGTTCTTAGTGAGTTGGGTGGAGAGGTCGTCGGGATTATTCTCCCGGGATCCCCACCCGACTGGGAGGCGCCTGGGAGGACGTCGCTTGTGGCGATAGACAAGATGTAAGATACTGAGCCACAGACGAATTGGGGAGAACCGCTGGTGTTTGATGAACTGAGAAGACAAGTAGAATCGCCCGCCGAGGGAGACATGGCGAGAATTATCGCGATTACCAACCAGAAGGGTGGGGTCGGAAAGACAACGACCGCGATTAACCTGAGCGCCTGCATGGCGACGCTGGGGCGGAAGGTGTTGATGGTGGACATGGACCCACAGGGGAACGCCACAAGCGGGGTGGGAATCGAGAGGGCCGATATTAGCGAGTGCGTGTACGACGTCATCATAGGAGGGTTCGACCCACGGAGAGTTATCAGGCCGGGACCGATAGAGGGCATGGAGGTGTTGCCCTCAACACTCGACCTGGCGGCGGCTGAGATCGAGCTGGCGTCTGAGATTTCACGGGAAACCCGGCTGAGAGCGGGACTGGAGCCGCTGCGGGAGGATTACGAGTACATAGTGATTGACTGTCCTCCAGCGCTGGGCTTGCTGACAATAAACAGCCTTGCCGCCGCCAGCGAAACGCTGATTCCCATACAGTCGGAGTACTACGCGCTCGAGGGCCTTGTCTACCTGTTTGGGACGGTGCAGAGAGTCAAGCGGCACGTTAACTCCGGGCTGAAGATTAGTGGTGTCCTGCTGACAATGTTCGACGTAAGGACGAACCTCTCCAAGGATGTCGAGAAAGAGGTCAGGAGAGAGTATCCAAGACTGACGATGCGTACGGTAATACCAAGGGCGGTGCGGCTTTCCGAGGCACCCGCATACGGCAAGCCCATCATACTCTACGAGCCCTCCTCGAAGGGGGCATTGGCGTACATGGAACTGGCAAAGGAAGTGGTGCAAAGTGGCGAAGAGGGGCCTGGGCAAGGGACTGGACGTGTTGATAGGTTCGGTGGCGTCGAAGGAGGGACAGAGACTCGAGGATATACCGGTAAAGGAGATAAGGCCTAACCCCAGGCAGCCCCGAAAGAGGTTTGACCAGGAGTCATTGGAGGGAATGGCCCGGTCAATTGAGGCGTTCGGCGTGGTGCAGCCGGTGATAGTAAGGCACGTGGGGACGGAGTACGAGCTGATTGCGGGAGAGAGAAGGTGGAGGGCGGCGGAGGAGGCCGGCCTTGAGAAGATACCGGCGGTGATAAGAGACTCGACCGAGACCGACTCGCTGGAGATGGCCCTGATCGAGAACTTGCACAGGACCGACCTCAACGGGATAGAGGAGGCGACCGCGTACCAGCAACTGCTCGACGACTTCGCGATCACACACGAGGAACTGTCACGTAGAATCGGAAAGAGCAGGACCGCGATAACAAACACGATAAGGCTTCTTCAGCTCCCACTCCATATCCAGAGAGAACTGATAGAGGAGAGAATAACAGGGGGACACGCACGCGCCCTCCTGCAGCTGCAGGATCAGCCCGAACTTCAGGAAAAGCTATGTTCCCTCATTGTCAGGGAGGGGCTGTCGGTGCGTCAGGCGGAGGCCATGGCAGGGTCGGCGAAGGCGGAAGAGGTGCCACCACCACCGACAACTTCCAGGGAAAAGGTGGAGGTGCCGGAGGAGGCGTTTGTGATTTTCCGCCGGCTGGAGGAACTGCTGGAAACGAGGGTCAGGGGCTCGCTGGGCAAAAGAAAAGGAAAACTGGTCATCGAGTTCCGGAACATGTCGGACCTCGAGAGGATATTCGATGAGATAACCGGGATGAAGATAGGGCCGGAACTGATCGTGGAGGATTGACGCGGGGAGAACGGTCTACAGATTCCGGCCGGAAAGCCCCGGGGGGGGGTCAACCGGGGAGATGATGTCAATCCAGGGAGAGCTTCACGAGCTTCTCGACAAGGTCCGCGAACGAAAGACCCGCCGCCTCCGCCGCCAGGGGAAGCAGGCTTGTCTCGGTCATACCGGGGCTGATATTCAGCTCCAGCACGTACGGCACGTTACCTTCGCCGATGATGATATCCGTCCTGGAGAGGTCTTTGCAGCCCAGTAGCTCATGGGTGGCAAGCGCGGTTCGCCGCACATCGGCGGCGATATTATCGGATAGGCGCGCGGGAGCGAAGTACTTCGTTTTTCCGGCGGAGTACCTCGCCTCGAAGTCAAAGAACCCGGACTCGGGAACCACCTCAACCGCCGGGAGGGCCTCCGGCTTGCGGTTCCCAAGAACACTGACCGACACCTCACAACCCTCTATGTACTCCTCGATCAGGACTCGATCGTCGTAACCAAGCGCGGAGACCAGGGCATCACCAAGGTCCTCCGGGCGATTGACGATGCTGACCCCAAGGGCGGAGCCCTGAGCGGAGGGCTTGACCACTACCGGCCCACCGAGCTTCTCCCAAGCCCGGGGGAGGAGCGTTGAAGCACCCATGTCCTCCACGGTGGAACTGCTTAGCGTATAGTAGCGGGGGGCGGGGATGCCGTTAGCCATAAAGAGTTCCTTGGAGAGCACCTTATTGAAACCAATGATACTGGCGAGGGGACCGGGCCCCGTATAGGGGATGTTCATCAACTGGAGAAGTTCCTGGATGGTTCCGTCCTCACCGTCCTTGCCGTGAAGCGCGATATACACCAGGGCCGGCTTCTCGGATAGAAGCGTGGGGACAAGCGTTTCGTCCACGTCCAGTGTGATCACGTCGTAATCTCTCTCCTTGAGCGCGCGGGCGACACGACGGCCAGACATCAAGGAAACACTCCTCTCCAGCGAGCGACCGCCCATCAGCACTGCGATCCTGGCCTTCATGCGTACTCCTTCCTCCCGGCCGCGATTGCGCCGGGATAGCTCTCGGGCGGCGGCTTCACGCCGGGCTTTCCGGGCCGCCCCGCCGCTGTTTATCCAGCCCCAGAGAACGGTACAGGTCCATCTCCTTCCTGACTACCTCACCCAGAACTTCGATTCCCCAGGAGATCCGGTCTTCGTGGGGAAAGCTGAAGTTCAGGCGGATGCGGTTCGCCCCCGAGCCATCCGGGTAGAAAGCGCTACCCGGCACGAAGGCGACTTTTCGGTCGATGGCCATCGGCAACATTTTCGCGGAATCCAGGTATTCGGGAAGCGTTACCCAGATGAAGATCCCTCCCTGTGGAATGGTCCAGTGTGCCTCCGGGGGGAAGTGCTTCTCGAGGCTTTTCAACATGACATCCCTTCGGGAGCGGTAGATCTCTCTGAGCTTCACCAGGTTCTTCTCGCAGAATCCCCGCCTGAGGTACTCCTCGGCGAACATCTGGTTGAGGCTGGAGGAGCAGAGGTCGGCCGATTGCTTGAGCGTCGACAGCCGATCGATCACGGGGGCGGGAGCGAGGACCCAGCCAACCCTGATGCCAGGTGCCACTATCTTCGAGAGGGTGCCGATATAGATAACGTGGTGCCGGTCGTGGGAGGCCAGTGGAGGAAGGGACTCTCCCTCGAAGCGAAGCAGGCCGTAAGGGTTGTCCTCCAGCACCAGGACATCGTGTTCGCGCGCGATATCAAGAAGCTCCCGGCGGCGGCGATGATGCATGGTGACGCCGGCGGGGTTATGGAAGTTCGGTACCACGTATATAAACTTGGGTACGGGGGCACCGGGGCGCTCCATCTCCTCTCGGAGGATACTGGTCCTGATGCCAAGGTCGTCGAGCGGCACGGTGACTATCCGGGGGGCCACCGGCCGGAACGCGGCCAGGGCGCCTACGTAGGTAGGCCCTTCCGTTACTATGGTGTCGCCGGGATCTATGAAGAGTCGGGCAAGGAGATCAAGGGCCTGCTGGCTTCCGGTTGTTACCAGGACGTGTTCGGGCTCGGCTTCAAGGCCCTCCAGAGCCATGATCTCGATCAGCCTTGACTTGAGCGTTTCCAGCCCATCCGTTTCGCAGTACTGAAAAGCTTCGTCCATGCCCAGGGACAAAACTGACGCCATGACGGATGAAAGGTCCTCGGGCGGAAGGCCGCCGACAAACGGGAGACCGCCCGCGAATGACACGATATCGGATCGACCGGTGACGCTCATAAGGTCCCTGATGTCCGAGGACCTGATGAGTTCAGTTGCCTCCGAGTAGAGCTTGGTATAAGGGTCAAAGACGATTTCCGGCGACACGGCTGCTCCCTATAGGCCGTCAAGGGCATCGGGCACGGGATTTCTGTTGAATCTAACTTCTAGTACCCCGCTCTATGAATACGATAGCATTCAAGCGCCGCTGCATCCACCCCGGCTGCGTTCCGCTCCCTCGAAGTACTACAGAAGTACGACTCCGGTCACGCGCCTTGCCGGAGCGGCGCCACGCTCTCGGTACGTAACCGTATTCATCCAGCGAGGCACTTAGGGGCGCAACGTTGTCAATCGGAGGCGGTCCCGGTGGTAGTGGATTTCCCGGGGCGAACGGGTTGCGGGGGTGCCACCGGGGGCGACGGGATTATATTCGGGCTTTGAAATATAATCAAGCGAAGGGGGAGAGCAGTTGCTAAGTGAGAATCAGGCGTTTGCCCTGCTCAAGAGAAGAGTCCGCATCGACCGGGGGCTTGACTGCGAGCAGTACAAAGAGAATTACTTGAAGCGCAGGGTGGCGGTTCGCCTGAGGGCAACAGGGGCGGCCGACTACCTGGCGTACCTTCGGGTGTTGAAGAATGACCCGGAGGAGTATACGAGACTGATGAATGAGCTAACGATAAACGTCACCCAGTTCTTCCGGGACAAGGACGTGTACCTGAAGATCCGCGACGAGGTAATGCCAACGCTGTTCAGGGCGAAGGAGGTCATAGGGAGCAGGACCATCAGGGTTTGGAGCGCGGGTTGTGCCACCGGAGAGGAGCCGTACTCACTGGCGATGCTGATCGACCATAGGCTGGGCGCCGAGGAGGGCAGGTGGAATGTCAGGATACTGGGGTCCGACATTGACCTGGAGAGCATCAGAGCCGCGAGGAAGGGGGAGTACTCCAAGGTGGACATGCTTGAGGACATGGACATCAAGGAGTACTTCGAGACCACCGAAACACCCCGGGGTCGCGTGTACCGCGTGCGGGAGCGGGTGAGGCGCACGGTAAAGTTAGAGGAACTGAACCTGCTGGGGGACAACCAGAAACGGCGCTTCGACCTGGTTCTCTGCCGCAACGTCTTGATCTACTTCGGCAGGGATGTACAGAGAAGGATTATTGAGGGCATTTCCTCGGAGATACTCCATGAAGGGTACCTGGTGCTGGGAAAGTCCGAGACGCTGGGTCAGGAGGCGGGGAGCCTGTTCAACCCGGCTTTCCCCCGCGAGAGGATATACCGGCACACGGCAGGAAGCCCGGAGCGCGGGGCGGGCGGTGCCAATGGTTGACGTTGCCAGAAGGGCATGGGTGGCGCTTACAGTCCCAACGTCCATGCAGAGCAACACCGCCGCGGAGATGGTGGATCGGGAAGGAGCGGCGGTAGAGGAAGCGGTCGGTGTAATGAGGGACATATGTGATTCGGCCAAGAACTCCGAGCAGCAAGTGTCCCGTCTCATAAGTACGGTGACGCACCGAGAGCGTCGGTGCGCCGCTCCGGCAAGGCGCGTGACCGAGACGTACTTCTGTAGTACTTCGAGGGAGCGGAACGCAGCCGGTGTGGATGCAGCGGCGTTCGAATGCCATTGTATTTGTGAGACGGGGCACTAATGCGGGGATTAGGGGAGCGATTTACCCGGATAGGCATTATAATTGACGTAATAACGGAAATAGCGGACCAGACCAACCTCCCGGCTCTGAACGCCGCCATCGAGGCGGCCCGCGCGGGAGAGCATGGAAGGGGCTTTGCGGTAGTGGCTGACGAGGTGCGTAACCTCGCGGAGAACTCGAAGCGATCCGCCGAGCAGACCTCTGGCATGATACGGGAGATACTATCGGAAACCGACAACGTGAGTATTTCGCTGACGGAAGGTTTCAAGCCTTGAGAGACGAGCAGCCGACCAAAGAGGAATCGAGGGGGGGCTTCCGTGGGTAACGAAGACAGTAAGGAGAAGCAAGGGGTCGTAAGTTGGTGGAAACGGTTGCCCATGAGCCGTAGGTTCCTCCTGCGCACTACCTTGTTTTCGTTGCCGGCGGCGGTAGCCACGGGCTTGCTATTCGTGGTGTTGCTGGTGCCCGACAAGACCGTGGGCAGCTGGCTGGCTGGAGCGGGGCTCGGGTTTGTGGCGGGCGTGTTGGCAATCGTTGTCGCCGGATACGCCGCGGTGACGATGTACGTAAGGCCGCTGGAGCGCCTCGAGGAGTTCTCCCGCAGGCTTGTCAGGCACGACTTCAGTGAGGATGTAGAGATAGGCGAGCGATCGGAGCTGGCGCCGATGTCCGAGGCGCTGAACGAGATGCTCGAATCGCTCAGGAGCCTGGTGAAAGAGATGCACGGCGTGTCCGAGGAGGTGGCGGGCTCCAGCACAGTGATGGCATCGGTGGCGAAGGAAACCAGTGACGCGGTACAGACCACGGCATCGGCGGTAAACAGCCTGGCCAGGGGGGCGGAGGACCAGGTCAGCTCCATAATGATCGCATCCTCGACTATTAGTCAGATTGCGGAGGAGATAGAACGCGTGGCCGAGGCGACGAGCGAGGTGGCGAAGTACAGTCTGGAGGCGAGGATCACCGTAGGGGAAGGAGCCGAGTCGGTCGAGCGGGCGATGGGGAAGATGACAAGCCTGGTTAGAATCACGGGGGAAAGCGCGCAGTCGGTGAGAGAGCTGGGAGAGAGGTCTGAACAGGTCGGTCTTATCGTCGACGTTATAACCAACATCGCCGATCAGACCAACCTGCTGGCGTTGAACGCCGCGATCGAGGCCGCCCGCGCGGGAGAGCACGGAAAGGGCTTCGCGGTGGTCGCGGGCGAGGTGCGGAAGCTCGCGGAAGGGTCCGCCAGGGCAGCCAACCAGATCGCGGGGATCATACGGGAGATACAGAGGACCATCAACGAAACCGCGGTTTCAATGGAGGAAAGCACCAGGGAGGCCGGCGAGGGAGCGTCGGTGGTGAGCGAGGCGGGGGACTCTCTTCGGCGTACCAGCGAAGCGGTTGAAACGATAGGCGCGGAAACCAACGCGATATCCGAGGCGACCGCCAGCATCGCCGAGGGCAGCAACAAGGTCGTGGAGATAATAAGCGGGGTGGCGTGCATATCAGAGGAGTCGGCGTCAAGCACAGAGGAAGTTTCCGCTACCATAGAAGAGCAAACTGCATCAATGCAGCAGATATCGGCGGCGGCCGCGGAACTGGCGCAGACCGCCGACAGGCTGAAAGGGCTCATCGAGGGAGTCAAGACCAGTTAATCCGCTGGGAGGCGTGATGGATGACGATAAGAGATTCGCGTTAAACCGGGAAATGCAACTTGTCGCCTTTAAGGTAGGCCGTGAGGAGTTCGGGGTCGACGTGAAGAAGGTAGAAGGCGTGATATCCTTGGTGGACGTTACCAGAATGCCGAGGGCGCCGGAGTTCGTGGAAGGCATCATCAACCTCCGCGGCAAGATAGTGGCGGTGGTAGACCTTGCTTCGCGCCTGGGGATCGAGACGAGCGACCGGACCTCCAAGACCAGGATAGTGGTGGTGGAGGCGCGGGACGTCAAGGTGGGACTTGTTGTCGACACGCCGGAGGTGATAAACATCCGCATGGAGGACGTGGAGGCCAGTCCGACGTTGACCACCGGAGATATCGAGGCGTCGTTCATCAGGGGGGTCGTAAAACTTGACGACCGGCTGTTGATACTACTGGATGTGGACAGGGTTCTCTCCGAGGAGGAGCGCAGCGGCATCGGCGAAATTGAAGCGGCCGGCGAAGAGGAGCGGGGCACACAGTCCGAGGGAGATTGATAATGAGAGGTTCACGAGATGTTGGTTCCGCCGCGGGCAAGGGAGGAAGAAGCTAATGGCTCCAACTGTTCTGATCGTTGACGACGCTCTTTTCATGAGGATGATGATCAAGGACATCCTCGGTAAAGACGGCTTCGAGGTGATAGGGGAAGCGGAGAACGGGGTTGAAGCGGTGAAGAAGTATGCGGAACTGCGCCCCGACCTTGTCACTATGGACATAGTAATGCCCGAGATGGACGGAATTGAAGCCGTGCGTAACATCATGAAGATAGACCCCGGGGCGAGAGTGCTGATGTGCAGCGCGATGGGCCAGCAGCCGCTGGTGGTCGAGGCGCTGGAGGCAGGGGCGAAGGACTTTATCATCAAACCGTTCCAACCGTCCAAGGTGGTGGAAGCGGTCCGCAAGGCGCTTCAGAACGAGGAGTAATGGACAATCCAGGGGCGCGAGGTGACGGAAAGAAAATATCCGTCCTTATAGTCGACGACTCCGCACTGGTTCGCCAGATGCTGTCGGACATGATATCCAAGGACCCGGAGATGGAGGTTGCCGGGCTGGCGCGCGACGGCATAGAGGCGATTAGACTAACCCAGAAACTCGATCCCGACGTTGTCACAATGGATATCCATATGCCCGAGATGGACGGGATATCCGCGCTGGAGTACATAATGAAGAAGACGCCACGACCGGTGGTGATGCTGTCGGCGCTGGCGAAGAAAGGGGCGCCCCCGACGCTGAGGTCCCTGGAGCTCGGCGCCGTTGACTTTATCGCCAAGCCGTCCCAGTTTCCCTTCTCGGTCAACGAGGTGAGGGAAGACGTCATTTGGAAGATCAAAGCGGCGGCGAGCTCGAGGGCAAAGGAGATATGGGAAAGGGCGCGCAAGGCGAAGGCGCCGAAGACGGTCAAGTTGAGAAGGAAAGCCGCAAGGGGCGGCCGCATCGTTATCGTGGGCGCGTCCGCGGGGGGCCCAATGGCGCTGGCGGAGATAATGCCGGCGTTACCGGCAGAACTTCCCGCGTCGATTGTAATCGTGCAACACATGCCGGGGCCGTTCACCGGCTCGTTCGCGGAAAGGCTTAATTCCAAGTCGAGGATAAGCGTGAAGGAGGCGGAGCAGGGAGAGGAGATAGCGGAAGGTAAAGCCCTGGTGGTTCCGGGCGAGCAGGACCTGGCCTTCGAGGGAATAGGAGGAGGACGGGTGCGAGCGAGGCTGATGCCCACAGTGGCACGACACAGCGCGAGTCCGGTTATTGACGTAACGATGGAGAGCGCGGCGAGGCGTTTCGGATCGAAGTCGATTGGCGTGCTGCTCTCGGGGATGGGTAACGATGGGGCGATGGGGATGGGCATGATTCGTGACGCGGGGGGAGAAACAATCGCCCAGAACGAGGAAACCTGCCTGGTTTACGGGATGCCACGGGCGGCGGTAGAGCGGAACCTGGCGCTGGAGGTGCTGCCGGTGGAGAAGATCGCCGGCGCGATAGTTAACATGGTGTAGAGACCTGTATGGAGGAACTCGTCCATGGAGATGGATATCTCCCAGTATAAAGAACTTTTCATAACGGAGGCCCAGGAGCACCTGGACTCGCTCAACAAGTTCCTTCTGCAACTGGAGAGCGACCCGGAGAACATCGACGTAGTGACCGAGATATTCCGCTCAGCACACACGCTGAAGGGAATGTCCGCGACGATGGGGTACGACCAGCTTACCGAGCTGGCGCATGAGATGGAGAACCTCCTGGAGCACCTGCGCAACGGAGATTGCTCGGTCACCACCGACGTGGTGGACACGCTTTTCGCCTGCTTCGATACGCTGGGTTCGATAATCTACGCTATAGCGGAGGACAGGCCGGAGCAGATTGATTTCAGTTCACTGGTATCGGAGATCAGGGCGATAGTCGAAGGCCTGACATCTCCGCGGGAAACGGAAGTCACGGGGGAAGACGGGACGCGGGACGCTCGGCGCAAGGAGGCCTCCGCCGTAAAGGAGGAGCCCGACCGCGAGCCCGAGGAAAAGACCGCGGACAGTCGGGCGGAGCAGCCGGCCGCCCCGGAAGAGACGCCCCTGGTGGAACCGGAGCCGGCAGAGAAGGAAGCGGTATCGGAGCTGGTGCTGGGTGAGGAGGACAGGCTCAGGTACCAGGAGGTTCCGGAAACGAGCGTACTTCGGTTGAAGGTGGAACTCGATAGCGAGTGCCTGCTGAAGTCCGTCCGGGTGTTCATGGTGTTTAAGAAACTTGCCCAGTTCGGCGAGGTGCTGGCGTCGCTGCCCCCGGTGGAGGAACTGGAGGACGAGAAGTTCGGGAATGAGTTTCAGGTGACGATCGCGACCCGAGAGCCCAAGGAGAAGGTGGAGAAGTCACTTCTTGCCATCGCGGAGATATCAGACGTGACGGCAGAAACCCTGCTGGAGCCCAGTGCGGAGCCCCGGCTCAAGGGGGAGGTCAAGGAGGCGGCCAGGACCGACGACAGGACGAGGATGACTGTCGCCAAGAAGACCCAGAGCGTCAGGGTGAACATTGCCCGGTTGGATGTCCTGATGAACCTGGTTGGCGAGCTGGTGATAAACCGGACGCGGCTTTCCGAGATTGTGTCGGGATTCGAGTCGGCAGAGTTACGGGAGGCGCTCGACCAGACGGCTCGTCTTACAGCGGAGCTTCAGGACGAGGTGATGAAGACCAGGATGGTCCCGGTGGAGCACGTGTTCAACCGCTTCCCCCGCATGATGCGAGACCTGGCGAAGTCGCAGGGCAAGGACGTCAAGTTCGCAATCGAGGGGAAGGAGATCGAGCTTGACCGGACCATACTCGACGAGATAAGCGACCCCCTTATCCACATGTTGCGCAACGCGGTGGACCATGGGATAGACGTTCCCGAGAAGCGCCTGGAGAAAGGGAAGCCCGCACAGGGGACGATAAGGCTGTCGGCATACCGTGACCGCAACTATGTCGCCATCGAGGTGGATGATGACGGGGAGGGAATGGACACGGAGAAGACGTTCGACAGGGCACTGCAGAAAGGGCTGATAGGGGAAGACGAGAGGAGCCAGCTCTCAAACGAAGATATCCTGAGGATTATATCGATACCGGGCTTCTCGACGTCCGATGAGGTCAGCGGGGTTTCAGGCCGCGGGGTGGGCATGGACGCGGTTAAGTCCAAGGCCGAGTCCCTGGGGGGATTCGTGATTGTCGAGACAACCCCGGGGGTCGGCACAAAGATAACGCTGAAGCTGCCGCTTACGCTGGCGATCGTGCAGGCGTTACTGGTAGAGATTTCGGGAGAGACGTACGCTATCCCGCTGGGTACGGTGCGCGAGACTCACGTGGTGGAAGCAGTGGAGATCAAGACAATAAGGAACCACGAGGCGATATTCCTGCGCGAAGAGACGATACCCCTGCTGCGCCTGGACGGTCTTCTGGAGTGCGACAGGGTCCTGAACGGGTCGAAGCCGTTCCCGGTGGTGGTAACCGAGATCGGGCCGAGGCTTATAGCGCTGGGGGTACACTCGCTTATCGGCCAGCAGGAGATCGTTATCAGCACGCTGGACAAGTTCCTCAAGAGGGTCGACGGGTTCGCGGGCGCTACGATACTCGGCAACGGCCGCGTTGCGTTGATACTGGATATACCAAGCTTGATGTAGGCTGACCGTAAAGCCGGAGAGGAAGGCGTGGATGAGGGGAGAGCGAGGGGGTCTACCGCTTAACGACCTGCAGATCGACGCTCTGAGGGAGGTCGGTAACATAGGCGCGGGGAACGCGGGGATCGCGCTTTCGCAGATGGTCAACAAGAAGGTGGACCTGTCGGTTCCCAGGGCCAGCATACTACCATTGGCAAGCGTGCCCGACCTGGTGGGGGGGCCGGAAACACCCGTCGCGGGTGTCTACCTCAAGATAATCGGTGAATGCGCGGGGAGCATACTGATGCTCCTGGAGAAAGAGAGTGCGTGGTCGCTGGCGGGGCTGATGGTCAAGGGTGGCCTGTCGAGCGAGGAAGAAGTGATGGTGAAGAGGTCCGCCCTGCAGGAAACGGGCAGTATCCTCTCCGGGGCTTACCTGAACGCGCTGGGGCAGCTTACCAACCTGTTCTTCAAACCGTCGGTTCCCGGCTTCGCCATGGACATGGCGGGGGCGATCATCGATTACGTACTGGTGGATCTGGCGGCCACCGAGGACTATGTCATGGTGGTGGAAACCGACTTCCGGATATCGGGTATAAAAATACAGGGGCACCTGATTCTTTTCCCGAACATCGGGACTCTCGCGATTATACTGGAGCGGTTGGGGGTACCACTTGAATGAGCTGGAGAGCGTAGGAGTCGCGGAGCTTAAAACTTCCAACAACTCGGTGGTTATGGCGAGTTTCGGCCTGGGCTCGTGCGTGGCGATCGCCATGTTCGACCCTTACAAGAAGGTCGGCGGGCTGGCCCACGTCATGTTGCCTGAGAGCAGGGGCAAGGAGAGAGAGAGGAATCCCGCCAAGTTCGCCGACACCGCTGTGAGATTCCTGGTGGACGAACTGGTCAGAAGGGGGGCCAGGCTTAGAAACCTCCGGTGCAAGATAGTGGGCGGCTCACAGATGTTCGAGATACTGGGACCCGGCAGCCGAGGCGATGGGTCCGAAGAGAACCCCAAACCCTGGCACATAGGGGCACGTAACGTGGAGGCGGTAAAGCAGGCGTTGAAGGAGATGGGAGTTCCCCTGATAGGGGAGGACACGGGCGGGAACTACGGGAGGACGGTCCGGTTTAACACCTCCACCGGCGAGGTGGAGGTGAGCTCGATAAACCACGGCAGGACAGTGATTTAAGAACTTACCAGTGTCGCGTCTCATAAGTTCTGTGACGCACCGAGAGCGTCGATGCGCCGCTCCGGCAAGGCGCGTGACCGAGGCTGTACTCCCGTAGTACGCCGAGGGAGCGGAACGCAGCCGGTGTGGATG
>Ga0180014_1000310_pt1 | contig 14447 bp, 10 predicted proteins | sample KR13_S1_MetaG_FD_116507 | JGI IMG/M metagenome (GOLD analysis project Ga0180014, IMG submission 116507) | Groundwater microbial communities from the Olkiluoto Island deep subsurface site, Finland - KR13_S1_MetaG | ecosystem: Environmental > Aquatic > Deep subsurface > Groundwater | place... | reverse complement strand
GAACTCGCCCGGCGTTTGGGGGACGTAGCTGAGGCGGACCGGAAGGAGCTGTCCGTCGGCGTCGGCTTTGATCTTCTCTTGGGCAACGACTTCCATCTTTCCCGGCGCGGTCTCGAACAACACTCGCGCCGGAATATCGACGCCCACGTAACCGTCGACGCGGACCTGGCCGCCGATGCCCAATTCGTTCTTGACGAACACGCTGGAATTGACGATCAAGTCCTTGACGGCTACGTCGCGCGCGTCGCCCAGGCCGCGCGACTGGCCCAGGGGGAAGGTAAACAAGGGGTAGCCGAGGTGCTTGAGCCTGACGGCGGCGGTCTGCGGCGGCAGGTCGCGCGGCGCGTGTGCCCGTTGCGCGCCGTCGCTGAGCAGCACCACGCCGAGGAGCCGTTTGCCCGCCTCGCGTCGCAACACGTCTTCCAACGATGCCCCGATTGCGGTTTGCGGTCCCTCGGGCCGCTGGGGCAGATCGAGGCGCCCCTGCTCCACGTCCACCTCATGCACTTCGTCGTCAAAGGCGTATGCCTTCAACTCGAACTCGCGAGTCAGATTGCTCAACTCGTCGGCGGCGTCTCCGAGCGTGTCGCGCAAAGCCTTCCAGCGGGTCTTGCCGCCCACCGCGTCGGGCACGGACATGCTCCGCGACTGGTCGGCCAACACGACCAAGGTGGCCGCTTGTTTCGTCGTCCGGGTGTAGATCAGCGTCGGCCGGAGCATGGCCAGCGCCGCCAGCGCGATCACGGCCGCGCGGAGCAGGACCAGCATCGTGCGTTGCCGTCGGCTCGTCCGCTCCCGGCTCGGTCCGAACCACATCAATCCCATCAGCAACAGCGCGGCCAGCGCCACCAGCAGGTAGCTGTCGAAAACGGGATAGAAGGAAAGTCGGAACATGGGGGACAAAAGGGATTAGGGATTAGGGATTGGGGATTGGATTGTGCTTTGGTTTAGCCGCTGCGTCCGCGCAGCGATAACAAGTTTAAGGTCCAATAACTGAAAACTGACCACTGAAAACTGACAACTCCTCACTCCTTGTAAAACCGGTTTGAAACAAGCGATTCCAACGCCAATATCAACGCGACAATCAGGATCAGCGGCGGAAACAACTCCCGTCCCACGCGGCCGGCGCTGATGTCGCGGTCGATCTGCTGGCGGGTGCGGGCCAGACGATACTTCACGGGGCCGAAAATGCCGGACAACTCCCCCTCGGCGATGCGTTCGAGTTGCGTCTGTTTGGGGGCGTAATTGACGCTGAAGCCGAGGTCCACCTGCCCTTTGCCGCCCGAGAGGAGCCGGTAGTTGCCCACCAGATCGGTCGTGGTGATCGGCAACTCGCGGCGATCGAGCACGGCCGGGTAGGGGGTGCTCATGCCGTCCGGCGTGAACAGCAGATATCCGCGTCGCTGCTGGGCGGGATCAAGTTGCATAACGGCCGTCTGGCCGGCGAGGTAATTGAAATGTTCGTCGCTGCCGCCGACCAGGTAGGAGGCCGTCCGATTGGCGAGGATCATAAACGGCCAGGCCTCGCCCACCGGCAGCAGGTTCCAAGGCTTATTATTTGGCCGATCGGAGACGGGCGTGGTCATCGTCAGCGCCCGGCCTCGGCCTACCGTGCGTTCCAGCAGCGCCGGTCGGCCGTCGTTGAAGGGCGTCACCACGCCCACGCCTTTTGCCGTTTGGTCGAGTTCCCAGTAGCGGAACACCGGGAACATTTCCCAGGGAACCGAACCGGAGCGGCCGCGGAAGACCGAGAGGACCGGATGCTGAAAGTCGCGCGGGGCCAAGTGCAGCTCGCCGTCGGGGCGACGCGCCTGGCGGAGCAATTTGCCCGGCAGCAATTCCTGCGCCTGCGGCTCGTTGAACGAGTCGAGCGGCAATGCGTTGCGGCCGAGAAAGATCGCCACGCCGCGACCTTCCGCGGCGTAATCGGCCAGCTTCTTCCAAACCGCCGGCCCGAGCGGCGTCGGGTCCAGCAGACACACGGCGGCATAATCGGCCAACGGCCGCTCGGCCAGCGAGTCCAGGTCGCATGTATCGCAATCGAACCGGGCCACGCCGCGGCGGCGATAGACCTCCGGGGCCAGTGCCTCGGCGAGGAACAGGGCGTACCGCTCGGCCGGCTTCGGCGCGGCCAGCAGCAGCCGCCACGCCGGCTTGACCTCGCAGGTGAAATATCGCGAGTCGTCCGCTTCCAGCCCATCCTGGCCGACGATCCGCAAGAACCCCTGATGCGTGCCCGGCTCCAGCCCTCCGATGCGGAATTCGACCGGCCGCAGCTCTCCCGGCGCGGCCTCGACGCTCTGCTCGCTCCGCTTTTGCGGTTTGCCGTCGTCGTCCAACAGATACAGTTCGACGCCGCGCTTGGCGGACTGGCCGACGCACGATAGCCCGCTCTCGATCCCCAGCGTGCCGTTGCTGGACAGAACTTCGGCGGAAAGCCGCGTCTCGCCCAGGCCGTAGTCGGTCGGGTCCGTAACGCCCACGTCCACGACGTACACGCCGCAGTCGCCGATTGTCTCGATCTGTTTCCGCAGCGCGGCGGACTGTTCCAGCGGCCACGAGCCGCGCGATAGGTCCGTGAAGACGTAAATCTCTTTCCGCGAGAGGCCGCTCTGTTTCAGGAGTTTCGCGGCGGCAACCAACATCTCGGGCAGTGACCGCGAGTTGGCCACGCTTGCCAGCCGCGCGATCCGATCCTTGGCCGCGCCCCGGTCGGGCGAAAACGCGGCGGCCGACCCCAACCGTGTATCGAGCACCGCGATCTCGCTCTGCTCGGGCAATTGCGTCAACAGCCATTGGCCGAGGTCTTGGGCGGCTTCGAGCCGGGTCTGGTTCTCGTGCCGATATTGCGTATGCGGCGCGGCGTCGAAGACCAGCGCCGCGGCCACCGGCGCCTCCTGGGCGCCGGTGGCGCCGGGCAGTTTAACGCTGGGCCGGGCCAGCGCGAAGGCCAGCAGCGCGATCGCCCCCGCCCGAAGCAACAGCAGCAGCAAATGGCGCAACCGGAGCCGACGCCGGTTCGCGTCGTGCCGCCGCTGGATGAACCTCAGCGCCGGAAACTCCAGCCGTGTCGGCCGACGCCGCATGATCAAATGCAGCACGATCGGCAGCGCCACAAGCGCGGTCCCGGCCAAGAGTGATAAATGAACGAAGGTCATCGCGGGCTAGATTGATTGCGAAACCGCAAGCGGTTGGTTGCCGTAATCAAAATGTTCTTGTTATCCACTGATATTTCCCGGCGAGGACGCCGGGGCTAAACACATTACCCCCGCTCGCTTCTCCGCATCAGGTATTCCGCCAGCGCCCGATCGAAGCGCATGCTGGTGTCAAGCGGCACATAGTCCACTCCGGCCTGATAACACTCGCGGCGATAGTTTTCGCGGAACGACTCGACCTCGGATAGGTACGCGCCGCGGAAGCCGTCGGCGTCGAGGGTCATTAGCTGACGGCTCTCTGATTCCTCGAACTCGACCATGCCCCGGAAGGGGAAATTGACCTCGGCCTCGTCCAGCACGTGGAATAGGATCACGTCGTGCCCGCCGTGCCGCAGCCGGTAGAGCGATTGCATGACCGGCTCGGGGTCGGCCAACAGATCGGAGAAAATCATCACCAGGCTGGCGTGCCGGAGCATGGCCGCCACTTGGACGAGGCTCTGGGCGATGTCCGTCTCGCCCTCCGGCTTGAGGTTAGCCAACAGCGAGAGCACGTCGCCGATCTGGCTCCGCCGCGCCTTGGGACGCAGGCTGTGGCGTATCTTCCGGTCGAAGGTAAGCAGGCCGACCGGGTCTTGCTGATGGACCATCAAGTAGCACAGCGCCGCGGCCAGGCAGATGGCGTAGTCGAACTTGGTCAGCTCCTGCCGGTATGTGTAGTCCATCGAGCGGCTCAGGTCCATCACCAGGTAGCCGGTGACGTTCGTCTCGGCCTCGAACTTCTTGACGTAATACTTGTCGGTCTTGGCGTAGACCAGCCAATCGATGTCCTTAGGGTCGTCGCCGGGGGTGTACTTGCGGTGTTCGCTGAACTCGACCGAAAAGCCGTGGAACGGGCTGGCGTGAAGCCCCTGCAAGAAACCCTTCACGATGAACTGCGCGCGGAGGTCCAGCCGCTTGATCTGGCGGATTACTTCCGGCTTCAGGTATTTTTCGGCGGACGGCATGGGCTCTCACGGAGCCTCGCGAAGAAGGTACTTGTCTTCCAGATATTCCCGCGGAATGTTTCTTTCTCGTGGCAGGTAAATCGCAACGTCGAAGCCAATGCCGTGCAAATATCGGCACATTAGCGGCCCCACGTCGCGCCAATCGAGATTTCCCAATCCGCACCCAAGTGCGGGGAGCGCCAACGACTTGATACCCTCCTGTATCGCGTTCTCTCGCACCCAGCCCAGCCCGGTTTCGATGTCTTCGAGTCTGGAATCCTCCCTCCATTTTCGTTTTGTCGCAAAGAGCAAGAACCATTTGACTGCGTTCGGACTTTCCAGGGGAATATCCAAATCAGCAAGTTCTTCATCCAGAGAAGATTCCCTTTTGTACAAATATGGCCGGTCTATTCGGAGCTGCCTTGCACGACAAGCGTCCTGGTATTTCACGTATACACCCGGGAACTGATATTTCGCACGCGACGCCAAGCCTTTTCCCATGATGCTCTGCAGATTGACGCTGATGGTCAGGGTATGCAAGTTTGAAAAGAACATGTCTCCTTCAATCAGCGAGATATTTTCCCCGACGCGTTTGGCGAACGGGGGCTGGAAGAACATTTTCGGTTCGGGGATAATATTCACTTTCATGTTGCGCAGCTCTTGATCCAGCTTATTCTTGGCTTCCATATTGGGAACATAGACTGCCTCGATATATTCCGGGTTTATTTGGCCGGGAACGAGACATTCCGCCATGATCCTTCGCTTGGAGCCGTCCTCCCGACTCCACCACTCGCTCTGAATAGTTTTCCAGTTTGCCGAAATGACCTTCATTCCCTCCGAGTAGTTGAAAAATTGCGTTGGCGAGTTGGCCGCATTTCCGTCAGTTATTAGCACGCCGGCCGTCTCCATAACGGCTGGGCGGACTGCTACAACAGCCAAGGATTCCTTTTTCTTTTCGTGGACCACGCGATACATCATCGGATTGCGCGGTTGAAAATAGAGATTTGCGTAATCCCACAGGCTCCGCCCGTCGGGCGTGGATTTCTCCTTTCTCCGGCTGACGATGGAATTGTCGTATATCGGAGTAAACAGAACCTGTTGGCGTTCGACCTCGCCATGCGACAAGAGTCCTCTTTGGACGATTGATGTCACATTGTCGATGTGAGTTATGTAGAACAAACATCTGATATTGCTCGTTTTCATGGCTTCGATACCTTCTACAAGTATGTACGTCGGTTCTATTGCCAACCTTATCCCTCGTACTTCGGAATGACCGGCGGCGGGGTCTCGCGGATCAGACGCTCGATGATGTCTTCGTTGGTCATGCCTTCGGCTTGGGCTTGAAAGTTGGTGCTGATGCGGTGGCGCAAGACCGGGATGGCCACCTTCTGCACGTCCTCGATGGCCACGGAGAAGCGGGCGTCCATCGCCGCCAGCGCCTTGCCCCCCTGGATCAAAAACTGGCCGGCCCGCGGACCGGCGCCCCAATCGACCAACTCACGGATATACTCGGGCGCCGAGGAGTCTTTCGGCCGAGTGGAGCGGACCAGCCGCGAGACGTACTGCACGATGTACTCACTCACGGCCACCTTGCCCACCAGGTTTTGCAGGTTGATGATCGCCTTGCCCGAGAGGACCTTGCGGACCTCCGGCCGTTCGCCGCGGGTGGTGGTGGCCAGTATCCGCTGCTCCTCCTCGGCCGAGGGATAATCGACCTTGATGTTGAACATGAAGCGGTCCAACTGGGCCTCGGGCAGCGGGTATGTCCCTTCCTGCTCGATCGGGTTCTGCGTGGCGATGGTGAAGAACGGGTCGGGCAGCGGATAGGTCTCCTGTCCGACGGTCACTTCCCGCTCCTGCATCGCCTGCAACAGCGCGGCCTGGGTCTTCGGCGGCGTGCGGTTGATCTCGTCGGCCAGCAGGATGTTGGTGAACACCGGTCCCTGGACGAAGCGGAAATCCCGGCGGCCGTGCTCGTCCTCCTCCAACACGTTCGTGCCGGTGATGTCCGAGGGCATCAGGTCGGGCGTGAACTGGATCCGCTTGAACTGCACGTCGAGGATGCGGGCCAACGTGCTGACCAGCAACGTCTTGGCCAGTCCCGGCACGCCGACCAAAAGACAGTGGCCGCGGGTGAAGATGGCGGCGAACATCTGCTCGATCACGTCGTTCTGGCCGACAATGACTTTCTGCAACTCTTCCTGCATCAGGCGGCGGTGCTGGCTGAACTCCTGCAACACGTCGCCGAGGTTTCGCGGTTTCACGGTGGACATAGGGGGGATCGGGGGTCGGGGTTCGGGACAATGTTTAGCCGCCGCGTCCACGCGGCGTTGTTACTCCGTCGTGGTCGATCGTAAGCGCGCAGTCGTATTCGCCGCGTGGACGCGGCGGCTAAACACAATGGTATCATTCTACATGCGGCCGACGAAATCACCCAGGGCCGGCGCCGGGTGGTTGCCGACTTAACTGCTTAATTCTAAGATGCTTATGGTCCCGATAATCCCATTTTTTCGGCAGTCGGCAGGAAGGAGTTCCCGCATGATGCGTCTGACGGCCATTCCTCTGCTTGCCACTTGGTCGTTCGGGGCGATTGTAGGGACTGTGCGGGCGGAACTCGCCGCCGAGCAGGTCCGGCAGGCGATCGACCGCGGGGTGAATTACCTCAAGGGGCAGCAACGCGCCGACGGCTCGTGGATCGACGCCCTCGGATTCGAGGGGGGCATCAGTTCGCTTAGCGCCTTGGCATTGTTGAACTCCGGCGTCGCGCCGGACGATGAAACGATGCAAAAGGCGCTAATTTACCTTCGCAAGATCAAGTCCGAAAAGACCTACGTCGTCGCGCTGCAAACGATGGTCTTCGCCCGCGCCGAGCCGGAAAAAGACCGACTGCTCATCCGCAGCAACGTGAAGTGGCTCGAAGGCAACCAAATCGCCGCCGGCCCGTACAAAGGCGCGTGGACCTATTCGACCTGCCCCGGTTGCAGCGGCGAGGGGGACAACTCGAATGCCCAATTCGCGCTGTTGGCGCTCCACGAGGCGGAGCGAGTCGGCGTGCCGGCGAATTCCCGAACCTGGCTCTTGGCCAAAAATTATTGGAGTGGAAAGGAGTCCCAAAACGCGGACGGCTCCTGGGGCTACAAGCTGAGACAGCCCGGCACCGGAAGCATGACCTGCGCGGGAATCACCTCGCTGGTGATCGCCTCGGGCCAAGTAAGCGCCTGCGACGCGCGGGTGGTCGGCGAGCGGATCGACTGTTGCCCGGGCGGCGAGGACGACGTTGCCGACCGCGTCGAAAACGGACTGCGATGGCTCGGACAACACTACTCCATCAGCCGCAATCCAGGCAACCAAATCTGGCTGCTCTACTATCTCTACGGCCTCGAGCGAGTCGGCCGGCTCACCGCGCGGCGGTTCATACCACTGCCTTCACGACAGGGGCAGCCAAACCGCGCCGACTGGTACCGCGAAGGCGCCGAGATGTTGGTCCGCCGGCAAGACGGGCTGTCGGGATATTGGACCGGCATGGGCGGCGCGGAAACTCAACCCATCGTCGGCACCTCGTTCGCCCTGCTGTTTCTCTCCAAGGGGCGCTGGCCCGTGCTGTTGGGAAAACTGCAACACGGCGCGGGCAACGATTGGAACCGGCACCGCGGCGACGTGGCCAATCTGACCGGCTACGTTGAACGTGGCTGGAAGCGAGACATGACCTGGCAGGTGATCGATCTGCGGTTGGCCGACGTCGAAGACCTGTTGCAGACGCCGGTGCTTTACCTCTGCGGCAGCCTAAGCCCGTTGCCCCAACAGCCCGCCGAGCAAAAGGAACTGGCCCAAAAACTCCGCGATTACCTCGACCGAGGCGGATTCCTGCTGGCCGAAGGGTATTGCGGCGGGACCGGCTTCGACCGCGGCTTCCGAGAATTGATGCGGCAGGTCTTTCCCGAGCCGGAATACAAGTTGCGGCTGCTCGAGCCGGAGCACCCAATCTGGTACGCCGAGGAGAAAGTCGATCCGCGTCAATTGCGGCCGCTCTGGGGCGTCGAGTTCGGTTGCCGCACGAGCGTAATCCATGCCCCGGTCGACCCGCCGGGCAATCCGCCGCCATCGCTCTCCTGTCTCTGGGAACTGTCGCGCCCGGGGCGGGAAAAAAAATATAGCCGAGTGGTCCAGGAACAGATCGACGCCGCGATGGCGCTGGGCATCAACATCCTGGCCTACGCCACCAATCGGGAGCTGAAGTCCAAGGAGGATTTCTTCCTATCGAAGACCACTCGCCGGGCAAGCGACCGGATCGAACGCGGCCGCTTGTACGTCGCCACGCTCCGACACCCCGGCGGATGCAACTCCGCTCCACGGGCAGTCGTCAACCTGATGGACGCCGCCGCCGACCAACTGCGGCTCCGAACACACGTCCGCGAGCAGCCGCTGGCCATCACCGACGACGCCCTGCTGGACCACCACCTGGTGTTCATGCACGGGCGGACCGCCTTCCGACTGACCGACGCCGAACGCAAGCGGCTGAAACTGTACCTCGAACGCGGCGGGATGGTGCTGGCCGACTCGATCTGTGCGAGCCGGGCGTTCAGCGAGTCGTTCCGACGCGAAATGGCGGCCGTCTTTCCCGACCATAAACTCGAACGCATCGCGGCCGACGATCCGCTGCTGAGCACGAAGTACGGCGGGTCCGACCTGCGGATCGTTTCGCGCCGCGACCCCGAGTCGGCCGGGGAAGGAAAGCCGTTGAAGGACAATATACGCAAAGTCCCGCCCGACCTGGAAGGCATCAAGTTCGGCGACCGCTGGGGCGTGGTCTTTTCCCCCTTCGATCTGAGCTGCGCGCTGGAGAAACACGCCACGCTCGAGTGCCGCGGCTACACCCGCGAAGACGCCGCCCGGATCGGACTGAACGTTCTATTATACTCGCTGCAACAATGAATTAGACGCGGAGAACTCAACTCATCATGGAACAGAAAAGAGAAGAGAGAAGAGAGAAGAGAGAAGAGGAAAACCAGCCATGTGTCGCTCCTCGCTTTCCCCCGTTCTCTCTTCTCTCTTCTCTCTTCACCCTTCTCTTGCTGACATTGCTGGTCCGCGGCGGCGTGCTGCTGTTCACCCCGGACGCACTGACGGCCGATACGGACGATTATCGACGGCTGGCGGAAAACATCGTCGAACACGGCACTTTCGGCGACGGCGCGACGCCCACGGCCTTCCGTCCGCCCCTCTATCCGCTGATGTTGACCGGCTGCGTGGTTATGGGGGATTACTGCCGCTTGGGCGTCGGATTGTTGCACGTGCTTCTCGGCACGGCCACCGTTGGGTTGGTTTTCGTGTTGGGGAACTGGTGGGGATTGGGCCGCCGCGGCGCGGCGCTGGCCGCGCTACTGGTCGCCTGCGATCCGATCCTTCTGTTCCAATCGACGCAAATCATGACCGAAACGGCGGCCGCGCTGCTGGCCGTCGTCGGATTGATCGCGCTGACTTGGGTAGGTTCATCGTTGGGGCGGCAGTTGAACTGCCGCCCCCGGCCGAACGACCAGCGGTGCGGCAGTACAACTACCGCACCATCGTCAGTGGCCGACGTGCCGTCGGCCGCTAAACGGTCGGTGCCTGCTACCATGCTTGCCGGGGCCGTGCTGGCCCTCGGCGCGCTCTGCCGGCCGACAACGTTGCTCTGGATACTCGCCGTCGGCGTCATCCTCTGGCTGCTTCAGAACAATAAAAATAGCCGGGGGCTAACAGCCCCCGGAACAGCCCCCGGAAGAGTTTTTAGCAATCTTCGCCTTCCCGCGGCCTTCGCGCTCGGCGCGGCGGTCGTGCTTAGTCCTTGGATTATCCGCAACCAGATGCAATTTTGCCGGCCGATCGCCACCACCACGCACGGCGGATACACGCTGCTGCTGGCCAACAACCCCGAGTTCTATCGATGGCTCCGCACTGGCCCATGGGGCGACGTGTGGCGGGCCGACGAGTTCAACGCCGAGTGGGAGCAACGCCGTCCACGCAATGAAATCGCCGCCGATCGGCTGGCATACGACGAGGCCCGGCAGACCATCCACCGCGAACCGGGCACGTTCGCCTACTCGTGTCTGGTCCGTTTGGGCCGATTCTGGTCGCCGCTGCCGCATCGGGTCGTCACGGACGAATCGCTCGCCCGCCGGCTGGCGCGTTACGCCGTGGCGGTCTGGTACATATTGGAGTTTCTGCTGGCGGTAGTCGGCCTCCGTCGCATCTCCACCTTCCGCCCTTCGCCTTCCGCCAACTGGCCGCTTAAGCGGCCAGCCCTTGGGATTCCGCCTTCCGCCCTCCGCCTTCCGCCCTCCACCAACTGGCTCTGGGGTCTGCTCTTAGTCGCTTGCCTGACGGCGGTTCACGCGGTGTTCTGGACCGACATGCGGATGCGCGCCGTCGTGATGCCGGTGGTCGCGCTGGCCGCGGCCGCAGGTTTGCGAAGAAAGTAGAGTGGGACAAGCGCAGCGCAGCCCCACCAGCATTTTCGCGGCTCTTGCGAAGCCGCAAGCGGCTTTTTGTTTGCCGGCCGAAGTTTGTTGGAAGTCAGTGTCGGAGTATTAAGCGCCGAGACATCTTATAAACAAGTCCAATGAACACGACGGCTGTGACGGCATAAGTCAAAGGCGCGAGGTCTCGCGTGAACAGCCAGATAATAAGACAAATTGTGATGCCCAACAATTCAAGAATCAACCAAGAGTAATTCATGACAACGCACTGATTCCCATCGGCGCCGGCACCTTTGTTCGCGGGCTGTTGCTCTTCTTCCTGCTTCGTCACGTCCACATTCGACCAATCAACAACGCTTTCATGCTCTTGATTCTCCGCCAGCGCCTTCCGCGCGCGGTCGAGGTCCGCTTGTTTGACGAGGATTTTTACGTCTCCGGGGGCTTCGGCCTTGAAGCCCGAGGTGTAGCCTCCGGCGGCGAAGGCCCGGATGCCGCATTGATCCAAGTAGCCCACGATGGCCGCCGCTTCGATCTCGTCGGCGACCGAGAGCAGCGTTTCGGAACGGTCGGGATCAGGTGTCATGGCGAGGATTCCTTCTTTGGAAAACGAACTGGTTGCAGCCGTGGCCGCCGCCGCAAGTTTTCAACTTCAGCAATTCTAACCCCGCCGCTCGGCAGAAGTCCACTACCTCCTCCGGCCGGGCGACCTGGAACGGATAACCGCCGACCCAATCGAGGAGGTCGCGCCAGGGGCTCATGCCTCGCTCTTGCCGGTAACTGCGCCAAGTGCGGAAGGGTTTTAGGCGGAGCAGGTCGCGGGCCATCGTCGGACCCCAAAGCCGGACCGCGCATGGGAGCAGGATCAACGGCCTCAACGGGCTTGGCGTTCGATTGTATAGTTTTTTAATCCACCGCCACGCGAGGCTCGCCCGCCCCTGGTCGTTGTAGATCGAGACAAACAGCAATCCGCCGTCGAGGACCAGCGGGAGGACGTTGCCCAGGGCCGCCCACATGTCGCCCGTGTGGTGCAACACGCCCCAGGAATAAACCACGTCGAACCGCCCCAGCCGTCGAAGATAATCGGCGTCGAGCACGGATGCCTCTTCGATGGTCCAGCGCTGGTCATTCGGAAAGTAAAGTTCCTTCAGCCGGTTTGTGCAGGCGACCGACTCCGGGTCGAAATCGAACGAGCGGACCGTCGCGCCGAGTTTTCTTGCCGCCAGCGAGAGCAGGCCGCTGCCGGAGCCGGCGTCGAGAAAGGTTTTGCCCTCCAATGACTCGACGCCGAGCGCGGTTTGCAACGAGCGTTTCGCCCGCTCGATCCGTTCGTCGTTCACCGCATGGAGAAAGCGGCGCCAGTTCCTACCGAACTCGAATCTCTCGTCCATTGTGTTTCACTTTTTCAGAAACTTCCGATACGCCGCCACGGCGAGTTTGTCGCAACGTTCGTTTTCGGGGTGTCCGGCGTGGCCGCGGACGTGGGTGAACCGGACGCGGTGTCGGCCGAGCAGAGTGTCGAGCCGCCGCCAGAGGTCTTCGTTTTTCACCTCGGCCCAACGTCCCTTCTCGCGGCGCCGCCAGCCGTTGGCTTTCCATTTCGGCAGCCATTCGGTCAGTCCCTTGCCGACGTAGGTGCTGTCGGTGACGAGTTCGACGGCGACGGGCCGCTTCAAGGATTGCAGGCCGCGGATGACGGCCGTCAGTTCCATGCGGTTGTTTGTCGTCTCACGTTCGGCGCCGGAGGTTTCTTTTTCCTTGCCGGAGGCCAGGTGTCGGAGGATGAAGGCCCAGCCGCCCGGCCCGGGGTTGCCGCTGCACGCGCCGTCGGTGAAGAGTTGGACTTCGGGAACATCGGGTGCGGAAGAATTGCTCATGGAATGCGTCAATCATCAGGATTCTTAGCGGTTCGATTTATCGTTCTATGCCGACGGCTCGTGTGCCCGCGTTTGGTCGAACCGCTGTTTGGCGAACTCTTCGTAGCCGGCGACGATCGCCGCGTCCAGCCGGGGCTGTTCTTCGAGGGTCCAGGGCAGGCGGACGGAGAAGTCGCTCCCCTTCCCCAATTCGCTCTGGACCGAGACCTCTCCGCCGAGCAGGCGGCACAACTCTTTGACGATCGACAGCCCCAGTCCGCTGCCGGAATGTTCGCGGGTCATGGTGTCTCCGCCGGGCACGGCGGTGCGTCCCTGACGAAATTTCTCGAAGATCGTTTGTTGGTCCTCGGGCGCGATGCCCACGCCGGTGTCGCTAACCCTCAGCACCAGAAAGTCCTCCTCGTCGCGTCGGGCGGCGACCATGACGCGGCCCCCCTCGGGCGTGAACTTGATGGCGTTGGACAGCAGGTTGTTCAGTATTTGCTGCACCCGCACCTGGTCCTGATGCAAGGGTGGCAACTCCGCCTCGACGCGGCATTCCAGGTCGATGTTCTTCCGTTCGGCCAGCGGCCGGGCCATGTCGCATTGGGCCGCGACCACGTGCGCAACGCGGAAGTCGCTCAGCCGGGTCTCCATTTTGCCGCTTTCGATTTTCGCCAGATCGAGTATGTCGTTGATCATCTCCAGCAGCGTTTTGCCCGACTTCTGGATGTTCTGCACGTACCGTTTCTGTTTCTCGTCGATCGAGTCGATCGAGTCGAGGACCTCGCTGAAGCCGAGGATGCTGTTCAGCGGGGTGCGCAGTTCGTGGCTCATGGTGGCCAGAAAATCGCTCTTCAGCATGTTCAGCTCGTAGAGCCGCATGTTGGCCTGGGCCAGTTCGTCGACCTTGCCGTCGAGACTGACGTTCGCCCGGCGGAGTTCCTCTTGGGCAGTGGTGAGATGGCGCAACATGCGGTTGAAGGCCACGGCCAACTCCTCGAACTCGTCTCCCGTGTGGATGTCGGCCCGCAGCGAGGTGTTTCCCTGGCCGATGGCGTCGCTCACGTCGCGCAGATGGCGCAGCGGCTTGACGATGACGTAGCGGACGATGACGTAGGAGGCGACCATCGCCAGAAAAACGGTGATGATGGCCGTGGCGATCAAAATGGCTTGATTCAAGTTGATGCTCTTGCGAGTCGGCTCGGTGGAGATCGTCAATTTCGCCACCGCCATCAGATCGCCCACGGACTCGGCCATCGACTTGCCGACGCCGGCATTGAGGAGGGAAGGTTCGCCGGTCACCTTGCCCAAGGGCTGATGGCATGCGTTGAAGCATCGGTCAATCGTGGCGCGGATCGGCTGGTAGTAGTAGTAGCTGTTGCCGTCCGGGGAATGCCGCTCGGCAAACTCCACCGGATCCGAGGGATTGTATGGTTTGTTTCCCAGAAAGCGTTTGAGAACTTCTTCCTCGAACGCTCCCCGCGGGGAGTAATCTTCACGGTCTTCGTCACTCAAGGAGGACGGTTTCGGAAGGATGAATTTCAGCTTGTACGGTTGCTTGCTGAACGCCGCCGACAAGTCTTGCACTAATTGTTTGGACTGCTCGTTCTCCAGGCCCCTCCAGTGCCGCACCTGCATTTCCTGGTCCACCAGCAGCCGGCCCGTGTTTCGGTTCTGCTCGTCGATGATCTTATTGGTCCGATTGCCGTACCACCAGAAACTGGCGGTAATCAGCAGCAGCAGACAGGCCCCGAACAGGAAGCGGCACTTCCGCTCCAGGCTGGTCTCGCCGAGAACGCGCTTTATGGAACGGTAGGACATAACCCCTGCATTTTACGGGAGGAGGAGGGAGGGGGAAAGGGAGGAAGGGGGATAGGGCGCGGCAATTTTTCTTGGCATTTTCGTTTAACCCGGAGCCAACGGCGACGGAGATAACTGGAAAAGACTACTCCATCTCCACACCGTCGCCGTTGGCTCCGGGTTAAACGAACATTTCAG
>Ga0180014_1000309_pt1 | contig 14498 bp, 15 predicted proteins | sample KR13_S1_MetaG_FD_116507 | JGI IMG/M metagenome (GOLD analysis project Ga0180014, IMG submission 116507) | Groundwater microbial communities from the Olkiluoto Island deep subsurface site, Finland - KR13_S1_MetaG | ecosystem: Environmental > Aquatic > Deep subsurface > Groundwater | place... | reverse complement strand
AGGGGCAGGCCCCCGTGCCTGCCCTTCTTAATCGGACCGGCATCCGCAGGGGTTTGATTCATCAAACCCGTTTTCTGCCTGTGACCCGCCCTTCTTAAATCCCAAATCTCAAGCACCAAATTACAAATAAATTCCAATTTCCAATGACCAAATGACCAAAACAAAGACAAATCGTAGGGGCACGGCGTGCCGTGCCCAAGACAAAAGTAAGAGAAGGCAATTCCTGTCGTAGGGGCAGGCCCCCGTGCCTGCCCTTTCTAATCGGGCAGGCATCCGTAGGGGTTTGATTCATCAAACCCTTCTTTGCCGACACGCCCTTTTGTTCGAAGTTCGAGGTTGGGAAAGCCTGGGGACGGGTTGTTGTTTCCATGCTGGAAATAAACCCTGTTGTTGTATTTTAAAATAATTACTATTATTATTATAGCAGGTTAAAAAAAGGAGGATACACATGAGAAGAATATTTTCAAATCAATCCAACAAAACATCAAAAGGAGATAGAGCCGGTTCAATAACAAAATATCTCCTGTTTCTATTTATAATTGGTGTTGGCTTTTCCATGAGTCAGGCGACTGAATTCAGGTTATTCCGGACCCCGAAAACGGGAAACGTAGTAACATTAACCGCCCCAGCAAAAATAATGCAGGTTTCATATACACAAAAACTTGAAAGTTTTTCTATATGGAGAAATAACAGTCTATATTTTACTGTTAGCCCTTTTAAGTTCACTGAGAAAAATAGCTTAAAAGGAATACTACCTCCTGGAGAGTATGTCCTAAGAACCCTTGGCGGATCAGTGACTATCTTTTTAAATACAGTATTTAAGCCGGAAAATGTCGCCTTGTGGGGAATGCAAACTGCCTTGGTAGATCCCCGATGGGATGGCAATGTGATTGTTATTTGTTCACCCACAAAGATAATAAGTGCTGCTTATACTGGAACTGATAGTATGGGAATCTTTGCTGCCAGCCAACCACGCCGGGCATTTTTAAAATATTTATCCCCTCATAACCACTTCAATCCGGGACCAAAAGTATTTAACAGTGCCGGGGTGTATTTGGGAAAAACTCTCGAAGGACAAACTCTTCTCCCGGGAGTTTATACTATTACTCCGGGCAGAGGCACTGCGGATGGGATTGTAAATGGACATATTGTATTTCAGATTAAATAGTGAAAGCCTAGGAAGCCCAGGAACGGATTGTGAAAATGTTAATTTGTCTGCCATATTCAAGAATAGAGACAACCAAGATTTACTTATCAGGGAGCATTTCATCATTGCCTGAACCGGGGGATCAACGGCGAAGCCATTTTGGCTGGTGAAAAATTGAAGACCGCTTTTTTGAATTTGTTGGCTGATAAAGTACTAAAGTATCGTATGCGTTAAGGCTGGATCCGGTGCTGGGCGAAGAATCTTTCGTAAAAATGGCATTGTTGTTTCCGCCCGGGATATCGGACAAGATCCATCGCGCAGGGGTTTGATTCATCAAACCCAAATTCCAACCGCAGGGGCATCCGCCGGCGTTTCGCCTGGCGGACACGCGACCGATAGCTGATTTTATCCTGCCGCCGAAATTTGCTATACTTGGCAAAGAAAAACTAGGAGGATCGAAAATGAAAGCACTTGTTTTATACAGGAGCCATTATGGCAACACCAGGGATGTGGCCGAGGCGCTGGCCGGGGAAATGACAAAACTTGGCCTTCAGGCCGAAACCCGCGACCTGCGTCGGCCGCTGCCGGACCTGCGAGACATCGACGGCGTGCTGATCGGCGCGCCGACGCGCATGGCCCGGGTCACCTGGAAGGCGCGCCGGGCGCTGCGCCGCCTGCACCGCAAGGGCTTCGGCGCCAAGCTCCTTGGCATATTCGACACCTACGGCCCGCTGCCCGCCGACCCCGCCAAACTGGAAGAAGACAAGAAATGGTTCTACCCCGGCGCCGCGGGCAGGATGCAGGAGCTGGCGCAGAAATTGGGGCTGAATATTTTCCCGAAAACCCTGCGCTGCCTGGTCCAGGGGGCGAAAGGGCCTTTGCAGGAGGGAGAACTTGAAAAAGCCGCCCAGTTCGCCAGGGAATTCGTGGCCGCCATCGATAAAAAATAGCGCCAACTGTATAGGGTTTAGGGTCTAGGGTTTAGTGAAGAAAAGATCGCAAAGAATAAGGCAAAGTCTTCAGCCATGGCTCGTTATTCTACCTCTATACCCTATACCCTAACCCCTATGCCCTATTCTTAATGTTCGACGTCCGAGGTTAAGGAATCCAGACCATAGACGAAATCCGCATCCCCCCGGCTGCTCCACCCCCCTTGTGAAAAGGGGGTTTATAGACCGAGTAATTCCTGAAAAATGAGGCCTGGATCATTCGTTCCTATATTTCAATCCCCCCTTACCGCAAGGGGGGAAACAGGGGGGATTTCTAAATCGTGGATCTCCATCTTGTTCGCGGTTCGAGGTTGAAGAAAAGGCAATTCCGGATGTAGGGGTTTGATTCATCAAACCCTTATCCCTAAAATTCCAAATCACAAATCCCAAATTCCAAACAAATTTCAAGTTCCAAATTCCAATGTTCTAAACCAGGAAGTAAATGAGTAGAATGGTGAAATGGTAGACGGGTAGATGGGTAAAAGAAATGCACTTGTTCGATGTCATTGCGGTTGCCCCTTCAACCCGTCTACTCGTCAACGTGTGCATGTTTTCTCAGTTTTGGTCATTCGGTTATTGGTACTTGGTGCTTATTTGTGATTTGGTCATTGGAATTTGGGATTTAAGACAGGCGGCCATCCGCCAGGGCACGGCACGCCGTGCCCCTACCCTATACCCTCAAACCTAGACCCTATCCCCTATTCTTCCGCTATTCGCAAAACACGCGCACCTTCTCCTTGCCCTCGACCTCTACGGTCAGGTCGTTAAGGTGCACCAGCAGGGCTTCGACGTCCTGGGGGTTGAAATGGCTGAGGTCGAAGGGCACGCCCTTATCCTTCATCTCGCGGTTGATCTTTTCCTGGGCCCGGGCCGGGATGAAGCTGGCGAACTTCAAACCCGCGCGCACCAGGTTGAGCGGCACGCGGATGTTGACGCGTTCGCCGTCCGGGTCGCCCGGCGCCGGTTCGACCAGCACGCGCAGGTACTTGGGACCGGTTTTGCCGGCGCTGTCCCCGGCAGCTTCAGTGGCGCGATCGGAGACGGCGGCCAGCAGCTTTTCGGCGTCGTCGACCGTGATCTTCTTATCGGCCAGCATCTCCAGAATTTTTCTTTTTTCTTCGCTCATAATATCCTCCTTATTGCAGTAATATGCGCGTGATTTTCCCCTGTTCCCGGCTGCTGATATCGATCTTGAGCCCCAACAGCGAGCCGAGCAGGACAAAAATATGAATATAGGCCATAACGATAACTTTGTCCCAGCCCCAGGGCCAAAGCAGCAGTCCGGCCAGAAGCACCATGGGCAGCAGCAGGAGCAGCAGGGCCGCCAGCAGCAGCCAGGCCAGGAAAAGGGGTATGGGCAGGGCCAGGCGGCGCCGGCCCTCTGCTTCGACGCGGATCCACAGCCAGAGCGGGATCATGGCCGTTTCTCCAGTTTTTTCAGCGTTTCGCCGACGTCGATCTCGCCCTGTTCCAGGCGCTGGAGCAGTTCCAGGGCCGAGGGCGGCGGGTTGATCTCGACGTATTCGAGCTGGGCGGCGATGCGCTTGAGGCGGTTCTTGACTGTCGGGTAGGAGATGCCGAACAACCCCTCCATATCCTTGATCGAACCGTGGCAGCGCAGAAAGGCGGTGACGAATATCTGGTCTTCCTGTATCAGCCGGGCCAGGGGCGGCAGTTCGAAACTGCCCTCAATGGCCAGGTCGCGGCCGCCCAAACGCACCCTTTCCACGGTCAGCGGGCTGCCCTGGGTCAGCCGGGTCAATTCTTGCCACTCACTTGCCATGCGGTACCTCCATTGATTTTCTCAATATATATAGTATAATTTATTAACTTTGTCAATATTTTTATTAATATATTTAATTTTTAAACAATAATTAATTAATTTTCATGATTTCAGGGGCTGTAGGGGTTTGATTCATCAAACCCTTATTCCTAAAATTCCAAATCACAAATCCCAAATTCCAATGTCCTAAACCAAGATGTAGATGGGTAGATGGGTAGAAGAAATGCACTTGTTCGATGCCATTGCGGTTGCCCCTTCAACCCGTCTACTCGTCAACGTGTGCATGTTTTCTCAGTTTTGGTCATTTGGTCATTGGTGTTTGGTATTTATTTGTGATTTGGTGCTTGGGATTTATGATTTTTTGGGCGCGATGACCGCGCCCCTACACCCTCAACCCTAGACCCTATTCTTCCCCTGTCTGCTTGAATTCAATTGTTTTTTGTGTTAAAAAAATAAAGCCAGCGCCGGAGGCAAAAGATGAAAAAACGACATTCAAGGATTGATGAAAAAAAAGAAGTCGTGGTCAAGGATGATGAGCGCACTTACAGCTGCCTCTTGACCGACATGTCGGCCACCGGGATTTCCGTGACCACCGGACATTTCATCCCCACCTACAAGGAGATCCATATCGTCATGGAGATCGCGGGCAAGAGCGTGGCCATGAAAGGCAGCGTGCGCTGGAGCATCGACCCCGGCACCTCCGCCGACAACAAGACCAAGCTGGGCATTTACATCATCGACCCGCCGGCGGCATTCCTGGAATATGTCAAAACGCGGCGGGAAAAATAGTTCGAAGTTCGAAGTTGAAGAGTTAAAGAGTTGAAGGGTTCAAGGGTTAAAACTGTAATAGACCGAAGGCGTAGGGGCATCCGCCGGCATTTCGCATGGCGGATCGCTCCTACCGTCCACCTTTATCCGTACAACGTCCACCGAGTTCGGCTGGGCTCATTCTTTCCTGTACCCTGTCCCCTGTTTGTCATCCCAGCAAATTGATCCTGGTAAAAATATAATCCAGGTCTTCCTCTTTCAAGACCACCCGGTAATAGTCGCTGTCCCCAAGCCGCTGCGGTTCATAGCCTGCGGCGGATAAATATTTTTCGGAACGGCGGCGGTCGAACCAGTAGACCAGGGCGGCGCGGCCGCGGACGATCTCGATGGCCGTGACGCCGTGGCGGCCGATGCCGCAGCCCGAGTTGAACAGGCAGGGCAGCAGCGGGCCGTCGTGGTAGAGGTTTTCGCGGCGCCGCACCTGGCGGTCGTCCTGTTGAAGTTTGACGTATTCCTTTTTCAGGCGCGCCAGCTTCTGTTGCAGTTCAAGCTTCTGCTCGCTCGCGGCCTGCGGATACTGGCGACACAGGTTCTCGATCTCGATCTTCAGGGTGTCCAACCGCGACAGGGATTCGAACAAAGGCCGGTGGGTGTGACCGATCAGGGTCATGACCTTTTTGCGGCGGGCGAAGCGATAGATACGCTTTTCCACGCGGAAACGGCGGCTGCTGCTGCGGGCCACGGTATAATTGCCGATGCCCAGCGGGTGCAGCAGCCAGCGCAGGAAAAGGATGCCCAGGGTCTGGAAGGCCCAATTCAAGTGCGAGGTCTGGTGGCCGTGCACGACAAAAAGCGACTTGTCGCCCAAACGGATCTTCAGTGCCTCGCTTACCGGGAAGGGCAGGTCATCGGGACGGCGGCGCAGCAGGGCCAGGTCGTGGTTGCCGACCAGCTTGATCAGGGCGCCGCGGGCGGCGAACTCGGCCCAAACCCCGTATACCTCGAGCCAGCGTGTCGCGATCCGCGCCAGGGAGAAGCGCGCCAGTTCCTCGATGTCGCCGTTAAGGATCAGGGTGAAGTCTTTTTCCAGGTAGTGGCGGCGCAGCAGCGCCAGGAACAGGTCGGCGTTTTTTTTGAAATCATCGTTGCCGCCGCCGTCGCCCAGGTGCAGGTCGGAAAAGATGACCAGCCTGTGGTCGGGGCCCGGGTCCAGCTCGGGGGCGGCGCGCAGCAGTCGCTCCAGCCTTTTTTGCATTTTCTTGTCCAGCATGTCCATTGGTCTCACCAGACGACAAGCATAGCAGATAAATGGCAAGATTGCATTAGTTCGAAATTCGAGGCTGAGATAGAAAAAGTTGAAATGTTGAACTGTTGAAATGTTGCAACGAAGCAGCGATTTTCTGAGATCTTTTATGGCCGTTCTCACTTCAACGCTTCAACACTTCAACCAAAGATATCACAAGCAGCAAATTCCAACAGAAAAAGTGTTAGTGTTAGTGATAGTGTTAGGAAGAAAGTTATTATCAATCCGGAACTTCCCGAATAAAGTTCATACTCCAAATTCAAATGTCCAAAACAGCAGTCATTGCACGTCTTTTCGATTTTTATTTTGTCTTACTCTTTACCGTAAACCGTACACCGAATGTTAGAAATAGGGTATAGGGGATAGGGTATAGAGGAAGAACAAATAGCAATTGCTGAACACTTTGCCTTATTCTTTGCGATCTTTTCTTTACTAAACCCTAAACCCTAGACCCTCAACCCTATCCTATCGCCCATCGCCCATAGCCCCTAGCCTCTTCCTACTGTCTACTTTTTTAAATAAACAACGAGAACTTGGACTCCGAAGCGTCGGCGATAAAAGAGGCCACGCCGCCGATCTGCACGCCATCGATCAGATCTTCCTTTTTGATCTCCATGACGTTCATGCTCATTTCGCAGGCTGTAAGCTTCACGCCCAGCTCCTGCGCTTGTTTGAGCAGCACGGGCAGCGAAGTGACATTGTGCTTCTTCATCATTTTTTTGAACATCCAGCGCCCCATGCCGCCCATGTTCAGCTTGGAAGGACCGAGACGGTCGATGCCGCCGCGATTCATGACCCCCAGCATTTTGCCCATCAGGCCCTTGCCGGTGCGGTTGCCCTTCTGGATGGCCTTCAAACCCCAGAAGGTGAAAAACATCGATACCTGCATGTCGAAGGCCGCCGAGCCGGTGGCAATGATAAAAGCGCCCATGACCTTGTCCATGTCGCCGCTCATGACGATAATGCTGGCTTTTTCGGGAACTTGCGCGTCACTCATTCTAACTCCTCCTATTTGATTCGAATTACTTACTTCAACCCGGCGAACCACAGGGCGACCGGCCGGTAGATGACGTGGGCGAACTTGCTGAACGGGAAAGTGACCAGCAGGTCGAAGACCACGACCAGGTGGAAAGCGAAGGTCCAGTAGGCGGCCATCGGCATATTGGTAAAACGGAAGAACACCATGACAAAGCCGCTGAGCACCGACAGGAGCAGCAGCAGGAGAAAAGCCCAGTCGCTGGGATGCGAAACCTTGCCGACCGCGGTTTTGCGGCTGAGGCGCAGATAAATGTAATAGGCCAACCCCAGCAAGGTCAGCACACCGGAGACGGAGCCGACCGCCAGCGATATCCAGCGCGGCCATTGCAGCCATTGGAAGTCCACGGCGGCGATGATCAAGGTGGCCAGGAACATGCCCATAAAGCCCCAGGAGACGGCCATGTGGGCCAGGCGCCGCAGCAGGCCGTTGTCGCATTCGCCGAACCTTTTCTGGATGACAGATTCGCTCAAGGCCTTCCAGGCCGAAACGCTTGCCTTTTTTGCCTTGAAGGCGGCGGCGCCGGGGCCGCGCCGCAGGTTGCGGTAGAGGATCCAGATCTGGATAACCGAGGCCAGGACGATGAACGCCACCAGGGCGATGCCTGCCATGTGGATGGGTTCCAGGCCGACGAACGACAGGAAATCGACCTTCTGGCGGTTCATGTCCGGGTTGTAGGCCAAGAGGACGGCCAGCAGCGCCGTGGCGCTGAGCAGCAGCCAGGTCAGGCCGGAAGCCAATGACTGGTATAAAGCGTCGGCCACGCGGCCCAGGGAATACTTACGGGTGGCGAAGCGGCGCAGGGCCATCATCAGGGCGGCGGGTTCGGCCTGGCGCGGGCAGGTCTCGCTGCATTCGCCGCAGTAATAGCACAGCCAGGGCTCGGGCGCGGCCAGTATCCTTTTTTCAAGGCCTAGCAAAGCGTAGCGGATCATGCGCCGCGGGAACGAAACGGTTCCTTCCGACAGCGGGCAGATGGCTGAGCAATTGCCGCAACTGTAGCAGGCCGTGATGTCGAAGGCACCGAGTTTTGTGATCTGGGCCAGGATGTTCTCATTGACTTTTTCCATGATTACTTCGCCTCTATGATTGAATAAAGGTAATAGCCCTCGGCATCGGCCTTTTCCGACGCCTTGACCTGGTTGTAGCGTACAAAACCCATCAGCCACCAATTGGCCTCGGTCGGGAAAATGCCCAGGGAGCGGGCCACTTCTGGCACGGTCAGCGGTCCCTTCTCTAGCAGCAGGGCGAGGACCCTGGCGCGCATGGCGAATTCCTGGCGGGCGGTCTCGCGCTTGCTGCCGATAATGGAAATTTCTTCGGGGAAGCGGCTGCGGCTGTTATCCTGCATGGGAGGCCTCCCGCGCCAAAATGTCGATCATGGCTTCGATCTGTTCGTCGGTATACCCTTTCAACTGGGTGGCGTCCAGGGGGCAGACGGGCAGGCAGGCGCCGCAGCCCTTGCACAAAACATCGACCACTTGCGCCACCTCCTTGTCGCCGTAAGCGATTTTCTCGATGGCTGAATAAGGACAGGCGGCCGCGCATTTGCCGCACCAGACGCACAGCTCGGAACGGACGAAGGCGACAAAAGGCTGGAGGTCGACATAACCCTTGACCAGGAGCGCCGCCGCCTTGGCCACGGCCGCCAGGGAAGAGATCACGCTTTCGCCCGCGTTCTTGGGCCCCTGGCAGCTGCCGGCGATGTAGACAGCGTCGATGACGGTTTCCACCGGGCGCAGCTTGGGGTGGATCTCATTGTAAAAGCGATCGGCGCCCAGGGGCAGTTTCAGCACCCGGGTCAGCTCGTCGTTGCGCCTGGCTGTCATGCCGGTGACCAGCACCACCAGGTCGGCCGCCACGGAGACTTCTTCGCCACCGGTCGCAAGGTCCAGGACAGTAACCAGCCAGGCATCGCCTTCTTTGAGGAGGCGCGGCGGCTGTTCCCCGGCGAAACGCAGGAAAACGGAACCCGACTTTCCGGCCTGCTCGTAGAGATATTCGAGCTTGCCGTAGGTGCGCATGTCGCGGTAGAAATGGTAGCTTTGGCTTTGCGGAAATTTCTTTTTGGCAAGGCAGGCCAGGTGAACGGCCTCGCTGCAGCAATAGCGCGAACAGTAATAATTGCCGTTCTCCAACTCGGGGTTCTGGCGGCTGCCCACACAGTAGATGAAAGCGATATTCCTGACCTCGCGGCCGTCGTGGAGCAGGCGCTCCCCGCTTTCCTGCAGCAGTTGCTCGAACCGGGACAGGGTGAGCACCCCGGCCTGGCCGTAGGCGAACTCCCCGGCCGGCGGTTCGTATTCGGCGAAACCGCTGGTTACCAAGATTGCCCCTACCTCGATCCTGATGGTTTCCTCAGTGCGATCGGCGACGGCTGCTTCATTTCGTATCCGTATCGTCAGTTGAAATTCTCCGATATGCCCGGTTTTCTCGGCCAATTCCGCGTTCAGGAACAGGGTGATATTGGCTCGCTTTTTTACCTCGGTCAGCAATGCGGCCGCCAGGGCGGCGCCGTTCTTGCCGGAGGGGAACATCTCGCCCAATGCGGCGACCATGCCGCCGGCCCGGGCCTGGCGTTCGATCACGAAGACCTCGACCCCCAGATCGGCCAGCTCCAGCGCCGCCCGCAGGCCGGCCACGCCGGCGCCGATGACCAGCACCTTTTTCACCGAAGTGACGCGGATCGGCTGCAACGCCTCCTGGCGCCGGACCTTCTCGATACCGGCGCCCACCAGGTTGGCCGCCTTGCAGGTGGCGCCCTGATGGTCGTCGGAGTGGGCCCAGGAGCATTGCTCGCGGATGTTGACCTGGACATATTGGAAGGGGTTGAGCCCGGCCCGCGCCGCCATGTTGCGGAAGGTCATCTGGTGCAGCTTGGGCGAGCAGGAAGCCACCACCATGCCGTCGAGGCCCTGTTCCCTGATGTCCTTGATCATCTCCTGCTGCGAGGCGTCGGAGCAGGTGAACATCGAGGTCTTGGCCACGGTGACGCCGTATTGTTTTTCCACCTGCTTGCGCACGGCTTCGACATCGACGTGGTCAGAGATGTTGCCGCCGCAGTGGCAGATATAGACGCCGATCTTCCTCTTGTTTTCCATTATGCTTCCCTTTTCATTTTTTCGATGTAGGCCGCGGTGCGGGCGGCAGCGGCCCCGGCGTGCAGGATGGAGTCGGGAATATCCATGGGCCCGGTGGCCGTGCCGGCACTGAACACGCCCGGAATGGAAGTCTGGCCCGGAGTGGTCTCGTCGCCGGGCTGGTCGACGAAAAGCGTTTCGTCGACGGCGAGTTCGTCGCTTGAGAAAAGCTGCCGGCATTCGTCATGGGCCACCATGCCCACCGAGAGGACGACCAGGTCGTGCTCGGCTTCCTGGATGCTGCCGCCGTTGTCGATGTCTTCGTAGCGCACCAGCAGGTTGCCGCCTGGCTTTTCCGTTATCTTGGCGATCTTGCCCTTGACGAAGCGCACGCCCATGGCCTTGGTCTGTTCGGAGAATTCGTCATAGCCCTTGCCGAAGGCGCGGATGTCGATGTTGTAGATGGTCACATCGGCCACGGGCAGGGCGCCGAGCAGGAGCTGGGCCTGCTTGACCGAGTACATGCAGCAGACGCGGGAACAGATGGGATTGTTCACAGTGCGATCGCGCGAGCCGGTGCAGAAGACATAGGCGATGTTCGAAGGCATCTTGCCGTCGCCGGGGCGCAGCACATAGTTGTAGGGCCGGGTGGGCGCGACCAGGCGGTCCATCTGCATGGCGCTGATGACGTTGGCGAACCTGCCGAAGCCGAAATTGGCCATAAGCTCGGCCGGGAACAGGCGGAAACCGGTGGCCAGGATTACCGCGGCCACGCTGTATTCATTTTCCACGGGGCGCTGGTCGAAATCAACGGCATCGGCCGGACAGACGATCTTGCACTGCTGGCATTCAGAGCAGATGCCGCAGTTGAGGCAGTTGGCGGCGCTGGCCAGCGCTTCTTCCTCGCTGAGCTGCATCTCCACTTCGCAGAAGTCCTGGACACGCTCGTCGACGCACACTTCCTTCTTTTCGACGGGCCGGGCCGGGAAATCCACCTGGCGGGCCAGTACATCCTCTTTGCCGACAGCCGGGAGTCTGGGGGCGAATTCGACGCCATCCAGGGGCTCGCCGCGCAGCCAGCGGTCCATATAGAAGGCGGCGCGTTTGCCCTGGCCGATGGCTTCGACGATGATGGCCGGTCCCAATACCGATTCACCGCCGGCGAAAATGCCGGCCACGCTGGTCATCAGGGTGGCAGCATCGGCCTTGATGGTCTTGTTGCGGTTGAGTTCGATCCCCTCATCGGCCAGGTGGGCCGTCAATGACTCCTGGCCGATGGCCACGAAAACTTTGTCCGCAGCCAGTATTTTTTCCGAGCCGGGCTTGAACTGCGGCGCGAATTTCCCTGCGGCGTTGAAAACGGCCGTGCAGCGGATCGTTTCCACTCCGACCAGGCGGTCCGTTTCCGTTACGATGCGTTTGGGACCCAGTGAATGAAGGATCTTGACCCCTTCGGAGAGGGCGTCATGGATCTCTTCTGGGGCGGCGGGCATTTCCTCCCGCTTTTCAAGGCACATCATTCGCACGTCGCGGCTGCCCAGCCGGCGCGCCGTGCGGGCCACATCGATGGCCACGTTGCCGCCGCCGATGACCAGTACGCTTTTGCCGGTCAGATCGATCTCAATCTTGCGGTTGACCATGGCCAAAAGATCGATGCCGCTCATAACGTCGGCATGGTCCTCTTTCTCGATCTTTAATTTTTTCGCGGCCGGCGCCCCCACCGAAACGAATACGGCGTCAAAACCCTGGCGGCGCAGCTGGTTCATGGAAGCAACACTGACCCCGGTCTTGATCTCGACTCCGAGGGCGGTCACATTGCGGATGTCGCGCTCGACCACGTCTTTGGGCAGGCGATAGATCGGCAGGCTGGAGCGCAGCATGCCGCCGGCCTTGGGTCCGGCCTCAAAAATCGTGACCGGATATCCCTTCCTGGCCAGGAAATACGCAGCGCTGAGGCCGGCCGGGCCGGAACCGACAATGGCCACTTTTTTATCCATCCTGGTTTCCGGGGGTCCGCATTGCGGTTCGGGATATTTAGCGTAATACCAATCGGCGACAAAGCGCTTTAGCAGCTTGATGTGCGGGGAGTTGCCGATCTCCTCCCGGGTGCATTCGGCCTGGCAGGGAGCGTAGCAGGCGCGGCCCAGGCTGCCCACCAGCGGCGCGTCTTCCAGGACCAGGTTGAAGGCCTTTTCGAATTCGCCCTGGCGGATCAGCGAGATATAGCCGTTGGCCTTGATCCCGGCCGGGCAGGCGAAGGTGCAGGGCGAAGTCCCGGCTCGGTCGATGACGGCCTTCTTGGGCACGGCCTGGGGAAAGGCGATGTAGGCGGCCCGGCGCGAGACCAGCACCTCATTGAACTGGTCGGGGACGGTGACCGTACAGGCTTTTTCGCAGTCCTGGCAGCCGGTGCACTTGGCGAAATCGACAAAAGCGGGTTTCCTGACGACCTTGACCGTGAAGCCTGAGTCGGCGGCGGCAGTGATGGACTTGACCTCGCTGAAAACGCGCAGGTCGATATTGGTGTGGCTCGAGGCCAGCGCCATTTTGGGCGTCGAGATGCAGCTGGCGCAGTCCAGGGTTGGAAAAACCTTGCTGAGCAGGATCATCTTGCCGCCGATGCTGGGTTCTTTCTCGACCAGCAGTACGCGGTAGTCCATGTCGCCCAGGCTGATGGCGGCCTCCATGCCGGCGATGCCGGCGCCGATGACCAGGACGTCGTAATCCATGTCAGCCCCCCTTGCCGGCGGGCCCCATTTTCCTGAGCGCCTCGCTGAAACTTTTCATGTGCTTCTGGAACGACTCGGCGCAGACCGAACACACCGCCGCCATCTTGACGCGGGCCGGCTCCAGGGACTTTTCCTTCAACAGCCCCTGGGCGGCGGCAACGGTGGCGGCGGTGCGCGCCGTGCAATCCGGGACATAGGAGCAGTCGCTGCCGTCGGCGGCGATGAAGACGCCGTCGAAACCATTCTGCAGGGCGTGAAAGATCCAGCGCGGCTTGATGCCGCTCGAACAGGGAACGGTCACCACCAAGACTCGGGCCGGATAATGCATCTTGTTGCGCCCGGCCAGGTCGATGCCCGGGTCGGAAACATTGTCGGTGGAAAAAACAAGGATCCTTGGATTGAATTCACTCATTGAAGATCCTTTCCATGTTCATGATCAATTCGGACAGTTTGGGGTCGGCGACCCGGTAGTGGACGAAATTGCCGCTGCGCCGCGCCTGGACGATCCCTTCGCGGCGCATGCGCGTCAGGTGCTGGGAAATGACCGACTGCGAAGCGCCGCATTCGCGCTGCAGCTCGCCGACCGTGGCTTCCCCCCGGATCAGGTTACACAGAATAAAAAGGCGCTGGGGATGGGCCAGAGTTTTCAGGATCACCGCCACCCGCGCGCACCTCTTTTTGGCTGCAGCTGAATTTTTCATGAGCGGATCTCCGGATGGGACGTCAACTTTTTTAGTTAAGGCCAACTACCTGGATCTTTTGACAAACAGGCGCCAGAAACCGGCGTCCTCTACCAGGCCCAGGAACTCATACTGCATCTTTTTCGCCCATAGCGGGATGTCGTTGTTCGTGCCTTCGTCCGAAGAAAGTACTTCCATGACGCCGCCCACAGCCACGGCGGTGATCGTTTTCTTGGCTTCCAGCAGCGGCCCCGGGCAAGCCATGCCACGGGCGTCCACGACCTTGTCGGCCTTGAGATTTTTCAGTTCGTCTTGGTTCATGTCGTAACTCCTTTTCGAAAAAACCCGACGGCCGCGGCCGGCCCGAACGGATCTATTTCTCAGAACATTCAAATATTATAATAATCTAATATGCCTTGTCAATAGATTTCTTAATAAAAAGTAGTCAGTAGAAAAAGGCTAGAGGCGAGGGGCTATAGGTTAGAGGTGATGGGTCATGGGTGATAGGTCAGAGGCGAGAGGCGATGGGCTAGAGGGAAGAAAACAGAAGTCAGAGAACAGAATAAAAAAATGAAAAGGATTATTTTCTTTTATCTGTTTTCTGTCTTCTGACATCTTTTCTTCCGAATCACGAATCACTAATCACGAATCACGAATTACGATCTTGGCTTTGCCTATTCCCTTTTAGCCCCCCAGGAGCCGGTCGCGGCACCATTGCTCCAGGTGCCGTTCATGCTGAAAAGCGTTCCGGTTAGCTTGTAGCTCTCCCAATTGCTGTAGTTGATATTGATCTTATTGCTGGCTGCATCCCAGGTTCCGCTATAGCCGCGACTGTCGCTAAAGGTGCCGGCCAGGATGTCGGCTCCGGAAAAAGTGATGGTAAAAGGATCAATGGCGGTGCTGTCCGAGTTGTGAAGGGATATGTTCCAATCGGCGCGAATATCTATCAGCCGGGCCACCAGCGTTATGTTTGTGTACATGGT